>Ga0315281_10001063_pt1 | contig 40113 bp, 38 predicted proteins | sample YL17G07_0_MG_FD_204540 | JGI IMG/M metagenome (GOLD analysis project Ga0315281, IMG submission 204540) | Sediment microbial communities from Yellowstone Lake, YNP, Wyoming, USA - YL17G07_0 | ecosystem: Environmental > Aquatic > Freshwater > Lake > Sediment | place: USA: Wyoming | collected...
CATCATCGACAAGAGCGTGGCCACAGACGGTAGCGGCTCTTTGGACCATGGCATGGGCTCTGGCGGGGCCACAATTCACGGCACAGTCGAAGACCTTCGTCGCGACCTTCGGATCCGAGATAGAACCATATCCGTACTTATCCCAGAAGAATTTCCTGTAAAGCCCACGACAAACATCCTTCGTCACTGACTTGAGACAGCCGGGCACGAACGCGGGTATATCCAGGCCCAAATCCTTGGGAGTAAGACCCAGGCGTTTGATGGTCAGCATCGACCAGCCCATCATTGTCTCCCCGCCGGGGTCGGCCAAATTGTGGACCCATCCGCCCTCGTGAGCCATTATTACGGGAATCGCAGATTCAAACGTTGGCATCTTCATGATCCAGGAAATGTGTAATACGATGACAGTTAGCGCAGAGAAGGTTGCACTTTCCTAGGACCTCCTTGCGGGTCTTGTCGGGATTATCTACGGCAAAATCACCAAACGAGAAGTCCTTTTTACTGGGGTCCCGATGATGGAAATCGTAAACAGAAGAATGAAAAATTCCTTGACAAGAACTGCATTGCCCACCGAGAACTGCTATAAGCTCTGTCTTTAGCTGGATCCTCTTCCAGATATTCCAATGGCGTCTGCAGAGATTGTTGCCATAATGGCGTTTGATGCATTTATTTTTAGAACAAAGGCGGTCCTTGATTCTAAGCTCCACAGCTCCCGCCATTGATCTTCCCTGACGGAAGCGAAGATAATGGGCATTACAAAGGCCCCTGGACAGGGCCGATACCGTGCAGCTTTCGACAGAACACACTAAACCTTGATTTTTCATTCTCATGCCAGCAAGATTGTGGCCCATCCTAAATGAACGGATAGATGACTCAAAGTTATCGTTCATTTAGGATTCTGACCCCGCTGTCCGTACCCTCATGGGCCAATATGATTTCTACCGCCGAGATAAAGTTAGACATGGTCAATTCCTAGAACTCTGCTTCTGCTGTCCATTGACCGGAAAAGTCACCGGCCGTGGGTGTATAGTTTCCGTTGGCCTCTACGGTAAAACCCTCGACGGTAATATCGGTGGGTGCCACGGCCCTATTTGTGGCACTGCCTTCTGGGTTGGCCCATTCGCCGGACGTGCTGTCGGTACTAAAAAGAGCGACCGCTGGTGCAATCCGTTTAGTAACCCTAAAACGAGGATGATAGCCAAGGGCTAGGTCGTCGCCGGTGGTAACGGCCACAGCGGCTATAGATGTCTTATGTGCCCCGGCACCGGTGGCGTCACCGGGCTCGATATCGAGTGGATATGATTTTTCGTAATATTTACGACAGAGGGCGTATTCTCCGGCTTCGCTTTCGCCACTAAGACGGAAGGGGGCGGCGTTAGGACCGACATTCACCATCACATCGGCGATTTCGATCCAGTCGTTGGCCGCTGCTCCGGAACCAACCCATGCCCATCTGAGTTCCGCGCAGGTAATGGCCGTCCCCTGAGCAGAGGCTGGGGTGACCGTATACTTTACCCAGGAGGTGGTGGGGAAAAACGTAGATGAACTACTGGCATGTCCCGTCGTATAGTTAGCGTTTGCTCCGGCCCCATCGAGCCTTACCTGTGTCGCGGCCCCGGTCCCGGTAGAGAAAGTCGCGTCCACAGAACTTGGGCTCCAACCGGCCCCAACACAAGCCCAGAAGGTGATGGTTATTTTCTGGCCGGCGATGTAATGGACATTCTCGCGCTCAATTTCTTGAGCGACAACAATCAGGTCTGTCCCTGCGGTTCTCTCCGCATGTAGTACGAAATTAGTCCCAGCCTTGGCAACGGTCGGAGCTATATTGTAGGTGCTGCCGGTGGTTCCTCCACCGCCGACCTTGCTGAGCCATCTGTCGGTGATACGGGTTTTGCTCGTACTATACGCGAATTGCGTACTGACTGAATTTAGCCGCTGTTGAATGGCGAAGTTCGCGTTGTGGATGATGTTCTTGGTGTTGATTCTGTTATCGACGTAAGATTTAGTCGCCGCGTCTTGATCGGCAGTAGGGTCTAGAACCTCGGCAATCTTTCTCGGCCCAGTTACAGATTGGAGGACACCGGCGGCTGTAATTTCCCAGACGTTGGTGTTATTGGTCTTGAACCGGAGCGGGTGGTTGGTAGTGGATCCAACAACGACCTGTGTATTGGCAGTATCTGCGTTGAGGACGCCCTGGACGGTACCGCTGGTGCCCGTGGCCAAGAAGTTATTCCCGGCGTTGTCGCGGGCAGCTATAATAGCGGCGCCGGTTCCTTTACCGGTACCTCTGACGCCGCTGCCGTTGGTGGCCGTAGAAAGGAACTCGCCGCCAACGGTCCCGTCAGTAGATCCGCCAGATCCGAGCACGCCGGCGCCGGGGCCATTACCGAAACCACCTACGCCCGTACCTGTTGGTCCGCCGTTACCGACGACACCCGCACCGGAACCATCGCCGACGCCTACGATGGCATTCACGTTCCCGCCCGTGGCGGAGACTTCGATTCGGCCGTTGGCCATGATCGAGACCACGACTGGCGTTGGTGCACTGCCCGGGGTCTGATTGAGCTTGACCACACCCAAACTAGTAGTGGTGGCGGGAGTGAAGGTGGTGCCAACCGCATACCGCCAGTTGCGGGTGAAGATAGACGACCCGGATCTCCAGGCTACAATCTGACGAGCGCCGGGAATGTTTCCTGGCCCGAGGGTGATGAGTGCGGACTTGACAGGAGTCAGATCCGTAATATCATCGGCTCTGTCCAGATCCACGTAGATACAGTCGCCATCGGCGAGATCGGTGAGACCCGGTGAAGAGGTAGTTTGATCGGCGACATCGTTGAGGAAAACGGTGCTGTTGTCGAAGAGGAAGCGCAACCCCTTCCAATGCAGGTTAGTCCCATCCCATTCGAAGTTCTCGCCATTAGTGAAGGGACTGCCGGTCCAGACCAAAGTGACATTTCTGTCGGCGGTGGCACTGTACCAGTATTCACCACCACCCAGCTCCCAGAGCCTGGTCATGATGGAATCCTGCCACTCTTTTTGTGACTCTATGGCTTTGTCGCCGCCGGAGAAAATGTCGCCGCTGGTATTCTCGTAGCGAGTTCCTGGCCAGGAATAGGAGCCCTGAATGTCGGGGAAGTCCCCTCCGTCTCCGAGCCTGAAGGCCATATTCCTGGCATCGACGACGCTGGTGATATTGTTTGAAGAATCAGTAATGACTTTAGCGAGTGGCACCAGATTCGGTTGCGAGCTAAAATCCGAGGTAGAGATGACTAGACGATAATCGAGAGTCCTCGCCAGAGGCACGGTATTAGCCGTCTCCAGGAGGGTGGTCGCGCTCAGGAACTGGAGGGTATCGCTGGTGGTATCGTCGGCACTTCGTCTGAGGTCGATGCCGACGAAGTTGGTGGCTGAACTCGTGAAGGATCCATCAACCCTGGCGTTGGTGCTGGTGAGGGTCTCGGCCAGGCGATCATCGGCGACGAAGAACATGCTGCCGCTTTCGGTGGCGTTGAAGTTGACCAGCACCGAGTTGGCGACAACGCACTGAATCTGGTTGGCGGGCCCTCCGGCGGTGATGTTTGTCAGAGCAAATCCCTTTATAACAAGGGGCTGTTTTCCGGCGAGGATGGTACCAGTCGCAAGATCGAAATCGGCGGCGACCGAGGATTCCATAGCTCGTAGCAATGGCACGTCAATTCTTGCCTGGCCAAGAAAATTTGTCTGCCTAATCACCATGAGGATTGTCTCCTGGCGGCCTGGTTCGAATTGAACACAAGGGCGCCGGTATGTTTAAAGATTGCCGCCGGATACTTAGACTTTAGTTGCTTCGTTTTCCCAGCGAAGTCCGCGGAAAGACATGGTTCCGGTCATCTGCCCACGAGCCGTGGCATTCCATTCCTGGGATTCCACACAACAGCTTTCGGCCTGAAACAGGATCGTATCGCTACGTCTTTCCACGAGTTGAAGGCGAAAGTACTTTTCCGCGGGTAAATCCGCGTAATGAGTGGCAATCCCCTTCCCTTCAAGGCCACCATCGCCGATGAGCCTGTAGAGGCTCAATTGGCCCTGTAGATGCGTGACTGTCGGGGCCAGCTCATAGGGTTCGACGCTGTCGATACCGTAGATTTCCTTCCTGGGCGTTGAGGACCCCCATTTAAAACCAGAAACCTGGCCATAGAGGAGGCCGTTGATGAGGACGACTACGTGTGCGCTGGCTATGACGAGAGAGCTACTCATTAGTCACCTTCCCTGGCAGCTTCTATTTCATCGTCGATGTCGTTTCCTGCCCAGACGGTGGTTTTATCGCTGAGCTTATTCACGCCCGAGGCGGGCAAGCCCTCGCCACCTAGACCACGATCTCCGGGGTAGACGATAGTCTTCACGAGGGTGATGCCGGCGGCGACTATAGAGTCCAGACTCTGTCCAGCAGCAACACGGCCAGAGCTAGAATCAGTAAGATAGAAGCTGCCGAGTGTCTGTGGGGCCACGGGCTGGAAGGGACCCTTGCGGCTGAGTAAGGTGACGGTGGTCCCCACCGCTAAGTCATCGGGAAAGGCTTGTGCATAGTCAAGAAGCAACTCATCGGGACTGGCTCGGCCCAGGTATCTGACGGGAAAGAGCTGGACACTGGTGCCAAAACCGAGTACAAGCCATCCCGAAGCATCGGGAAAATCGCTGCCGGATCCGGCGGTTACCTTCAGGGTTTTGTACTGGGTACCACCGCGTACGGCCTCGGTAAGAGCCGTCTTTGTCTCGGTGATGGATGGGCCATCGTCTGGGCTGTAGATATAAGGGCCGGGTATATTCTCTGCCGAGGGTAGAGCCGAGACGGGAGTGAATACGGCCACAGCATCAGCGCCGTTAGTAAATGAATCAACCTCAACAGTCTCGAATTCAAAGGTGGTGGTTGTCGGTACGCTGGTGATACGGTACATACCGTTGATGCCACCGGAGCTGAATTGGTCGGAGTCGGCGACATAGGCGCGTCCATCGGCGAGGCTGGTGGCGGTATCATCAAAACCACCGGCGACGACAATTGCCCCCTCGCTGGTAACAGCCGAGGTAAGGCCATCCAGGGCATCGCCGCCTGTGATGGGATCTGGACTCCGCATCCACGTCCTGGAGTGAACGTCGAAGATTTCCGTCCGCAGATTATCGGCAGCCTCTCCGCCGAAGACGATAACCTGCTGACGAGCGGGCAGATACTGTGCTTGGATGGTGAAGCATTCCCTGGCGGTGAGCATATTTTTTGCCGGGTACCAGCGTCCGGTCCTGCCATCATAGATTTCCGCGCTGAGAAGGAAGTCATCAACAGCGGGTTTGGTTACTGGATGGCCGAAGCCTCCGACCACGAGCACCTGGTCGTCAGGGAGGAGAGCGACCGCGTGCCAGCATCGGGCGAAGCTCATGGAGCCGGTCATAGACCAGGTGCCTAGATCCGGGTCATATAGTTCACAGGTGGGCAATACGGTTCCGACCGTATCAAGGTCATAGGCAACAGTTGCCGGTGCCCCAAGGGGTCGGCCGCCGATGATTAACACCTTGCCATTACTGAGTTTGACGGCTCTAGCATCGACTCTGGCTATGCTCATTGAGCCAGTGTTCTGGAAGCTGCCACCCAAGGTGGTGGGGATGAATAACTCCGCGGTTTCTGTGGCGTTTTCTTCATCAACGGCTCCGCCAGCAACCAAGACTCGACCGTCGTCCAGGGTCACGGCACAGTGCTGGCTCCTGGCGGTACTCATAGGGATGGCCGAGCCCCAGGAGTCACCGGCCGTATCATAAATATAGGCCTGATCGAAGACGCCGATGCCGATTCCGGGGAAAGTGAAGGCAAATTCAAAGGGGAGGCCTGTCTCAGTGGCCGTTGCAAGGTCCCAGCCGCCCGTCAGGAGCACGTTCCCACCCTGGGCAGTGTCTGTGAGTAGGTTGAGGCGATGGAACTCGCTAGCGACCGGCTGGGGGGCCGCAGCGGTCCAAGTGAAATCATACTGAGTTGAGCCATCGGTGAGGATGGTGGTAGCAGTTATCTCGAAAATGCGGGCATCGGTGACGACGCCGTCGATAACGAGGGCTGGGTCGATATACCTGCCCCCGCTGGCAAAAACCCGGTTGTCGGCCAGGAGCACAGACTGGGCATTGTGGGTGGGGTTGCCGGGCATGGTACCAGCCCCAGACCAGATGGTTGTCAGACTGGCGTCGGTCTCTGTGGCCGAGCCCGAGGTCTCGGCAGCCGCCACATTCGCGGGGGTAAAGTCGTCGACAATGACGTGCTCGCCAACACTCAATCCGTGAGGAGATGAGGTAGTGACGGTAACCACGCCATTTCCTTGACGTAAAATGGAGGTTGGAGCAACGCTCTCTCTGACCACCGCATAGGCACCGGTCTTGGCTGTACGGGTGACGGCGATTGTCGTTGCCGGTAGCTGGACATCTACTTCTTGAGGACGTGTTTGGGCAACCAGAACAGCTCGGGCGCCATTGTCGTTTACCGTCGGCTTACGCGGACGGAAGAACATGAGGTCGCCGGTGGTGGAGATGGCGACACCGCCTTGCGCCACGGCCAGTGGATTGGCGACTTCGAAGAATTGAGTCAAGGTACCAGTCACGTACCGGACGTCTACGGCGGTGATAGTGAATGTACCCAGATTATCGGCATTGAAGCCGCTGCCGTAGATATTGACGTAGTCGCCAATCTGGACCAGAGACAGGTCGGTATCGGTCGTTCCCACGACCTTGAATCTGGCCACCCCCGGAAGGGGCTTAGTCGCTATCCACGTATCGTCGGTATCGGCCAGAGTCAAAAGCTCTGGGAATTGGAGAACATTCTGGGCTCGGCCGCCAACGACCTGAACAGAAGATTCTAGGCCCAAGCTGCCGCTGTAGATGACTGGTTTTTTCAAGCCCGTATTGGGGTCGATGAATTCCAGGGCATAGGCGGTGCTGCCGTTTGTACTCAACCAGCGGGTGATAACAGCAGCCACTTCTTTGGCTAGGGCCGCGCTGATATCAGTAAAATCCGCGGTTGCGAATGGAATGACAACGGCTGCATTGCCGTCAATACTCACCTGAAGGTCCCAGCCGGCACTGAGGTCGAAGGGTTCGGCCACGTCTGTAACTAGATGGGCCCGCGTTGAATCTGTGCCGTAATAGACTTCGAGGATTTCCAACAGCGCCTGGGAGACAAGCTTCTTCGTCGTCGTCTTGATGGCAAGGCGACGGAAAATGGCGTCACCTATGCCGACGCTGCTGGGGCGGATGATGCCGTCGTCGGCACATCGTCGGTCAAGGTAGATGCCGGAGCTGGTTGATTTGAAAAGTTGATCAAAGGCCAGGTTGGCGTTGGTGAAATTCGTCGCATCTCCGGCGGCGATGGCCGCAATAATAGCAGACCAGCCAGTCTCGAATTGAGAAAAGCCGGGGCTCAGATGCTTGCGGAAGATCTCCTCGCTGCTATCATTCAGAGACCCCGCGTTGACGGGGGAAGATGCCATCGTGCCTCTACGTTATGGGTCGATTGAACCGTACTCTTTGAAGATTGGTGGCGAGTAGGCCACGGCCAAATCATTACCCGATGTGATGGAGCTGCCCATGACAATCTCCCGACCATTGGTGCTCATACTCTGAACCCGAGAGGTCACGCCATTGATGGTCAGTTTGTCACCGACACGAATATTACGCTGATCCAATAAAGTGCTCAACGCCGGGAAGATGATACTGTCCATGACAGCAGCTCCACCCATAGGATCGGTAAGCACCTCGTCGTCGACGAATGTCCCGTAGATACGCTTCAGCACTAAAATACCGGTGCTGGTTGTGCCGCTGATGGAGATAATAGTGCCGACCGCCCCGGAAGTACCTCCGGTAACAACCTGGCCGGCGGTAAAATCGACCGTGCCCCCATTGTAGTTGATATAGCCATTGCTGATGTGAATGGTGGTAGAACCATTAGCCTGGACAGCGAGGCCGGTAGTCATTGCTCCATTGACTACCGCCGCTCCCGGAGTAACAGGGTCGGTGATGGCCTCATTGTCGATAAAGACGCCGGCCACCCCCTTTACCGTCAAGGTGCCGGCCGCGGTACTACCGGTTTTAGCTGTGATTAAGCCCGTTGCCCCGGAAGTGGTTCCGGTAACAACCTGGCCTACGGTGAAGTCGCCGGTTCCGCCATCGAACGTCAATGTACCTGTATAATCGCCAGCCGTTCCATAGGTGGTGCAGATACGACCAAGTTTTCCGCCGGCAGTAACTGCAGCCCCTTTGTATTTTATTTCGTCGCCAGGATTCCAGGTTCCCCAAGTGGGGTCGGTCGCACTATCGGAAGTAGCATGGCGGCAGCCGCCGATCCAGATCATATCCGCTATGGCCTTGCCGGCGGGCACCTTATAAGGCCATTCACTCAATGTAGTCTTATTGACGGCATGGGCGAGGCCGGTCCCATTTCCTTCTGGGTAGGCCGCCAGGGGTCCACTGACACCATACTGAAAAGCCTGGGCGTTGGTAATGCCACTGCCAAAAGAATCAAAGCGATAGTAGGTCCCTAGTCCTACATTTACATCGTCGGGAGCCTGAAAATACATAAACTGTTTGTAGGTGGGGTCGTTCCCTCCTAATTGTATCAGTCCGTCGGATGAGTCCGCCAAATGTGTATGTGCCCAGTGAGCGGTTCCGTCGGTAATATCCGAACTCGTGCCTGTCGGGCCACCGGATGCGGCGGTGATACCGGAGGTAATACAGGTATAAACTCTTGAGGGGGTACCATTAACGCGCTGAATGCCCGCGGGGATAAATACATTTGGTCGCCAGGAATTAGCTCCCCAGCCTTTTACTTTTTGGCCGAAGCCAGTCCCCGCTGAATTAGGGGCTATATGCGTTGCCGCCGATGCGTTGAAGCTCGGAGTCCCAGTGCTGCGGATATCCATGATTGAAAGGCCACCACCGATGAGGGTGTTGCTTCCCAACATAATTGAATGGCCACCACCACTTCCTTCCACGTAGCAGCCAGTGAAGGTGCTGCCGCCTCCGACAGAATCTGAGAAGATGGCCCCTTGGCCGCCGACGGTATAGAATTGAATACCGGTGTAAGTATTGCCGAGGAAGCTTGAGTCGAAGATATTAAAGCCGGGGCCGCTGAACTCCTCATCGCTGGCAGGCCCGCCGTTGCTGCCGATTTGTCCGCAAACCCAGTTTCCTCCGTTAGCATCTGAACCCTGAACATATAGACCATGGCCATCGCAGGTGGAAATATTAACGTTTATCAACTGCCAGCCGTTGGCGTTGGCAAAGGCAGCCGGCACTTCAGAGTCTTGCGCCTGGATTTGAATTCCACAGCCGGATATAGACGACATGGAAACATTTTCTATCGTCACTCCATTGGCCCTGATCTTGATTGCGCAGCCGCCGCCAATATACAGCCAGCGGGCTGTTCCGTCTAATTCATCATCTACAGCCAATGAACTTCCACCATCGGCTACAGCCGCTCCTCCAGAGGAGTCAGTAATCGCCACATTATTTACGAAGGCAATGCCGCCATATGAGGTCAATCTGAGTTGAGTCCCGGTATCGGCGATAATAGTAGCGAATCGGTCGCCGGACTGAGAAAGCACGGCTCCAATAGTAAACGCAACAGTGAGTCCGTCATAGTCGAGAACGTAATCCTCGCCCAAGGACCTGGGGCCGGTGCCACTTGCTGACGATGTCCCGGTCGTGGTACAACGATAGTGTGAGTACTGATTGTTCCCTAGGAGCACGGCCCCTTGTCCTGGGGCAGGGCCAACTTTAATTACATCGTCTTCGGTATAGAGCGTATCTTGTTCCCAGACATCTACTTTATGTGAGGGGTTATAAAAACATAGATTTCTCAGACATCCGCCATCTCCGGCGCCCGAATCCGTGGTGCCCGCCGGTGTGTTGTAACGCTCAAACACGAAGCCACTCACGCCCGGATCGAGTTTGATTCTGCATCCTCCGGAGTAGGCTCCTGGTGGATTGCAACCTATGATGTCTACGTTTTTCTTGATACGCACTAGCGAAGCCAGCCGGTAAGTTCCGGGAGGCACTACGACCGTGCCGGCGCTGCTATCATCTTCCGGACTAAAGGAGGCGATAGCGTCCCGGAAAGCCTGTGACGAGTCCGCCACTCCCGTGGGATCGGCGCCGTAGGTGATAACATTTGCCATTCCCGGGAGGGAATGTTGTCTGCCCATTTTTATCGACATAATGATTCCTTATAGACTGATGATGCCAAATTCTTTCCAGGTACCTGGAGTCCCTGCCGTGACGCAGATCCAGCCGACATTGCCGCCGGCTACTGGCGTTGTTATGTAGGCGATGTCGCCGACATCGGCCGTGCCAGAAGAGGGGATAGCAGCCGAAAGACGGGCAAGTACGCGGGAGCCAATTCTATATTGGCCGGTACTAACTTCTACAGCATGATAGGTGCCAGCCAGGATGGCGCTCCGCAAGTCATCGAGGGCCTGCATAACCAAATTCCACTCGGCGGCGACCAAGGACTTATTGGCGGGACCAACAAGAGCGTGAGCGTCTTCTTTGCCAGTGGGGAGGCCTGTATTGTCGTAAACGAAGTCTGTCATATTAATTTTCCTTTAGTCACTCACTAGTGAGACGGCGATATCTTGCTCGAGATCGAGTATGAGCGGTTTTTCGAAGGGCTGGACACTGATCAAGTCGTTGCCGATGGTAAATGTAGGCTCTAGAACCGTAACCGCTACTACCCCATTGATACTACCGGCTGCTGTTACAAGGTCAGAGATTGCGATGGGCTCACCAACGCCAACTCCGTTTATGACCGAAGCCACTGCGGACCTGACCCTGTTGATGATGTCGACGCTGCTGACGCCTGACTTAAGACGTAGCGACAGTGAGCACGTCACTCTTTTGATGAGTGGCCCTTGGATGTTAACCTGGGCGCCGGCGGCGATGATGCCAGGGTATGCAGCTGGGTCTCCAGGGTCACCGTAGGCGACGCGATTGACTTCTTTGACAAGGCCGGTGCTGAAGCGGTAGCCGTCCACACCCAAGAAAAGGTCTACGGGGAAGTGGAATTTGTCTAGGGGCTGGATGAGAGTACCGGCTACAACCGAAACCTGACGATAGCCCAGGTCAGTTTCGAACTTGACGTCGGCGTAGAGCCCATTGTCTGGATTGGGGCTGATGCTACGAATTTTCTTCACTAAGGTCGTGGCCTCGCTCTCGAAGACTTGAACCAGGGGTGAGCTGGTTCCGAGCGTGACCGGACCCGAAAATGCTGCCGGTACTCTATCGGTGATGACCAGTGTAAAAAGTTTGCGGTTGGTGGGATCAATGGTATCGACAATCCAGGTGCCAATATTGTCGGCTCCAAAGATATCGGTATTGATGATGAGCGAGTCGCCGGGCATGATACTATCGTAGGTGCGGAAAACGAGGTCGGCAGTCTCCGTCTCTTCCAAGGCACTGGCGTTTTCGATCCAGAAGACATGCTGGGTCTCGCTGGCTCTGATGATACGGAAGCGACCCTCGTTACGACTATTGATGGTGCCAGCACTGATAGTTACCCAGTCTCCCTCTTCGACTCCGGTCAGAACAGGGGCTGCGCCTATGCCTTCCCAGACAAAGGCTGTGTAGCGGCCTTGCTTTTCGATCTGCCAGGTAAAGCCATTCACGGCCGCAGCGGCGGCGTTGGCATAGTCCCAGGCGTTAGTGCTGGAGCCGGCATCGACAACGATGACGCCATTGGCGCCGATGCTGAGGATAATGCTGCCGGCGGCAAATACCTGTTTCGGGCTGGTGTTGGTGTTAACGAGATTAACCCACTGGCCACCGCGGAGGCCGATGGCGTCGGATTTTTTAATGGTGGCAAGTCCATACGTAGTAGCCACTGAAGTGGCCGAGCCTACGACCGGCGCCGAGACAGAGTTAGCCTGACCGCCTTGAACACGGACACCACCGACGCTTCCTGGCAAGAGGGTTGCAATCTGGGGCTTGTCTCCAGATTCGGAACGTGCATTCTCAGCGGCCGAGCTGAGTCCACTCACGCCCTGGGTATTGAACCAATCGACGACATTCTTGGTCGTGACAGGGACAAGGCGTACTTCCTCATTGGCCCAGTCAGAGTTGGTCGCCAAGGAGGCGGTAACTGTATCTTTGAAGGTAAGACTATAGTTGTTGGTGACCAAAACTGGTTCAATCTGAGTCCGCACCCAGTTAATACCATCTGTGAGCTGGTAGTATTTGGGAGTGACAGTATCGAATTCGTCGTAGCTGGCCTTGCTGACGATGCCTGTGGTATCTCCAGCTAAGCCTATGGCGACAGCGGTGACGGGACAGGTGCTATCATCGACAGCGGCTAGAGCATTGACAGCCGTGGCAATGGCCGCTGCCGTAGATCCTGCGGTATTGATAGGGAAGAATTGGAGGTAACTGGCCTGGACCAGTGGCAACCATGTCGGGGTTGTACCGGGTGTAATGCCAGTATCAGCTACCGCCTTGAAGTACTGATCGGCAAAGCTGGTGATACGCGAGGTTCTCTCGTAGGCAGCTGTTAGACTCGAGAGTGTGTTGACGTTGACGAGGTCTGAGACGGCCACATTTGAGGGCCCCAGAGAAGCCTCTCCTGCATCGTAGCTGATGGTGCCGATATTGGGCGTAGCGCCTTGAGCAACGGCGGTTGTATCTGTGTAGGTAACAGTCCCGGCGGCCGTGGCGGTTAGGGTTTTTAAACCGGAGGGGAAATTGAGATCAGTCGAAGCTACGAAGAGGATGTTGCCGGTACTAAAGCCGTGGACGCCAGCTCCGGGGGTGGCAATATCTAGTGTCAATGTCGTGACACCATACTGAGAATTGACGGTGGTGGCCGTAGTGGCCGTGACGCTGCCGGTGATGACTTCTCCCGAAGAGAAGATGCCGGTGACGCCGGTAAGAATCAGAGTCCCTGCAGGCCCGACAATGTTTGAACCGGCCCCTACAGTACCAAATGCTCCTGAGGAGAATCCCGTTACGGTCTCGCCTAGTGAGAAGTCGCCGGTGCCACCGGTCTGGCCCGTATAATCGAGCTTGACGATACGCACAGCCGAGGTGATGCTGTAGCCGAGAATATATGTGAGAGTCTGGTTGTTGTTGGGACCAGTAGCTGCCATGAGACCAATGCGGGTGCTGTTGCGGATAGTCTGGCCTGTGCGAGCCGCACCCGAAGGCAGGCTGATGCCGATCTGGGTATAGCCGTCGGTGGTGACGTCGGTATCGACGGCAATGCTGGAATTGGCTGCGTCTGGGTAAGTGTATCGCAGACGCCCTTGGTTGCCTTCTGGTCCAAATCTAATGTACCGGAAGAGCACAGTCTTGGTAGTGTCGCCGGCTTCGTTATGGGTCTTGGTCCTGGCCTTCATCCAGGCTGCAAAATCCAGGAAGTCGTAACTTAGACCAAAGGCCCTGGCAAGGCTCAGGTCGCTATTGTCAGAGTCGGTGAAGAGATTGGTAGTTCCGTAGGTGCTGGTCGTGGCCTTGACCTGGCGCCACATAGGAAGCACACATCTCTGGCTTTGTTCGTCTTCATCTACAAGGGCCGTGAACTCGTCCTCGGGGCCGATCGCATATGGAGCTGCGGCATAAAAACGTTCTGTGGGGAGGAATTCCTGGAGAACAGGGGTACGAAGGGTTAGGGTTGTGCCGTTGATTAGCGACAAGGCGCTGTGAAAATTGGCGTTGGCATAGCGGCTCTTGTTGGAGCCAGTGTCTTCGTCGTTGAGAGGACGTTCGAACACGAGCTGGTGACCGCTGGTAAGGCCCGGATCAGTGGCCGTGCGATCAAAGACGACGGTGCTCGTGACTGTATCTACTTCTCCGAGAATAAACTCCGGAGTCCCGTACTCAAGCTCTTCGGCTTCGGCAACGGCCAAATGGCTGGTCAAGTTGGGAATATAATCGCCAACAGTCATCATCAACTTCTCGGCTTCCGTATTCTGGGCCACGAGAGCTATATCCCCGCCGATGGTAAACGTGTTGGTACGCACCCGTATCTTATTGGTGCGGTAAATTTCCGCCGTAGCTCCTCGCAGGTCCTCATTCAATTCATCAACAAAAGAAGCGGCGGTAAAATCAGCCGCAGCGGCGATACTGACTTTCTGAAGCCGGGCTTCGGTATGTACAAAGACCAAGCCGCCAGTGGTCAAGACGATACTTGTCTGCGTAGTCCACCCAGCCGTGGGTCGCTCAATATCAAAATAGGTGCCCGTCGGATCCACGTAGGCCACTCGCCAGGCCCCTTGGTTGTTGGCAGAGAAGACACTGTCGTAGAAAATGGCCCAGTCTCCGACCACAACGTCTATAAATGGAGTGCCGGAAGAGGCTGTGGTACGAACCCTATCGCCCCAGCTCGCTGCCGGAGTCAGGACATAGTCGTCGATGGTGACGATATTGCCGGCGATAATAGAGGTGGCGACTACTGTCGCCTGACCATCGACTACCCACCATTGATCGGCAGTAGCCGCAAGGGTGGTGGTGGAAACCGTTGCTGATTCTATAAAAGCCCGTGTGGCGGCTGTGCCGGCGCTGAGCGTATCTAGGGTCGCGAGTGCCGTCTCGAGGCGAAATTGACCGGTGTTTCGATCCAGGGTGTAGTCGAGTCCTAGTCCGAGGCTCTCCTCGACTAGGAACATATTATCGGCCACCATAGTACCGCCGGTGATTTCCACGCTGGCGCGAGAATCAGGGCCGAGATTCGAAATCAAGATAATAGACGACCCAGATTTGGTGGCTGTGACGCCTGTGAGTCGGCTATTGAAGACGATCACCCATGAATCTAAGGAGTTGGAGGATGCGAGTGTGGTGTAGCCCGTCTGTTGATCGACAAAGTCTTGGGCGGTAAAACTATAGGTCCTGGATCCAGTTCCGTCTACATCCAAAATAAGGGTGGACGTACTCGTCAGAGACGCAGCCCACAGGCTCTGTGCTAAAGATCCGAGAATAGCCAAGCGGCCATCTTTATTCAGGAGTCGGTCGTTCTTATACAACAACATCGTATCGACACGCCCTGCCGTAAAGCCCAGAGCTGAATTGGCGTCAGTCTCGCCCTCATCTACTTCGACCACTTCCAGGTCTTCCTGGGTATCTTCATCGGCGATGATAGAGAATCGACTGCCGTTGCTGCTGAGACGTGCATCGAAAGGAAGATCATCATCGCCGTTGATACTAGCCACTGCCTCGTAGGCGGTGGCATTGGCTATATTCCGGAACTCCTCTTCCGAGAAAGTATGTTTGTAGGTGATGCCATTGACTTTGACGGCAAGCTTGGAGCCGGAGCTGAGATTGTAGGGCTCTTCGATAGTAGTCTCAACAAAGGCCTTGGCCACTGGGCGCTGATTCACCTCAAAATATCGCTCACCACCGGTGGCGGAGGCTATGATTGACTCTATGGCTACGCCCTGAGTTTTTTCCTCATAGCCGGTGCCATCATCGATATACAAGGTCGTGGGGAAGCCTTGACGGGTGACGATACTGGCACTGAGCACACTCTTATTCTCGTCCAGGGCTACAACTCCGAGGACGCCCGACTCAATAGCCAGCGGTGTTCCCTTGGCTCGACTCTGACGGGCTTTGCGAATACGCTCGCGGTAGCTCCTGTCATCTTCTCCGGCAATGGCATTGGAGAATGGAAGCGGATTTGTGACGGTGGCGCCCGTGAAAGGAGATGAACTGAAGCCGTTGATGCTACCGGCGGGAACATTGCCGTCCAAACCCGGGCGTTGGGCAACAACCTGAACGCCGGTGACACTTACTTCGCCATCTGGAACGGTGCCCGCATATAGGGTCGAGAATTTTACAGCTTCGGACACATTTCCTTGTGTGGTCTGAGTCAGTGTTCCGGCCGGCACCAACCTATTCCCACCCTGGGCGAGGACGATGCTTTCGTTGAGGTTATGGAATTTCTGGGTTTCGCTGCCACCCGTGAGCGTCAGGCTCCAGTAGGTACCGAGATTGGTTTTTGCCGTATAAGCTAGAGGACCTTCGAAATTGAGGGTGCCGCGGCCGATATAGACACTACCGGTGCTGGTAAATGAGGTTGCGTCGGCCACGTAGATGGTACCACTGCCGATGATAGGTGCTGGTTGGCCGACATAGACCTTGGAGCTGATCTTGGCGAAGCTATCATCGCCGATATTGACAAGACCAGAGGCGAAGGTCTCAGTACGTCGGGGCAAATCCTCGTCGGCACCGATGCGGTCTAGGGCATCACCCTCGGCACGATCGAGGGCGATGCTATTCAACATAGTAAAGATATCTTGGCTGGCGCGAAGGTCTGACTGTGCCGTTGCTTCCAGGATGGATAAAATCGGTGACCCAACCCTCATCGAGGGAATGGCGAAACGCGACTGGAAGGCATCAATGAGGTCGGCCAGGATCTGGTTATAAGACCGAGGAGTCGGAACGCTAGGCATTAGTTGTCCCTGAGAGAGAGGCGGGAACGCCGAGCATCGGCATCGGCGTTCCCGATCTGAAGATTACCGCCGGCTTACCTTCTTACCTTAAAAACCATCGGAACTAGCTGGCTATATCCGGCGATACCCAAATTCATGCCGATACTCAGGCCTGGACCATTCTTATTGACGGAAGCGCTGACAATACCCGTAAAAGCAGGGTCTCCGGAGAAAGTAGAGCGTGCTGCTGCCAAGATGTCGGCGGCGCTAATATCGGCGGTGCTGACGCCGGGTTGAACGCCGAACCCATATTCTGGATGTCTCTGTAAAGTGCCCAAGGGAGTGTCTAGCGCCAGGCGTACGACTTGAATGAGGTTAGATAGGCCTACGGCCAGGCGACAGTCGCCGTCTTTGGTGATGGCCAGGTCGCCACTACTCGTCAGCAGCAGGTCGGCGCCGCCTACCTGAAGCAGGGAATCAAATTCGTCTATGCTCGGGTTGGGCCGCGGCTCCAGGTTCTGATCGCGTGGTGGCTGGTCATTGGGTAGATATAGGAGCTGGAGGCTATTGACAGTACCCGGCATAAAGGCGAATATTTCAGCCTGAGCGGAAACAGTGAAGCGCCCCAGGTCTCCGACTCCATCCACAGTTACCAAGTGAATGGCCGGTGACAAGGTTCTGATGGCGGTAATCCTGCGCTTCTCCCGGATTTGGTCATTGCTGCTTATCCACAATGATTGACCCACGACCAAGTTCGTGATGGCAGCTACCTGCACATTGTTTCCCGATCCATTGACCAGCAACGGCCCGGTAAAGCCCTCCTCATCCACCCACGGTGCCCGCAGATTATTGAGCACGGCTATCTCGTGCCAGCGATCGGCGTCACCCAGGTAATGAGCGGCGACCATCTCCAGGGTAGATCCAAAAGGAAAGGGTACAGAAAAGGCGCTTGCCGGTACTTTGAAGGGAATACCCACTACAGACGCCTGACCGGCGATATATTCCATGGCCGTAAGTCGCTGGCGATCATCAGAGGCGGTGCTGGCGGTGATTCTGTTGAACTCCATGATGGTCTGATTAAGTTGAAACAACACCTCCCAATCATCATCGGTGGGGGTACGGGTACTAACCGGTGCTGCCCGCCCATAGGTGCTGGCGAAAATTGTTGATCCGGCGCCGATAAAATCCGCGTAGTCAGCACTTAATTTGATGATGGCGTCGCGACGTTTTTCGAAGTCTAGGCGCGTCAGGGCCTGGACGCGGCGTCTCTCCTCGATAATGCGCCTGGCCACTGCTGGGCGAACATTCAGGGAGCCAATGCTCATACTCGAGAAAAGATCGGGATTCTTATCCGGATCATCAAAGAGTTTATTCGCGGGGTCGGCTTCATTCGCGCCCAAACCTCCGGCTCCACCAAGTGCTTGACGCTGTTGACTCAGGTTTTCTGATCGGAGGGGATCTGCTCCGGTCTCGGCAATACCGCTGATGGTGGAGAGATTACGAAGTTTTAACCGGAGATCGGCGATTTCCGCCCTGACACGCCCACCGTTGCCACGACGCAGAACCTCGACGTCGTTGTTGACGCTGCTCACCTGGACAATGGTGTCTTTCATGTCGCGGATGATATTCACCGGCAGGTCCAAGGCCGTGAGGCCAACGCCCAATATGTCTTTGGCGAATAAACCTATCTCCCGCACCGGCCCGAAGACGACGGCGTCAACATCGGCCCTGAAGCCAGTGAGTACACCCTTGAGTCCCTGCAATGCCCGGCGAGCCGCCTGGACGCGGCCCAGCATGGCCGCGAGGGCGTTGGGGTCACGAACTACCGGTCGGTGCCCATTCGCAGCAGGGCGGCCCTGTTTTGGAACCCAGCGCCTGAAGGCACGGAACTGAATGGTGTAGGTATATTCCAACGGGCTCTGGGCGCTGCGGCTGAGGTCAAAACTCATGGGGGTGACGAGATAGGCTTCGTTATCCTTCCAGATAGCCAACGCCAGCCTGAACTTTTGTCCTGCCTTTGTTTTCTTCAGATTCATGTAGCTCTCCAGATAGGAGCGCAACATCATGAACTGGAAATAACCGGTCGTATGCTTGACGCCACCTTCTGTGGCGATATCTGAGTCGGTGATAAGATTGGGCTTAAATAGAGCCGTTGGACCAGTGGCACTCTGGCGGATCGCGGCCCCAACACGCTGGAAGCCACTGATAGTACCGCCCAAGATGGCACCGCCGAGGCCAAAACTCTTGGCCTGGGTGGCTGTACCTCGGTTGGGAGTCACACCGGTCGTTCCCTGGAGATTGATCAAACGTATGGGGGAGCCATTATGCTCTTCAAGATAGCCGCCGAGAGTGACACTACCGGTTACCGCAAAGGGAGTGCTGATAGTCAGGGCCTGGGGTGGAATCGGCAGTGTAAAGTTTTGACCCGTGTGTTCGATATAATCTTCATCGCCCTGCTCTAGAAGCAAGAGCTGAAAAGGGTAGGACCGATTCCAGTGGGTTTCGTCGACGGTAGCCGTTTGCCAGGCTGGGTCTACGTTGTCGGCGTTATTGAGCGTGGAGCCCTGGCCTGGAGTACCCACTGATAAACCCTTGGTATTATAGCGGCTATTCTCTCGAATCGCGGGACTAGCGACGAGGTCGTTGGGTACGAGAATGCCGGGTACATTAGCCATGGGGATAAGATTGCGTTAGGTTGGATCTTGCTTATCGATGATAAGGCCACCGACAACCGTCAGGTAGCCGTCGCTGAGAGGGCCCTTTAAGACCACGGTCACGGGGGTGACACCAGTGCCAAGACCCGGTTGGTCGATGCCGAGAACCCTGATGAGAGCCGCGAGTACGAGACGAAACGTGTCCTTAGTCACGGTCCTGTCGGCTTCCTTCATCTTCTCCGCATAGAATTTCATCGGATCCAAGAAAGGGGTGGCAGCAGGGGCATCGACGCCGGAGGCAAAGGCTGTCTCCAAGTCGGTGCTGACAGGGTCAAGGACGAGATTCTTCTGATTGGTGGTAAGCGGTAGGCGCGCCATTGGCTACTCGATGAAGGTGAAAGTGAAACCGCCGGAGTGTTTTCTTTTTCCTAACAACACCTTTTTGATATTTGATCTTTGTAGATTTAAGATTCGGGCGGCCTTATTGAGAGTATCGTACCGGACACCATGATTGTCTTTGAACGGTCTTCCTCCTCGCGCTCTAGAGCTTTGAATTCTAATTTCATCAAAGGCAAAGATTTCCTTGGCAATACCAGATCGCAGGGCCTTATATTTATCGGTCCGCTTTCCTTCTGTCATCGCACTGATTTGCTGATTCCAGGCTTGAGGATTCTTATTAATCCAATCAACAGTTTTCTCTGAAGCCTTAGTTCTGTTTTCTTGATTAGCCCACCGCTTCGAAGCTCTTTTGGAGTTTTGGGCCCGGGCATCCGGCATATTTCGTGTTATGCGCATTTTATTAATGGTTTCTTCAGAAAGTTTGCCGTGACTTCCGCCTTCTCGAATATTGTAACCGTTTTTGATACAGTCAAAATAATGAATCCAATAAATTTCTGCCGCATCGAGGTCTGTCTGATTATAAAATTCACCCAAAGCAGAAATAACAAAGGCTTCTGGGCCATATTTTTGAATCGCTCGGCTAAGTTTAACGCAAGGAGAGCTGATCTCTTTATGTCTCGTCCATCTCTGGGAAATAGCTTCCCAGGTCTGGCCAACATATGCCTTACCGGTTACCTTGCAAAAAATATGGTAAATTTTACCGCTAATCATTTTTATTTTTTAGCGACAGGTATGTCACAGTACCGGCTTCAAAGGCAGTTACAGCACCTATAAGGATCCCCACAGCCGAGGCTAGTCCGCCGATAACTGGGCCCATGGCTATAAACGAGACGCTGGCAGTAAGTAGCAACGGCGCACCGATGATGGGGCCGGCGACAGGTACAACATGAGCAGCGGCGGCACCGGCGATACCGGCGCCGGCAGTGGCGTGCAAAGCCGCGAGGGTGGCCAGGAGGGTGGCCATGGTGGTGAGGGCCGTGATCATCGTCGTATGGAGGATGGTTTCTGCTGCCCTATATGTCGTTCCCATCATAAAAGATTGAGTGGCCGCATCGCCTCCTACGAGGGTACCGAGGCTGGTGATTTTCACGTTACCTGTAGAAGAATCGATGATAGTCCCGGCGGGAGCATGCGTCTCCAGGTTGGAGGCCGCGATGACAGTGATTTTTCTCCCCGGATGATCGAATGTCAGCTTCTGGCTGGACCCAGCATCAACAAGCTCTAGGGTTCCGTCTTTCTTGAAGGAAATGGAGGACTCTCCGTTCCCCTGACTTACGCCCGAGGCGAGGGTGCCATCATTCTTAGTCGCGCCCCTGAACATTACCGAGAGTTCACCGTCTTTATTGATGGTTGCTCGGGTGCCATTAAATTCCCACAGTAGGTGGTGGCCTTCATCCTGTTGATCCTTGGTGTTATCAGATTCTGGGTCTCTGATTCCGCTGAGGATATAGGTCCTCGTACTTTCGCCATTGGCGCATAGAAGCAAGACTTTGGCGCCGATTCCGAGGCCAGTATCTTTTGCGTTTTGGCTCGGGTCGGCACGGAGGGTAAACTTGAATTTGTCGCCACCGCTACCGAAGGTATTAGCCAGCAGACAATTTGTGTACAGGGTGGAAACAGCGGGGCCGCCTCCGTCTCGATGTGACACCTCGACAGTGTATTCTACGTAGCTCTTGGTTACCGACTGGTCTGAATCTGGCCAGACTATGGCCTTGACCTCGCCGATTCTCAACGCCGTATTCGTGAAGTTGCCCGTGTCTTCGGCCACGCCCCGTTGGCGAATACCAAGATATGATGGGATTACTGTTCCATCTTCTAGCATCATAGCTAACTCTTATCCACTAGGTTCGAGACTAGATTCTCGTCTGCAAGATTCTGGTCTTTGTGAAGCTTGACGACTATATCGGCGGTGCCCGGAGGCTCCTCACTGAGATTGCCATGGTCTTGTCCGCCGTCCGTAACGGGAGGGTTATAGCTCATCTGGTCCTGGGTCTTGATTCCCGCGTAGATGCTAATATCCTCGTCAACTGCCGGAGGATTGGACCTGACGCCATGACTGAGAGTGAGAGTTGTGGTAAAGCTTTTCTTCCCATCCTGCTGGATGGCGGTAGCGTGTGCCACTGATTCTATATGAAATACTACCCCGTCCCACTCAAGATTGTCGCCGGGACAAATCGGGGCCTGCACTCCGACGATGGTCATAGATCCCGTCAGAGTCAGATGCTGGCCCATGAGTATATCCGCGAGCAAGTCCATCCAGTTCGAAGATTGAGTTGTTTCCGCTCCCTCGTTGTGGATATTGATATCCTCCAGAGCACAAGGAATGGTGGCGCTGTAGTTCCTGAGCCCGGAGCGGGCGATGTCAAGGTCGTCACGAAAAGGCGGGTTGGCCACCAGCTGCGCGGTCTGACTTCGGCTACCCTTGAGAGGAGCCAGGCCCTGGACATTGACGAAATTGAAGCGGAGCGTATCACTGCGGCCAACCTGAACCTGACGAACCAATATCGGATGTATTTTCCATCGGGGTAGGTCCAGGAATTGAGTGATGGGGAATTTGGTATCAAGCAGGTGCGTACTAAAAGGAAGCTGGCGGACGACAAGAGTCGGGACGATATTTCCTTCACCATTGGAGCGAAGGACGGTGAACATCTCATTACAGGCTGGATTCAGGTACTGACTGAGGATAGACCAGACGCTGGAGTTAGTGAATTGTGGTGGATTAGGCAGAAAGCGGCCCATCATTGTCTCCCCAGAATTCGGCCAGAACACTAGGCCCGAGGAGTCTCCACCCAGGAGCGCCAGTTCGTCGTCGCTAAGTGGTTTCTGGTCTCCGTATTGCTGGACACCCATTAGAAGTTCTAGAAGGTCCGAGGCGGCGAGAATCCCCGGCTCTTTGCTGGAGACTGTTTTACCGATGAGAGCCCCGACAGATGTTGGCAAGATATAGGCGTAGGCCCCCTCTAGCCCGGCCGTGGATTTGAGCCTGATATCATCGTTGCCGCGGCCCAGGTTGGTAGACACTCCACGCCCGAGGAGCAATTCCACGAAGAAAGGGATGGCCTTATTAACGTCCACCATCCCCGCAGAGGTTAGGTCATTTAGGTTGGAGCTAATCCTTCCCATATATCTACCAATGGCGTCTATCTTTTCGGCAAGGTGTGGATCATAGAAGAGGGTGGCGTCAAATTCCGAAAACCCTACACCTGAGAGGTTATAGCGCACATGCCTGGTGCCGTTGGCCTCCTGATTTAAGGTTTTTTGTAGACTGTGGACTTTTCCGAAAAACTTCAGGCCGTCCATGAATTTGTTACAGGGCTGACCATCACGAATGCGCGAGATTAAGCTCTTGGATCTTTCTTCGTCGTTTACTATCCAGGCGACAAGATAATCACCGGGGAGAACCTCTGCCAGATAATTGGTTTCGCCCGGTGCCAAGGTCGCACTCATCTGAGTCAAGTGATTACTCTTTGTCGACGATGTTTGGAGCTGGATACAGTCGCTGCTGATGATCAGGGTCTTGCCGCGAGTCTCGACCGTCTCTGAAAAAGTTTTGGAGAAGCTACCTCGCTCCGAACGCCTGTACGTCATCGGGAACTTCAGGCGGATAACGGCCAAGACCCAGTGGGCGTTGACGCTAATCACGTCCGGAGAGGCAATAGTAGACTCACTCTGGCCGCGATTATAATAATCTTGTACCAGGTCGTAGGATCTCATGGATTAGAAACTCTTGCCGCCACCGGGGATGATGTTGCTACCATTAGGGGCGGCTTTGACTGTAGTGCCGCTGACACCAAATTTATTTTCCAGGGCCCAGGTCATCTTGCCAATGGCGGCTATAAATTTATCTGCGGCGGCGTCGAGATTAGTCCCGAAGGCCTCCATTTTCGTAAAATCGCTGGTGCTGCTTTTAATAGCCTTCAAGAAATCGTCGTGTATGCGGAGAAGCTCGGCGTTAATCGTCTTCTCCTTTTCCATCCTGGCTTCTGTGTCAGCCGCCTCGCCGCCAGTTAACTTCTTGCCCACTTTGCCGAGTTTGAGGGCTGTTTTCTCATCGAGGCCGGCTTCAGCCCCGAGCAGGCCGATACCCGCCTCTTCACCTTCGCCTGTAGCCAGACCGAAGGCCACGCCCAAGGATTTAACCGCCTCTTCCTTTTCTTTACCCTTGAGGCCAGAAAGATAACCGGGAAGGTCTTGGCCAGAGGCTTTGTACTTGGCCATGGCTTTGCCCATGGCAGAGTTCTTGTCCATGCCGGGCATGCGTTCTTCTAGAACAGAGGAGATGCTCGCACCCATCTGGGACCTGACATCGCCGCCGCTGATACCCAGCTGCTTCATGGTCTCGGTTGTACCACCGCCGCGGATGGCATCCATCATCTGCCGCGTGTTCATACCGTTGGCGAGATAATCTTGGGTATAGACATCTGCTCCGGGCTTGATTCTCATCGCAGAGGTCAGGTTCCGAGCCTGTTGGTAGGCGTCGAGGCCACCCCCAACAACCTGATTCCCGAGTCCCATACCGGCCTGGAGTTGATTGACTTTGTTGAAGTCTCCGACGCCGCCAGTGAATCCCATACCAGCTTGGGCCGCGCCGAGCATACCCAGTCCCGAGGTAGTACCACGGACATCAAAGCCTTGGCCGATGATAGCCCCGCCGAGTTGAACACCCGCGGCTTGGTCAATGCCACCGCCGAGGGCCCCGAAGGCAAATTGCCGCCCACCCCCTAGTCCGCCAGCACGAGCAGCGGCACCGGCCATTTCGCCGAACCCGCCGAGGCCAGTGGATTGAGCGGCCATAGCGCTGTAGGCCATTTTGTTCGCAAATTGCCGCCCAGCCGATTGTCTCAGCCCGGCATGGGCGCCCGCGTACTCATCTACACTATACGCTTGGGCACCTAATGATGTCTCCAGCTGAGAATAGGCATCTGTCCTATTTCCGAGTTTGTCCTGGACACCGAAGCCGCTAATACCCAACATCCGCTGGGCACCGATGCGGCTACCGCGATTAGCCTGGAATTTATCCATGGCCATATTCTGCATGATATTGGCTTTTTGTTCTGAATCGATTACATCAAAAGCTTTTTTCACACGATCGGTTTCTCGGTTCCCGGTAGTGATAGCGCCAAGGGCTCCACCGCCCGTATCTTCTCCAACAACCCCGGCTTTTCTCAGCATGCCACCAACAAGAGGTACGCTGCCAGCGAACTGTTCAAGACCCCGGCGCCCCTGTTCTAGTCCAGAACCGATGCCCATAGTCTGAGACATCACGTCTTCTTTGGCCATACCGCTTAGGGTCTGCATTGCGTAGCTGGCTTTATAGTCGCCACCGCGCAGGGCCTGCATACGGCCTGTGACTAGATCCGCACGCTTCCCGCTCTCGGTAGCAAATTGGCGTGTTCCGGCCCGGTTCTCATTCAGGCCAAAATTGGCCACGGCCATTATCGCCGCCAGCGAGGAACCGATACCCATGGCCCCGCCACCGCCGCCACCGGGCAAGAAGCTGGGGATCCTGCTCATTATACCGCCTCCACCACCAGCACCGGCGGGAGACTGAGCGGCGGCAATTGATGCCTGCTGGGCCTGGAGCTGGCCCAATTGAGTCGACGCCGCCTGTCGCTGGCCCTCGGTGGTAAGTACATTCCTCCCCACCACGTCCATGGACATCTGCGATCGATTTGGATCCATGCCCTGGCTCATGGCCTTGGCTTTATAACTGGCCAAATCGTCGTATCTCTTCGCCAATTTAGCAAGGTCGGCATCTAGGCTGGAGATGCTCCGCTTCTGTTCGTCAATGCCACGCCTGACGCTGTCGCTCATGATTCGGAGCGAGTCCTTGCTGACATTGGCCATATTGGACATGGCCTTCGATGAATCAATAAAGGCCTGGGCTAATCCTCCGCCTTGAGCCCCTTGCTGTGCCTGAGTTTTGATGGCGGTTGTCGGGCTTTGACCCGTGACAGAACCGCCACCGCCCATGGCTACCCGGCCGCCACCGAGACTTAAGCCCGAGGCCGTGCGCACAAGCGCCTCCATATCCTTATTAATTTCTCTTATGGATGTGCGAAGTTTATTAAGACTCTGCTCATCGACTTTGAAGACGAATTTGATCTGTTTGTCGTCACCGGCCATTACGCCACCCTATGGAGACGACGATAGGTGGTTCTAATCCTATGACAACATGCACAAACCAATTCGCACTTGGCGATTTCCGCCTCTATTCTTTCCCAAGATAAACACTGACCGATCATTGTCGAAATATTTCCGCTCTTGTTACTTCTGATATGATCAAAATCCATAGCAATAGACGGCCACTTAGAGCCACAGTCTGTGCATGGCCCGGCCTTTAAAAGGTCAACTTTCCGATGCCATTCTTGGCGCCGAATTTTCAGGTAATCCCTCGCCCAAAGATTCTTCCAGTTTCTTATCTTATCTTTGTTCCTCAGGTAGTGGATTTTCATTTGGATTCGGATTTTTTCTTTGTTTATTTGATAATGCTCACGACGATAAACAGCTTGACACGATCGACAGTATCCACCCTTGAAAGGAACATGGTCTGAACCACCACATTTTGAGCAACTTTTATCCATGACGATATCCCTAAGATTGCTCCCCCTTAGGAAGCTTGGGAACTTCTATTCCATCCAAACGGTCGACAAGCTCATTGAAGAAATTTGTATCTGAAAAGAACTTAATAGATACATTCTCCGGCATCTTATCCGGAAACTTTGGCATCGAATCCAGACTCGGGTCTGGGCCCACGGGCCTGGTAGGAACCGGCTTCTCCCCGGGTATCTTCAGGTCGTCGATTTTCTTCGGTACCTTGGCAGCTGCCGCCTCTACCTCGGCGAGGAGGGCATCACCTTCTGCCTTTTCCGCATCTTCACGGAACATACGCAGGCGCCGTTCATCTTCGGTCTCCAGGAGTCTGACTCGTTCATCGTCGCGGTCGTGTTCATCCATGTTCTCGTAGCGGGTTTCCCAGAAATCCTGGAGAATCTCAGGGAGGGGGATATTCTTGACCAAATTCAATGGGATATGGTACTCTTTACTATACCAACGGTGTAAGTATCTGACCCGGTACTCGGGAGTGTCCGCCATCACCTCGTGAAAAGCGAGTATCTGGATATCCTCGGCGAGTGACACGAGCAGACCCTATCGGCTGGGATCCATCTTCGCCAATTCGGCCCTGGCCTCATCGGCTTTTTTCTTTATATCAGCCTTCCACTCTTGTTCTGTGGTTTGGATCTTATCATAAACGGCAGCCATAACCTCCTCATCATAAAGCGAAAGTCCATTTTTGCTCTCTTTCCAGAACTCCGGCACAGATAAGGATCGTATTTGGATTTCCGCCAAGAGGAGCGCCTGGGAAACAGCTCTAGGACTGGAGTCTTGGACACGTCCACCAAGAAGGTCGCGCATAATCGCATCCCTCTGGAGCTGTTCGGCCTGACTGAGCACCGGCTTCACCTTAAAAGTGCCCATATACTCCTGGCCGGTGGTGCTGCCAATGACTTTGATATTAAAACTAACGGGTTGTGGATCAATCATATCTAATTCCTTATGTGGGTATGGCGTGGACGGCCACATTGCTGCGGCTACATCTCACGCACAGGCAGAAGATTAGGGGCGACGATCGTGCTTGACATGTAGATCCTGTTCCTGTTACTATAGCTTCTAATTAAAGGAGATGGCAGATGTCCGCACCAGATCGTAGCGACGATAGCGTTCGAAAGGTGTTTGAGGCTATCCAAATAGTTCTGGCCCTGGCCCCGGATTTACGCGTGGGACAAATTATCGACAATGCCGTCTATTATCGCAACACCAAGGGCCATGGGCCAGATACATTCTATATAGAGAACGAAGACTTGGCGACGGCGATCATCGAATTCTCTGCCGACGCCCTGGCTCTGGTGAGGAAATAATGGCACACCTGGTCTATTACGAGAAAGAAGATAGTCGCCATCCGGATATGCTGGCTGCCGGCTGTACCCAAGCCGAAGCGATTGCCGCCATTACCGAGCTTTTCTCAATCCGACAACTGCCTCCCATACCCATCCTTTTTCACCGAGCTAAACCCGGTCGATCCAAGTCCTGGTATCAGCCGCCAGCACCTCTCCACAAAAAGAAAGAGCATATCGGCATCGAAGAGCGCATGCTCAACTGGCTGACGGTGGCCCACGAATTTGCCCACTATGATCATTACCACGATTATGGGCTGAGGAAACGGGCGCATCGGCGAGCCCACGACCGGAAAAACACGGTATTGAGACGATGGACCCCCTATAAGGAACCGGTGCGTGAGCGCTGGCATGGGCCAGAGCATCGGCGTATTACCGACGAAGTCGTGGACCTGATCAAATCCAAGGGCTGGAACCAGCGACAGCCTTCTTGGAAGCCGGATATGAAGGTGGATGTAGGAGAAACTCGTGTCGCCACCATCGAGGCCACGCCCACATTCCAGAGTTGGATGACTAAGAACTGGATTCAATCCAAGACCGAGGAGATTCTTGCCGGCAAAAGCCCGGAGTCACTGACTGCCGAGGAGCGCCGGGCCATCGCCCTTGAGGTGGGAAGACACTTTTTGCAGACTTTGCCCGATTCTCTCCATTGTACCAAATGTAACCTGCATGTACCCAGGGCCAAGGTTGGTATCCGGATCATGATCAAGGACGTCCATGGTTTACCCACGAAAATCCTCAGGCAGAGTTATTGCGCCAACTGTAGAGTTAAGAAAGCCAAGTAAATTAACTACTTGAAAGAAAGTAGATCCGCGCTTGACACCGGGAGACAAAACATGTTATTCTCTTCTGGTCACGGTAGGGAGAATAAATCTCCCACAGTCGACGCAGGAGTCTAAAATGACTAACCTCTATGAAGCATCGCACCAGTGGGCGAATCGGCCGGACGACGAGCGGTTCGAGTCTTTGGAGGCGATGAAACTCTCCTGCCTCAAATATGCTCAGTCGGCTCGCACCGGGACGGCAGCCGTCGCCGACCTCCGAGTCGAGGCCGATAACAATAACCTCCATCTGGTGGGAACCACGGGCCAACACGCGAAACTCACCCACTACAGCTTCGGCCAGCTCAGCCGCTTCGCCGGAGCCCCTGCAGAGTATCTGCGACGACTGCCGACCACCCTCGCGGCCCAGAACATTAACCACGGCCTCAAGAAAGCTGGCGATGGCCACAGCGAAAACAAGCTGAGCCTGCTCTTCCACCAGAATCAGTCGCTGGTCGCCAGGGCCATCACCACCGATAGCTATGATCGTGTCTGGAATTATGAGGTGATTAAGAAGATCCAGGATCGGCTCTCCCCCGCTGGTTGGGTGACCCCTCCCTGCCGTCCGGTTCGCAGCGGCCAGGCTGGAACCCGCAAGGCCGTCGCCGCTGATATCCTCCCGAACCAAGGAGATTTTGGTCTAGCAATCAAGGTCGGCGACGATATCGCCCCCGGTGCCCTCTGCGCCTCTGACCATGACATGTTCGCCTTCCTCTGCTTGATGGGAAGCGATCAGGGGGTATTCGATGGTCAGAAGCTCCTCAACCGCGGTGTGTTCATCCAGAACTCTGAAGTGGGCGATTGCAGCCTCAGGTTCAAATTCTTCACCATGGATCAGGTATGTGGGAATTTGATCGCATGGGGAACCAGCAATGTCACCGAGATCAGCATCCGCCACGTCAAGGGCGAGTCCCAGCGCCGCGGCAAGACCCTCCAGTCGGCGATGAACCGCTGGAGTCTGCTAGTGAATCGCCTTCCTTCTAAGGGCCGGATGGAGGCCGACATCAAGTCGGCTCAGGGTTATGAGCTTGGCACTACCAAGGAGGACGTCCTCGACGCCGTCTTCGGATTCGGGAAGTCGAAGAACCTCGACCGTCTCAACAAGAAGAACCTCGAGGCTGCCTACGATATCGCCGCAGTGACACCACGCTATGGCAACCCCAACACTGTCTGGGCAGTCGTCAATGGGCTCACGGAGCTGAGCCAGAAGACCGGCTACGCCGACGACCGGGTTGAGATGGACCTCCAAGCCGGACGAGTGATGGAAATGGCATTCTAGAATGATAATGACCGGGGGCGCTTGACATGGCCCCCGGTTTATTGTAGTATACACTTCCTTTACAGGAGACTATTCATGAGTGAAGCACAGTCAGAGACGTACGCGACCAAGAAGAAGGAAATTCTACTCAATAACGATCAGGTCTACGATGCTCTACGGAAGATGCAGCCGGACATGGCCGAGCCGAAGGCGACCGTAGAGCAGGTAATTGGCTTCATCACCGGTGGGCGGACCATGTCCGCCGTTGAAGGGAAGCGAGTGAGCCAGCCCGTGTACCGGGCCATGAGCGAAGGCGCTCAGGAGGGGATTCTCGACGACAGCGAGTCCATCACCAATCTAGAGACAGGCAGTCCGAATACCGTCTACAGGCTCTTGCGTGTAAAGAAGCCGGCTCGCGGTAAGGACGCGACCTGGAAGATGCGTGCCCTCCAAGCCGAGGAGGAGATTGCCGAACTGAAGATCCAACTCGAGACGTGCCGTTCCAGCATCGACCGACTTCAGGCACGTCTGGACGATTGAAACCGACGAAAATCCCGGGGACAAAATGAATCCACTTCAGGCAGCACTCAGAAACGGCCGGACCCCAGGAGATTTGAGTGCTGCCCTGAATCTCCAAGTCCGTCAACACCCGGAATTCCCGGGCCTTCATCTCTTCAAATACGATCAGATTGCCAGCCCTATGGGAGATCCCATTTGCCAGGTAGCGAGGGGAATGATTCTCGACGCCGATAACGACTGGGAAGTGGTCAGCTGGCCTTTCAGAAAATTCTGGAATTACGGTGAGCCGCTGGCGGCACCTATCGACTGGGAATCGGCGGTTGTACAGGAGAAGCTTGATGGATCGTTGATGAGCCTCTACCACTATCAAGGGGAGTGGCACGTAGCCAGCTCAGGCACTCCCGATGGCGGCGGTGACGTCAATGGGATGAATATCACCTTCGCGGATTTGTTCTGGAAGGTTTTCGCCGCCCAGGGAATGAGCGTCACCGACCTCGATATCGTCGACGTCGATGAACGCACGGGCTCCTCCAGGGACTGGAGTCGATTCACGTTCATGTTTGAGCTGATGACACCCTACAACCAGATCGTCGTCCGTCATAAGGGTTCCGGCCTGAAGCTCATCGGCTGCCGGGACCGAATCAGGGGCACGGAGGTATCAATCTACGGCCTTCCCTTCTGGTCTAAGGTTAAGGCCTTCCCCTTGGGAAGCATGGACGCCATACAAGAGGTTCTCAAAGATATCGACCCCTTCCAACAAGAGGGTTTCGTCGTCGTCGACAAACACTGGAATCGGATCAAGGTCAAGTCCGAGGACTATGTGCGTTTACATCATCTGCGGGGAAATGGCACTCCCACCCCCAAGAGGGTGTTGCAGACCATACTCTTGGGGGAGACAGAGGAAATCCTCGGCTATTGGCCGGACTGGAGACCTTTGTTTGACAGCGTCGATCAGCGACTGACAGAAATGAAGGAGCGCCTTGAGTCTTGGTACGAAAATGCCCATGAGCGCCCGCACATACTCGAATTGTTTGCTGGAAGGTCTTTGGCTCCAGCAGAAGCCCAGAAAGAATTTGCAGCCGTGGCTTGTAAAAGTCCGTGCCCGTCGATATTGTTCCTGCTTCGGGCGGGCAAAATCAAGTCCATACAAGAGGGGCTCAGGGAGCTTAGTGTCGACAAACTCGCAGATCTTCTCCAGCTACAGGTAATGGAGCCGGCTATATTCATCAGGGAGGAAATCAATGGCGGGTAAAGCGCATTTTGTCGTCCGATGGAATTTTGACCATACCGATCAGGGTACGGTCACCATCGACAGAGACTCGGGTGTATTTTCGGTTAGGCCCTTTCGTCGTCACAGTGCCTATGAATTGCCACTGTCTTTTGTGGCGCAGATAGTCGCCGAACGTTGTGCCAAGGCCGAGGCTCTAGCCAAACGACTGGCGAGGAAGAACAGAAAAAGAGCGAAGAGGCTTGTCTGTCAGTAGGGGACGTGGTATCTTGTCCTGGCGGTAATTCCCTGGAGCATAAGATGGGCCTTCTTCAGAAGAAACCTGTGGTTGCTGACTATAGCTTCCAGCCAGAGATCGAGGGGGAGGTATACGCCCACCTAACCGCCGAACCTAGTGGTGGTGGTGTTGTGTTAGCAGCTACTCCCGGAGCTGGCAAAACGAATATGGCGATCAGAATTGCCGACCGGTGGCTTCGCGAGCACTCTCAGTCCAAGGTGCTGGTGCTAACCCATGGTCAGCGGCTACTTCAGAAGCAGTTCCATGATCGTGTCGTCAAGACGGGCTTCGCCCACACATTCTCTATGCTGACACCTGGAATTGAGGCCGCAGGAGCGGAGCGGCTACATGTCTCACTTCCACACTACTTCCAGGATCGTAGCCAGCGTTCCATTCCCGGTTACGAGCTGATCATCATCGACGAGGCCCACCACTTCTTCACGGCACCAATGGTGGAGAAAATTCTCGACGCCTGTCCTCGGGCGAAGGTGCTGGCACTGACCGGCTCTCCTAGTTGTTTCATCGCCAGTCAGCGCTTCCCGCTGGTGATGCGCTCTGCCGAGGATCTGATCCCGTTCGGGGTTCTCACCGATCCCTATGTGGAGCTGGTTCAAACCAGCCTCAGATTTGGGGATGGCGACTATAACGACGAGGAAGACCTTAAGGAGGGAGTCGAATTCACGGAGTCCGAGACAGCCTCAGCTCTGGGCGATGGCCTCTCAGGACTTTTCTCCGCGGTGGTTAAGCACCTTCGTAGTCCGATGCGGGCACCGCAATTGAAGGCCGGCGTTTTCGGGAAGGCCGCACGTCTCTTCGTCGAGCGTCACCTGGGGAAGACGTTGATCGTCTGCCATACCATCGCCCAAGCCGAGAAAGTCCATACCTATCTAGAGAAGGCCGGATTTGGGGCATTGATATCGACCTCTAAAAATGAGTATTCTGATTCGCCCTCGATCGAAAAATTCAAGGCCGGTCCCGAGACCTTCTTGGTGGTGGTAAACAAAGCCACTCTGGGTTTTGACTACCCAGAATTGATGAATATCGTCGACATCAGCTTCCGCAGCCCGGATAAGATTTTCCAAGCCCTGTGCCGGGTGGTGCGACCCAGCGAGGTAACGCCAGAAGCGAAGAAGCTCTATATCATGGTGACACCCACGAGCCGCGCCGAGTTAACACACCACATCATGTCATTCGTCATGGCTTTGTCGACCTCCAAGGTCTACAAGACCTATGATGGCAATTGGAAGCATATTCCCACCCCCAAGTCGGGTCCTGTCAAGCCCCGACCCCATCGTCCGGTCGGTGACGGCAAAGGCACGAAGTCATTGCCGGCGATTGTCCTCCCTAGATTCTATACCTTCGAGGAGCTGCGTCACATCGACAACGGCGTCTTTCAGCCTTATGCGTGGTCGAACTTCACCGAGACGAGGAAGCAGCTCTCCGCCGAAGTGGCTCGGGTGGCGGAGAATAAGATTAAACTCCTTGCTGCGATCCGCGAATTGAAGTCAGAAGGGAAAACGCTGACAGTGAAGATGGTAAGCGATAGAGCCGGGCTTTTGTGTTCGTGTTGGGGCAGCTACACCAACCCTGGCTCCTATAGCTATAGCCAAGCCTTTTACTATCAAGTCTTGGCTATAGCTTCAGAGCTGAAAAAGGGAACCGTAACCAGGTTTAAGACTCAGTCTGAGGCGGAAACAGCCTTCTCGACTCTGGGATGGAGACTTGAGGGGGCATTCACTAGAGTTGCGGCTCGGGTGCCAGCCACATGCCCCAATGGCCACAGGACAACGACGACATGGGCGACGCTAAAGGGCGGCAGTGGCTGTAATATGTGCATGCCCAACAGAAAGAAAACGCAATCGGAGGCAATCAAGTTATTTGCAAGGAAGGGCGTTACTTTAATAGGTATTTATCAAGGCGCAAGCTCTCCTGTTGTCGTCAAATTCTCGTGCGGGCACCAAGGCAAAACATCATGGACCAAGGTTAGTCAAGGCCGTAGTTGTGGTAGATGTAGCCGTTTTAAAGCGGCTAATACCAAAGCTTTGGCTAAAATCCAGGCTGGCGCCTACGCCGGAGTCGTTTGCGATAAACGTAAACGTAAACGAAGATCCTCAAGGCCATTCAGCTTCAGTTTACAAACTAATGAGCGCAATTATAGGGGGACCTTCCCTACCGCCATCGAAGCGGCCAAGGCCAGGGACAAGATAGCTTTCGCTGCCTATGGCGATAAGCTGGTCCTCAACTTCCCCGAGGACTACGGCCTACCTCCGCATGGGGCGCTATAGTCAGAATATGCCCCATAAGTTGACGCCCGAGGACATGAAGGCATTGGATCGAGAGGCGGCAATCTTATCGCCGATGATCGCCGCGGGTGCCGCCTTTATTGCCTCATTTTTTATCGAGGTGGCCAGCGCCTTGACGATGGGGGTGGTAATCTGGAGCGCCCTCTGGGTCGTCAATTCCATAATCAGCGCCGAACTCAGGAAAGAAAATGACCGACAATGAATTCATCAGAGTCCCTTGCAGCCAATCCGAGCTGGCGCAGCTGAGGATGATGATCAGGGTTCTGCATGCGCAGCGCCTTGTCGAGATAGTCTCTCAGCTGCGTGGCGTGGAGAAAGCCGGGGATTTACTCATCGTCTCGGAAATACTCAAATACGCGGACGTCTACCGAGCCTATGACCATTTGTTGCTAACGGCTATAGAGTGTACCATCACCCTAGAGTCAGAGACGACCGAACTATTAACTACGCCCCAGACGCTAGAGTTCTTCCGGTGCATGCTCGCCAGCACTTTTGATTGTGGGGGTATTAACGCCCCGACGATGACGCAGATTATCGCCAACTGCCAAGAGGCGCAACCGGCCCTGAGACGTAAATTCGATGAGGCCGCCAGCACGTCGGTAGCCGCCACCATGCCCTCTGCACAGGGTAGGAACTAATGGACAGAAGAGAAATCGTAAAGGCCTCCAGGTGGCGATGTCGTCATCGGCCTTGCACAGTTATTGGGTGCTTAAAACCTCGTGCCAGCGCAAGAACTACATGTAAGCTACATCGTCAGCTCGGCATGCACGGTCTTAAATCTGAAGAATACGAACGTCTATTCTCAATTCAATCAAGCCGATGTGCAATATGTCAATCCGAAAAGCCAGGTGGGCGTGGGTGGCAAATTGACCACAGTCATTCGACAGGCGTTGTTCGGGGTATTCTCTGTTTCCGTTGTAATCTAGTACTAGGCATGATCGAAGATTTTCCGCCTACAGCAAGACGCATCGTAGAATATCTGGAGCTTAAAGATGGTTGGATTGGTTGACACACTTATTGATGCTATCAAACAGAAAATTAGTTTAAAGATTTTGTACCAAGGGTATATTCGTGATGTTTCTCCATATTTATTGGCAGAATCCCAAAAAGGATCCTTGGTACTCCATTGCTTCCAATTCGGTGGCGACAGCAGCCAAGGGCCGATCACTGTCGAGACAGGAAGCTGGCGTTTCCTCTATTTGGATAAGCTGGAATTTCTAAGTTCAGCACTAGACCCAAACTGCTGGTATCCGCAGAAACTCGCCAAGGCCGAGGGCGAATATAGACCCCCGCCTTTCATCGCCAGAGTAATCGCCATCCACACCCCCAGAGAGTAACAATGCGTCCTCTATTTTTACGGCTGATTAGTTTCCTCAATGGTATGGACTGTGGCCTGACCCTACTTCTCGTCAGATTGGGCCTTGCCCAGGAGGTGAACCCGCTGATGGCGCCGCTGCTAAAACACCAGCCATTGCTCTTCATCGCCGGCAAGCTCTTGCTCATGGAAGTTGGTCTCTCCTCGCTGTGGAAGAACAGAGACAATAAATCGAGCAGGTACATACTCTGGGGAACACTGAGTATCTACACGGCGGTAGTCGCCTGGTCTCTGTGGCAAATGCGTCACATCCTCTGATGATTGAGTGTTGGTGTGACGGAAGTTCCGACGGTAGATCCGGTGGTGCCACGGGCTGGGGTTACATCATAGTCCAGAACAACCAGGTTCTTTACGCCGACTATGGTGGCGACGAATCGGGGACCAACAACTTGGCCGAACTCGAAGCCGCTATCCAGGGCCTAACAGCCTTGAAGTTGGTTGTTGACAAACACTGGGCCCAGGGCGAGACGATCGTCCTCGTCAGTGACAGCCGTTATACGTTGGGTATGGCCTCAGGACGTTTTACTCCCGTCAAGAACCTGGATAAGATCCAGCAGCTCCAGGATCTCTACAAGGGTCTCTGCACCGACAATCGCTGGGTCAGAGGACATGCGGGGGATATATTTAATGAACTTTGTGATCGGTTGGCTAAAAAAGGAAAGCTGGAGATGATCGAGGCGTTACTATCAAAGGGTGCATACCGACCATGATGAGGCGCTGCAGATCAAGAGGATTAAGGTCCTCGATAAAGAGGCGATGGCCAGTCTCGGCATCGAAGAGAACTTTACCACCAGGGCCATGGTGGAAATACTCCTTGAAGTTTGTGACGCCAATCTCGAGGTCTGGATCAGCGAAGCCGAGCTGAAGACACTGACTGAAATCTACGGCCGTCTCTACTTGGCGGCCCCATTCCCGGGCGTCCACGAGATGGTAGCCGCCGATACAGGCGTGGAGTTATTCTTCGCCGATCTCAGGGAACTGGTACAGATAGAGGATCAGCAACAACGCCTCGAAGCCTGGGTGGAGATATTCAAGGACTTCGGCCGCTACATCAGGGATCAGATCGTAGATCCCACCCCCTGGACCTTGACCCTGAATGAATACGCCCAAGGGTACTTGCTATTCCACTTTCACTACGTTATACTAACCCAGCGTCCAAATTCTGGCAAAAAGTTCTCAAATTAATAAGGAGAATAGGATGAATATTGAATACAAGGTGACGATGTTGAAGCTGGCGAGCACCCACAATGGTCTCGGCGCTGATCTCGTCGAGGGCTTCTGTTGGGGACTGCCAAAACCCGGACGTTCGTTCGTCATGATCGGGAGAGCCCCGGACCAGCACCACAAGCGCATCAGCACATCGCTGGTACTCGCAGCCGAAGACGACCAAATCAGCAAGGTTCGTTTCCAGACGATGAACAGCGAGTATCTACTCGAGTATAAGTGCGACCAATGAGAAGCTTGACGATACTCTGTGATATGGACGGGATCATCGTGGATTTACTCAATCATTGGCTGGACGCCATCGCCCTCGACCATGGCATTCGCGTCCAGCCAGAGGAGATTGTCGAGTGGGATATGGCCAAGTGCGGGCGCCTCCGAGACTTGGGGCCGAAGATCGTCTACGGGTACTTGCAGAAACCTGGGTTCTTCCGTAAAGCACCGGCCCTGCCCGGAGCTGTTGCCGGCTTGAAGGCGCTGCACGACGCTGGCCACAATATCGTCATCCTCAGTAGTCCCAGCGGGCCCATCAGTGCCGGGGAGAAACTCGAGTGGTTGGCCGAGCATCTTCCATTCCTGCCCTCGAAGCAGATAATGCTCGCGAACTTGAAAACGCTGGTGAAAGGGGACGTTCTGATCGACGACCATCCTCAGACCCTCCTCGACTATAGCCAGGCTTGGCCGGAGGCTCTGGCGATCGGCATAAAATACCCATATAACAAGCATCTGCTCGAGGCCAAGCTCGTAACACTCTGCCCCGAATGCAAACGCGAAGACTGCCGTAGCTATCTGCCGCCGCCGGTGCCTCAGATTAGAGGCTATTATACCCACACTCATCAGGCCTGGTTGGAGATCGCCGGGGAAATCACCGCCCTCGCAGAATCCTATCCATGAAAATGCGCGATACCAACTGGACGATGTTGATTATTTTGTTGAGTGTGGTTTTATCGTGTGGTGGCAACTGGAAGCACCGACCAGATCCTAAATTGGCACGAGAGTGTAGGAATGGGCCCGGTTGGCACCGAAGTCCGGATGGTGGTATCGTATGCGAATGAGCACCCACGTATTGATCTGGAGCTTCGCCATCGCCGTGGGCTTGCTCGCGTACTTCGGCCTAAAATCGGGCGGTTACAGAGGCCACTGTTCCTGCGAGATGGTGAAGAATCACGAGTGCGAAAAATCACGATGAGGCTTAAGTCTTTAAAACGCAAGGTCTTGATACTGGCGATCGTCGGCCTAGATTATACGACGCAGGTACTCCTGAGGCTGCTTTGAAGATCTGGGATTCAGCCATCGTAGATTTCCCCCAGCCATGGCTCATGGAGGAGTTAGTCGAAGACCTCCAGGACACAGCCGCGGATTTAGGAGCTTGCTACCAGAAGGACCCCGGAGGAGATCGGCGATCGACTGAGATTGCGGAAGCCAGATTCGAGAAGGTGTCGGCCGCACTAGAGTATGGAATCAACCTCTTCTACGAGGCCGTTGACATCGACTGAGGACTTTGCTATAGTCTCTAGAGGAGAAAGCTATGGACGAAGTGAAAGTAGTGACCCAGTTTGGCACCGGTTTCATCCTGGATTCCGATTTTACCGACTTGCCGACAGTGACGGTCGAACTCGATGGCGGCAATGTCGTGGCGCTGGCTCCGGAAGAAATCTGGGTAGTTCCATGAGACTTCGAAACAAACCCGGAGTTGCCAGAGCCTTCGCGGATATGCTCCACACCGACGCCGGCCAGACCTATGACGGTGCACCCTACGTTCAACACCTGGATGCTGTAGTGCAGGTACTGACTCGCTTCGGCGAAACATCAACGGAATTGCTCGCCGCTGGTTATCTCCATGATATCTGGGAAGACTCTGATGTCGATTTAGATACTCTCGAAGATCTATTTGGGGAAGAGGTTCGGGACTTAGTCTATGCCGTCAGCGATGAACCGGGGGAGACTCGTCAGGCCCGGAAGGCTGCCACCTACCCGAAGATCGCCATGAGCTGTGGCGCCACCAAGCTCAAGCTCGCGGATCGAATCGCCAACGTCGAACACGGCATCCGCACCGGCAACAAGAAAATGCTGGCCATGTACTCGGACGAATATCCGGGCTTCCGTCTGGCCTTAAATCACGGACACAAGGAGGAGGCGGCTATGTGGGATCATCTGGATTACATCAGCGTCGCCTTTGGGCTCTGATGAAACAGACATACCTCAAAGTCGTGGAAGCCTGTCATTATGTTTGCTGCGGCAACGGAGATGCCGGCAATTATCATACCGCCGTGACGCCACCCCGACAACTATCTAGGGCCGCGAAGCGCTTCTGGAAGAAGTGCGACCTAGCCCCTGCAGAGGGGGCTGTGATTGCCACCTGCGACGGCCAGGTCGTGGGGTTTTTTCGGTACTACACTGATTGGCCAGGGGCCAAAACGCTGTTGGCGGCCGGCACCTGGGTAGATCCAGAGCATCGTAGTCGGGGTCTGGCGAAGAGGATGTGGAAGCTGGCGATAACAAATTTTAGACCCAAGGTAATAAACGCCGTTGCCGTCAGCGAAGGCGGGCATTCGCTGGTGTTGGCCGTGAAGAAGCTGTTCCCACGCATCAAAATCGACTTGAACTGACTCCAATGACACCACTAGCCGCTATCCCCTTGACGATTGGCTTCTTGGCCCTGCTTCTATTGGCACGATCATGGTCACTCGACGGCAAACCGAAGCCTCCACCGAAGAAGAAAATGCCGATCGTGGAGAAATTTACTGCCACGCCGATGATCAGCGGTGCCGAAGTGGCTCTGGATATGCTCCGTAAAAAGAAAGGGTCTCTTCCCAAGACGGCCTTGGACGAGGAGCTGGAGCGACGAGGTGCTATACTCAGAGCACGTCAAGATGCTTGGTTCAAAAAGCAGGAGAGTAAGTCATGAAGAAGTCTAAGTCCAGAAAAAAGAAGCCGGTCCTTGTATTTAAGGGTCCACTCGTTTCCGGCTGGGGTTTTGAAGCCGACAGAAATCAGCCGGGAATTTTCTACTATCTAGAAACAGCTCCGGGCGTACGCATTCCCGTCTCCAGAGAAGCATTTGAGGCCGTGGATAAGATCCGGGCCCGAAACGAGAAGGTGCGGCTCGAATTCACTGTCACCGGAGAGAAACGATGACCTTTGATGAAATACTCAATGAGTTGCGTGCCAATGGCCAGGGGCTAGTGGCCGCCGCCCTCGAAAACAGGGTTGCGGAGCAGGCACAGGCCAGCCTCCAGAGGGCGTCACAACTACGTGGTTTTTACGCTGAACTGATCACCGGCATGGCCGGCACTGGCTTCAATCCTAGCCCGATGACGGCCATCCTGAGTCAGGACTTCTACTTTGCTCATGCTGTTGCCGCCAGCTTGGGCGTTACCGTCGATTTGACAGAAGCCGAGGCAACAGCATGAGCTACGTGATTTTGCCGGCTTCCAAGGTAAGGGAGCTGTGCAAGCAGACACTGAGTAATATCGAAGCGTCTCGAGCTAACTCCAGACGAAAATATTTAGACTCTCAGATTGCCCGCTCCAAGAATTCATTCTGGCGGCGTCTGTTTAGGGAACCTATCATTACCGACGAACAAATCATAGTCAGAGATAAAGGTGATACACATAACATTTGGGGAAGTGGATTGTTTTGGGCCAGCTACGGCCATAGTGAGCAGGAACGCCTAGCAGAGAGTTTGCTC
>Ga0315281_10001064_pt1 | contig 40109 bp, 65 predicted proteins | sample YL17G07_0_MG_FD_204540 | JGI IMG/M metagenome (GOLD analysis project Ga0315281, IMG submission 204540) | Sediment microbial communities from Yellowstone Lake, YNP, Wyoming, USA - YL17G07_0 | ecosystem: Environmental > Aquatic > Freshwater > Lake > Sediment | place: USA: Wyoming | collected...
TCCCGGAGATGGTGTTCCAGGATGCGGACGTCTGTTTCGGCCGCGAGCAGACTCAGTTGGGCGTCCTTCCACAACTCGGCCAACCCGTCCCGGTCTTTCGTCACCCGCGCGAGTGCGTCCTGGCTAGGCATGTGTAGCGTAGTGCTGGGCCGCCCACAGCCGCTCGAAGCGGTGCCCGTCGCTCTTGCCGCCGATGATCTCCCAAAGCCACAGGTTTGGCCTGTAGACGATCTCGACGCCTGTGACGTGCTGGTAGTGCTTCCGGCCGACTCGTTGCCAGAGGCCGTCTGTCTGGGGCTTCATCCTCTGCATGGTGCTGTTCCTTCCTGTCTAGGCGACGGATCGTCGCTCACGGCCGCGTCTCGGAAGGCGCGACCGTCAGGGACGCTAGGCGGGCGTGTAGCCCGTGATCTTCAGCGGGTGTTGTGGCGTCCATGTCCCGTCCACGATCAGCGCGCGCAGGACCTCGTTCGCTTCGCGCTCGACGTAAGAGCGTGGGGTAGCTCGGCTGACTGGCACCCGCACGGGGAACTCGTCCCCGTCCCGATCGGTGTACGTCACGATGATGCTCGGTGCTGGCATCCTTCCTCCTCTCGTTCGGCGACTGCCTCGTCGCTCACACCCCGGCCCGTGAAGGCCGGAGCGTCAACGGCGCTAGACGTAGCCAGCACGCTGCAAACATTCCGAGATCCATGCGTCCAGCTCGTCGGCCGGGACCAACCGGGTTGTCTCGTTGATGTTGATGGGCTGCCCGCTCTTGTCGAACACGACCTCTCCGTTGTCGAGATCCGCCAGCACGGAAGGCTTTCCCTGCCAGTCGCCTCGGCGCGCCCAGTCGCGCAGTTTGGCACCGTCGGCCGAAATGATCGTCTGGCCTCCGTTGCGGATGACAGTCCCGAACGTGGTTTCCGTGGTGGTGGCCTTCATTTCCCTGCCTCCTTCTCTTGTGGACTCGACCGACGCCTCGCGGCGTTTCGGCTCCCGTCACGGAGCCATCATCAGGGCCGGGGGCTAGGCGATGCCGATGCAAGTTCGCATGTCGCAGCCGCAGAAGAGCACGCGCCCGTCCGTGAGGTGCCCGTGGTCGTGGCCGTTGATCCACTTCTGCGCCTCATAGTCGTAGTGGCTGCCACGCGAGAAGATCTCGCGCTCGGCTTGGCCGACTGGCGTGCAGATCGTCTCCTTGCGTGCGCTGAATGTCTGCATGGCTTCCTCTCAGCTAGTGGACTCGACTCCCACACTTGTACCACCGTCACCCCCGGCTGTCAAGCAGGATCAGTGGAAACCCGCAGGCTAGGCAGACGGTCGGCGAGGCGATACGATGGGCGGGACGGCCGGCTGGAGCGTATGGACTCGACATCTCTGCGCGCTCGCCGGCCGTCTCTGCGCTACGATCTTCCCCGGCCGGCGGGCTCCTCCGGGTTGGTTGCGAAGCCACCTGAAGCCCCGCCGGCCATCTCCCTCCTTGGCTACAATCGGTGTCGGCTTCGCAACCGACAACCTAGGAGGACACCGTGAGACCGAGCGTCCGCTTCGACGTCTTCAAGCGTGACAGCTTCACCTGCTCCTACTGCGGGCGCATCCCGCCGACCGTCACGCTGGAGGTCGATCATCTCATCCCGTGCGCTGAGGGCGGCACCGATGACCCTGAGAACCTCGTCACCGCCTGCTGGGACTGCAACCGTGGCAAGGGTGCCACACCGCTCGACAGAGAACCGTCTGCTATCCCCGACCTGAAGGAACGAACCGAGCTTGTGCGTGAGCGTGAGGCGCAGTTGCGCGCCTACCATGAGGCGAAGCGTGAGGAGGCCGAGCGGCGCGACGCGCAGGTCTCCGTTGTCTGGAATCACTGGTTCAAGGTCTGGGACGCTGAGACGCTCGCGCGCTACTACACACCGTGGGAATCGACGCTCAGGAAGTACGTTGACCTGATCGGCCCGGACGAGGTGATGCACGCGATGGACATCACCAGGCAAAAGTTCAGCTACGTGTCTACCAACGCGGTGAGGTATTTCGTCGGTGTGCTCAAAGGCCGTCTCGCAGCAGCCGAGGGACGGGAGAAGCAATGCACGATCTGCGGCGACTGGCTGCGCCTCGAGCCCGGACAGGACATCACGGGGAACTACCATCACACCGCCTGCGAGTTGGCCGATGGCTAGGCAGCGGTTCATCTGGCCGACGATCTGGGACGACCCCGACCTCGGCAAGCTCGACGCTGAAGCACGCCTCCTCTACATTGGCTGCTTCAGCCTCGCCGACGACGACGGAAGGATCATCGGCGACCCCGTCTACCTGAAGACCCAGGTGTTCCGGTACAGCTCGATCACGACTGCCCGCGTCACCGCTATGCGCGACCAGGTCGCAGCCGCCTGCCGCAGCTTCTGTGTCTACCGCGTGCAAGGTGTGGACTACATCGTGTTCAGGAACTGGTCAGAATTTCAGAAGCCAAAGTACCCCAAACCGTCCAAACTGCCGCCACCACCACGCACACGAAAAGGCCGCAACGCAGCACCGCAGAGCCAAAAGCCTTCCGGGAACGATTCCGGGAAGCCTTCCGAAACGATTCCGGGAACGATTCCCCCGCCATTCCCCCAAGATTCCGTCACAGGGTTGGGTAGGGAAGTACTAAGTACTAAGGCTCATACGTCTAAGGCAGACGTACGAGCAGCCAATGAACTAGACCCCGAGAAGAGCCTCGAACTGAGCCGCATCATCGGCGAGCTACAAGGCGTCAACGGCACGACCTGGACGACGCTAGAGCCACTGGCGCAACGAGTACCGCTCGCCGTGCTCGCAGACCTTCGGACGCGCTGCGCCGGCAAGGGGACAGGCTGGATCGTACGAGCTCTGCGAGACGAGATCCGAACGAGAGGAGCCGCAGCATGAGACACCACATGACGATCGTGGCTGTTTGCCCAGAACGCACCTCACGAGGCCCAGACCAGACCGTCATCCTCCACCGCTGCGACTGCGGTTGTGGACGACTCAAGACAACGACCATCGACGGCATCTGGACGAAGGAGCAGCTATCTCCCATCGCGTCGCAAGGAGGGCGCTCGACTTGACCGGCGCAACGCCAAACGCGCGAGAGGCTCAGACGATGACAGCTATGCCAGTTATCGTCTCAGACGATGGGTCAGACCACCCGCCGAGACGCCTGCGAATGCCCGGAATCAGCCCGAATCCGTGTCACAATCCGCCTGAATCATGGGTTTCAACGCATAAGAGAGCGACGAAGCGCATGGTTGAGCCATACGCACATGCTGGCAACGCCGGTTGCCGTCATGACTACAGTCGAAGAGGAGGGACGGGACGATGGGCAAGGAGGAGCGGCTTGAGGCGCATCGCGCCTACCAGGAGACTCTGGCCGCGTTGTGGCGCGCCTACTCCGAGGAGAGAGCCGAGGCGGATCGTGTCTACTTCGCCGCCAAGGATGGGGCGAGACGGGTCTACCGAGAGATGAAGGCCAGAGAGAAGGCGGCAAGGCTATGAGCGAGGCGGTGAGCGCGCTACTGCTGATCATCGGACACGTCGCCCTCGTCGCTGCGATCTTCGGGTACGGGACGCTCATCGGCGCCCACCTCGTGCGGACAGGGCAGTGGCCGCGATGAGCGAGGCGAGGGCATGGCTGCTGCACTACGCCTGGCCTACGTGCTCGGCTCCTGCTGCCGGGCCGCGACGCCGGGCAGCACACGAGCTGGGCGCGGAGGCGGCGAGGCGGGGGGTGGGCGGGGAGGAAAAAGTCGCCGATGGAACGGGACTCGGATGCTGGCTAGGAGGCCACGCTGCTCGCAAGTTTCCACCGCAAGGGGGGCCTTCGACCATTTCGCGGGACTCCGGTGCGGATCCGGTGCTGGGTTTTCTGACAACGAGAGGAGCGTGAGGTTGTGAGCGAGGCGAGACCTTCAGACGAGGATTCCTACCTGGCGGAGCGCCAGAAGCGAGTCGTGCAGCTTGTCGTACGTGCCAAGGGCCGCGGCATCGTTGATTTGATATTCGAGCAAGGCGGGGTGGCCTTCGCCGGGACGTCCTTGTCGTATCCGCAGCAGGGGACGATGGTCGGCGAGCCTCCGCGCGATGTCCAGAACGCCGAGCGGCTACGTGCTGCGGCAGTCGAGTTCAACCGTGTCCTCGACGAGCTGTGCTCATGAGCCAGCGGCCGATTCGCGTCACCAACTTCAGCCGCCGCGTCCGGTTAGCTGGGGAACTCATTGGCGGCTTCAACATTCCACTCCATTGTGAGGGCGAACGTCAGGCAAAGCTCCCCGAGGTCGTCATTGAACTGCTCCGTGCTGCTGCGACCAAGTGGCATGTCGAGCGCTCCGTGCTACTGCGCCACCTGATCGCCGCACTCGATAGCGAACTGGATGATGCGCTGGCGCAGGAGGCGCTCGTGGAACGATGGAACAAGGGATCTGCGTGACCGCTCTCTCCTCTCGCCGCGCCTCGATCGCTCTGCTCGCGGGGAGCCTGCTGGATTTGTCGGTGGTCACTTCGACGTGGCGACGGAATCCACTCTCCTCGGAGACAGGACCTCGTGCGCTAGCGCCGTTCCGGGAGCATCGCTGCGAGGCGTGCAAAGGGTCGGGGAAAGGGCGGGATCGCTTCCGCCGTGAGGTTGTCTGCGCCGCCTGCGATGGGGCCGGGCGTCTGGCCTTCGACGCCTACACCGGCGAGCGGGTCGGGACGGCGGAGACGCCGACGGTGCTGCGGTTCCGCTCGGCGCTCTGCGACCGCTGCGGCGGTACGGGCGTCTGGAAGGGCGCGCGCTGCGAGACGTGCGAGGGTGACGGTCGGCGGGAGTGGTCGCCGTTCGAGCTGCATCTGCCGGGGGAGGACGAGCGGGTCGGAGCCGACGAGGGCGGACTACTGGCGCGGCCACGGCATCTGGCGGTGCTCTATGCGGCCGGCTCGTACGCGGAGCTGGAGCGGGGGCTGACGGAGCTGCGTGCGGAGGCCCCGTCACGCCATCGGTTGTGGTGGTGGCGGTACGGGCGCGGTGACGAGTTGCCGCTTGCCGGGTGGGAGCGCTTCGAGCTTGAGCTGGCCTGGGTCTCCATCGAGCAGCGGATGCCGGCACGGGTCAGGGTGCCGCCGGCGATCAGGGAGGGGCAGCGGCACTACGAGGCGTGGCTTGCGACCCGCAAGAACGGTTCAACCGATGCGAAGGCGGTCCAGGTTCGCGACGACCGGATGCTCAGGATGCGGGAGGCGGGCACGTCGCTAGAAGAGCTGGCCGCGGCGTTCAAGCTGACCCGGAGCGCCGTCTACGACGCGCTCGACCGGGCACGGCGGCGGGGCGAGGCGGCGTGAGTCCTACTTGCACATCGGGCATCGTGGAAGGGTCGGCTTGCACTCTGACCGGAGGCGGTGCTACGCTCCGCTCGGCAGATCCGAAAGGGTCTTGTCCACTTGTAGCGCCCCCTCTCATAGAACGAGTGCGCCCTGAGACCGGCCATGCGCCGGTTTCCGTTTCTTCGGGACCACGGGAGGCCATTTTGCCGGGACGTCCCACGAGCGTTGAGTCCGACCTGCGCGCCGTAGCCTTCGTCGAGCACGTCGCCGCCGGCGCGGGCTTGCGGGAGGCCGCGGTCAAGGCCAAGGTGAAGCCCGCCCGCGCGCTCGATCTCGCCGACGCCCCCGACTTCTGGGCTCGCGTGTGGGCGCTACGACCGCAGAACCGGACGGCAGCGTGACCCATGTCCTCCGCGCTTGCCCCTTCCCGCCGACGCTGCGTTCCGGTCAGGCTCGCCGATGTGCCTTTGGAGAAGCGCCGTCACGCGGCCCGCGTGGCGATCAAGTGGGAAGACGACCCGCTGGAGCGCTGGCGGATCATCATGCTCGCCGAGCAGCCAGGGGAGCTTGTCGCCTGGGTCGCACCCTGACCTGATGGCGAGAGCAGTGGCAGTCAGAACGGTGAAGCCGAGCCGGGTGCGGATCAACCCTGCCATGATCGCCATCGTCGCCGACGCGGTTGGCAAAGGACTGAACCCTACGAAAGCGGCCGCGCTCGTCGATGTTCCGCCCCGGACGATGCGGCGTTGGGTCACCGAAGGACAAGATCAGATCGATGCTTACGCCGCCGCGATCGAAGACGCCGACGACAGCTTCGAGCTGGGCACACAGGGCCAACTCGTGCTGACGCTGTTGAAGGCGAACGCTGAACGCGCGCTCCGCTGGCTGAAAGCACTTGAAGGGAACGAGAGCGCCGACAGCGAGGACGCCGGTGGCGGCGGCACGCGCGTCGGCCTGGGCGGACGCTCAGGCTCCGGCGCGAAGGACTGGCAGCGGTTCGCGTGGCTGCTCGAACGGACGATGCCGGACGACTACGCGCTCCGTGACGGTTTCCGACGCGCAGAGATCGGGGCCGGTGACAGCAGCAAGGTCGCCTCGGAGGTGTCGCTGAATGCGGTCTCGCTCATCCTCGTTCAAGCCGGAGTCGCCCTCGGCCATCCCGTCGTGGATCAACTCGACGCAGGGGACGCTCGACCTCGGCGAGCTTTACCCGCCCCTGCGCCAGTACTGGCCGCACCTGCCGACGGCGAGCCCGCAGCAGGCAGCATTCCTAGTCCTTGACTGCCTCGAAGCTCTGTACGGTGGCAGCGCCGGGGGCGGCAAGTCCGATGCGCTCCTAGCCGGCGCCCTCCAGTACGTTGACCATCCGAAGTACGCGGCGCTGATCCTGCGGCGCACGTTCGCGGAGCTCGCGCTGCCCGAGGCGATCATGGCGACGAGTAAGGAGTGGTTGGCGCGCAGCGACGCGAAATGGAACGAGCAGGAGAAAACGTGGCGGTTCCCTTCCGGGGCGACGCTCACGTTCGGCTACCTGGAAAAGTCCGATGACGTGTACCGCTATCAGGGATCCGCATATCAGTACGTCGGCTACGACGAGCTGACCCAGTTCGAGGAGTTCGTCTACACCTACCTGTTCAGCCGTGTCCGCCGCACGAAAGACCATGATGTGCCGATCAGGATCAGGTCGGCGTCGAACCCCGGTGGCCGCGGGCACGCCTGGGTGCTGAAACGATTCCCGATCCTCGCGGGCAGCACACCCGCCGACCGGGAAGGCCGGATCTACATTCCGGCAAAGGCGTACGACAACCCAGGACTCAACGTAGTCGAGTACGAACAGACCCTCTCGCATTTGGACGAGACGCTGCGGAAGCAGTTGATGGACGGCGACTGGGGCGCGTTCGAGGGCGCCGCCTTCCAACGCTTCGACGAAGCCACCCATTGTGTTCCCGCGTTCGCGGAGCTGCCCCCCTGGGATCGCTTCGAGTTCATGGACTTCGGCTTGAACAATCCGACCGCCTGGTACCTCTGCCTGGCCGACTACGACGGCAACCTGATCGTTGCCGACAGCTTCTACAAGGCCGGGCTGCCGTCGGAAACAGCCCCGATCATCCTCCGCTGCCGCAAGCCTGTCAGCGAGGGCGGGCGCGGCTGGGAACCACGCGACCGTGACGGCTGGGGCAACCGGAACGTCTGCTACGCCGACCCGGCGATCCAGCATCGCACCGGCGGACTGACACGCTGGGGTGAGCCTGCGACGATCGAGACCGAGTTCCTCGACCACGGCATCGACCTGATCCTCGGCAACAACCATCCGCGCACCGGCTACGCCCGTGTGCGCGAACTGATCGAACCGGACGGAGCCCGGAAGTTCCCGCTCTGGCATCCGAAAGCCGGACAGTACGGATCCCCCCGCCTGTTCGTCGTCAAGGAAACCTGCCCTGAGCTGGTCGAGCAGTTGAAGGCTGCGCCATTGCAGCCGATCGACAAACGCCACGCCGGCGAGATGATCGATCCCAAATGGGAAGGAAGCCACGGGCATTCCTGCGCCGCGCTCAGGTATGGGGTTTTGAGTCGTGCCGCCCCTTCCGTCGAGCCGGAGCCCGAAGACGAGGATCCCCGGCGCGCGTTCCTGAAAGCGGCCACGAAGCGGGAGCAGCGGCAGCTCGGCCAGCAGAGAACCCTGATCGACGTGTAACCCGCAGCGGCGTGGAGGAGCAGGACCTCGCGGGCACACATGAGCCCGAGACGCGGGTGCGAATCCCGCCGCCGCCACTTTTGAGGGCAACCGATGGAGGGAACAGATATGGAGAAGATCGCCGTGCAGGCCACCGCGAGAGTGCTGGTCCTGATCGAGGAGAACTCCGTTGTCGATGGAGAGTGGCCGGACTACGCGGACGTGATCGTGTTCAAGACCGGTGCGTCACGACCTGTCGTGCAGTTGGTTCCGCTTGTCCCGGTTGGAGACTGACGTGGAAATGCAAATCACCCAGACCGCCCGGCATCTACCTGCGGCGTGCGCGGTCTGCATGGGCCACATGGGGCCGTTCGCCGACACACAGGTAGACCTCGGCGCCGTCGAGGATCAGAACGGTTTCGGCTGGCTGTACGTGTGCAAGAAATGCGTGGGCACGATGGCCGCCCTGTTCGGCTTCGAGACTCCCGAGCAGGTCGCTGCGCGGTCGGAGTTGATGGCGTCCGCGGACGCCCGGATCACCGAGCTGGAGGCGCAGTTGGAGGCGGAGCGGGAAAACAAGGTCGTGAAGCTTAGCGAGCTTGAGGACATGGGAGTCGTGCTCGTCGCGCCGCCTGCCTTCGATCTACCCGCACCCGAGCCCGAACCCGAACCCGCCAAGGCCGAAAAGTCCGTCCGCCATGTCTACAGCGGTTGGGAGCCTCCGACACTATCCGACGACGAGGCCGTCTGATGCCCGCCGAAAGATGTTTTTGCAAGCGCAAGCGTGCCGAGGGCGACCGTTGGCTCACCTTCACGCTCGCCGTGGACTGGGGCGCCGACGATCTGCGCGACGCCTGGAACGGCGAGTACGCGCTCTGCTCGTTCAAGTGCCTCGCCCAGTGGGCCTCCGAGAAGGCAGCGCAGCATGACGGGCGTCTGCTCGTGGAGGGCACAGACGAGGTATCGACCATTCCGATCAAGGAGACCCCCTGATGTTCCTTCACGTCACACACGCCAACGGGCAGACCTCGGAGATCGCGGTCAGCACCGCGCACACGCTCAACGTCCGTGACGACACCGGCGCGGTCGTAGCATCCGTCTCGTTCGCTGGGGTCACGGACTTCAGCATCGCGTACACCAGCCTCTACGCCGACGAGGTTCCAGCGGAGGCAGAGCCGGTGGAGGAGGAAGTCTCGGAGGCAGTCGAAGCTGAGGCCGAACCCGCCGCCGACCCGAACGAAGCTGAGGCCGAACCCGCCGCCGACCCGAACGAAGCTGAGGCCGATGCTGCCGAGGAGGAGGAAGCCACCGCGGAGGTTGAGCCTGAGCCTGACGTCGAGCCTGACGCACCGGCCGAGACCGAGACGGTCGTGAAGCCGCGCAGGTCTTTCGGGAAGAAGTAGTCATGCCCTACGGCATCGCCAAGGAACTCGGCGGCGATACGGCCTCCAATGACGCGAAGCTGGAAGCCTGCATCGCGAAAGTCATGGCGAAGGGCGCGAGCAAGATTTCGGCGATCAAGATCTGCAAGGCCTCGATGCGAGGGAAGTCCCGGTGATCTACGTCACCGTCATCGCGCTCGCGGTTGTCGCGGTCACCGTCCTCGCAGCGTTCGCCGCCTTGCGTTGGCAGGCCCGGCAGCACACCCGCGAGCAGCAGGCGTGGGCGGCGGAGCGGGCGAGCATGATCGCGACGATGGCCCATCTGGCAGACAGGCCGTTGCCGGAGCGCGGCTGGAACCGTGAGCCGGAACCCGCCGCCGATCTCGCCGACTTGCTACGCGAGCGGCCGTTCGCCGATCCCGAATCGCTCCTGATTCCCTGAGAGCTAAGGAGGAGCACCGATGTCCGCTCTAGCTCTTGATGAACCACAGACCGCCTCCGAGCCGATCCTCTCCGACCGTGACGCGAAGGTACGGAAGACGTGGATGGAACGGATTCAGGAGGCGAAGAAGTCCCGCTTCCCGTTCGAGGCTCCCTGGCAGCAGAACCTCGCCTTCGTCGCCGGCAACCCGCACCTGAAGTACGACCGCAGCGAACGGAAGCTGTTCCTGCCGGATCTGGCAGCCGGTGAGGAGCGCACGAGCGCCGACAAGATCATGCAGTACCGCAACACCGCCCTCGGTGAGCTGACCGGCGACGACGACCGGCCCGAGTTGCAGTTCGCGCAGGATGATCTCCCCTCGGAGGAGTACGCGAAGACCGCGAACTTCGCCGTCGAGTACGGCTGGGAGTGCGAGTGGTTCGCCGACCAGCGGCTCGAGGATCTGAAGCGGACGATCATTGATCTCGGCACAGGCGCGATCCGTGTGCGCTTCGACCCGACCGTCGGCCCGGTCAAGGTCGGGGTTCCGCACCGAGACGGAAAGCCGATCTTCGATATGGAGGAGGCCCGCGCCTACGTCGCCGAGCAGCAGGCCCAAGGCTTGCAGGCCGAGTTCCGTGACATCCATGAGGGCCGCACCGTCTGGGACGTCCTCACCCCACTGCATCTGCTTGTGCCCCCGGCGATCCCCAACGAGGAGAAGTTCCCCTGGGAGATCGTCGTCTGGCCGGAGCAGATCGAGAAGCTGAAAGAGGAGTACGGGGCGAAAGCCGCAGGGCTCGTCGAGGACACCGACATCGCCAGCGTGTTCGCACTCGGCGCAACCGACAGCACGGCGGGCACGGACATCGACGCCGAGCAGGGAAAGCTGAAAGACCATGTGTGGGCGTACTCCTGCTACGAGCGGCCGTGCCGTAAGTACCCGAAAGGCCGTGTCGTCGTCTTGGCCTCCAACAGCTTCCGGGTGCTCTCAGTCCGTGACGAGCTCCCGTACAAGGGGCCGGACGAAACCTACCGTTCCGGGATCACCTACTTCCACTGGTGGAGGATCACCGGCCGCTTCTGGGCGAAAGCGCTCCTGGACGGGCTGAAGGATCCGCAACGCTCGATCAACCGCCGGGTCACACAGAAGAACGAGATCATCGACCGCGGGATGCCGTTCGTGATCGAGGAGGAAGGGTCGATCAACCCGCGGCAGGGGAAGCCGTTGGAGCGGGTGACGGTGAAGAAGGGATCCGCAAAGCCCGAGTTCCACGAGGGAATCGGCTCCGGCGAATACATGTACCGGGACATCGACTCGCTCAAGCAGGACATGGAGGAGGCGGCCGGCATCCGGGCCGTCTCAATGGGAGACAACCCGGCGAGCGTCACGAACTACTCCCAGCTTCTGCTGTTGCGCCAGAACGATCAGATCAAGCTGAAGCCGACGATCCGTGGGATCCGCGGCGGCGTCAAGCAGATCGTCGAGAACTGCGTCTACGACATCGGCCTCTACTGGGGCTCCGAGAAGATGCTGCGCCTTGCGGGCGACGACGGGCTCGCGCGCACCGCGCTCTTCAACGCAACCCAGCTTCCCGCCTTCTACCTCGTCAAGACCGCCAAGGGCGATCCCAAGCCACACGATCAGGTGGGGAATCTCCGCATGGTCGAGGACATCGCCCGCCACTCGATCGACAGCGGGCAGCCGTTGCCGACCTCCTGGTACGCGGACTCGTTGAAGGCCGGAGTGCCGCTGCCGATCCCGGAGGCACCCCAGAACGATCAACAGGAAAAGGCTTTGAGAGAAAATCACATGATGATCGAAGGTGCCGAGCCCGAAGTCTCATACTACGACAATGCGCTGGTCCAAATCCCAGAGCATCGCTCATTGCAGGACCAGGCGGTAATCGTTGGGGATACAGAACTCATTGATCGTGTTGAGCGCCATGTCCAGGCGCACCTGGCTTCGGAGATGGCGAAGGCCCAGGCACCGGCTGAGGATGGGCAGGGTCTGCCTGCACCTCCGAGCGTGCCGTGACTGACGAGGCCCGCCGTGACGCTCGCGGTCGGCGGTATCAGCACAACGGTTGCCGGTCGCCTCTCCACCGGCTCCTACGGCGTCCTCGGACGATTCCAAACCAAACGCCACAGGGGAATCAAATTCCCGTACACCCAAATTGGGAAGCGATAAGGAGCACCTATGAGCCTCGCGAAACGCCCACGCCTCGGTCAGGCGCAGTCGATCGTCCCCGACGCCGAAACAGTCCTCGGCGATGACCCGGACGTGTCGATCCCTACCACAGCCGGGGGCACCGCGTTGCCGAACGTCCCGGAAGGCTGCCGTCACGCCTACTTCACCGTTGAGACATGGCCGGTGCGCCTCCGTCCGGTCACGGCCTCCGGTGGCGGTGACCCCTCTTCCACCAATGGGGTGCTGTTGAACACCGGGGAGGGCTTCGACCTGACCGCCGACCCGACGCTGTTCAAGCTGATCGGTGTTGGGGGCACCGCGAAGCTGAACGTCTTGTATCTCGGGGAGAACTGAAGCGGAAGGACTTCCTGCGCCCGGTCGCTGTCAGCGAGCTTGGCTTCGACGTTGCCACGCAGGCAGAGCTGGACGCGGCGGTAGGCCTGCCGCGCGCCCTGACGGGTGCCGTCTCTGCCACGCGCTACGTCGGCGGTGTCGCTTCGGTCGCCCCGACGACGGGCACGTTCGCCGCCGGGGACTTCGTTGTCGCTCTGAACGGCACGGTCTTCGTTTGTGTGACGGCCGGGTCGCCGGGGACCTGGACGAACGCCTCTGCGTCACCTCAGCAGCTCGCGCAGACTGCGGCGGGAGTGAAAAGCGAGAACTTCTCACCGCTCATGATCTCCTCCGCCAACTCCTCCAACTCACAGCAGGTGACTGGGGCATTGCTTGGCCTACGCGCTGGCGATGTGATCACGGGTATTCTGCTCCGCCTCGCCGTCGCAGCGGCCGGAACGTCACCCACGACCGCTCGCTTCGGACTCGCCGATTCGGCAGGCAAGATCCTTGTTCTCAGCGGCAACCTCAAGACTGCTGCGGAGTGGCCGATCGGCGCTGCGCTTCGCCTTCACCGCCCCCTACACCGTCCTCGCAGACGGCGGCTACATCCCATGTGTCGTCGTGGACGGCTCGTGGGGAACAACACAGCCCACTCTCGGTCGCATCAGCCACGGTTCAGCCGTTCCCATGACCGCCTTCGGTGCAAACGCCCCTCCGAACTTCCTGTGGAACACTCAGGCGGATCTTCCGGCAATCGGCTCCTCGCTGACCCTAACTTCCCAGGGTTCCGTGACCAACTACATGGCGGTCTACTAATGCCCGCCCAAACCTCACTCGTTGACGTTGACCGTGGCGACTACACAGAACACGTCTACAGCTTCGACAACGCGACGACCCGCAGCATCTTCGAGGCGAAAGCAGGCGTGCAGTCGCGGGACGCCGACGCGCTCAAAGGCAAGCTGATAGCCGCGCTCGCGCTCCTGGAAGCGGCCGACACGAACTGGGCGGGGCTCTCCGCGTCGGCCAAGGACAATGCGCCGCGGCTCGTCGTGAAGGTCTGCGCCGGACTGGCCCGGCACGCGCTCAACTCCTGAGCGCCACCCTCGTCTACTTGGCGCTCGTCGCCTAACCCGAAAGGACACCCGATGGCCTGGACTTCAATCACGAACCCGCTCGACCCGCCCGGCCCGATCCCGTACGGGGATCGCTACATGACGCTCCGCGAGGTCGTCCCTGACAGCTCCTGGCTTGCCGCCGGTGAAGCACTCACCTACGGGCAGCTTGGCTTCTCGAAAGCCCCGGACTGGGTTGAGGTACAGCCGACCGGAGGCTACGTCGCCGAGTACGACATCGCGAACGAAGTGCTGCTCGTCTACTGGGTCGATACGTCCGTTGACGGGGTCGCGCTGGCCGCCGTCGTGGACGGCACGAACCTGTCCGGGCGCACGTTCGTCGTCAAGGCGTACGGCAAGTACGCCGCGTAACTTCCCTCCTGATCTGAAAGGAAACCCTTCGCTATGAGAGTCAAGACTTCAATCACCCAGGCGGAGGATCGCCTTTCCCTGCGGCTGATCGGCGCCGGGGGAATCAACGTCAGTGTCGCAGACGACGGCATGGAGGCGGAGGCGACGATCCGGCTCGCGCAGAAGTCGGGGGTCAGCTACTTCGTGAACGCCACGAGCGGCCTGGACACGAACGACGGTCGCACCTGGGACACAGCGTTCCTGACGATGACCGCTGCGTTCGCCGCGATCGACTCCGGCGACACCATCTACTTCAACGGGAAGATCAAGGAGCAGCTCACGACTCCGGTGCAGGTGTTCGACGTGACCGTGGTCGGCGCGTCGAACCGTCCCCGTCATGCCGACCCAACCCCTGACGGCGGCCAGTCCGGCGCAACCTGGACGACGCGCGCTACTCCAGCCACGACTACCCCGCTTGTCAAGGTGCTGCAACAGGGATGGCGGTTTGAGAACATCCTGTTCGCGGGTCCCTCGGCCTCGTCGTGCGTGCTCGGCTTCCGGGACGGCGGTGCCGGAGACGCTGAGCGTGACGCCTCCCATCTGGAGCTGGTCGGCTGCCGGTTCGCTTCCGGCCAGGACGGCTTCGAGTCGTCCGGCGGCTGCTACAACGTCGGCATCTACGGCTGCTCGTTCCATGACCTGACCGGCTATCCGATCAACCACACGGCCGGGGCGGGCATCGCCGCCTCCTACCGCTGGCAGATCAAGGGCAACCGTTTCCAGGGGAACGCGAAATGGATCGACACGTTCAACGGGAACTCGTGGGAGATCACCGACAACGTGGTCGTCAAGACCACGACGCCCGGCCTCGACACGAGCGGCGGCACCGGCGGCAACGCGATCCTCCGCAACGTGTTCGACATCGCCGCCGCCGACTTCGACCCTGTCGGCGGTTTCACCGGCCACGCGACCGACGTCTGGTCGAACTACCTGACCAACGCGATCGAGACCGGACTCCCGGCGAACTAAACCACTAGGAGGGCAACGATGAACAGTCTGAACATCATTGAGTTCGAGGCGACCGGCGACGGCGGCGCCGACACCTCGGGCGACTACGACGCTGTAGTCGCCGAAGCCGGAGCCGAGGGCGGGGCCGTCTCCTCGCCCGCTGCGACGGAACCCGCCGAGGAGACCGGCGCGGCGGCAGCGGAGGCGCCCTCCTCCGTGGAGGAGGCGACCCCGCCCTGGGCTCCCGATCAGGAAACCTGGGAGGACATGCAGGCGCTCACCGGCGCGCTTGCGCAGGTTCTCAGCCAGCCCGGCCAGGAAGCCGCGGCGGAACCGACGTTCGAGTTCGACCCGCTCGACCCGAACGCCGGGGAGACGCTTCAGAGCTACGTTGACCAGCGCGTCGAGCAGCTCGTCTCCGCACGTCTCGCCGACATCACCCCGGTCGTCGAGAAAGCAAGGTTCGCTGAGGCCAACGAGATCAAGGACGGGCTGCTCGACACGTACGCCGGGCAGATCGACGGGTTCGAGAAAGACAACCCGGTCTTCCGCAGCGGTGCCGAGTACGCGGCCTCGGCGATGCTCGACCAGGTGAAAGCCGAACTGGGCCTCGACCCGAGCCAACCTTCACGTAGGGCAGCGGAGGTCGCGTTGAAACGCGGTGCCGAATGGTTCGCCGGGATCGCGAAAGCACAGCGGAAGGCCGGGGTGGAAGCCTATATCGCCGAGGCTAAGACGATCGCCGAAGCCCCTGGCAGTCTCGGAGTGACCGGCGGCGGCATCGAGGGCATCGAGCCGACCGACGATTACGACGAAGTGCTCAACCGCATGCTCGCCCGCTCCTAACCAGAGCATCCAACCTCTACCCCTCGGCAAATCGGGCCGTCCCACCGGGCGGCCTTTCTGTTGACCCCGATCACAGTAGGAGGTATGGCCCGATGGCCGATGTCACCACCACTAACTACGCGGACGCTCTCTACAACTTCCGCGTCGCCATGCAGAAGAACTACCGCAAACGGCATGTGCTGATCTCACAGCTCAAGCGGGTCGCCCCACAGGAGGTCTTCTCCGGCGGCGACGAGGCACGCATCCCGATCATCCTGAACAGCCTCCAGGGTGGCGGCAACCCCGGCGAGTCCGGGACGATCAACGTGCCGCACAGCTTCAACCTGGACAAGGCAACCTTCACGCTCGAGAACGTCGTGATGCCGATCGGGATCACGCTGAACGCGGAGGAGAACTCGAACGTCAACTCGGCCGCGCCCGCTCTGCGGACACTGGTTGAGGAGTGCGAGAACGCGTTGTCCGAGATCGTCAACGATCAGTTCAACTGCCCCGGCGCGTTGCTCGCGTCGGTGTCGGCGAACACCACGTCGCCGAGCCTGACCGTCTACACGAACGCGGCGCTGACGAACTACGACCGGCTCCGTGCCGGCCGAGTCGTGGACATCCTCACCCGCTCGTCGGGTGCGAACCCCGGCAACGGGCTTCGCCGCAAGATCGACAGTGTGGACGAGGCGACCGGGATCATCACGTTCGCGACCGCAGCCCAGGCATCCGACGGTGACTCCGGCAACATCACGTTCTCGAACACCGCTGGCCTCTACCTGCCCGGCACCTGGGGCAACGCGCTCCAGTCGCTCCATGACATCGCGTCCACGTCAGGCACGTTCGAGGGGATCGTCCGCTCCAGCGTGCAGGGCTGGCAGGCGATCGACGGCCGCAACGGCGACACCGACACGAAGATGCTGTCGGATGTGCTGATGGACTCGGCTGTCCGCCGTGGCCGCCGCACCGGCGGCTTCGCCTGGGAGTTCGCGATGGGCGAGCCTTCCGTCATCGACGGCTACAAGCAGTCGAAGTATGCGCAGACCCGCGTCAACCCGCAGATGAAGACGCTGTCCGGCGGGTTTGCCGGTATCGAGTACGTCCATGCGGGAGGCACGATCGCGATGATCGCGGAGGATCGCTTCGAGCGCGGCAAGCTCGTGTTGGTGCCGACCGAAGACATCGCCGTCTACCACGGCCCCGGCAACCCGTCCGGTCCCGAGTGGATCAAGGACACCGGCGGCCAGTGGCAGCGGTTCGCCCGGACGCTGACGAAGGAAGCGTGGTGGAGGGACAACCTTCAGCTCGCCGCGAAGCGCTGCAACCGCGTCGTCTTCCTCGACGACCTCGACGAAGCCGCGTGATCTAGACCCGCATCCTAGGGCGGCCGGCAGCGTCCGGCCGCCCCTTCCTCAAGGGGGGTCTAGGTTGGGCTACGTCGTCTCAAAGCACGGTGGGAACCTGCTCGTCGCGGCTGAGGCCGTTGACGAGCGCTCGATTTCGCACGCGCTCAGCCGCATCCCGAACCCTCACGGCAGGTTGTTCCTCGACGTGGACGTGAACGAGCAGTACCGCTGCGTCGAATACAAGGTGCGGTTGCGGCTCTCGACGGGTGAGGCTCCGTTCGTGACCGCCTGGCGTGACGAGCAGGGCAGGCCGTTGCCGCTTTCCTCAGCCCTGACCGAGCATGTGAAGATGCTGATCGAGACGGACACGCTTCGGCAGGCGACAGAGCACAACCGACGCTTCCGCGAGTCCTCAGTCAAGGACATGGGCGATGAGGTGGAGGAGATCGCCCGCGACATGCTCCCGTACATTCAGGGGCGCAAAAGCTCGCCGTTGCACCGCAGCGTCAGCTTGCGAATGGCGCGCTCGCGCACGGGCAGGGGCCGGTAATGAGCACCTTCCTCGAGCTTCAAGATGCGGTGATGCTGAACCTGCTCGACGAGTCGGATCGAGCGAACGCCAAGACGTACATCAACCACCGCTACGGCTGGATCCTCGCGTTGGAGGAATGGTCGTTCCTGAACGACACCGCCAACGTCACCGTCACCGCCGGCTCCCAGACGGTGACGGGGCTGCCGTCGGACTTCGGCATCCCGATCGGCTTGTGGGACTCCGACGGGAACCCGCTCAAGGCGTACTCGGACTGGCGCGCGTTCCTTTCCCGCTACAACGCGAACCTGGGTGACTCGGGCACATCGGAGGCGTACACGGTGATCGGCTCCTCCATGCTTGTCGGCCCGACCCCGGACACGACCGCCACGGACTTTCTGCTCGCCTACGAGCTGGAGGGGGCGGCGATGGCCGCCGACAACGAGGTGCCGATCATCCCGTCGCTCTTCCATGTCGCGTTGATCCACGGTGGCCGGGCGGAAGCGATGAAGATGGCGCACAACCAGACCTGGCAGGCCGTGGAGCAGGACTTCCTCGCCTCGATCGACGCAATGCGCCGCCGTTATCTCGCCGGCGTGCGCTCCACCGGGGAGCAGATCCCGGCGTACCGGCCCTGACGATGGCTGTCTCGGCAGGCCCACGCCCGCAGATCCTCCGCATCCGTGACGCCTCCGGCGGGCTCAACCTTCGAGATGCGCAGGTGTCACTGGCACCGAACGAGTCTCCCGACACCTGGAACTGCACGATGGACGAACGGGGAGCGGTCGGCAAGAGGCTCGGCTACGAGAAACAGAACCCCGACCCGTACGGTGGCGGCTTCGTCAAGAACGAGTTCTACTGGGAGTCCGGGCAGGTGCTCATCACCCAGGCCGGAGCGAAGCTCTACAAGAGCAACTCGACAACGGAGTTCAAGACGTTCACGACGTCGGCCCGTTGCGGCTTCGCCGACTTCCTCGTCAGCGGCCCCGCGAACCGCCTCTACTTCATTCACCCGATCGACGGGCTCTTCCACTACGACGGGACGACTGTCACAGCGGTCGGCGACCCGGACGCGCCCAAGGGCGACGTGCTGCTCGCCTGGCAGAACAAGCTGTTCGCCGCCGGCAACCCCGGCACAGGCGCAGGGCCACGGGTCAGTTGGAGCGCGCTTGCGGACGGCACGACCTGGGGGGCGTCCGACTACAACGACCTGCGCGAGAAAGACGGCGAGAAGGTCGTCTGCCTGGCCGGATCGAGCGGCGTTGACGTCCAGGGCCGGCAGGGGATGATCGCCTGCAAGCTCGAATCTGCCTACCGGATCATCGACTCGGCAACGGGCGAGTACGTGACGCTCGACACGGCGGTCGGCGCGGCCTCCGCGCTGGCGGCGGTCAACGCGAACGGCCGCACCTACGTGATCTCGCAGGCGGGGATCTTCTCAACGGACGGTCTCTCCCCGATGCGGGAAGAATCGGAACGGCTGCGCCCGCTGTTCACACCCGGCAGGCTGAACTTCGCGCAGCTCGCGTTGTTCGCCGCCGGAACCGTCAACGGCCGCTGCTACTTCTCCGTTCCGCAGGCCGCGGCGACAGAGAACGACCTCGCGTTCGAGCTGCACCCGAAACAGAAATGGATCGTGCCGCGCTCCGACGCCATGTCGTGTTACGCAACCTACGGGAAGAACGACGAATACCTCGTCGGCGGCTCCCCAGCGGTGACCGGGCAGGTGTACCGGCTGTTGAAGACCGGCGGCGATGATACCGCTGCAATCGCTTCGCGTTGGCAGTCGCGCTGGTTCGAGCCTGCCGACGGCCTGCTCGCGTCCCTGCTCGAAATGCAGATCCTCGGCCGCACCGAAGGGCAGGCTGACCTCACGATCCGTAAGGACTACGACGCCAGCGGCGGCGAGTCCCGCACACTCGACATCGGCGCGTCCCTGGGCGAGTGGGACACAGGGCTGCTGTGGGACGACGGGCACCTGTGGGGGCCAGCCAAGATCCAGGAGTACCAGAAGGTCTACTCATTGGGCACTTGCCGGGCGTTCTCGCTGATCGTTGAGGAAACCTCCGCTCTGGTTGGAACGGGCACTCAGTACCTGCAACAAGGCACCGCGCCAGAGGTTGGGGCCTGGGCGATATACGGATGGGATCTCAAGTACACCACGCTCGGCGGATAAGGAGACCACTTTGCCTACGATCGCACTGACCCCAATTCCTGCGGGTGAGATGAAGCGTGCGCCGCTGAACGTCTGGGCCGTGGACATCCAGACGGCCGTGAACGGCCTGGACGGAACTAACTTCCTGGCCGGTACGTTGGCCGCCGACCACATCTTCCGCGCCCGCGTTTCGGGGGACTCGAACCCGCGCGTTGCGATCCAGTCCGACGGGAAGTTCGTCTGGGGGTCGGGTGCGGGCGTGGGCGACACCAACCTCTACCGCTCCGCAGCCGACACGCTGAAGACGGACGATGCGTTCAAGTCTGCGCTTGCGATCATGGCCCGAGACGGAGTGGCCGCCGAGCAGGTCAATATGGGGAACATGGGGCCGAGTGGTGAGGCAGGATTTACCTTCGGAACGGCTGCTGACACCAACCTCTACCGCTCCGCCGCCAACGTGCTGAAGACGGACGACTACTTCTCGTCCGAGCTAGGCATTCAGATTCTGAATGACGCGGGAACAGGGGTAAGCGGTATTCGTTTCGGGGCGTCTGCCGACACCAACCTCTACCGCTCCGCTGCCGACACGCTGAAGACGGACGACGGGATAATCGGTGCGGGAGGACTTGCGACGCTGACAAAGGCCGGTGTCCCGTCAGACGCCGACGTGGTAGCGGGGATGCAAGTCAGTGGCGCGATGATCCTCGACACCACGAACAGCCGCATCTACTTCAGGGTTGGCTCCACCTGGAAATACGCGGCACTCACATGATCGTCCGGCCCTACAAGTACCTCGTCGTCGCCGTCCTTCAGGAACTCGACGACGACGGTCACGTGATCGGTGAGCGGGCGACCGAGCAGAACGTCATCTACGGATCGGATGCGCTCGCAACATGGGCGGAAGACTTCGACACGTCGCTTGCCGCGATGCAGACAGCCGAACAGCAGGAGGAGGTGGGCTAAATGAAGATCGAGACCTACGGGTTCAGCCCGATCACCCGGAACCTGGCCGCGCCGAAGAAGCCGCGCGTCATCTCCTACCTGTCGCATGGCGCGACCGCGCCGAGGCCGACCCCGTACGCGCGCACCACCCCCGGCTACGGCGGCCCCTGGAACCCGGACGACACGCCGAGGGCTTCCCCCATCGCGCCCCCGGTGGCCGCGCCTGAACTGGCACCGTCCCCCGCCCCTACTCCCGCTCCGGCCCCGGCACCGGCCCCGCCGTCGTCCGCAGCTCCTGTCCGTGACCCGAACGTCAACTATGAGTCCGACCCGATCTTGCAGAAGGTGCGGCTGATGGCGCAGGGGATCCGTGACACCGCGCGCGCGTCGGCGCGCACGCGCAAGGTGGGACTGGCAACGCAGCTCGGGGATACCGGCTTCGCCAGCGAGCTGGGCCTCTCGGCTGCCGAGCAGGCCGCCGCCGCAGCGAACCCCCTGTCGGACTTCGCGCAGCTCGGACAGGCAGAGCAGAAGTCCACCACGGCGCTCGAGGACGCGCTGAACAAGAGCAACCTCTATTTCTCCGGCCACCGTGGCACGCAGCTCGGCGAGCTCGCGCAGAACTTCCTCGGCCAGCGGGCGGGCGCGCTCGGGCAGGCACGGCAGGGGTACGCGGGCATCAACGCCGATCTGCTCGGCGCGCAGAGTTCGGCGGATCAGCAGGAGATGGACGCGGAGGCCGCAGCGTACGGCAGGGCGCTCGACGCTTCACGGCTCGCTGCTCCTCCTGCCGTCACGCCGCCGGACGGCACTCCACCGCCGGACGGCACTCCACCGCCGGACGGCACTCCACCGCCGGACGGCACGCCACCGCCGGACGGCACTCCACCGCCGGACGGCACTCCACCGCTCCTCCCGCCTGTTCTGCCCCTGCCGGGCAACTACGGTGCGACGCCTGTACCAGGGCGGCCGGGAGGCGTGCAGTCAGCGCCCGACCCGCTCGACGCGATCCTCGGAGTTGGGGGTGGCGGAGGGGGAGGTGGAGGCGGTGCAGATCTCGGGCCTGCCTCGGCTATCCGCGGCTACGGAGGCGCCACGGATCCGAACGAGCCGTTGTACGGCTCGGCCCTCAACAACCCAGGTGCCCGCCTGAACCCGCTGATCGCGGAGCTGCTCGGCCTCACCGTGGGAGGCGTGGCACCTGCACCGGGTGCTCCGGCTGCACCCGGCCCCGACCCGCTGATCCGTGAACTGCTTCGCGCCCGCAGTCGTGACCAGCGGCTAGGGCTCCTGGGCTAGCAGGCGGCGTCGGCGCGCACGTAGGCGACGACCTGCCTGAGCGTCGCCGCGCGCTTCACCCCGAAGAGGGCTCGCGCCCACTTGGCAGCCTCACGGACGGAGCCGCACTCGGCCGCGTCCTCGTCGTCGATGCCGCGCAGATGGATGCTCTCGTGGATCAACGTGTGCAGGCCGTCGGTGAAGTCCCGTAGCGGCACCGGCTTTCCCCGAACCCATCGCTCGAGCGGCTGACACTCCCAGGGCGCGAGGTACATCTCCCCGCGGTCGAAGTACGCGCGACCGCGAGTGCCGGCGTAGCCTCCGCCGCCGATCGCGAAGTCCGCCCACAAGCCCGAGTCCGCCGTGCAGAACACGCGCACCGGCTTGCCCACGATTGCCGAGGCGCGCGGGGAGAGACGGACGCTCTCACGGAAGCCGGGTAGAGGATCAGCCGATGCGGTGGGCGCGAGTAGCGCCACAGTAAGCGCCAGAAGAACGGCCACGGTTGTTGGACGAAAGGGCAAGCTTCTGTCCTACCAGGGAAGGAAGCCGGGACAGCGCGGGGCAACCTGATAGATGCCTCCGCCGCCGCGTCTGAGGCTCTGGCTGGACTCTCTAGGTGCGGAGACGTAAGGCCCTTGCACGCACGTACGCTCGTCGTACTTGTCGATTGCCGTCATGGCGACTACGAGCACCATGAGCAGCGCGGCCAGCACGAGCACGAGCGTCGCTTTCTTCAAGACAGGAGAAGCATGACACAGAATCTGCTCACCCGCGAGCAGTGGGCGCAGAACCCAGCCTCACGGAAGCCCGGCGCGACATACGAGGGAATGGTCTCGTGGGTCACGAAGACGCGCGCCAGGCGCGCCGCCGCACGCCTCGCCGCCGCCCCGGACGCGCTCGCCCCGACCCCCGAGAGCGCGATCACCGCTGTCCCCGCCGCCTACCAGCCCACCCCCCCCGCCGCTGTCCCCGCCGCCTACCAGCCCACCCCCGACAACGTCCTCGGCGAGCAGGTCTCCCAGAACGTGCATTCGCAACTTGACCCGCTGATCGCGGAGATCATGCGTAGCACCGCGCAGCAGGCAGGGCAGATCGGCGGGCTAACCGACACGTACGCTGCCCGGCTCGCCCCGTTCGAGGGTGCCGCGAAGGAAAGGTACGCGACCGCCGCCGCCGGTAGCGCAGGGGTCGCACAGTCGCTCGCCGACCGGATGAGCGGTGCGGGTACCGACGCGGGAGCAGGCTTGCGCGCGAAGCTGGAAGCGATCAACGCGCCCGGCGCGCTCGTCGAGAACATCGCCGGTGGTGCCGCCGACTTCGGCCGCAACGCAGGCAACGCCGGCTACTCCACCGACGCCTCCGCGTTGCAGGAGCTGATCGCCGCCGGCGCGACCGCGCAGAACTACGCCGGAGCGTTGCCGGGCCTCGCACGGCTCGAGGGGCAGCAGCAGGTCGGCAGGGCGCAGGGTGAGGGGCAACGCCAGATCGGTGAGGTTCGCTCCAGGATCCCCGGTATGACGGCTGATCTTCTCGCGGGCGCGCGCGCGACTGAGCTTCAGAAGGCCGGGTTGGCCGCTGACTTCGTTTCGGGGAACCGAGACACTGAGCTGAAGAAGGCAGAGTTGGCCGCCGGTCTGACCGAGAGCGCACGCAATCGCGAGGTCACTAAGGCGACCGTCAGGACGTCGCGGGAGATCGGATTGCAGAAGTCGGAAGCGGACAGGCTGAAGGCGGAGGCTGACGCTAAGGCGGCCGCCGACAAGTCCGCGCAGTCATGGCAGAAGATCCAGCAGACCGGAGACAGGCTGAAGCTCCAGGCGAGCAACGCCTCCTTCAACCAGGGGATCGCGGCGGCCAGGGTCAACCTGTCGCAGAAGCAGTACGGGCTGGCGCTGCAGCGGGAGGCGCGGTTGGCGAAGGGGAAGGGCAAGGGCGGGTTCACCGCCGCGCAGCTCGTCGATATGCAGGCAACGGCATACGACACCGCACTCTCCGCCTTCCAGGGCTCCTACCGGGACAAGAACGGCAATCAGGTGACGATCGACCGGAAGAGCGCGACCGAGGTCCTCAATGATCTGCTCGGTCACGGGACTCCGTTGAGCATCGCGCTCAAGGCGGTGAAGCGGCTCGGCAGCCGCCCGGACGCTCCGCCCGACTGGCAGGTCGCTACCGGCTGGATCAAGTAGATGCCGGAGACCGTCCTCAGCCGCGCCGGGCGGGTGCTGCGACTCGCGCAGCAGAGGCCGTCCAAGTCGATCTACAGCAGGGACAGGCGCTCCCCGGATGTGCAAGACCGCGCGGCAGCGATCACGGCGACGAAGGCGAGGAGCGCCGCAGAACTGAAGCAGCTCGGCTTCCTCGGCGCGAGCAAGGCCGACAGGGAACGGCAGGCACGCGACCTTGCCAAGAGGATTCAGAAGGCGAACCCCGTACAGGCGAAGCCGGTCAGTCAGAAGGAAGCGTTCTACATGGCGGCGGCGAAGCCACAGACGATCGCCGGCTATGACCCGCTGAACATCCCCGGCGTCCGCTACGCGGCCGGGCAGACGCGCGAGGTTGCTGACGCGCTCACGCAATCGATCCCCGGCACGTTCGGCCTCGCCCGCGACCTGCTCGCAGATGTCCACTCCGGGAAGGTGTCACCGCTCGGCCTGCCCTCGCCGGGGTCGAAGACCGAGCGCAACCTGAAGGAGATGACGCGCTCCAACCTCGCTCTCCTCAAGGAGCCCTGGAAGCATCCGGCGTTGATCGCGCTCATGTTCGGACGCCCGCTTACGGCCAGCGCGGCAACGGTGGCGTCCCGCGGGCTTGCGGCCGCCCGCGCCGCCGAAGCGGGCACTCCCGCGCTCCGTGCCTTGCTGACCAAGCCGAAGCCGGGGGAGGCTTTCGGAGAGCCGCGCACCTTCCGCTCCGGCGGCATCGAGACGCCGGGCAACTACTCGAAGGCCGCCGACATGGAAGCGTTCCAGCGCGCGGTGGACATCGTTCGCAAGCGGCATCCGAAGCTCGGCCTCTCCTCCGGGCCTGTTGTGACGCGCAACCTGCCCGCCCGTGTCGGCTGGGAACTCTCGCAGAACCGGAAGATCACGGATGCTGTCTCGTCCGCGGAGGCGCTCGGACTCGCTGCCAAGACGAAGCTCTCGAAGTTCCCGCGCAAGCGGCACGGGCAGCAGGTCGCACAGACCGCCGCTCGCGTCGAGTTCGAGGGTGCGACCGTGGCGGAACGGATCGCGTTGCATGAGCAGGTGATGGCGACCGCCAAGTCCCCGGTGAAGCGCGCACGGCTAGCCCGCAAGATCGGCCTCTTGCAGCAGGCGCAGAAGCTCCTGGAGGCGACGCCCGGCGGGCCGCAGGTGAAGCTCTCGAACGCCGCCCTGCGCGAGTTGATGGCGAAGGCGGAGAAGGTCGCGGCCACGCGCACGGAGTCCCTGCTCGCGCGTGGGGCGATCAGCCCGGAGCAGGCAGCCTCCCGCGTGCAGGGGCCGGGGCGGATCGTGAAGGGCGCACGCTTCCTGTATCCGAAGGACGCAAAAGCCCGGCTACGTGAGATCGACTCACAGATCAACGCTCTCGGGAAGTCTCGGATGACGGGCGTTCAACGTTTGAGCGACGTCCGAACTGGAACGCGCAGCACTCGCGCAGCGGAGCGCGGACTGTCCAAGGCCAACATCAAGGCCAAGCGTCTACTCATCGCGCCTGCCACAGCGGCTACAGCGCGTGAGGCGGCGACGGCGAACCGGGCTGCCGCCAAGGCGAGCGCTCTGCGCGCGAAGACCGCGGCGCTGGCGCAGCGCGGTGAGAAGCTGAAGCCGCTCTACGAGCGCGAGCAGCGGCTCGCCCAGATCGCCTACGAGGGTTTCCAGGCCGGCCAGGTCGGGGAGGGTGTGCTCGCACGCTCGCAGGCACGCTTCGGCCGGATTCGCAAGGAATACGAGAAGACGGCGAGCGCACTAATCGCGCACCGTGACGCGCAACTTCAGGGCTTGCAGGCGCTTGAGCAGCAGATCGCAAGTGAGGCGAAGATCGCAGCGGACAAGGCCGGCAACCGGGCGCAGGCTGCCGCGATCAGAGTCGCAGCCGAACAGCGGCTCAGGGAGACGGTACGGGAGCAGCAGCAGATCCTCCTCGATCAGAAGAAGGCGCTCGAGTCTCTCAGCGAGAGCGAGAATCTCGTGCGTGAGCTGCGCGGGCGCGTTGCAGCGTCGTCCGGCAGGCTTGTCGGTGCCGAGGGATACTCCGCGGGCAAGGTTCGCGTCCCCTACACGGCCCGGTATGAGCGCACACCGCTCGGCCGCATGTCGCTCGGCGCCGGAAAGGTGATCGGCCAGCCGCGCGAACTCGGCACCGTCACGCACGCCTTCAAGGGCGAACGTCTCCTCAGCGGCAACTTCCGCGACGACGCGCTCCGCCTGATCGCCGAGGACGCGCTTGCCGAAACCCGGCAGACCGGCAAGCTCGCGTTCCGCGACCAACTCCTGAAGGCCGCAACGGCGGAGCGGCTGAACGAGCATCAGATCGCAATGCGCGTCGGCAAGCTCAAGGATCCTGCGGCCACACAGAAGATGCGAGACCTGCTCGCCCGGCCCGAGGACGTGCTCCCGTCGCCGCGAATGCGGGCCGCCACCGAGGGAGACCCGTTCAAGCAGGTGCGAGAGCTGATCTTCCCGACCGAACTGCACGGTATCCCGGTCGCTGAGATCCCCGCCGGCAGTTCGATCCCCGGTATCAAGTGGGTCGATGAGCGATACCTGGAGGGAGCGAACCTGCCGCCGATCGCTACCGGCGCGGCGGGTAGGCCCGGCCTGAAGCAGCTCGCCTGGACCGGGCACTCGATCAACAACGCGACCCGCCTCTCCTACTTCTACTTGGCGCTGAAGTACGGCACGCCGAACATCCTCGGGCAGATCTCCCTCAACTTCATCCAGGCCGGGGCGAAGGTGCCGCTCGCCTGGAAGCGTGCCGCCACGATCCACCGTGACTTCGGCGCCCGCGACGTCGGGGTTGTCCGTGAAGCGATGGGAACCGGCATCGGTCGCTCACTGCTCGGCTCGCAACGGGGCGCGCTCGGCTTCACGTCCTCGAAGCTCGCTGCCGCTTGGTCGGTCATCCTCGACGTTCCCTTCCGTGACACCGCCTGGGTCGCGGAGGCGTACCGGGCCGGGCACAAGACCGTTGAGCAGCAGAAGGCGCTGATCGACGCGGCGGTCTCCGGCGATGCCTCCCAGCTCGCGGACTTCATCCGCATCACACGCCGCGCCCGCAATGAGATCCTCGACTACGAACGGCTAGGGCACGCCGAGCAGGCACTCAAGCAGCTCTTCTTCATCTACCCGTTCACGAAGGCGTCCACGGTCTACGTCGGGCACTTCCTGGCCGAGCACCCGTACAAGGCATCGGTCGCGGCTACGACGGCGGAGAAGGGGAGCTCCGACCAGCAGAAGATCATCGGAGACGTGCCCGGCTTCCAGCGGGGCAACATCTGGTTCAAGGACGCGAAGGGAAACGTACGCACGTCGAACCCTGCCGCCTTCAGCCCGATCGGCCCCGGAGTGGACGTCTTGCGCTCGGCCGCCTCGCTCGTCGCGGGCGGCGGCAACGTGAACGATCTGCCCGCGCAATACATCCATCCGATGTTCCGGGCCGCACTCAACGCAGCCTTCGGTGCCGATCCGACCACCGGCCGCAAGCTCGACCAGAGCCGGTCGGCCTTCGCCAACTTCCTCGACGAGATGATCCGCAACACGCCCCAGTTCGCGCTGGCGCAGGGACTCTCCGGCGCGAAGCAGGGGCGTACCGATGTCATCTTCCCGACCTCGCCCCGAGAGGCGATCAAGCAGTACGCGATCGGCGGGATTGTGCCGCGCAAGGTGAACCCCGGCGCTGTTCATGCCCGAGCGGCACGGGAGGCACCGCCGCTCCCGAAGTCCGGTGTGCGCGGGGGAGCGTCGGGGTCGAAGTCGATCTACGCGGGGCAGGGCAGCGGGTCGAAGTCGATCTACGCCAAGTGAGGGAGGCCCGATGCCTGACACACAGGGACTCAGCCCGGCCTTCGCCGCTGCCCTGAACAAGCTTGTGGCCGCAAGTGGCGGCAGGGTGTGGATCAACAGCGGCTACCGCTCCCCCGAACGGCAGGCCCAGCTTTTCGCGGCGGCCGTGCAGAAGTACGGGTCTGAGGCTGCGGCGCGCAAGTGGGTCGCCCCGCCAGGACGGTCCCGGCACAACATGGGGCAGGCCGCCGACCTCGGCGGAGACATGAACCTCGCCGCCAGCCTCGCCCCGCAGTTCGGACTGTACCGGCCTATGAGCTGGGAGGACTGGCACTTCGAGCCGGTCGGGAGCCGTTCGGGAACCCCTACGGATTCGGCGGCGCCCTCGTCGTTCGCCAGCCAGTTCGCAACGCCCACAAGTTCAGCGCAGCCTTCACCGCTCACCCGTGAGTTCGCCGCACCCGCACCGCAGCAGACTCCCGCCCAGCCGATGCCTGACGGCCGCGCTGAGTTCGCCTCCGGCCTGGTCGGCGCTATCCACGGCGGCAAGATCGACCCGCGCGAGCTTCTTCAGCTTGTGCTCGCGCGCCGCGCAGCGATGCAGCAATGACCACCACCCGGCCTCCTGCGGTGGCCTAGAGAGGAGATCGCGATGCCGTCCTCTGTCCGTGATCTGATCCTCCAGTTCGCGCAGCAGTCTCACGATGCCCCTCGTGAATATCCGAACGCGGGCCTGCTTCAGTCGGGGAACATCGACCTTGCCCATCGGCCTGTCCATAGGAATCCAGACGGGAACATCAGCACCGAGCGTTCGTTCTCGGTCGGAACCGACAAGGGCGAGCTATTGCTTCCGCTCATCGTCGGAGGCCGCGTCGTGTCGAGGGCAGAGGCACTCGCCCACTACCGCAAGACGGGTGAGCATCTGGGCATCTTCGACTCACCCGAGGCCGCCAACAGGTACGCCACCATTCTTCACTTTCAGCAGTGGAACCGCTATCTCGATCCGCAGCGCGCCGCGCGGGCCTTCCTAGAGAGGAGACCATGATGCCGAAGTCAGCCCGTCTACGGGCGCTCGACTATGCCGCAAGCTATGTCGGCGTGAAGGAGAGCCCGCCCGGCTCGAACCGTGGCCCGCAGATAGACAAGTGGAACAAGGTGGCCGGGGTGCCGGTCGGCTCGCCATGGTGCATGGGCTTCCTCCGTGCGATGTTCAAGCTTGCGGGGGTGCAGCTCGGCGGCGGCGCGTCCGTCGGCTTCTTCGAGGAGTGGGCCGTCCAGCACGGCGAGCTCGTCGTCAGGCGTCCGTTCAAGGGTGACGTCGTCTGCTACCGCTTCGACTCCGACGACTGGCCCGACCACGTCGGCCTGGTAGAAAAAGTCCTGGCGCTGCGATGGAAGGGACAAGCATTCGTCGGCTGGGTTTCCGTAATCGAGGGAAATACTTCTCCGGGTGTCCGAGGAAGTCAGGCCAACGGAGGAGGCGTTTACCGTCGGCGGAGATGGATAGGGCGCGCTAAGTTCGTCCGCATTCCCGGTTAGGGTTGGAGGTAGCCATGCACACCATGCAACGTGACATGAAGGCTGCTTATAACCGCGCCTATCACGCGGCGAACCGAGAGGCGATCCTTGCTCGTAAGCGCGCCTACCGCGCCGTCCATCGCGAGGAAATAGCTGCTTACGACCGCGTGCATAACGAGACGCACCGGGCAGAGAACGCCGCCTACATGCGCGCTTACCGCAAGAAGAACCCTGGAAAAGAGGCGGCTGCACAACGCGCCTGGCGCGAGTCGAATCCAGAAAAGATCGCCGCCTACAACGAGACCCACCGTGATGAGCTTGCTGCTCGCCAACGCGCGTATCATGCAGCGAACCGTGAACGATATGTAGAGCACTGCGCTCTCCGCCGCGCCCGCAAAGCCGGCGCTCCTCGCGTCGAGAAGATCGACCGCAGCTACATCTACGAGCGCGATGGCGGCATCTGTCACATCTGCCGCAAGAAAGCCCCCAGACGCGGCTTCCACCTTGATCATCTCGTGCCGCTCTCCAAGGGCGGGGCGCACACCCACGACAATCTGGCCGTAGCCCATGCGAACTGCAATCTGCGGCGCCATGACGGCCTTCTACCCGCGCAGCTTAGGTTGGTCGGATGACAAACGGCTCGCACATCACCCGCCCCGAGCTGGCCGCCGAGCTGCGTTCGGTGCGCTACGAGATGCGGCTGCTGATCGTCGGCTTGGTCGTCGTGCTCAAGCTCAACCTGCCCGACACGATCACCGTCCCCGCTGTGTCCGCGCTCGCGGTGAAAACGCTGTGGGCAGTAATCAGTTCCCGTCACATCGGCTAGGAGAACCCCATGAAGAGCAAGTACGCGCAGCTCCTCGAACGCAGTCTTTGGACATTCGTCCAAGCCGCCGCCGCCTCGATCATCGTCAGCCAGGGCTTCGGCGCCGATGTCTGGAAGGTCGCGGCTGTCGCGGGCGGGCTTGCCGTCGTGAAGTGCATCGTCGCGTTCCAGGTCGGCGACAAGAACAGCGCCGCGCTGTAGGTGTGTGACCGAGCGCGGGCGGTTCCCGCGAAACACAAAGGAGGAGAAGAGATGGGCACTTTCGCCGCAAAGGTTGTGGCAGTCGGAGGGCATGGCTGCGAGCGTGAGAAGGGCGACGGCGCGAATGTCGTCGGCTGCGAACGCTCCGGCTGCCCTGACTGCATCACCCGCGAGTACGTCCGCCGCCTGAAGCGATCCGGCGCTTCGGTGGAACTCGCCGAGCTGATCCATTGGCCGCCCGATGTGGGCGCGCTCAAGGGCCAGCCGTTCGAGGGGCAGGTCAAGGACGATCTACTCACGGGTCTGCGAACCGGATCGTTCTAGTCAGCATCGCCGCGACCCTGCGACCCCGACGCTCCCGTCCCTATCTCTTCGGAGTGGGGGCGGGAGCTTTCTTCGTTGCGGGTTTCCCGCAGTCTTCCTTGACCGATCGCCGGGACATGTGGTACATAATCGGTCATGGCGCTGACTGTGAACGTGAAGCTCCGTATCGCCCCCGAGATGCGAGATGCCGTTGAGAAGGTCGCGCGGGAGCAGGAGCGTTCCTCCTCGCAGATCATCCGCCGTGCGATCCGGGAGTATCTGAAGCAGCAGAACGACGGCGAGGAGAAGGTCGCGTGATCGTCGCCTCTGTCTTCTTCGGCGGGTTCCTCCTCCTCTGCGCCGTGTGCGCGTGGGCGCGGGGCCGGCCGTGAATCGCGCCGACTTGTTGCTCTCCTGCCTGCGTGACGGCACGCCGTGGACGCGCTACGACATCTACGAGCACGTCGGGGAGTTCTTCCTCACGAATAACGCCGCTGCCGAACTACGGGAGCGCGGATTTGACGTGCAGCACATGCGGCAAGGGCGACTGGACGTGTATCAGTTGGTGAATGGGTCGTTGGGTGAGCGGGAGCAGGGATCATCGGGTAGCGCGTCCGAGCCCGTAAGCCCCCGGCGAGGGGTTGTCGATAATCGCGCCCTTGTCTCCCGCTCTCCGAGCGACTCGCTCACCATCTCGGAGCCGGAACCACAGCCGCGAGACGTCGGCTCGGCCGCGCACTCTGGCCCGCGTCCGTCCGGCTCCGAACAACTCTCGCTCGTGGAGGCCGCGTGAGCACCGTCGAACCTCTGCGTGGCCCACACGGCCAGTACGCGGCCTCGACGCCCCGGAAGCTCCGGGAGGACTGCTCCCCCTACTGGTGGGTGGATCGTCTCGGCTGGGAAGCCGCTGTCGAGCTGGCGCGGGAGTTCGCCGCCGACACGGGCGACTTCGTTCCTACCGGCCCCGAAGCGTGCGCGCCTAGGGGCCAGGAGGTGACCGCGTGACCAAACCACTTGATCCTGAGATCAAGGCGATGGGGGCGATGTTGCGCGCGCTTCAACCACTCGATGCGGAACAGCAGAAACGCTCGTGCGAGTGGATCGTCGCGAAGCTATCCGGTAACTCGTCCGTGTTCCTGCCGGCGTTTATCAAGCGGCCGAAAGATGACGCCTGAATGGTGAGCATGGCCGATCCCGTGAAGCCCCGCACGTTCACGCGCCGCTACGAGTGCGCTGTCTGCGGCAGGAATCTGACCGCCGACCCGAACGTCTCATATCGCAGCCGGAAGACGGGCCGGCGGTTCTGCTCGCCAGCGATCGGGCATCTGAAACGGAGGAAGGTATGAGCACGATGACGCCTGAGCGGCAGGCATGGCTTGACGGACTGCGCGCGATGGCCGACTGGTTCGAGCAGAACCCCGAGCGCATGTCTGATCTAGCGCTTGGCGGAGGCGGGATCATCGTGAACCTCTACCCTGGCGGCAAGAAAGAACTGGCGCAGCTCGCGCGAAAACTCGGCCGAGTCGAGAAGATGCAATCCGGCAACCTGTTCTACGTCTCGCGCAAGTTCGGGCCACACTCGATCGATGGGGTCACGATGCGCGATCAGGTCTGCCGCCGGATCGTCACGGGCACGAGAGAGATCCCCGAGGAGATCATCCCCGCGCACGACGAAGACATCGTGGAGTGGGTCTGTGATGAGCCTCTGCTCGCGGCGGTGAAGTCGTGAGCACCTGGGACGACGAAGCTGGGTATGACCGAAGTGACCCAAAGCATCCCTCGTGGCATGACCGGATGACTGACGTTTGGGATCTCCGCAACCGCGAAGCCCTGCTCTCGCATGATCGCGTGGCCGAGCAGGGGCCGGAGGAGGAGACGCGCTTCCCCTGCGACCTCGGCTGCGGCAAGGACTTCGCCTCCTCGTTGGAGATGGAAGTCCACCTGATTTGCGACCACGAAGGGGAGGCGGCGTGACCGCCCCACGTAACACGTCGAGCAGGGGCAGCAAGCGTCTCTACTCGTGGCGCGACGAGGCGTACTGGTCCGTGACGACGATCATCGGGGGCGGGGTGCCGAAGCCCGCGCTGCTCCCGTGGGGGATCAAGATGGTCGCGGAGGCCGCCGTCGAGATGGCGGACACGCTGCCGGCTATGGTCGCCGCTGATCGTGAGGGCGCGATCAGGTTCCTGAAAGGGTCGCCCTACGCGAAGCGCGACAAGGCCGCCGATCTCGGCACGCTCGTTCACGAGGCCGCAGAAGCTCATGCGCTCGGCAGGCCGATGCCCCCGGTAACCGCGGATGTGCGCCCGTACCTCGACTCGTTCGAGCGGTTCCTCGCGGACTTCACCCCGGAGATCATCGCCACTGAGGCGAGCGTCTACAACCGCAGTGAGCACTACGCGGGCACGTTGGACATGATCGCCCGGCTGATGTTGCCGCAATCGGAGTGTCTTGTGCCGAAGACTTACATCCTCGATGCGAAGTCGGGCAAGGACGTCTACCCGGAGGTCGGCTTGCAGCTCGCCGCCTACCGGAACGCCGAGTTCATCGGTTTGCCGGACGGCTCCGAGGGGCCGATGCCCGCCGTGGACGGCGCGCTCGCCCTGCATCTGACCGTGAACGGCTACCGGCTGATTGAGGTGCGCTGCGATTACGAGGTTTACCGGTCCTTTTTGTACGCCAGAGAAGTGTTCCGCTGGCAGGAGACCACGTCCAAGACCGTGCTCGGCGCTGAATACGGGGCGCTCGTGGAACAGAAACAGGAGGCGCTGCTGTGAGCCCCGTCCTCGAGATCCAAAAGCGCATGATGCTACTCGGCCGCGTGCGCCTCGGGCAGAAGGGGCCGAAGGGGGAGCCTCAGAAGCTCGACCGCTTTCGCTTCACGTCGCCGTCCCGCGCGCTGCTCGAAGCGATAGCAGCCGCGCACGGTGGCGAAGTGACCGACTGGCAGGGCGCACCGGACGAGGGGTACTTCCAGGTGACGACGGACGCGACGCGACTCGACATCATCCTGCCCCCGGTGTTCTCGGATGTGGACGGCTCGCCGACGATGCCGTATTCGCAGTGGTTCGAGATGTGGTCGGCCGGGGGCTGTCTGCGTCGCTGCGACGGGGAGACGGAGGCGCTCAGCGGCAAGCCGTGCATGTGCGATCCGATCAAGCGGAAGGCGGGCGCGGCCTCCGAGTGCAAGCTGACGACGCGCGTCTCGTTCATGCTCCCGGACTTGCCCGGCCTCGGAGTGTGGAGGCTGGACTCGCACGGCTGGAACGCCGCCGTCGAGCTTCCGGGCACGCTCGACGTGCTCGCCCGCGCCGCGCACGAGCAGAAGTTCATTCCCGCCGTCCTCTCGATCCAGCATCGCACGAGCAAGTCCGAGGGGCAGACGCGCCGTTACATCGTCCCGGTGATCGAGTTGCCGGACGTGACGCTGCGGCAGCTTGCCTCCGGCGATGTGCCGCTGGCGCTGAACGCCCCGGTGTCGCGCCCATTGGAGCGTCCGGCACTCCCGTCGGGTGAGGCCGTGCTGCCCGCCGACGCTTCGTTCGATACCGGGCCGCGCGCGGAGTTCGGCGAGCCGCCCGCGCTCCCCGAAGTCTCGGCGCCCGCCCTCTCCGACGCTGCTCCTTCCGGCGACTCGGATCGAGAGCCGGACGCGGCTGTCACCGCACCGGCAGCGGGCGCCGAGACCCCCTCCATCACCGCCGCGCAGGCGAAGAAGCTGAACGTCCTGATCGGCAAGCTCCGCGACGACCAAAAGCTCATCTCAACCGAGCAGCTCTACGGGAAGTGTCGGCGCGAAGGCACCGTCGGCGAGGACGGCCTGTTGCACTTCGGCCCGCTGCGCGACTCGCTCTCGAAGGACGAGGCGAGCGTGCTGATCGACTCGCTGGAGAAGTTCGAGGCTAACCTCGTCGGCGAGCAGGGGGCGTGGTTCGTGCAGAAGGCGCGAGAGGCGCAGGACAGGAAGGCACGGGCGGGCAAGCTGTGAGGCTCACCGCAATCATCGCCCTCGCCGGCCTATTCGGTGTTGGCATCGTCCTCGCGCGACTGGATCGCGGAGCCGATCACATTGAAGCGTGGGCTGACCGGAGCGAAGCCGGATCGCGTCTGTCGCTGGCTGTTCGAGGTCATGGGCATGGAGTCCGCCGACGAGCTGCACGACTTGTACCCCGGCACGGGCGCGGTGACGGTGGCATGGGAGCGGTGGCGGTCGCAAGGATCGCTACTCGCGGAGGCATCCTCGTGAGCGAAGCATCCGCCCGTTTAGAGCGCAAGGCTGACGAGATCCGTGCCATAGCGCAAGAACACGGCGCCGACCGTGACTACGACCTCGTTGAGCTGATCCTCCGTCTCGTCGCCCGCGCACTCGACGACATCGCAGAAGAACGGGAGGCCGCATGACTGACAACTACGTTCTCGATTGCTCGTTCGATACCGGCGATGGCATGTGGTGCTTCTGCCCCATCGAAATGGACGCTGACGGGAATGTCACGAGCATCATCACCGGACTGAACTTCCTTTCCGATTCTCCACCCAAGGGCGGGCACTTCGTAGGAGTTGTCCACCAGGACGGTCAGGAAGCCTGCGATGAGTGGTGCGAGAAGAACAGGGCTGTCGTTGATCGTCTCTTGGCGGAACGGGAGGCCGCATGACCACGCCGACCCATTGCGGCCATCCCGAGTCCGGCTTCGTGACCTCTGGAGAGGGCACGTCGTACTGCCCGGCGTGCGCGGACGAGTACGAGACGCGGCTGACCCCCGGTTTCGACGCTGGCATCGAGGTTGGCGGGACGACGCACCGGAAGCCTGACCTCACCCCCGAGCGGATCGCGGAGCTGTCGATGTGCATGGACGCCGCTCCTGACCGCGCGTTCTGGCACGAGTACCACGACCTTGCCTTCGCCCTCCTCGCGGAGCGGGAGAGGCAGGGGGAGACTTTCAAGCGGCAGCTTCGCTTGGGAACCGAAGACGTGCGCCGCGAGCGCGATGCGTTGCGGGCCGAGAACGAACGGCTGCTGGCGGCGCTGGCGGGTGCCTACCGAGAGAGCGATCAGGCTGGGCGCGCAGCCATCGGCCGTCTGTGTGACGTGCATATTGATCGCTCCGGGGCGTTGCTGGGGCAGGTTCGCGCCCTTGCGGAAGGAGACACCGATGCCTGAGCCCACTGACACCCGCATCCGCCGCGACAACACGCGAGACGCCCTTGCGTTAGCCCGCGCCTACAAAGACGAGGACAGTGAGCGTGGGTTCCTCGCGCGACAGGTCGTCCGTCTTGTCGAGGAGGCCGAGTGTGTCTGCGGCGAGATCAACGCGCGCCATTGCCCCGTGCATCAGGAAGGAGCCCCCGATGCCTGACCTCACCCCCGAGCGTGTCGCGGAACTTCAATGGCGCATTGGTCGTGGCATCGCTCCTGCATCCCCCGACGCCCTGGCGGCGCTCAACCTCTTGCTCCCCGCCCTCCTCGCGGAGCGGGAGAGGCTGCGGGGAATCTTGCGCGACGTGCTCGCGGATTCTGGAAGCGGAGGACTGTCGGTACACGTCATCTGGGCCATCGAGGCCGCTCTCACGGAGGAGGACACCGATGCCTGACCTCACCCCCGACCGGATCGGGGAGGCAAAGGCGCTGTCCTTCGATGCTCGGAGGCACGGCTACTTCGAGACGGCCGACACCATCGACGCCCTCCTCGCGGAGCGGGAGACGCTGCGGGAGGCGCTGCGGCTTCGGATGATCGAAGCGGGGCGTCACACGACAGAAGACCGTGACACCTACGCCGATGGGTTCTTCAACGGTCTGGCTGCCGCCCTCGATGAGTTCGACCGAACCCCCGCTCTCGCTGCCCCCACGGAAGGAGACACCTTCGAGAGTCACCCCGGCGTTGACCAATGCACCGCACAGCGCGTACATCCGCTCTCGTCTGACTACAAGGTGCGGTGCCAACTCGCCGCCGGGCACGCGGCGGATCACGTCAACGACGGCTGCAATTGGACGGACGCTTCGGCCTACGCGCTCCCCCCGGAAGGAGACACCGATGCCTGACAGATGGAGGGCTATCGCGTTTCGCTATGCCGCCGCGTTTGGCGTGTACGCCGTCGTCCCTCGCTCATGGGGTTTGGCTGCCAACGTAGGGCTTCCGCTGCTGGCCTTTCTCGTTCTGATCCTTGCGGAAGGAGCCCCCGATGCCTGACCTCACCCCCGAGCGTGTCGCCGAGCTTGAGCGGCGCATTGGTCGTGGCATCGCTCCTGCATCCCCCGACGCCCTGGCGGCGCTCAACCTCTTGCTCCCCGCCCTCCTCGCGGAGCGGGAGAGGCTGATTCGGGAACGCGACGAAGCCGAAGAGTGTGTTACGCAAGCGCACAAAGACAGCAACGGTCTGCGTCGCCAACGAGACGCCGCCCGCACTGCGCCATCTCCGGGTTTCTTGGACGACGTGCGTGTGCTCATCACCGACTACTACTCGGGGCTGCCCGAGCACCGTGAGCCGGCTATGGCGGCTGCCGCCCGTTTGGACGAGATCCTGAACGACGAGCACGGCAACCCTCGCGCCGCCGCTCTCGCTGCCCCCACGAAGGGAGACACCGATGAGTGAGCCAACGATCAGCCTGCGGGACTTGCTGAAGAGGCCCGTCACGAGGCGGCGGAGTCTCTACTTCGTTGAACTCGACCCCGCCGAAGTCGCCGCGCTGGTTGAGGCGGTCGAGGCGCAGCTTGAGTACGGCGAGGGCGGGCACTCCTGGCGCTGTGAGTACCGCACCGCCGAGAAGGGCTGGAAGGAAGGCGACCCGCCGATCATCGAGTGCAGGTGCGGACTTGACCGCCTGTACGCCGCCCTCGCGCGCTTCACGGAGGAGGGGACGTGAGCGGCAAGCGACACCGGCACGAGTTCACCGCGCTCTGGTGGCACTTCGGGCCGTACGGCCTGCAGGACATTCACGTTCACGGCTGCCTCGATGAGGAGTGCGATCGGGTGCTGATCGGGTCAGGGCGCTCGTGCGACGGCGCTCCTGCTTCGCATCATCGCGAGACGCTATCTGCGCCCGCGGAGGCGTGCTCCTGATGGCCGTCTGCCCGTGGTGTCTGATCCGTGGCCGTGTTGTCAGGGAGTGCCTGCTATGCAAGGGCTCGGGGCGAGCCTCCTCCTGATGGCCGTCTGCGCGAAGTGCGGGCACGACGTGCGCCTCCACATGCCCGGATCGGTGTGCGGGCGGATGCATTGCTACTGCCGTGAGTTCGTCCCCACGCCCAGCCCCGCGCCTGCCCCCACGACGAAAGGAAGCGATGCGTGACAGAGCCGAGACGGTCGAGGAGGTCGAACGGATCATGCGGGCCGCGCTCCCGACCCCGTACGACGAGTTCTTCCCCGCCCACAGCCTCAACGTGGACGGTGTCCGGGACGTCGCGCTCAACTTCGCCGGCGCGAGCGCGCAGGGACGCTACCCCGACCTCTCCGCGCGCCGGCAGCGGGTGATCGTGCAGCACGTCGCGCAGGTGTTCCTCGCCGCGTTCGAGCTCGGCATCCGCGTCCACGAAGAGACCGTCGAGGAAGGGACCCTGCCGTGAAGGACACACCGCTCGTCGGCGCCGTCGACCTGTCCGGTCTGAAGGAAGGCCTCGGCCCACGGGAGGCCGCCGCGTTCCGAGACGAGCTGATGATGATGGCGCAGACCCGTGAGCTCGCGCTCCGCGACCGTGTCACAATCAGCGCTGAGAACGAAGGGCTCACCCGCGCTCTCGCCGCGCTCGTCTACCGGTACGGCACCGACGATGGGGCGGGGAAGTGCTACCTGACGATCGACCATGACGAGTTCCACGACGCGATGAGCCGGGTCGCCGCCTTCTCGCTCGACCCGGGCTCCCAGCATCTGCATCTGGTCGTCACGCTCCGCTTCGACGGGGAGTGGACGGTGTCCGTGGACGAGCCGTGCGAGGACGACCTGGACACGCTCGAGCGGTTCGAGGCGCCGCCGGATGTCGTCACGAGCCCGGGCGGGTGGCGGATCCTCGTGCCGACCGCGCTCGGCTGGCGCGTCGCCACCTGGGCACCCGGGGAGGCGTGATGGAGAACCGCACGGTACGGGTGGACTTCCGGGCGACACCGACGCAGAAGGCCCGCTGGCGGCAGGCGGCGACCGCGCTCGGGCTGAAGGAACTGGCGGACTTCTACCGGGACGCGATCGACGGCTTGGCCGACGTCGTTCTCGCCCCGCCCGTGTCCGACCGTCCCTCAAAGGTGCTATCGTCCGAAGAGTGAGGTGTCCGCCGCCTGACGGCGACCTCCGCGGTCTGCGCTGAGCCGTCCCTGTGGCGGCTCTTCGCATTGTGGCCGTCCGTCTGAGCGTCTACCCTTCCGGTGATGGGCGAGAAGACCGACAACGTCGTGCCGATCGGGAACGGCCTGGTCGGCAAGAACGGCAAGCCGTTGCACGGTGCGGCCGGCCGGAAGCTCACCCCTGAGCAGATCGAGCAGCTGCAGGCGGCACGGCGGGCGAAGGCCGAGGAGACCGGGGACCATCACGCCGGCTTCGGAGGTCGTCGCCGCCGCCCGCGCATCTCCGATGTGACCGAAGACGCGCTCAAGAAGCTCGAGCCGCGCGCGCTGCAGGTGATCGAGGAGATGCTCTACGACGAGGACGTGAAGATCCGCCGTGACGGCGCGTTCCGGCTGCTCGCGTACACGAAGGGGCAGCCGACGCAGCGGGTCGAGACCGACCATGTCGAGCGGATCGAGTACGTGCTCGCCGAGCACGAGCCCGCCCCGGTCGCCTCCGGTGAGTAGCACCGTCTCCGACAAGAAGACCCTCCGTGTCGTTGACACATGGACGCGGGCGGGGATCACCCCGAACCCGAAGCAGCGGGAGTTCGCGGAGGTCTGCGAGGAGGCCGGGGCGGAGGAGGTCATGTTCAGCGGCTCGATCCGTGCGGGCAAGTCGCAGGCGGCCGCGAAGAAGCAGGTGCGCTGGGCGTGGGAGTACCCGGGCACCACCCACCTTGTCGTCCGGCGCACGTACCCGCAGCTGCGCGACTCGACCTGGCCGCTGTTCAAGAGCGGCGACGGTGGGATGCCCGCCGCGATCCCCGACGAGCTGATCGCGCAGACGAAGATCGGGGACTGGGAGATCCACCTGAAGAACCGGTCGAAGCTGATCTTCCGTTCCGCCGACGACCCGCAGGAGGCGATGAAGAACGTCCGCAACGTCACCCTCGCGAGCATCTTCGTCGACCAGATCGAGGAGTTCGACCGGGACGCCGACCCGGAGCTGTACGAAACATGGCTGTCGCGGCTGTCGGATCCGCGCGGGCCGCGGAAGCTGATCGCGGTCGCGAACCCCGGCCCGACAACGCACTTCGCGTACAAGCGCTTCCATCCCGACAGTGACGAGCGGGAGCCGCAGACCCGGTTCATCAACGTCACGATCTACGACAA
>Ga0315281_10001065_pt1 | contig 40084 bp, 41 predicted proteins | sample YL17G07_0_MG_FD_204540 | JGI IMG/M metagenome (GOLD analysis project Ga0315281, IMG submission 204540) | Sediment microbial communities from Yellowstone Lake, YNP, Wyoming, USA - YL17G07_0 | ecosystem: Environmental > Aquatic > Freshwater > Lake > Sediment | place: USA: Wyoming | collected...
CAAAACGGCGAACAACAAAAAGCGGACGCCGCCCGCGCGGGCGGCGTCCGCTTTTTGTGCGCACATCCGGCCGGGCATCGTCACAGCCACCCGGACTGGCTTACACCTTTTCGGTGATGCGCGCGGCTTTGCCGGTGAGGTTGCGCAGATAGTAGAGCTTGGCGCGGCGCACGTCGCCTTTGCGCTTCACATCGATCTTGGCAACCGTCGGGCTGTACAGCGGGAACACGCGCTCCACGCCTTCGCCGTAGGAAATCTTGCGCACGGTGAACGAGGAATTGGAACCGGCGTTGCGGCGCGCGATCACCACACCCTCGAACGCCTGCAGGCGTTCGCGATCGCCTTCGACCACCTTGACGTGCACGACGACGGTGTCACCCGGATTGAAGACCGGGATCTTTTTGTCCATCTGCGCCGCTTCCAGTTCCTGAATCATTTTGCTCATGTCTTCACTCCAGTAGACTGCCTATAAAATTCGTTTCGTCTTGCCGGCCTGTTCGTGCCGGTACTCATCGAGCAATGTTTGCTGCTCGGCGTCCAGCGACAGCTTTTCCAGCAAGTCCGGCCGCCGCTCCCAGGTCCGCCCCAGCGCCTGTTTCAGGCGCCAGCGCCGGATCTCGGCATGGTTGCCGGACAACAAAACATCCGGCACCCGCTGACCTTCGTACTCCTCCGGCCGCGTGTAGTGCGGGCAATCCAGCAGGCCCGCCGCGAACGAGTCCTGGCTCGCCGAATCCTCGTGCCCGAGGGCACCCGGGATCTGGCGCGCGATCGCGTCGATAATCACCATCGCCGCCAACTCGCCGCCCGACAAGACGTAGTCACCGATCGACCACTCCTCGTCCACTTCACTTTCGATCAGGCGCTCGTCCACACCTTCGTAGCGCCCGGCGAGCAGGATCAGACCCTCCCGCCCCGCCAGCTCCAGCACGCCGGCCTGGTCGAGCCGCCGGCCCTGCGGCGAAAGATAAATCACCTTCGCCTGCGGGTTGTTGGCCCGGGCCGCCGCCAAGGCCAGCTTGAGCGGCCCCGGTATCATCACCATCCCCGGCCCGCCGCCGTAGGGACGTTCGTCCACGCGCCGGTACGGGTCGGTCGTGTAGTCACGCGGGTTCCACACGCGCAACGCCAGCAATCCGTTTTCGATCGCCCGGCCGGTAATACCCATCCCGGTCAGGGCGTCGAACATCGGCGGGAAGAGACTGACTACATCGATCTTCATCGCCGACCCCAGCTTGCTGTGTTTTTCAGCAAGCGAAGCAATAATTAAAATTCCGCGTCCCAGTCCACGCGCATCACGCGCGACTTGAGATCCACACTCTTCACCGCGTCCCTGGTGTAGGGAATCAGGCGTTCGCGCTCGCCCTGCACCACCACCACATCGTTCGCACCACCGGTCTCGAACAAATGGCTCACAGTGCCGAACTCGATGTCTTCAAGGTTCACCACCTTGAGGCCTATCAAATCGTCCCAGTAATACGTTCCCGGCTCGGCCGGCGGCAGGTCCGCGCGGCGCACCGCGATCTCGGTGCCGATCAGCGCACGCGCCTGATCGCAATGCCCCACTCCTTCCAGCTGGACGATGACCCCTTTGGCCTGCGCCCGTCCTTCAATCACTTTCACCGCCTGCCAGCCATCCGGGCGGCGCAGAAACCAGCGGTCGAACGCCAGGATGTCGGTGCGCTCGCGTGTTTCCGCGTACACCTTCACCCAGCCGCGCAATCCGTACACGCCGGAGATCTTGCCGAGAATGACAAAATCGTCCGTCCCGTCCTGCCCCGAAGCCGAAGCTGCCGACTTCAAAGCCGAATCCTCAGGCAGCGGCTTTTTCCTTGATCAGAAACTGAACACGATCCGAAGCCTTGGCGCCTTTGCTCAACCAATGCTGATAGCGCTCCATGTCCAGGCGCAAGGTTTCTTCCTTGTCGCCGGCGAGCGGATTGTAAAAACCAATGCGTTCGATGCAATTGCTGCTGTGGGCACGGCGACGGTCGGTGACGACGACTTCGTAAAACGGACGTTTCTTGGCGCCGCCACGAGCGAGACGAATGGTAACCATTGAAGTTCCTCTTGGGTGGAGTCCGGCGCCAAGGAATCAAGCGACCGGCGGAAAGCGCGGTATTCTAGCCGTAAACCGGCTGGAAAGGAATGGCCGATCGCGACCGGCGCCCTGGCCGATACCTTAAAAAAACAGTCACAAGCCCTGGATACGCCCGCTACCCAGGATATTGGGCGCGGCTTGTCCGATTTGCCATCAGCGCCCGGGCTCCCAGCCGTGTCGTTCACCCTGAGCCGATTGGCACCAGGTGTAGAGCGCGTCGTACAGGATCAGGCCATGACGCAGCATTTCGTGATCGTCGGCGATGTTGCGCGACAAGCCTAATGAGATGGCCAACAGGCCCGGCGATTGCGGCGCAAGATCCAGCCGGTCGGTATCCGCGCCGCGCACAATCACCGCCAGCTGCTGCAAGGCCGGGTCGGTGAGATTGTATTTCTTCAAGAAGGCATCGAAGCTGCACAGTTCGCCGACGTGACTCATCTCGACACCCGGGATGTCGTATGGAATGGCGCCGGTTTCCTTGGCGACCTTCAGCACCTGGTCGGTCGGCACGTAGAGGAACTCGGGAGTCTCGTCGATGAAGCGCGCGATCAGCCACGGACAGGCGATGCGGTCGATCTTGGGACGTTCACGGGTGACCCATTTCATGGTGGCAGTGATTCCAGTTTATGTCGGCCTGAAGGCCGACCTACAATTCGTTAGTGCGTGACATCGCTTGTAGGTCGCCCTTCAGGGCGACAACCACACGCTGTCCCAATGAGGATAATCCCCCAGGCACTCAACAATGCCTGCACGCAAAGGATTTGCCACGACATAGCGGGCAATCTCCATTCTGTCCTCCTCGGTGCGCAGGGCATGATCATGGAAACTCGTCTGCCACAAAGATCCCGTGCGACCATAGCGGGCGTTGATGGCCCGGGCGCTGCGACCTTTCAGACTGTTCATGACCGCGCCAAGAGATGTCTCTCCGGTGAGTGAGAGCAGCGCGTGAAAGTGGTCTGGCATAATTACCCAAGCAAGCCAGGCCGCGACACCCTCTTTCTCCAATCGTTGCATCTCCATCACCAACAGCCGCGCCGAATAAAAGTCCTGGAACCACGGGACACGCTCATGCGTGACGGTGGTGACGAGGTATTCACGACCAGGCTCCGAATAGCGTCCTTTGCGTAGATTGCTGTAGGGCATCCTTGCCTCGCTTGTTGTCGCCCTGAAGGGCGACCTACAAAATTTTTTACCGTAATTGTCGGCCTGAAGGCCGACCTACAATTTAGATAGTGCGTGATATCGTCTGTAGGTCGCCCTTCAGGGCGACAAGCCAAATTCTACTTTGCCGCAGTCGCCCCACCCGCGCCCTTCCAGCCTTCAATGCCGCCTTCGATATAACGCGCCTTGAAACCATTGCCGAGAAGCGTGTCGAGCACCGCGTTGCTGACCGAGCCGCCGCGTGCACAATAAATCACAATTTCCTTTTCTTTGGGAAGCGTCGCGCTCCAATCCGCGAGTTGATCCGGATTCTTCCATTCGGCGTCCGGGAGTTTCACCTTGTCGGCGTCGTAGTCGTTCTGGCGGCGCACGTCGAGCACGGTAACGGCCTTCTTCTCGACCAACGGTTTAAGATCGTTCGGGGTAATGGTACGGCTCATAATGGCTCCTCAGGTTATCTTGCGGCCGCTGCTTCGAGTAGGCGCGCGGCATTCGCCCAGTTGATGTTGTTCATCGATGCATCCACATAGGCCGCAGCCTTGGCACCGTAGTCCATGTGGTACGAATGTTCGTACATGTCGAGCGCCAGAATCGGCGTGGCACCAGAGAGGTTACAGGTGTGATCGGCGGCCCACTGATTCACGAGTTTGCAGTCGCGCGGCGAGTACGTGAGCAACACCCAGCCCGAACCGCCGCCCTGCGCCCTGCCCATGAAACTGAACTCGGCCTGCCAGCGTTCGAGGCTGCCGAAATCGCGCTTGATAGCATCGAGCAGCTTGCCACCCAGCCCGTCTGATTCGCCCAGGCCAGCGAAGTAAAGCTCGTGCAGGATCATCGAATTGCTGGCGATCAGTTCCTCGCGCTTGAGGCCATTGATGGTGAACACCGGGGCCTTGCTGAAGTCGAGCGCCTGCAATTGTTCGGTGATGGCATTCAACCGCTTCACCGCGCCGCCATAGTTGTTCTCGTAATGACTGACGATCAACTTTTCCGACAAGCCCTTGAGCTTGGCTGGGTCGCAGGCAAGCGGCTTCATTGCATAGGTCATGGTTTCTTCCTCAAGGTTAACGAACCAGCCGCGCGATAACGCCCGCCGCGGCACCGGCAAACATCGGCGGCAGCGGGCCGACACGCCAGACGTGCAGCGCAATGACTGTGGCGATCACGATCAACGCCGTAAAGAAATCCGTCACCGCCGCAGGCAGCATCTCGCCGAGCGCGACCACCAGCACGCCGATGACCGCCGGCACGATACCTTTGAGCGCGGCGCGCATCCATTGCCATTGCTTGATACGCGCAAACCAGGGCAGGAGCGCCAGCATGAGCAGGAAAGAAGGCAGGAAGATGGCCGCCGCCGCGGCCAGCGCGCCGGCAATACCGGCGAGCTTGTAGCCCACGAAGGCTGCCACCATCAGGATCGGGCCCGGCGTCAATTGTCCGAGCGCGAGACCGTCGAGGAATTCGCGAGCCGTTAACCAATGCATCTGGTTCACGACCTGCTCCTGCATGAAGGCGAGCATGCTTAAGCCGCCACCGAAACTGAAGGCACCGACGCCGAAGAAAAAGAGCGCGATGTCGCCGATGCCGACGGCGCCGTTTTGATCCAGGACCAATGCGGCTGGCTCGATCACCCCGCCCAACATCCGCACCGCCACATAGATCGCCATGAGCGCGACCGCCGCCGCCAATCCTGCGCGGCGTCGATGGTAGATCGCCACGCCAATGCAACCTGCCAGCAACAGCGTTGCCACAATCCCAAAAGGCGAGAATGCCGCCAGCACGGCGGCGCCCACCGCAAGCAAAGCTTGCCTGCTGTCTCCAATGGCCGTGCGGCCCAAGCGAACCACCGCGACGATAAAAATGCCGACGACCACGGGTGCGAGTCCATAAAATGCATCACGCACAAAAGGCAAGGCGCCGTATTCGGTGTAACCCAGCGTCAACACCAGCATGATGAAAAACGCCGGCAGCACAAAGCTGAGTCCCGCAAGCAGTCCGCCCCACCAACCGGCACGCGCGTGGCCGAGAAAAATGCCAAGCTGTGTGGCGCCCGCGCCCGGTAGAAGCGTGACCATCGCCAGTCCTTCAAGAAACCGCTCCTTCGAAAGCCACGCGCGCTTTTCCTGAAACTCAGCTTGCATGAGGCCCATGATCGCCGGGCCGCCGTAACTCATGGCACCAAGCTTGAGAAAACCGCTGACCACTTCACGCCAATGAGCACGCAACGATTCGTATTTCATGGCCCGTCTCCTTGTGAGTGAGAAGATACTCAAGCTCCGATAAGCGGTCTCGCGAACGTATAGGCCAGACCGGCCAGACCGCAGGCGCCGATGACGGTAATAACGCCGACCTTATAGCGCCACAGCGCGATGAAGGCGGCCACCCCGACCAATGCCGAGAACCACTCGAAGGTTCCGGCGAAGGGTGCTGCCGTCGTGGCCTGCGGCCACAGCACATGCCAGGCGAAGAACACGGCGAGGTTGATAATCACGCCGACCACCGCGGCCGTAATCGCCGTCAGCGGTGCGGCAAGCTTGAGGTCGTGGCGCGAAGCCTCGATGGCGGGGCCACCGATGAGAATAAAAAGAAACGACGGCAGGAAGGTAAAGAAGGTGGCCACCATGGCGCCGGCCAGCCCGCCCAGCGCCAGCTGCTCCGGTCCAAACACCTGCTTGGTCCAGCCACCGATGTAACCGACATAGGTCACCACCATGATGAGCGGCCCGGGCGTGGTCTCGCCTAGCGCCAGGCCATCGATCATCTGCAAGCCGGTGAGCCAGCCGTAATGCTCGACGCCACCCTGATAGACATACGGCAACACCGCATAGGCGCCGCCGATGGTGAGGAAGGCCGCCTTGGTGAAGAACCAGCCCATCTGCGCGAGCGTACCCTGCCAGCCGCCCTGGCTGTACAGCACTGCCATGGTCACCAGCCAGAGCGCCACGCCGACCACCAGGAACAGCAGGATGCGCGACCACCGAAAGCGCGCATGGTCCGGCACCGGCGTGTGATCATCGATCAGCGCCGGGCCATAACCCTTGCCCGAGGCACCGTGACCGCCGCCAGACTTGAACTTGTCCGGCAATATCTGGCCGCCGACATAACCCAGCACCGCTGCCGCCAGGACGATGTACGGGAACGGCACATCGAACGCGAAAATCGCCACGAATGCTGCCGCCGACAAGCCCCAGAGCACGCCGTTCTTGAGCGCCTTGGAACCGATGCGATAGGCTGCGAATACAACGATCGCCGTGACCGCGGGCTTGATGCCGTACAGCACACCAGCCACCGACGGCACGTCGCCGAACACAAGATAGACCCACGACAGGCTGATGAGAAGCACCAGCGATGGCAGCAGAAACAGGATGCCAGCAATTAATCCGCCCAGCACGCCGTGCATCAACCAGCCGATGTATATCGCCAACTGGATCGCCTCCGGTCCCGGCAGCACCATGCAGTAATTCAGCGCGTGCAGAAAACGGTGCTCGCTGATCCAGCGCCGCCGCTCGACCAGATCGTGGTGCATCATGCTGATCTGGCCGGCGGGTCCGCCGAAGCTGACGAAACCGAGTTTGAGCCAGTAGCGGAACGCTTCGCCGAACGAGACAGGATTCGGCGCCTTGCTGGTGTCGTCGGCAGTGGATTTGGCCATTGGATCTCCTGATTATTTCTGTGAGAAAGCGTTATAGAGGTAATCGAAAGTCTTTGCCGCCTCGCCAAGCAACCGATCATCATCGGTGTGCTGGCGACGCGCACCATTCAAAATCGTTTCCAGCCCGGCCGCCTCTGGCACTGGCACGCCGCCGACATCGAGGTAGTGCACCAGCTGGCCGAGGCGCTCCAGACCTTTGTCGTCTTCAAGTGCAAAGCTCGCCAGCAACACCTCGAATGTCACGCGCGCGCCGACATGGGTAAAGGCGGCGCCATCAAAATCGAAACCCAGTGCACGGCGCGGACAGGTCTTCGGATCCTTGAACCAGACAATGCGCGCCTTCGGATCAATGAAGCGTTTGATCAGCCAGGCACTCGCCAGCCGGTCCACCCACGGACGCGCGCGCGTTGCCCATGTGCGGCCACGGTAATCTTTGCGATTCAGCCGGGGAATGCGGCCTGCCTGCCTGTGCGGCTCGCCCGGAGCGACAAGCGCCATTTCCACTTCTGCCAGCAATTCCCCGGCCTGCGCCGCCGCCGGCCCGGGGAAATAGTCGGTCGCGTGTATCGACTCATAGTCACGCCGCAGCTGCTTCAGGGTCCGGGCGGCAAGCACGCGCCGCCGCGGACTGAGACCGGACTTGAGCTTGCGCGCAAGCTGCAGAATGCGCGCATAGTCGCCAGCACGGTCGAACAGAGCGCGGAATTGGCGATCCTGTGCGGCTTCCGCGGCATCGACGCGCAGTACCTGGGCCGTACCGCCAGCGCGTTCCACCTCGATCGCCTGTTGCGTTAAGGCCGCATGCGCGGACTGGTTGTCCGGCAGCAGGTACACGCCATCGCGTAGCACCGCCGCCCCGAGCCCCTTGAGTGCGCGCCACACGCGCATGCGCGGCGTGGCGCGATTGCTGGGCAGGCTGATAACGAGCAAAAGCCAGCCGGTGGGCGCACTGGAGTGAGTCATGTGGAATACTCTACAGTGCTGTAGAGTCTATTACAATATACTAACAACCTGTGGAGGGTCGCCATGCGCTGGACGATAATTGCCTTGTGGTTTGTAGCGGTTGCCGTACAAGCCCAGGACCTGACCTTGCAGCCGGTGCCGGTGGCGCCGGATGTGTATGCCGTGGTCGGCGACCTGGCCGGGCAAACTTACGAAAACGACGGCCTGAACAATAACCTCGGGTTCGTGGTCAGCGACGCCGGCGTGCTGGTCATCAATACCGGCCCGAGCCTGCGTGTAGCCCACGCGCTGCATGCCGCGATCCGGAAAATCACCGCACAGCCCGTGAAGTGGGTGGTGAACGTGAACAGCCAGAATCATTACTGGCTCGGCAACAGCTATTTCAAATCCATCGGCGCAACGATTCTCGCCAGCAACGAGGCCGAGCGGGTCATGCACGAGATGGGTGCGCAGCAACTCGAAGCCAACAAAGCCCTGCTCAAGGAAAAGGCCGATGGCACGGTGCTGACTTACCCGACGGAACTGATCGCAGACCAGCGCGCACTGAAGCTCGGCAAGACCACGGCGCAGCTTCTGTACTTCGGCCCGGCGCACACGCCGGGCGACCTGGTCGTGTGGTTGCCGCAGCAGAAGATTCTGTTTGCCGGCGATATCGTCTATACCGAACGTCTGTTGGCGGTGCTCCCCATCGGCAACAGCGCCAACTGGATGCAGACCTTCGACAAGCTGGTGGCGCTCAACCCGAAGATCATCGTTCCCGGGCACGGCCGGCCGACGACGACAGATGTTGCGCGTCGCGATACACGCGATTACCTGTCCTTCCTGCGCGCCGAGGCCAAACGCATACTGGATGCCGGCGGTTCACTGCAGGATGCGGTGGAGAAAGTGGATCAGAAACGCTTTCGTTCGCTGTTCAACTTCGAGTTGCTGGCGCTGCGCAACATGAACCAGGTGTTTCAGGAAGTGGAGCGCGACGCGTTCTGATTCAGCATCCCCTCCCCGCTAACGGGAAGAGGGAACTCAACGGATTCCGCTAAATATTGTAGACCGCCCTACAACCCGATGCCGCCCGGGTTCGATCAATGGTGAAGCGCTACAACTGCGGGGCAGGCTTGGGTGGTTTGCTTTCCACCTCGTCCTCGAAGAACGACGGCTTGGGCGGATTGCCGTCGTAGATCAGATTTCGGCGGCGTTGACGATAGGCCTCGCGGATGAAGACGTACTTGTCATCGCCCATAGCCTGCTCCAGAACTTTCTCGGCCGGCAGGAAGCGTGCGCGGGTATCGACGATATCTGCTCCCCACAACCCCCAGCTCGCGGCAGGCGGGTTGACATAATTGACGGGGTTCGACAACCAATCGAATCCAAACCCGGCTGTGTCACGTGCATAGCGTGGCCCGATAATCGGCCAGACGAAATACGGTCCATCGCCCACGCCCCAGACGGCGAAGGTTTGCCCCCAGTCCTCTTCTTTTGGTTCGAGGTCAATGAATTTTGCGACGTCGAAAAACCCGAGGACACCCGCCGTGGAGTTCACCAAAAAGCGTCCCGTGTCGCGTGCCGACTGCGTGAACTTGCCCTGCAACAAATCGTTCAGCGCGACGCGTGGCTGGATCAGGTTGCTGAAGAAATTACCGACGCCCTGCTTCACCGTCGCTGGCATAACCCAGTCATAACCCCTGGCCACCGGCTTGAGCAACCACTGATCGAACTTCTCATTGAAGCTGAACATGGCGCGATTGAATGGCTCAAACGGATCCCAGGTTTCTTCGTCCAACGCGACCGGCGCCGGCTTCGATTCCGGTGTGACGCCGAACATCGTGCAGGCGCTGCTGGCGGCCGCCAAGGCAACAAGCAGAACAAGTGCGGGGCGCGATGCGGACATAGGATCATCTCAAGTCTGGTTTGTTGTTTTTATAATTGCCCGGAAACTCAGGCGGTGCCCATACCCAGTACGTTGCGCTTGCGTTGCGCGGCGAAATCGAGCATGCGCTGTGTGGAACGCAGCGCCTTGATGCGAATTTCTTCCGGAACTTGGATCTCGTTCGCACCGGTTTTCAGCGCACGCGCGAGGTCCGGCAGATCGTTCATCGCCATCCACGGGCAGTGCCCGCAACTGCGGCAACTGGCACCGCTACCGCCAGTCGGTGCCTCAATCAATTCCTTGTCCGGCGCCGCTTGCTGCATCTTGTAGAAAATACCGTTGTCGGTGCCGACGATCAGTTGTTTGTTGGGTAAATCACGTGCCGCCGCGATCAACTGGCTGGTAGAGCCGACCACATCGGCCATGGCCATCACCTCGGCCGGCGATTCCGGATGCACCAGAATCGCCGCCCGCGGATATTTCTGCTTCAACTCGCGCATGGCGCTGGCCTTGAACTCCTCGTGCACCACGCAGCCGCCATCCCAGATGAGCATGTCGGCGCCGGTCTGGCGCTGGATGTAATGACCCAGGTGCTTGTCCGGCGCCCACAGGATTTTCTTCCCTTGCTCGTGCAGGTGTTGAACGAGTTTCACGGCGATGCTCGATGTCACCACCCAATCGGCGCGCGCCTTCACTGCCGCGCTGGTGTTGGAATACACCACCACCTCGCGCTCCGGATGGGCGTCGCAAAATGGAATAAATTTATCGGCCGGACAATCGAGATCGAGCGAACACTCGGCCTCCAGGGTCGGCATGAGCACGCGCTTTTCCGGATTGAGAATCTTGGCAGTCTCGCCCATGAAGCGCACTCCCGCGACCACCAGTGTGGTGGCCGGGTGCTCGCGGCCGAAGCGCGCCATGTCGAGCGAGTCGGAAACATAACCGCCGGTCTCCTCGGCGAGGCGCTGCAAGTCTTCGTGCACGTAATAATGCGCGATGAGCACGGCATTCCTGGCTTTCAGCAAGCGCTTGATTTCATCGAACAGGCGCTGGCGCTCGGCCGGCGACGGATGCGGCAAATGCTGCATCACCTCGGCGGTGACCGGCGAATCCTGCAAGGCAACCGGAGATTTCCGGACGACCAATGTCATGCTGGCCCTTGACCGCAGACGGGACGCGCCCGCCTTTCATGTGGATGGGAAACCATTTTGCGCTATTTCTGTCGCGCCTGCCAAGCGCGCCGGCGCGCGCACAAAGACAACCCCTTTAAGGGGAGTGGCCGTATAATTTACATGCCCCGGACCCCGGTCCGGGGCATGCATTCGAGACACGGTCTCTGGAGCGAAATGATCCGCGCAATTGTCACTGACATAGAAGGCACGACCTCCTCCCTGTCCTTCGTGAAGGATGTGCTGTTCCCCTATGCATGCCAGCGCATGCAGGCGTTCGTACGCGAACAGGCCACGCAACCGGCGGTACGCGCCCAACTCGCAGCCGTGAGCGCGGCCGTTGGCCGCACACTGACCGATGACGAGGCAAGCGCCCAGCTCGTGCGCTGGATCGACGAAGATAAAAAGATTACAGCGCTCAAGGCACTGCAGGGCATGATCTGGGAAACCGGTTACCGGAACGGCGATTTCCAGGGGCACGTGTACGACGATGCGGTGCACCGTCTGCGCGAGTGGAAAGACCAGGGGCTCGCACTTTATGTGTTTTCATCCGGCTCTGTGCACGCCCAGAAACTGCTGTTCGGTTACAGCCGCTGCGGCGATCTCACCCCACTGTTCAGCGGTTACTTCGACACCACCATCGGCGCGAAGCGCGAGACCGGCGCCTACCGGCACATTGCCCGGAGCATCGGATTGCCGTCTGGAGAAATCCTGTTCCTGTCTGACATCCGCGAGGAGCTGGATGCAGCACGGGCGGCGGGCCTGCACACTTGCTGGCTGGTGCGCGAAAGCGCCTTGCCCAAGAATCCGCCACATCCCCTGGCGCGGGATTTTTCCGGGATCGCCTTGCCGCGCTAGCCACGGCCGTTGCTGACACGCATGCTAGACTGAACCCAACCATCCCGCGATAGATCCACCGGAGTGATAGCATGTTGCATCGACTGACCGCTCTCCTGTTTCTGGTGACCGCTCTGTTTCTCACACCGGCCGTGGCTGCAGAAGACGAGGCCAAGGCGGCACCCGCGCCGCCCGGTGTCGCCTGGTGGTGGGACGACGCCTGGTGGGAGCAGGGCCAGATTCCGGCGCCAGCCAACTACCCGGTCGAAACCCGTTGGGTTTCGTATATGAGCGGCGATACTGAAATACCGGCGCTGGTCGCGCGCCCGCGCGGCAAAGGAAAGTTTCCGGCGGTGCTCTACATGCATGGCCGACGCGGCCTGGATGACTTGATTCAACTACAGGTGAAACGTCTGGCGGCGCGCGGCTTCGTGGTGCTGGCACCGGATGTGTACAAGGCGCATTTCATTCCGCCCATGCCGATCGAACACGACTACAACCTGGAAGCAGATGTGAATCGCGGCGTGGACGCGCTGCTCAGACTTCCGGACGTGAGCACGCGCAAGGCCTGCCTCGCGTCGCAGACGCGCGGCGGTTATTACACACTCAAGGTGGCGGTGACATTCAAGCGCCAGGAACAGGATATCGCCTGTTACGTGTCCTGGTACCCGCACATGCAGGACCCAAACGCGCCCGAGGCGATGCAGGTCTATGGTTACGCGAAAGAAGCCGACGAACTGAAAATTCCGGCGCTCATTTTCATCGGCGAACAGGAGCAATACCAGCGTCGGCGTAGCATCGAAGAGGCAGTCAAGAATCTGGAGTTGCTGAAACGTCCAGTACAGCTGATCGTCTACCCGGGCGTGGGCCGCGGCTTCGACTTCCGCCCGCCGAATGTGCGCAGCTTCGCCGATGACCTGGCCAGCCAGGACGCCTTGCAGCGAGCGGCCAGCTTCATGCGTCAGCATCTGCAGAAATAGCCGCTCCGCGCGTCCAGCGCTCACGCGCGCATGCGCCCGCCCCTGAAGATTAAAAAAACGCCGCGTACAACGCGGCGTTTTTTAACTGCGAACCGGAAATTAATTCTTGGCGGTCGCGGCCTTATCCTTGTTTCCACTACCCAGCACCACCTTGCCAAGATAATGGTCGAAGTGCGCCTGCGCCCCACCCTTCAAAAAGTAGTAATCCTTCACGCCTTTGCTCTCAAGATAATACTGGAACCACTGCACTTGCTTGCCGGTCTGGTCGTACACCAGCAGGGTTTTCTTCTGTGCCCTGGCGTCCTCGATGACGACGTCAATTTTTTTCAGTTCGTCCAGCTGCGCGCGCTGTTCCTTGAACGGGAAGAGCGCCGAGTCGCGCTGCACGCGATCGCGTACATCCAGCACCATGCTCTTGTCACCAACGCGTGCTGAAAAATCCCTGGGTTCGATCAGACGCGCCTTGAAGCTGTTTTCGTCGATCAGGTTCGCCGGGATGATCGGACTACGACCGAGCAACGCAGTCTTTTCCGGCTGCGCCTTGGCCCAATCAAAGATGCCGGCGTCGTAGGCATAGAGGTTGTCCAGCCTGGCTTTTGCGGCGAGCAGCACCGCGTCATACGACTTGTGGCAGGTCTTGCCGTTGCAGTAGAACACGAACGGCTTGTTGTGCTTCTCGCGCAACTGCACCAGCGTGGCGCCAAAGCTGGATGTCAGCGGCACGTTGACCGCGTCCTTGACGTGCAGGGTGTCGTACTCATATTTCGAGCGTACATCAACCACCAGCACCTCATTGAAGCGCTTGCCGAGCTCCTCGGTGGCCATGATCGGCACATCCGGGTAACGCACGCGGTAGGGATATTCTTCGTTGGCCGCGAAGGCCACTGACTGACCGAAGCCGGACAACCCCAGAAAGAACACCGCCAGCAATCTGTTCATACAATCGGACCCCTTAAATTAACCTGTCTATGACATACACCTAAGCGCTCAGAATAGGAGCAAACACCGTGCCACTTAACTGGCATATATCCATATATATTCGCATATGATTAATTTCTCATCGTAAAGGCCACGCTGGCTGAAAATTCAGCCGGGATCGCGATGCTCACGACCAGGAATTTCTAGCGAACCCTGCCGCTCTGCGGCACTACCAGCCCCTTCCGCGCCCAGAACTGTCATTCTATGGCACGCATCCTGCATACCTTCGCGTGTCTCCTTAAACCTCCCACGGACGGCCGAACGTGAAGCGTCACTACGAATGAACCCGGTAATCGACACCATGCAGAATGGTGAATACATACCGGGCGCTGTACTGGATGGCCTGCGGATCGAGAAAAAAATCGGCGCTGGCGCGATGGCAAACCTCTATCTGGCACGCGGACCGGATGACGTGCTGCGGGTACTGAAAATCGCGCGCCATTGCCTGGGAGTGGACCCCGTCAGTCTGGTCGCGTTTGAAAACGAATTGCGGCTTGCACCCTATCTTCGTGATTTCCCATACGCCCATATGCCCAAGGCTTGGGGCGAAACCAACCAGTATCTCATCATGGATTACATCCCCGGGGCGGATCTGTGGACCTACCTCAAAGCGCATGGCCCGCTATCCGAAGCCCAAGCCGTGGCGCTGGCCAAAAAACTGGCCCATGCCCTGCGCGCACTGCACCGGCTCGACATTATTCATCTCGATCTGAAACTCTCGAACGTCATGCTGACGCCGGACGGCGAGGTACGGCTGGTCGATTTCGGTCTGGCCAATCATCGGGGTCTGCCGGATCTGATCCATGAATCCTTCCATGAGCCCAAAGGAACGCCGGCCTACATCGCCCCGGAACAGTTCAACGGCGTGCGTGACGAACCGCGCAGCGACATCTTCTCGTTCGGCGCCATGTTGTTTGAGTTAACGACCGGCAAGCTGCCGTACCCGGAAACAAACAGCGTACTGGGGGTTTCGCGGCGTATCGGCAAAGACGCGCGTTCACCACGCTGTTACCAGCCGGCATTGAGCAAAGCCTTCGAGAAAATCGTACTGACCTGCCTGGGTCCGAGCCCCGACGACCGGTTCGATAGCATGGATGCGCTGTACGCCGCACTCGCTGTCTGCGGCGCCGGCAGCGATGGCATCGTGTCTGCGGCAACGGCGCCAGCGGCCAAACCATTCTTCTCCACGCTGGCGCAGTCCCTCAGAAATTCGCTGGTGCGCACTTTCGCATCGGGCGATAAAACTAATCACGCACGCATCGCACGCTGGGTTGAATGGCAGCGTGGCCGAAGCGAGCAGCCGTTTCGGATCCTGGTGACGCTGGTTGTGGATGACGACGCCAAAAGCCAAGCGCTCAATCTCGACATCATCCAGGAGGCCTATCGCCTGTCCACGTTGCGGCCTTCGCGTTTGACGTTCATGACGGCGCTGGCGGTGGATACCGGCGCGGCCTCCGGCGAGAGGGAGACGAAAATCGTCAACGACTTGACCCTGAAAGCGCGCGTGCAGATCGTGGCGTTGCTGCGCAAGAACGGACATACCAGCGCAACGGGTGGCATCAATGTCATGGTCGGCAATCCGGTCGATGCGATACAGCAGTGCGTCGAACACTACGGGATCGATCTCGTAGTCATTGGCTGCCGGACGCGGCGCGGTTTCACCGGTTTTATTCATGGCCGCACCGGGTACAAGATTCTTACCTCCATCAATCGCAGCATCTACGTTGTGCATGCCGACTCGGTATTACGCCAGGAATCCGTGCCACAGCTATCCGCTGTCGCGCACGCCTAGGACTGCGCCTGTATTAACGGCCATCGGCGAGACGCTCGGCAAAAAACGGGTTTAATCCGGCGGCAATAATTTTCGCGCCAGTCGCCGCAAAATCGTAGGCGACACGGTGAAAAACGACGCTGTGCTTTTCCTCGTCATAAATCACAAAACTCGCGGCACTGTTGTCATCCCGCGGTTGACCGACCGAGCCCGCGTTGACCATGTAACGATGGTGTGGACGCAGCGACACCGGTTTGTCAACGGACGCGGGCAGCGCCTCCACACTGCCGTCGCTGGATTGATGGAAAAGGCCGGGAATGTGCACATGGCCGATAAAAACAAGCCCCGTGTCGGCGGCCTGCAAACATTTCATGATCTGATCGGGCTCGAACAGGTACTCCCACTCCTGCGGCGCCGCCGCCGAAGCGTGCACGTAGGTCACGCCACGTTCGACGTGGGCATACGGCAAGGAGCGCAGGTATTCCAGATGGCGAGGTTTAAGTTGCGCCCGGGTCCATTCCACAGATTCCCGGATCGTCGGACTCAGGTCCCGACCGATTCCTTCCAGGATATGGTACTCGTCATGATTGCCGAGGACGGTGACGATTCCCGGCAGGGCCATGAGCAAATCCAGTGTGCCGACCGGATCCGCTCCATAGCCGATACAATCACCGAGGCAGACAAAACGCTGCGTGCCGCATTGCAGCGCCCGCTCGCGGCAAGCCGTAAGCGCTTCCAGATTGCTGTGCAGATCAGACAGAATCGCGATTTTCATCCGTAGCCCGACCCAGGGAAAACACGCTTGCATAAAAATAACTGTTCTGGCGGAGAGAACATTTGAGAGATAATACTACCGATCATGCACAGTCCCCACACCATCGGCCTTGTCCTCGCCGGCGGCCGGTCCCGCCGCATGCAGGGGCAAGACAAAACCTTGCTGGTATTACAGGGAGAACCCTTGTTGGCGCATGTGATCCGCCGCCTCGGCCCGCAAGTGGACAGCCTTGCACTGAACAGCAACGCGACGCCCGATACCTTCGCCGCGTATGGCCTGCCGGTAATTCCCGATCGCCTGCCCGGTTTCCTCGGGCCACTTGCCGGCATTCATGCCGGACTCATGCAGTACCCGGAAGCTACGCTTGTGACCGTCGCCGTTGACCTGCCATTCCTGCCGCCCGACCTGGTGTCGCGGTTGCGCGCCGGCTTGGGTACCAAGCCCTGTGCCTATGCGAGCGATACTGAGCGCCGACCGCCATGGATGGCGGAAATGCGGGAAACGCAGGAGCAGTTTTCCCGCCACGCACTCGCGCTGCTGTGGCGTCCCGGCACGGCGGCAAGCGTGGAAGAATATCTGAAACGCGGCGGGCGCAGCCTTAAAGAATTTCTGGCCGAGCACGGTCAAGCGGTGCGCTTCGGCCAGCCGCAGGATCGCGGCCTGTTCTGCAACCTCAACACGCCGGAAGACCTGGCGCGCGCTGAACACGATGTTGATCTGCTTGTAATACCGTCAGCCGCAGATGAGCACAGATAGATACAGCCGTAGGATGGGTGAAACCCATCATCCACTGTTACCGGAGGGGGAAAGGCCGATGGGTTTCACCCATCCCGCGCGTTAAGCGTATTACTAAACTCACGTGACGGGCAGAGCGAACCGAGTTTGCACGTCGCACAGCGCGGTCGCGGACGACAGATGTTCTTGGCATGCGCCACGATCAATGCGTGATATTCATTGAACAGTTGCGCGTCCATCCCAAGTGACTTCTCGAAGAACCTGCGTAGTGTTTCATAATCTTCGTCGCCCTGGATCAGCCCGAGCCGCTGGAACAGGCGGCGCGTGTAGGCGTCGATCACAAACACCGGCCGATTAAAAGCATAGAGCAGAATATCGTCGGCGGTTTCAGGGCCTATACCATGCACCCGCAACAATTCGGCGCGCAAGACTTCAGTCGGCAGGCGCGCGATGCGTTTCGCGCCGCCCTGGCGAATCAGCCATTCGCAGAACGCGCGCAGACGTTGCGCCTTGATGTTGAAATAACCGGAGGGTTTGAGCCAGGCGGCCAGGCGGCGGTGCGGGGCAGCGGCAATGGTTGCGGGTGACAAGGCCTTGGCCGCCTTGAGATTGGCAATCGCCTTCTCGACGTTCGTCCAGGCGGTGTTTTGAGTAAGCACCGCGCCGACCATGATCTCGAAGACGCTATCGCCCGGCCACCACTGTTGCGGTCCGTGCACCGCGTGCAGCCGCCGATAGACCGCCATCAAACGGCGACCGCCATGGATGGCGGAAGTGCGGGAAACGCAGGAGCAGTTTTTCCGCCGCTTCATCAGCCCCGGCGGCGGGTGGGCGGAGAACTGCTCCTGCGTTTGTCCAGTGAAGGAAGCCTCATTCACTGACGGCTTCGCGCTCCGCACTCACGCCATCCGTGGCGATCGCGGGTGACGACGCGTACGTGCAGTAGAGGGTTTTTCCGGCCTCTTGTTCGCGGCGCGGTCCGCCTTCTCCTTCCCTGGGGTTCTCAGTCGCGTGCGCGGTGTACGCTCGCTGGTGGCTGATTCGGGTTTCTTGCCAGATGCGGATTTCTTGTGATGGCGCGGCACTTGCGGGGCAAGCCCGACGCTTTCAATCAGCGCTGTCATCACCTCTTTGTCCATCTCCTCCCAACGTCCCGGCCGCAGCATGCGCGGCAGTGTCACCGGTCCGAAGCGCACGCGAATCAGGCGGCTGACTTTCACGCCGACCGCTTCCCACAGGCGCCGCACCTCGCGGTTGCGGCCTTCCTTGAGTGTGACGTGGTACCAATGGTTGGCGCCCTCGCCACCGGCATCGCGGATGTCGTCGAAATGCGCGGGACCGTCATCCAGCGGCACGCCGGCGCGCAGGCGTGTCAGCATATCGGCATCCACATTGCCGAGCACGCGCACCGCGTATTCGCGCTCGATCTGGCTGGACGGGTGCATGAGTTTGTTGGCCAGTTCACCGTCGGTGGTGAACAGCAGCAGACCCTGGGTATTGAAGTCGAGCCGCCCGATGACAATCCAGCGTGCGCCGCGCAACACCGGCAATCGGTCAAAGACCGTCGGACGGCCTTCCGGATCGGCCATGGTGCAAACCTGACCTTCGGGCTTGCTGTAGAGAATGACGCGCCGGCGTGTGCCGTGACGGGCGCTGGCTGAAAGCGGCTGGCCGTCCACGCGGATATCCTGTTCCGGCAGCACGCGATCGCCAATCTTTGCCACGGCGCCGTTCACGGTCACGCGACCGTCTTCGATCCACAACTCCAGTTCACGGCGCGAGCCCAACCCCGCCCGCGCCAGGACTTTTTGAAGTTTCTCGGTTGTTGGCGGAACTTTTTCAGTCACGGATGAACCCGGGTCAGGAGGCAGCAGTCAAGAACTAACTGCGCTCGTTCGCGGCCACCGGCTTTTCTGCGGCGGCCGGTTGGGAAATTTCTTCATCCACCGGCAGGCGCAGATTGAGTTCGGCGCTGATGGTCTCGATGTCGCGCAGGTCGGAGAGTGGCGGCAGTTCATCCAGACCGCGCAGGTTGAAGTGTTCGAGGAAGCCGCGCGTTGTGCCGTACAGCGCTGGGTGGCCGGGCACATCGCGCGTGCCCACCTGGCGTACCCAGTCACGGCCGAGCAGGGTCTTGATAATTTCGGTGGACACCGCCACGCCACGGATGTCCTCGATCTCGCCACGCGTCACCGGCTGGCGGTAGGCGATGATAGCGAGCGTCTCGAGCAAGGCGCGTGAGTAGCGCACCGGGCGTTCCTCCGACAAACGCGCGATCCACTCGGCGTATTTCTCCCGGCTCTGCAAACGGAAACCCTGATCGGCCTGACGCAGCTCGATGCCGCGCGTCTCGCAGTCGGCTTCGAGCGCCTTGAGCGCCGCGCGCACTGCGTCGCGCGCCGGGCGCGAATCCTCGGGGAACAACGACAGCAGTTTGTCGACGGTCAACGGCTGACCGGCCACCAGCAACGCGGCTTCGATGATGTTCTTGAGTTCAGTGCTTTCGTTGTTCATCAGGCTACGGCCTTCACGTGGATGGGGGCAAAAGGTTCATTCTGGACCAGCACCAGCAACGACTCCTTGAGCAGTTCGAGCACCGCCATGAACGTGACGACCACGCCCATGCGGCCCTCGCGTACATCGAACAGCGACTCGAAGCTCAAGAAAGTCTCGGCATCGATGCGGCCCAGAATCTGGGTCATGCGCTCGCGCACCGACAGCGTCTCCATCAGCACGCGGTGGTGACGGTACATCTCGGCACGTTGTAACACGTTGCGGAACGCGTCGAGCATTTCGAACAGCGTCACATTCGGTTCGACCCGCTTGAGCGGCTGGTCGTTGCACTCGACCACGGCCAGGAACACCTCGCGTCCGGCACGCGGCCGGTGGTCGATCTCCTCGGCGGCCTGACGGTAGCGTTCGTATTCCTGTAAACGCCGGATCAACTGGGCACGCGGATCGTCTTCTTCATTATCACTCTCGGGCGGACGCGGCAACAACATGCGCGACTTGATCTCGGCCAGCATCGCCGCCATCACCAGGTATTCGGCGGCCAGTTCGAGACGCGCGGACTGCATCAACCCGACGTACTCCATGTACTGACGGGTGATTTCGGCAATTGGAATATCGAGGATGTCGAGATTCTGCTTGCGAATGAGATAGAGCAGCAAATCGAGCGGGCCCTCGAAGGTTTCAAGAATCACCTCGAGCGCGTCCGGCGGTATGTACAGGTCGAGTGGCATTTCGGTGACCGCCTCGCCGCGTACGATGGCGAACGGCATCTCCGACTGCAGCGGCGACAGTGTGGAGCCCGCATCAGTGGTGTGGCTATTTTTTTGCAAGCGTGCTTTCCTGAACCGCTGCGGTCATTAACTGTATTCCAATCCCATGCTGCGACGCACATCCTGCAATGTCTCGTCTGCAGCTTCGCGCGCGCGCCGGCAACCTTTTGCAATCACGTTCTTGACCAGCGTCGGGTCAGCAGTAAACGCCGCCACACGTTCCTGGATCGGTTTAAGCTCGGCCAGCACGGCATCGATCACCGGCTGCTTGCATTCGAGACAGCCGATCGCGGCCGAGCGGCAACCCTGTTGCACCCATTGTTTCACATCCGCGCCGGAATAGACCAGATGAAACTGCCACACCGGGCACTTGTCCGGGTCGCCCGGGTCGGTGCGGCGCACGCGCTGCGGATCGGTGGGCATGGTGCGTATTTTTTTTGTGATGTCCTCGGGTGAGTCGCGCAGCGCAATGGTGTTGTTGTAGGACTTGGACATTTTCTGGCCATCCAGACCGGGCATCTTCGCCGCGGCGGTGAGCAAGGCCCGTGGCTCGACTAAAATCTGGCGCCCACCGCCTTCCAGAAACCCGAGCAGGCGCTCGCGGTCACCGAGCGTGACGTTCATCTGTTTCTCCACCAGCTCGCGCGCCGTGCCCAGCGCCTCGTGGTCGCCGCGCTCCAGCCAGGCGGCGCGCAGCTCGCCGTACAGCTTGCCGGCCTTTTTGCCCATTTTCTTGATCGCCGCGCGGCAAAGTTCCTCGTAACCCGGCTCGCGCCCGTACAGAAAATTGAAACGCCGCGCCACCTCGCGCGTGATCTCGACGTGCGCAACCTGATCTTCGCCGACCGGCACCTGTCCGGCGCGATAAATGAGAATATCGGCGCTTTGCAGCAACGGGTAACCGAGGAACCCATAGGTCGAGAGATCCTTGTCCTTGAGTTTGATTTGCTGATCCTTGTATGTCGGCACGCGCTCCAGCCACGCGAGCGGCGTGATCATCGATAACAGCAGGTGCAGCTCGGCGTGTTCCGGCACACGCGACTGGATGAAAAGCGCGGCGTTGTCCGGATCGATGCCCACCGCCAGCCAGTCGGTCACCATCTCCCACACGCTTTCCTCGAAACCGCGCGGGTCCTCGTAGTGGGTGGTGAGCGCATGCCAGTCGGCGACGAAGAAGAAACACTCATACTCATTCTGGAGCTTGAGCCAGTTCTTGAGCACGCCGTGGTAATGGCCGAGGTGCAGACGGCCGGTCGGGCGCATGCCGGAGAGCACGCGTTGTGTTTGTGCCGAGCGCACGGTGCTCATGACGTCAGAGTCCGACCACGAGCTTTACAAACGCTTCCACCAGATTCGTCATCGGACGAATCACGAACCAGAGCGCGCCGGTAATCATGAGACCGAGAAGGATAAAAAAGCCGTACGGCTCCACGCGGCTCAAGCGCCATGCCCACGGCCCGGGCAGCAGACCCACCGCCACGCGCCCGCCGTCGAGTGGCGGCAACGGCAGAAGGTTGAAGACCATCAGCAACACATTGATATAAATTCCGATCTCGCCCATGAGCTGCATCGGCACCGCTGCCCACGCCCAGTCCGGAGACGTCAGGGTGCTGAGCTTCGCGACCACACCCCACAGCAGCGCCATCAGTAGATTGGCAGCCGGGCCGGCGGCGGCCACAAAAATCATGTCGCGCTTCGGGTTGCGCAGATTCTCCCAGGTCACCGGCACCGGTTTGGCCCAACCGAACAAAAATCCGGACTTGAGCAAAAGTAAAAGCCCCGGGACCAGAATGGTGCCGACCGGATCGATGTGCCTGACCGGATTCAGCGTCAATCGCCCAAGGCGGTGTGCCGTGGGGTCGCCAAATTGTCTGGCGACCCAGCCGTGGGCAACTTCGTGAACCGTGATGGCGAACAGTACCGGCAGGATCGCAACCGCAAACACCTGTAGTGAACTCAATTCTTGCATCGCGGAAGTATATCAGGCCTCCGGCCGTTGGCAGAAACACAGTTGGAATCAGGCCTGAAACGGCGCCGGGTCGCCCTTGCCCTGGCGCAACACGCGCGCTGCGCCCTCCTCCAGCGCCACCACGGTCGTCGGCTCGATGCCGCACGGGCCGGTATCGATCACCAGGTCGAGATCGTGTTCGAGACGCGCACGTATCTCGTGGGCATCCGCCAGCGGCAGTTCCTCGGCCGGCAGGATCAGCGTGGAACTCATCAGCGGCTCGCCAAGTTCGGCAAGCAGCGCGCGCACCACCGGGTGATCCGGCACGCGCACGCCGATGGTTTTGCGCCTGGCATGCTGCAGGCGGCGCGGCACCTCGCGGGTCGCCGGCAGCAAGAATGTGTAAGACCCGGGCGTGTGCGCCTTGAGCAGGCGGAAATCGGCGTTGCCGATGCGCGCGTACACGGCGGCCTGCGCCAGGTCACGGCACACCAGCGTGAAATTATGCTTGTCGTCCAGGCGGCGAATGTGGCGGATGCGTTCCATGGCCTGCTTGTCGCCGATGTGGCAGCCGAGCGCGTAGCTGGAATCGGTGGGATAGGCGATCACCCCGCCGCGCCGGATGATCTCCACCGCCTGTCGAATGAGACGCGGCTGCGGGTTGACGGGGTGAATCTCGAAATACTGGGCCATGGAATCAAGAATACGAATGCGCGCGGCGCGAAGATCGATTTCTCCGCGCCGCGCAAACTTGAGGTAACGAGAACGCTGGGCGACTACTTCTTGCTCTTGCGCGCGCGCGTCTGCACAAACCGCTCCAGCATTTCGCCCGCCTGCTTCTGGCTGCCGAGACCGAAGGCCAGTGCCGCGCCGAAGCAGGCCGCGCCGAACGCAATGTAGAAGGCGCTCCTGAGAATCTCGCCGCCGATGTCCATTTGTGCGAGTGCCAGAATCACCACGAAGGCCATGATCGCGTAGCGCGTGATACGTCCAAGCAGATCCGCATCCACGAGGCCCACGTTCTTGCTGTAGGTAACGACACTGTCGGAGAGCAGCCGGGCGAAATAGAGACCAAAGGCAACCATCAGCACCGCCACGATCACGTTCGGCACAAACAGCGTCACCCGACGCAGCAATTCGGACACCACCCCCAGGCCCAGCGCATTAAAGGCGGTGAGCAAGGTAACCAGGATTATCAGCCAGTAGCCGAGGACACCGAGCACATCGATGGTGGTCATGCGGCTACCGCCGTTCTTGAGAAAGCCATCCACCCCGGCTTGCTCTGTCACCACATTGAATCGCACCAGCTTCAAACTGCGCACAATTGCCCAACGACCGGCCTTGGCGATCAGCCAGCCGAGCACCAGCACAACAAGCGCACCGGTGAGCTTTGGCAGGAACCGGCCGATCTCGATGAAATAAGTGTTCACAGAATCCATAATCAGATTGACTTGATCCATATTTCCTCCTGATGGCACGTTGTCATTCGGAACGGCGTGCTCACCCTACCACAGGTGTTTTTGCAGGCAAGCCGTCAGTCAACGCGGGCGCGCTGCACCGGCCGCCAGGGAAGGTGGGGCAGCAGAAACGCGGGAGCCGTTTGTCCAGTGAAGGAAGCCTCATTCACTGACGGCTTCGCGCTCCGGCCAGGTCTGCCAGATCGGTGTACACCCGTCCGGCAGCGGCGGCATCGGTCCCAAGTCCATATGGTAATTTTGCGGGCTGTGGAAATCCGAGCCGCTGGAGGCGAGCAGATCATAGACGCGTGCAAGTTGTGCGAAGCGGAACATGTCGTCACGGCTGTGGCTGCCGGAAACCACTTCGATGGCCACACCACCGGCCGCGCGGAACTCGCCGAGCAGTTTTTTGAGGCGCGTGGCCGTAATCTTGTAGCGCGCCGGGTGCGCGAGCACCGCCTGGCCACCGGCGGCGACTATCCAGCCGATGGCTTCGTCGAGCGTCGCCCACTGCCCCGGCACATAACCGGGTTTGCCCTGTACCAGAAATTTCTTGAACACGCTGCGCACGTCGGCGGCGTGGCCGCCGGCGACCAGAAACTGCGCGAAGTGCGTGCGGCTGACAAGGCCCTTTTGCGCGCGCTGGCGTGCGCCTTCGGTCGCGCCCGGAATACCGGCCTTGGCCAGGCGCCGGCCGATCTCATCCGCGCGCCACTCGCGGAATTCGCGCAGGCGCGCGAGCCCGGCCTGCAATCCGGCATGGGTGATATCGATCTGAAGACCTACGACGTGTACAGTTTGCGCGCCCCAGGTCACCGAAATCTCGACCCCCGGCACCAGCGTAATGCCGGCCTGTTGCGCGGCAACCTGCGCCTCGGGCACACCGTCGGTTACGTCGTGATCGGTGAGCGCCAACACCTGCACCCCATTGGCCGCGGCACGCGCCACCAGTTCGGCTGGCGCCAAGGCGCCATCGGAATAGAGCGTATGGGCATGCAGGTCGTAAACGCGGGCCTCAGCCATGCGCCTAGAATAGCCATTTTTGTACAAGCGTGCTTTCCCTAAATTAACATGCAGAACAGTCGTGCCGTTCAGCAGTTTGCCCGCCCTCTCCATTTAATGCGAAAATGCCGCTCCCTTCGTGGATGTTCTGGCATGAAATTTCTTTTTGATTTCTTCCCCCTGCTGCTGTTCTTTGCGGCCTTCAAGACCTACGGCATTTTCATCGCCACCGCCGTGGTGATCGTCGCCTCGATTATCCAGGTCACCTGGTTCCGGTTGCGCAACGGGCGGTTCGAGAAAATGCACCTGATCACCATGGTCCTGGTGACGCTGCTGGGCGGGCTGACCCTGGCCTTGCATGCGAAGTCGTTCGTGATGTGGAAGCCGACCGCCGTGAACTGGTTGTTCGCCGCCGTTTTCCTGGGCAGTCATTTTATCGGCAAGCAGCCGCTCATCCGCCGCCTGCTGAGCGCGCAAATCGAGTTGCCGGAGCGGGTCTGGTCGCGGCTCAGTCTCATGTGGGTGGCATTCTTCTTTGTCGCGGGCGCCGCCAACATCTATTTCGTACGCGATTATGTTACTGCCGAAACCGCATTACGCGCCGCCGCGCCACATATCGATGAGAGCAAGTTCGAAAATCTGGATTGCACCGCCGACTTTACCGGCAATGCCCAGGCGCTGTGTGAAACCGCCAAGCACAAAGAGGATGTCTGGGCCAATTTCAAGGTTCCGGGAACCATTGGCCTCACCATCATTTTTATTCTCCTCCAGGGTTTGTACCTGGCGCGCCACCTGAAACTGAAGACGGACGATGCGCCCTCTGCCGATGCGTCGACGGACAGGGAGAAAAACTGATGTTCTACGCGATTCGCGGGGCAGACGTGCCGCACAGCCTCGACAAACGCAAGACCGCACGGCCTGCGCACCTGAGGCGCCTCGAGCAATTGCGCGATGCCGGCCGTTTGCTGATCGCCGGGCCGTTCCCGGCGATCGACGCCGAAGACCCCGGCCCGGCCGGATACACCGGCAGCCTGATCGTGGCCGAGTTCGATTCGCTTGAAGACGCACGCGCCTGGGCGCAGGCCGATCCCTATGTCAGCGCCGGGGTGTACGCGGCGATCGAGGTGACACCATTCCGCAAGGTGTTGCCGTGAGTGAGCGCGTCGCCCAAATCGAACAACGTCTGCGCGCGGCGCTGGCGCCACAGCACCTCAAGGTCGAGGATGAAAGCGCACAGCATGCCGGCCACGCCGGCGCGCGTGAAGGCGGCGGCCACTACGACGTCACCATCGTCTCCGCGCAGTTCGCCGGCAAAAGCCTTCTGCAACGCCACCGCCTGGTTTATGATGCGCTCGGCGAAGCGATGCGCAAGGATATTCACGCACTCAGCATCCACGCCCTGACCCCCGACGAAGCCTGAACGACAACATCCGAACGAAAGAATCTACATAAACTACCCCAAGGAGATTCCATGATCGCCCGCCTACTCTCTGTCGCCCTGTTGCTCAGCACCACCCTCGCGCTCGGCGCATGTATCAACAAAAGCCCGGATGACAGCAAGGTGCTCGCCAGCGTGAACGGCGAGGCCATTACCGCCAACGACTACGACGATTACCTGCGCGCCCGCCAGACACAGCAGGCGCCGATCCCGGACAAGGACAAGGAAAAGAAGGTAGTGCTGGATGAAATGGTGAACCGCGTGCTGCTGGTGCAGAGCGCTGTGGACCAGAAAGTCGATCATGAGCTGGATGTCTACTTTCAGATCAAGCGTCAGCGCGACAACGTGCTGGCGCGCGCCATGTTACGCAAATACCTCAAGGACAACCCGATCTCGGACGAAGAGGTACAGAAACGCTTCGATCAGCAGATGGAGAAGGCGGACAAGAACGAGTATCGCGCACGTCACATTCTGGTGCGCAGCGAGGAAGAGGCGAAGGACATCATCGCCCAGCTCCAGAAGGGCGCAGGTTTCAATGGCCTCGCCCAGAAGCATTCCATCGACGTGCGCTCCGGCAAGCAGGGTGGCGATCTGGGCTGGTTCAGCCAGGACGTGATTGTTCCCGAGTTCTTCAACGCCGTGGCGGCGATGAAAAAAGGCGAGGTCTCGAAGGAAGCGGTCAAGAGCGACTTCGGCTGGCACATCATCAAATCTGAATCCAGCCGTCCGCGCAAGCTGCCGACCTTCGAGCAGGATAAAGGCAACATCCGCCAACTCGTTCAACAGGAGCGCGTGGATGCGCTGGTGAAGTCACTCAAGGACAAAGGCAAGGTCAAGATCAACGAATAGCCGGCGGCAGGCGCTGCGCGCGCACCGCATGGATGCTCTTGCGCGATATCTCCTGCTCGCCCTGCTCGCGGCGGCCTCTGCCGCGAGCCGGGCACAGGATTCTTTTCCCTCCCTCGGGGCCAAAGCTGTCGACCTGTGCGAGCCGCCCTCGGCGTGCGAACGCATCGGCGGCATACGTCTGCTCGGCATGCTGGAACTGCCCGCGCGTACGCTGAACGGCCATCGCTTCGCCGGGCTCTCAGGCCTGGCGTGGGATGACGACGACAATCTGCTCTACGCCTTGACCGATCACGCCGTTGTGTTCGGCCTGCGCCCGGTATTTCGCAACGACCGGCTCATTGATGTCAGTGTGCACCACGCCGCCGCGCTCATCGATCCGCGCACGCGCAAACCGGCCAAATGGCGGCGCAGCGACTCGGAAGGCCTCGACATTCTGAACGGCCGCAACGCAAAGAAAGGCGACGCCGAGCTGCTGGTAAGTTTCGAGCGTGAGCCGCGCATCGCGCGTTACCGGCCGGACGGCACGCACCTCGCCGATGTCCCGCTCCCCGCTGTGTTGCGGGATGTGAAACGCTATCGCGGCGACAACACCATGCTGGAATCGGTTTGCCTGCACCCACGCGAAGGCATTCTGACCGCGCCGGAACAACCGCTTGATAATGAAACCGGCGCGGCGCGCCTCTACCGGACAGATGGAAATTCCTGGCGCTTTGTCGCGAGCCGCGGCGGCATCGTCGCGCTCGAGTGCCTGCCGGGTGGCGACATACTGGTACTGGAGCGAGACTACTCCACGCTCGCGTTGCACTGGACCATCACGCTGCGCCGCCTGCACCTGCCGGCCGGCACAGCGCCGGACTCCCTGCTTGCCGCAGAGACCGTGGCCACACTCGACAGCGATGCGGGTCTGCACATCGACAACTTCGAGGGGCTCGCGCGCCATCGCGGCAACCGTTTTTTCATGGTGAGCGACGACAACGATGTTTTCGTGCAACGCACGCTGCTGCTGTACTTCGAGCTGCTCGGGAAATAACAGCGCGACTTTTCTCGCTCCCTTGTACTTCCCCATCGCTTGCGGCATAGCGCTATTTGTAGGTTGGCGCTGAGGCTGCAAGCCGAAGCCCAACATAGTGGCTGGATACTGTTGGGCTTCACGTTGTTCAGCACCAACCTACCCACTGCCAATCTTTCTCCCTCTCCCTGCGGGACGACTCCAAGATGGAGGAGGTAGAATGAAGTTTGGAACCAGAGTCGAGAGGGCCGGAGCCTGCTGCGCAACAGCGGCCCTCATTCTCAGCGACTGCTCCCGGTGTGGCTCGTCCTCCTCCCGTCTTCGCAGTTAAGTCTGCGCAGCAATGAGCTTGAGAAACTCCTTCTCGGACAATATCGGCACACCGAGTTCCTGCGCCTTGCCGGCCTTCGAGCCCGGCTCCTCGCCGGCCACCACGTAATCGGTGTTCTTCGACACGCTGCCGGCAACCTTGGCGCCGAGCGTCAGCAATTTCTCCTTCGCTGCATCACGCGACATGGCGGAGAGCGAACCGGTAAGCACAAAGGTTTTCCCGGCCAGCGGCCGGGGCTTTCGGCTGATCACAATTGGCTCGGGATTCACCCCGGCCCTGCGCAAGGCCTTGAGTACATCCTGATTGTGCTCCTGCTGAAAGAAGCTGTGAATCCCGCCGGCCACGTTCGGGCCTATACCCGATACCTCCTGCAACGCCTCGATACCTGCCCGCAGGATGGCATTCATGTCACCGAAGTGCTGGGCGAGCGCGAGCGCGGTCGCTTCGCCCACCTGCGGGATACCGAGTGCATGCAACAAACGGGGCAGTGTCGCGCCCTTGCTCTTCTCGATCTGGCCGATGAGATTCTGCGCCGACTTTTCGCCCATGCGTTCGAGATCGACCAGCGCTTGTTTCTTGTCCTTCAATTTATAAAGATCGGCGACCGTCTCCGCCATGCCACTCGTCACCAACAGTTCGGCGAGCTTGTCGCCCAGCCCTTCGATGTCCATGGCACGGCGCGAGGCAAAATGCAGCAGCGCGCCGATGCGCTGCGCCGGGCAATAGAGGCCGCCGATGCAGCGGTGCGCGGACTCGCCCTCTTCGCGCACCACTTCTGAACCACACTGTGGACACTTCTCCGGCATGTGCCACTTGCGCGCGCCCTTCTTGCGCTTCTCCAGAATCACCATCACCACTTCCGGAATCACGTCACCGGCGCGGCGCACGATGACCGTATCGCCGATGCGTACATCCTTGCGTTCCAACTCATCTTGATTGTGCAGCGTGGCGTTCGTCACCGTCACGCCGCTCACGTGCACCGGCCGCAGCTGCGCAACCGGTGTAATCACACCGGTACGTCCGACCGAGGCCAGAATATCCTCGACCACCGTGGTTTCTTCCTGCGCCGGAAACTTGTGCGCCACCGCCCAGCGCGGCGCGCGCGCCGTAAAGCCGAGGCGTTCGCGCGCGGCGAACTCATCCACCTTGTACACCACGCCGTCAATTTCAAATGGAATATTTTCGCGCCGGGCGCCGATCTCTGCGTAGTACGCAAGACAATCGTCCACCCTGCTCAGGGTGCGGAACAAATCCGTGATACGGAATCCCCAATCGTGCAGCTTCTCAATAACACCGGAATAATGATCTGACACTTTTCCGCCCGACACTTCGCCCAGCCCCCAGGGGAAGAAGCTCAAAGGTCGCGTGGCGGTAATACGCGGATCAAGCTGCCGCAAACTGCCGGCGGCGGCGTTGCGCGGATTGGCGAAGGACTTACCGCCCTGCTTCAGCTGTTCGGCGTTGAGTTTCTCGAACTCCCGCTTCGGAATCACAATCTCGCCGCGCACCTCCAGCACCTTCGGCCAGCCTTTGCCGTGCAGCTTGAGCGGTACAGTACGAATGGTGCGCACGTTCAGCGTTACATCCTCACCCGTCGAACCGTCACCGCGCGTGCCAGCCTGCACCAGCACACCGTCCTCGTAACGCAGACTGATGGAAGTGCCATCGAACTTTGGTTCGGCGGAGTACCGCACCACCGTGTCCGCGCCCAGCCCCTTGCGCACCCTCTCACCCCATTCGCGCGCCTCCACTTCATCGAAGGCATTGTCCATCGAAGTCATCGGCAGCCGGTGCCGCACCTCGCCGAACTCCTCCGCCGGCGCCGCACCGACACGCTGCGTGGGGGAATCGGGTGTAATCAGGTCGGGATACTGCGCTTCCAGCTGCTGCAATTCGCGCAGCAGCTGGTCGTACTGCGCGTCGGAGATGACCGGCGCATCGAGCACGTAGTAGCGGTAGTTGTGGTCATTGATTTCAGAACGCAGTGCTTCGATGCGTTTCCTGGTTTTGGTGAGACCCGTCATGGGCGCATTCTAGCGCATATGACGGGCCATCTTCGACGACTGTGCCCGCTGGTTCCCTTTCTTTTCGGGAAGGGGCAGGATAGCGTTAATCCTTGTCTCTCCTGTCAGGAAGAAGGGAGAATGTTTTTCAACCTGGTTCTTAGGAGGAAATAATAATGCAGAACGACCCATTTGCGCAGTTCAAAGCCACGCAACGCGAAGGCTGGGCGCTGTTCGTGCCGTTCGAAGCGTATACCACGCCGCCCGCAGCCAGGCTGGTGGAATTCGCTCCCGTGCAGCGCGGCAAGCAGGTGCTGGACGTCGGATGCGGCACCGGCGTGGTCGCGGTGACGGCCGCGCGCGCCGGCGCGCAAGTCAAGGCGCTGGACCTTTCGCCGGTGTTGCTGGAGCGCGCACGCTGGAATGCCGACATGGCGGGCGTGAAAATTGAATTCACCGAGGGCGATGCCGAGGCCCTGCCCTATCCGGACGCATCCTTTGATGTAGTGCTGAGCCAGTACGGGCACATGTTCGCGCCGCGTCCCGAAATCGTCGTGGCCGAGATGCTGCGCGTGCTGAAGCCGGGCGGACAAATCGCTTTCTCGACCTGGCCACCTGAACTCTTCATGGGCCGCATGTTCAATCTGGTCGGCCAGCACCTGCCCCCGCCTCCCGGTGTTGCGCCGGTGTCGCTGTGGGGCGATCCGAATGTCATCCGTGAGCGCCTCGGCGATCGGGTCACGGATTTATCGTTCGAACGCGAGGCGATGTACATTCCCGCCCTGAGTCCACAACACCTGCGCCATTCATATGAGAACACAGCCGCCCCAGTCGTGAAGCTGGTTCAGACGCTGAAGGACGATGCCACCCGGTTAGCGCAGTTTCGTTCCGACCTGGAAACCCTGATTGCCACTTTCACCAAGCACAATCTCCTGAGGCAGCAATATCTGATGACACGGGCGACGAAACGTTCGTGACCATCCATCCTCGACCAAGCGCGAGTGTAGACTCGCCAGCCGCTGAAAAACGCGGCTCGGACTTGATAGCGGTGGAAAAAATATTATGCGTAGGGTGGGTTAGCCGCGTAGCGGCGTAACCCGCCGATCGACCTTCGGACACATCCGGCGCAATTCGCTAGGCCCATTGCGCCCTACGCGAGCCTGGGTGTGTCCGCCCATGAATTAGGCGATACGAGTAGGAGATGTAGAAATGACAGAATCCGATGCCACAGTGAAATATAAGAAAATGATGGAATGGTTGGAGTCCATCGCAGCAGGCAAGCAGGTGCCATGCAGTGTATGTGGAGAACCACTGGTGCCTATTCGCGGTGTTAAAAATGGGGTTTTAATGGGAGCGAAATGTCCGCATGGGCATGAAAAATTCTATCCCGAGATGCACGGCGAAACATTTGAAGGTTGGCCTGGTTTTAAGGACGCCAAATCAAAAAGTAAAATGTAAAGAATTAAAAGGCCATAGGAGAATGATAATGGGCAATCAAAGAGGCCGTGGTCTGTCCCTGATTGTCCGAATTCTCATGTGCCTGATCATGGCGGCAGGTGTGGTTGGCTGTGAGGATAAACATACGATAGACGCGGACGAGAAGCCCGCGTAGGGCGCAATGAGCAGCGCGAATTGCGCCGCATGGTTTTTTGTTGGTCGGCGGGTTACGGCGCTGCGCGCCTAGCCCACCTACGCAAACTATATCCCGCTTTTCGGAAACTGTTGTTGCTTTTGACGTCGGGACCCGTAGCCGCCGCCGAGCATCGCAGCCTCGGCCGGGGGGTGTCGCGAGCCGGTGTCTGAGCCGGGCGTGATAAAGAAGCCCTGCTCGCTACGCTCGCTCGCCTTGTCACTTACTTGCGCGTTCGGCGAGTTCGGCTCGCGCCCGGCCGGGGCGAGAAGCGCAGGGGTGTCGGCGGCTCCGGGGCGGCCTTCTTTTTGGTTACATTTTTCTTGGCCGAACAAGAAAAAGTAACCCGCCGCCGCGCGGTTAGCGGCATCAAAGCCGTTAAGGCATCGCCGCAGGCGATACAACCAAAAAAATATTATCCCCTCACCCTACCCTCTCCCGGAGGGAGAGGGATAAGAATCAGCTAAACAACCGCATCGCCGTGGCGCTGCCCGGAATAATCCCGCGATTGGTCATCTCGGCGGTGAGGCGTTCGATCTGCGTGCGGATCACCATCAGGCCCTGATCGGTGAGCGGATGGTGGTCGTGGTCTTCGAGACGGCCATCGAGTTGCTCGCACAGGCCCTTCGCAATCTGCGTCATTTGCTCGAACACGCGCCCCGGCTGGTAGGCGCACGGCACGTTCATGAACAACGTCAGACCCTGGGTGCGAAAGCGGTCCACCCTGGCGGGATCGAATTCGCCCGGCTGGTAGAGATTGGCGAGGCTGAACAGGTGCCGGCAGCCAAGCGCCAGATCATTCTTCTTGTGATAAATATTCATCACGCCGAATTGCAGGCCGGACAGGCGCGCGGCCTGGTCGATGGCGCGTCCGCCGAAACCGGTCGGGCCATTGGCGAGGATGTTGATGCTGGCGAGGACATCGTTGGTCTCGCAGAACTCATCGAGTTCGCGCGCGCGCTCCAATGCCTCATCGAACAACATGGAGAATTTTGTCGGGCGTTGCAGGACATCGGCCAGCTTGAGCGTGAGCTGGGTGAAGGTGTTGAGTTCGGATTCGCCGATCGGTCCTTTGGTGTCCACCATCTGGACGCTGAGTGCAACGCTGCGGTACTGAGCGTGCTCCGTATCGGTTTCGAGATTCGACCACAGCCCGGTCTTGTAACCGAGGCCATAGATGTGACGTGGCTTTTCCAGCAGGTACTCGTGCTGCTTGTAGATGCCGAGCGCGGTGTCGCGGCTCACCGGCCCCTTGCCGGGCAGGGTCACGACGTAATCGATCGCTTCATCCGGCATGTTCTGGCGGTTGCCGCCCTGTGCCACAAGCACGTCCGGGTCTTGCAGGCCGAGGCTGAGATCGAGCGGCATAAGCGCCGTTTGTTCGTAGTCGTTCAGTTGCTCGTACAGGTGCGCCTCCGCACTGAGCTCCTGCGCCGGAGCGACGACGGCGTGTGATTTAAGAAAACGGTTATTCTGTTCGTGCGGCGGCCCGGGGTTGATGTCGAGACCGGTGACAGGCGGCGGGCGGCGACTGAGCACAGCCGGGGTTTCGGCCGCGTTATTGTCCGCCGTCAATCGCCTTCGGCCGAAGCGTACCTTTTCATAGGCAGTAAGGGCGACGACGCCGACAATAATGCATCCGATCAGCAGTAAGGCGAGTTGCAGCTCCATCCTGCTCCATCCACGAGTGGATTAGTTTATGGAAAGCAAGCCTGCGACCGCCATGGATGGCGGAAGTGCGGAAAACGCAGGAGCAGATTTTCCGCCGACCGCCATGGATGACGGAAGTAGAGTAGCCATTTTACTATGCGACCATCTCCATCGCCTGTTCGACATCCACCGACACCAGGCGTGACACACCTGGCTCCGACATGGTCACGCCAATCAGCATCTCGGCAATCTCCATGCTGATCTTGTTGTGCGTGATGTACACAAGCTGGGTCTTCTCCGACAGCGCCTTGAGCATGTCCGAATAGCGCAGCACGTTGGCGTCGTCGAGCGGCGCGTCCACCTCATCCAGGAAGCAGAACGGCGCCGGGTTCAGCTCGAACAGTGCGAACAGCAAAGATACCGCGGTCAACGCCTTCTCGCCGCCGGACAACAGATGAATGGTGCTGTTGCGCTTGCCGGGCGGGCGCGCCATGACGCTGACGCCGGTGTCGAGGATGTTTTCGCCGCTCAGTTCCAAGTAGGCGTGCCCGCCGCCGAACAGCTTCGGGAAAATCGCCTGGAAGGCGGTGTTGACCTTGTCGAAGGTTTCTTTAAAGCGCGTGCGCGTCTCGCGATCGATTTTGCGGATCGCGTCTTCGAGCGTAGCGAGCGCCTGCGTCAAGTCGAGCGACTGGCTGTCGAGATAATTCTTGCGCGTCGCCTGCTCCTCGTATTCGTCGATCGCCACCAGATTGATCGGCCCGAGCCGGTCGATCCTGGCGGTGAGCTCGTCGAGGCGCGCGTGCCAGGATTCCTCGCTGGCCTCGGCCGGCGTTTCGGCCAGCACCTGGGCCGGATCGGCGCCGCCTTCGCACACCTGCTCGGCGAGCGTGTCGCGCCGCACGGAAATCTCCTGACGGCCGATGCGTCCGTGTTCCAGCACCTCGCGCGCCTTCTCGATCTGTTGTTCGGTCGCGTGCCGCGCCTGCTCCTGTGCGCGCAGCACTGCGTCAAACTCAGCCACCTTCTGGCGCGCCACGTTCATGCGGCCATCGATTTCGAGACGCCGCGCGAGCGCCGTATCCAGTTGACGCTTGAATTGATGCTCCGGTTGCGCATCGTCGTCCAGTTTGCCGGCGAGTTCAGCGCGGCGGTCGCTGAGGTGTTTGAGCTGGCCCTCAAGACGGGCGATGCCCTGCTCGGTGCTCCCCTGCGAGGTGCGCAGGGTTTCGTGCTCGATCTCGATCCGATGCAAGGCCTCGCCGGCGCCGTTCGCGGAGGCGCGCGCGGCGTCAAGCGCGGAGCGCAAGTGGGCACGCTGCCCGATGAGGTGTGCACGCCGCTCGTCCAGCGTGCCCACTTGACTCTCAGCAGAACGCAGCAGTGCGGCGGCGCCCGAGATCTCTTCCTGGGAGTGTGTCAGGCGTGTCTGGATATCGCCGAGTTCCTGCTCAATCTGGCCGCGGCGCGCCTGCTGCTGGCCGAGGCGCTCCTGTTCATGGCCGAGACGCGCGTGAAACGCGGCGCGCTCGCGGTTGCGTTCGTTGAACGCACGACGGCGTTCATCGCGTTCACTCTCGAACACCGCGATCTGCTGCTGGGACGTGGCAAGCTGCGTCTGGGCAGCGCGCAACGCCTCATCCAGTTCCGCCGTCTCGCGCGTCAGATTCTCGATCTCGCGCTCGCGGCCGAGCACGCCGGCGCGCTCGCTCGCGCGGTCGGACACGGCCATCCAGTTGGCCCCGACCCAGGCGCCGGTGCGCGTCACCACCGATTCGTGCGGCGCGAGTTGCGCGCGCATGGCCAGGGCATCGGCCAGCGATTCGACCGCATAGATGCCGGCCAGCAACGGCGCGAGATCGACCTGCGCGCGCACCTTGCTCAACAGCGTCGGCCACCGGCCATTCGCCGCCGCGCGCGCCGTGGCTCCGGTTTCGAAAATTGTCAGATCAGTCTGGTTGAGATTCTCCACGTCGCTGGAGAAAGTTTCGAGCTTCGCCACGCACACGGCGGCAAGGTCGGTATCGAGAACGCGCTCCAGCGCTTTCTCCCAGCCCGGTTCAGCCGTTACCAGACCGGCAAGGCGCGGCGCCTGGGCAAGTTTACGCTGGGTTAGCCATTGGTTGAGCGTGGCGTCGTGCTGACCGAAGGCCGCCGCTTGCAACTCGCGCAGGCTGGCGAGGCGCGCCTCGCTCTTTTGTTTGCGTCCGCGCTGCTCCTCGACGCCCGCATTCATCGTGTCGAGGCGCGACCGTCCGTCGCGGATTTGCGCTTCGATGTTTTCGAGTTCCTGCTCGCGCGTCACAAAGGCGGCGTCGTGCTCCGCGCCTTCACGCCGCAGCGCTTCGATATCGAGCACGGCTAAAGATTCAGTCAGTACACGCCGCTCGGTGTTGAGCCGGCCCTGGCGCTCTTGCAGATGCGCAATGTGGCCCTCCAGGCTCTGGATGCGCGCGCCTTCCACATCGCGCACGCGCGCCGGCTCTACTGCCTCGCTGCCGAATGTGTCCCAAGCACCCTGCCACGCCTGCATCGCCTGTTCGGCCGCACGCAGCACGTCGCCGGCGCGGTCGCGCTGCGCCCGGTGTTCGCCGAGTGACGACGTGCCGGTTTCGATTTTCGCGCGCAACTCATGCAAGCGTTGTTGATCGGCGCGCAAATGGGAGCTGGCTTCTTGCCAGGAGCGATCCACCTGCTCGCGCTCGCGCAGGTGTTGTTCGCGCGTCTCGCGCGCGTGCGCAATGGCCTGCTCGATGTTGTTCACCTCGGCGCCGGCCGCGTAGAACTCGCCTTGCACGCCGTTGAACTTGTCGTTCGCCTCGGTCTGGGCGACGCGCAGGCGCTCGATCTCGGCCTCGATGGCGCGCAGGCCGGCGATAATGCCCTCAAGCTCGGTCTCTCGCGCCGCGATCGCGTGATCGTGGCTGCTCGCCTCCTGATCCAGTGCGCGCCAGCGCAGACTGAGCAGCTGGGCGCGCACCGTGCGCTCCTCCTGTTTTAACTCCTTGTAACGTTGCGCGGCGCGCGACTGGCGTTGCAGGCGATTGAGTTGGGTTTCGAGTTCCTTGCGAATGTCTTCCACACGCGACAGATTCTCGCGTGTGTGCTTGATGCGGTTCTCGGTCTCGCGCCGGCGTTCCTTGTAACGCGATACGCCGGCGGCTTCTTCGAACAGGCTGCGCAGCTCTTCCGGCTTGGACTCGATGATGCGTGTCACCATACCCTGCTCGATGATCGAGTAGGCATGCGGACCGGCGCCGGTACCGAGAAACAAATCGACGATGTCCTTGCGCCGGCACTTGGTTTTATTCAGAAAATAATCCGACAAGCCGTCGCGCCCGGCCTCGCGCCGGATGGAGATCTCGGCATAGGCGGCGTATTGTCCGGGCGCGCCGCCCTCGCTGTTATCGAAGACAATTTCGACCGAGGCCTTGCCGACCGGGTTACGCGAAGTCGAGCCACTGAAGATCACGTCCGCCATGGAATCGCCGCGCAGATGCTTGGCGGAGCTTTCGCCCATTACCCAGCGTACCGCGTCGATGATGTTCGACTTGCCGCAACCGTTCGGGCCGACGATGCCGATCAGGTTGGCTTGTACAGGGATGGTGATGGGATCGACGAACGACTTGAAACCAGCGAGTTTGATATTCTTGATGCGCATTACATGGGTACCAGAAAGATGGGCTACACTCTGAAACTAATTAAGAAATCGGCCGCCGCAACGCTAGCATACGGAACCCCCTGATGCCTACCCAGCCCTCCCGGCAACTGGAGACTTTCGAGAACCCGAATCCGGAACGCGATTATACCATCGCGATCACGATGCCGGAGTTCACCTGTCTGTGCCCAAAAACCGGGCAGCCGGACTTCGCCACGCTCTATCTTGACTACATTCCCGACCGCCGTTGCGTCGAACTCAAGTCACTCAAGCTCTATATCTGGTCATACCGCAACGAAGGCGCCTTCCACGAGGCCGTCACCAACAAGATCCTGGACGACCTGGTGGCCGCCACCGGGCCACGCTACCTGCGTCTGCGCGCCGAGTTCTACGTGCGCGGCGGCGTGTTCACCAGCGTCACCGCCGAGCATCGCAAACCCGGTTTTGCCAGCCCGCCGCCGGCGCCACCTACCGACGAACAGGACACAGTGCGCATCGAACTTGCCGGCCACGAGCCGCCGCCAACGCCTGCGGGCGCAACCCCGGGGCACAGCCGCGCGGAAAATGCGTCGACCAGCAGCCGTTTCCGCATGCTGGCGCGTGCGCGCAGCACCGAGGGCACCACGGAAAGCGAACAACCTGCGCCCGAACCGCGCGCACCGGCGCGGCGCACCGCCGCGGCGACACCGAGAGCACCACTACCAGCGCCCACGCCGCGCAAGCCGGTGTATGTCGGCATCGACCTCGGCACGTCCAGTTGCCGGGTGGTAGCCATCGATGAAAAAGGCGAACTGCTTGCCCAGGCCGGAGCGCCCATTCCGCTGCCGGTGAAATCCGGTGCCCAAATCACCCAGGATCCGCAGCTCTGGTGGAAGGCGGTGAGCGCCAGCCTCGTGCAACTCTTCAAGGAAATCGGTGCAGACCGGGTCACCGCCTTGGCCGTGGACGGCACCTCCGGCACTCTGCTGCTTACCGACGCCAAGGGCGCGCCGGTGACACCGGCACTCCTTTATAACGACACGCGCGCCGTGGCCGAGGCCGAGGCCCTGCTGTCACTGGCCGACCCGAGGTCCGGCGCACACGGCGCGAGTTCGAGCCTCGCCAAGTTGATGTGGCTCAAGAACAAAGAACTTACCGCCAAAGCCGCGCATGCGCTGCACCCGGCCGACTGGATTTCCGGCATGCTCACCGGCCGCTTCGGCGTGAGCGACTACAACAATTGCTTAAAGCTCGGTTATGACGCGGAAGCCCTGCACTGGCCTGACTGGATAGGTTCGCTGGGGCTGAATAAATCACTGCTGCCCGAGGTACACAAACCAGGCGACGACCTCGGCACGCTAAGCGCGGACATGGCGAAAAACTTCGGGCTGCGACCGGACACCCACGTGCTGGCCGGCACCACCGACGGGGTGGCTTCCTTCCTGGCCGCCGGGGCCGCCAAACCCGGGCACGGCGTGACCGCGCTCGGCTCAACGCTGGTGCTGAAGCTCCTGTCCGACAAAGCCGTGTTCTCGGCCGAACACGGCGTGTACAGCCACCGCCTCCTGAACCGCTGGCTGGTCGGCGGCGCCTCGAACAGCGGCGGCGCAGTGCTGTTGCAATATTTCAAAATCGAACAAATGCGCGAGATGACGGCACAGCTCGACCCGGAGCATCTTACCGGCCTCGAATACTATCCGTTGCCGGGGATTGGCGAACGTTTCCCGATCAACGATCCGGGCATGCAGCCGATTCTGGAGCCATTACCGGGTGACAGCGTCACCTTCTTTCAGGGCATGCTCGAAGGCATTGCCGGTATCGAAGCGCATGGCTATCAGTTACTGCACAAACTCGGCGCTCCCAAGGTACGCGAACTGTGCACCACCGGCGGTGGCGCCCAGAACCCGGCCTGGACCCGGATCCGCGAGCGCATTCTCGGCGTGCCGCTGAAACCGGCCCGCTCCGGACTGTGCGCCTATGGCGCGGCGCTGCTGGCCGCCGATCTGGTTGCCAAGGCAATTCATTAATTGACTATTATCTGCCGCAATGACGCAAAGAACGCAAAGAAAAACATGAGTTTTTATCGAGAAAACCTTTGCGTTCTTTGTGCTGTACAGGGACGTACAAATGCCGCGGGCTCAGGATGCGCAGGAGCGGCCGTCTTTGCGGCGAGAAATATTAGTGATGAATAAACAGAACCCGGTTGCGGCCGAAACCCGCGATCCACTGACTGGTCTGCCGGACCGCGCGGCCTTCCGGGCGATCCTCGACGCGGAGCGCGAACGCAGCGCGCACCGTCACCAACCCTTCAGTCTCATTTTTTTCGACATCGACCGCTTCAAGGTCGTCAATTACGGTTACGGCGTACAACATGGCGACGCGCTGTTGAAATCCCTGGCCGATCTGGCGCAAAAGGCGCTGCGCAGAACAGACACCCTGGGCCGCTGGGGTGGCCAGGAATTCCTGTGTCTGCTGCCCAACACCGGCAAGACGGTCACCGAGGATCTGGCCGAGCGGCTGCGCGCCGCCATCGAAGCCGCCACGGTGAGTCACGCCGAGGTGGAACTGCGCGCCACGGCCAGCTTCGCCACCGCCTGTTACCCTGAAGATGGCGACAGCACCGACCAGCTGCTGGCCGCACTCGGCGCCGCGCTGCACCGCGCCAAGGCCGATGGGCGCAACCGCGTGGTCGCGGCCAGTGGTCTCGGTCCGCAACTGTTCGGCATCGGGCGCATGTTGAGCCAGGCGCTGCGCGAAGGCCGGGTGCGGAGCGCCTATCAGCCGATCGTGGACCTCAATACCGGCATAGCGGTGGCCGAGGAGGCGCTGGCGCGTATCGTGAGTCCCGGCGGTAGCCTCATCC
>Ga0315281_10001066_pt1 | contig 40073 bp, 26 predicted proteins | sample YL17G07_0_MG_FD_204540 | JGI IMG/M metagenome (GOLD analysis project Ga0315281, IMG submission 204540) | Sediment microbial communities from Yellowstone Lake, YNP, Wyoming, USA - YL17G07_0 | ecosystem: Environmental > Aquatic > Freshwater > Lake > Sediment | place: USA: Wyoming | collected...
CTATCGGTAGTCTCCTCATTCGCGCTGCCTGATCACTTCCATCTCTCTCTCGAGGATGGAGCGGTCCTGTGTCCTAAGGCTCTCTTGGCTCACCGACACCAGGAATATCGCAGGCCGTTCCGAGATCTCGTCCACCACGTTCCTTATGAATCGCACAATCCCCTCGAAGGTGGTGTTGCTTATGAGATACTGGATGTCGTCCAAGAGCACGATGCTTTTCTTGTCTGGTTGGCTGAACTCCTCGATTATCAGCATGATCCTCTCGAGGGATGGCAGGACGGTCCGCTCGGTCTTCGATTCGTGATCCGTCAACCAGAAGACGACCGCCTCCATGTTCCCCAGCTTCTCTCTCAGGACCCTCGGGTGCCCTCGGGTTATCGCCAGACCTTTGTAGCCCTCCTTGAGCTTCGAGGCGAATATCCTGTGGGAGACCTCGGGCTTCTCTTCTTCCACCAGGTAGCTCTGCCCGTCCTGGACCTCCACTTTGACCTGCGCGCTCTTCACTTCCTTCGTCTCCCGGCTGAGGATCTCCTTGGCCAGCTTGATCGTGATATCGGAGTGCATCAGCGAGGAGAACGCGACGACCCTGTTCAGGCCGCCCTCGAGCTGCCTGACGTTGTCCCTGCACACCTCGGCCACGAACCCGAGGACATCCTTAGGAACGGACAGCTTGTCCTCCTTCGCCCTCCTCTCGAGTATTGCGAGCCGGGTCTGGAGGTCCGGGGGCTGGATATCCGCTATCAGGCCGGACTCAAACCTCGTTGCCAGCCTGTCCCCGACCGACGGGATCTCCTTCGGCAGCCTGTCGCATGCCAGCACTATTTGCCCCCCTTTGTCCATCAGGTCGTTGAAGATGTGGAATACCTCCTCCTGGATCTGCTCCTTCCCTGCAAGGAACTGCAGGTCGTCGATTATTAGGAGGTCAGCTTCGCGGTAGGTTGTCCTGAACTCCTCCAGTCTCTTCGAGGCCAGTGATTCGATCAGCTCCTCTTCGATCGTGTCCGTGGAGGAGTATATCACCCTGAGCTGGGGGCTGTGCTCCCTGACGTAGTTCCCTATCGCTTGGAGGAGGTGGGTCTTCCCGAGCCCGGACCTGCTGTATATGAAGAGGGGAGTGTAGACCTTGCCGGGGGTCATCGCCGCGGCTCTGGCCGCCGCCTCTGCGAACGAGCTGTTCGGCCCGGTCACGAAGCTCTCGAAGGTCAGGCGCGAGTTCAAGGGTCGCCCGTATGCGGCCTTCTGTCCGGCGCCGATGCACCTTGGGCAGTTGCCGCTCGAGTCGAGCGGTCCGCCGCAGTTGGGGCATTTCGTCCTCTTCGGAATGCCCTGAGAGCTCATCTTATGATACTGCAATATGAGGTCGTAGACCCCGTCAATCCGTTCGTCGAGCTTCTTCCGCTCCATGTCGTCCTGTATTTGCCTCTCTGCCATGACCGCGGAATCGGACCTTTCTATCCTGTTGCGGAGCGCTTCAAGCTCCGCCTGGGTATCCGACGCCCTCTCCGGGTCCCTCATCTTCCTCAGGAGAGACTCCGTCTCCCTCTCGTATCCATCCGTTTTCAGGAACCTGAGGCTCTCCTTCATCTCCTCGATCTTTTCGATGTTCGTCTCGAAGTAGGACAGCGCTTTGGCTGCCTTTTGAGGATTGCTTTCATAAAGGGCAAGGAGGCTCTGGACGTCGTAGCCGGCCTTCGACCACTTCATGATCTTCTTCGCGACTCTTTCGTCCATGTCCTTCAGCATCTTCTCGTCCACCGGTTGCAGCGGATGAGGGATCCAGGGAGGAGGGAGCAGCTCGACACGGTTCACTTCTGCGTCCTGGAAGAGGCCTGCGACCTCTTGCGGCTGGATCTTCGCGTGGAGAGTGACGATCGCGTCCTGGCGGACGGAGTCTTGCCATATGAATTCGACGGCCTTTCCTCCTTTGTACAGTCTTTCCTTCTCCGCTCCAGAGCGCCTGAAGACGTAGGCAGAAACGATCGGATTGCCGTCTTGGAAAAGGATTAGTCCTTCGGACCTGTTACCCTTGTCGACCAGAGCGACCTTGACGTATCCCGAGAAGGAGAACTTCTTGACCTCGTCGAGGATCCTCTTCAGCGCGTTCTCCGTTCCGTTCTGTTTCTCGACGATCTGTCCCTCTGGTACCCCCATCTCGGCTAGCACGCTTACCATCAGACAATCGCGGTGAAATCTTAAATCCTTTCTGCAGCCCCCGGCTTCTGGGCGGAGAACCTTGCCTTCGGTCATTCGGCCTTCATGTTCTCCCGCACGGCCTTCGAGGGGAAGAGAGGGAAGGCATAAGAAAATTTAAATCAAGGGACGTTTTGTTGTGGTTCACCAAGCCACTGTAGCTCAGCGGCAATCCGCGATCGCTAAAGAGCGACGGTTTCGTAAACCGTAGGTCGGGGGTTCAAAACCCTCCAGTGGCTCCACAATTTTTCCACAATCCTGGGTGTATAGCCAGAGCTCAGCACGTGCCGTCCTTCTTGAGGTATTCCCTCAGGATCTTTATCGCGCAGACGTCGCCGCACATCGAGCAGCCGTCCGACTCCTTGGTGACGCCCCTTGACCTGTATCTTCTGGCCTTCTCCGGGTCGAGGGCTTCCTTATACATCCCTTCCCAGTCCAGGGCCTTCCTGGCCTGGGACATCCTCAGGTCCCTGTCCCGTCCCCTCCCCCTCGCCACATCCGCGGCATGCGCCGCGAGCTTGCTGGCGATCAGCCCTTCTCTGACATCCTCCGCGTCTGGCAGGGAGAGATGCTCGGCCGGCGTGACATAGCAGAGGAAGTCCGCGCCGTAGTAGGCCGCGAGGGCCCCGCCGATCGCGCCCGCGATGTGATCATAACCGGGAGCGATGTCCGTCACGAGAGGCCCGAGCACGTAAAACGGGGCTCCGTCGCATACTGCCTTCTCGATTCTCACGTTCGCTTCGATCTGATTCAGAGGAACGTGACCGGGACCTTCCACCATGACCTGGACACCCTTATCCCTCGCCCTCTTCACCAGGTCCCCCAGTATTATGAGTTCCTGCAATTGCGGCCCGTCCGTAGCATCGTGTATGCACCCGGGTCTGAGACCGTCTCCTAAGCTCAGCGTGAACTCGTACTCGCTGGCAAGCTCGAGAAGGTAGTCGAAGTTCTCGTAAAGCGGGTTCTCCTTCCCGTTGTGAAGGATCCACGCCACCAGGAACGAGCCGCCCCTCGACACTACGTCAGTCACCCTCCTCGACCTCTTCAGGTGCTCGACGCTCTCCTTGGTGATCCCGCAGTGGACCGTCATGAAGTCCACGCCGTCCTTGGCGTGCTGGACTATCCCTCTGAAAATGTCGTCCTCGTCCATGTCGACGACCGCGCCCTCCCTTGCCGCCTTCAGCCCTGTCTGATATATCGGGACGGTGCCGATTGGGACGCGCACCTCCTTGATTAGCGCCTTCCTGACGGCGTCGATGTCGCCTCCGGTGCTCAGGTCCATAAGGGCGTCCGTGCCATGCTCAACAGCTATCTTGGCCTTCGCGAGCTCGATATCCAAATCGGCCATGTCCCTGGACGTGCCGATATTGACATTGACCTTCGTCGTCAGCCCTTCTCCTATGCCGCAAGGCGCCGGGGAGTGCCCGGGGTTCGAAGGGATGACGATCCTCCCGTCTGCGATCCTGCGCCTTACGACCTCCGGGTCGATGCCCTCTCTCAGGGCCACCGCTTTGATCTCATCTGTTAGACCCAGTCTTGCCCTTTTCATCATCGTTATCGCTTGGTCTAATCGTCTTCCCCCTATTATGGTTTATCCCCGCCAGGAGGACGGAGAGGAGACTTTCGTAGCGCCCCCAATCGAATGGTTTCGGGGTCCGTTTCGCCTGGGCTTTGCCCTTGGTTGTCGGGGCACTTAAAACCTCTGATTACCTTAAATACCCAGATGTCTCGAAGTTTATTTATACTATGATAGCATTAGGAAAACACCGTCAGAAGGAAGGATGGGAGGCAGGTTCAGCCATCTAGTGGATGACACGGCGTGTTGACCTATTGATTGTGAGACTGACATAGTGCAAATGAGAGGAAGGATCACATGGAAGATGCGAGCTACGACGCAGACAATATACAAGTCCTAGAGGGCCTCCAGGCTGTGAGAAAGCGCCCGAGCATGTACATCGGGAGCACGGATAGTCGGGGTCTTCATCACCTGGTGTACGAGGTCGTCGACAACAGCATCGACGAGGCGATGGTCGGGTTCTGTGCAAAGATCGAGGTCACGGTTAATGCGGACGGCAGCGTCACCGTCGCCGATGATGGAAGAGGAATCCCTACCGGCATCCTCCCGAAGTACGACAGACCCGCAGTGGAGATTGTCATGACGACTCTGCACGCGGGAGGGAAGTTCGACAGGAAGAGCTACAAGGTGTCCGGAGGCCTGCACGGGGTCGGCCTGTCCGTCGTCAACAGCCTCTCGGAGTGGCTGGAGGCGAGGATAAGAAGGGAGGGCAAGGAGCAGATCGTGAGGTTCGAGAGAGGGGTCATTGTTCAGCCCTTGCACGTCGTCGGAGAGTCAACTGGCACCGGAACGACGATCACCTTCAAACCGGACAGCGAGATCTTCAGCGACATAAATTTCGACGACGAGATACTCGTCCGCCGCCTCATGGACCTGGCCTTCCTGAACAAGAACGTAATCATAACCTTCACGGACCAGCGCAATGGTAGGCAGGAGAAGTTCCACTTCGAGGGCGGAATTGTCGAGTTCGTCACCCACATAGACAAGACGAAGACCGTACTGCATGAGAAACCCATCTATCTCAGCGGCGAGAGGGACAACGTCCTGATCGAGATCGCGATGCAGTACACCGATTCCTACGCTGAGAACGTCTACTCATACGTCAATAACATAAACACGATCGAGGGCGGCACCCACTTGATAGGTTTCAGGTCTGCCTTGACAAGAACGATGAATGACTACGCCAGGAAAAATAATTTTCTGAAAGAGAACGAAGAGGGTCTCAGCGGCGAAGACGTCAGGGAGGGCCTCACAGCAATCTTGAGTGTGAAGATCGCGGAGCCGCAGTTCGAAGGGCAAACGAAGACGAGGTTAGGGAACAGCGAGGTCAAGGGCATCGTCGAAGCGTTCATCAACGAGAAACTTAACCAGTATCTGGAGGAGACCCCAAAGGTCGCCGAGGCTTGCGTGAGCAGGGCAATATTGGCCGCGCAGGCGAGGGAGGCGGCTAGGAAGGCAAGGGAACTCACAAGGAGGAAGGGTTTCCTCGATAGCTCTAGCCTGCCTGGGAAGCTCGCCGATTGCACCGAGAAGGACCCCGCGAAGTCGGAAATATTCATCGTCGAGGGAGACAGTGCTGGCGGCTGCTTTTCCGGGGATACGAAGATTGCGCTGATTGATGGTCGAGAGCTTAGTTTCAAGGAAATCGTGGTTGAGCAAGCAGAGGGCAAGGAGCATTTCTGCTACACTATCCGAAATGACGGCAAGGTCGGGATTGAACGAATAGTAAGTCCACGCGTGACCAAGCATGACTCCGATGTCATTCGTGTGACACTGGATAATGACGAGACTTTAGTCTGCACTCCTGACCACCGGTTCATGACGCGCGACGGCGGCTACAAGAAGGCGATTGAGTTGAAGAGTGGTGACTCGCTGATGCCGCTTTGCCAGAAGCTCTCGGACAAGAATGAACTGAGGATCTCGGTCGAAGTCTGCGAAACGCTCTTGAGCAACTCCAACCACCGGGTGACTGCTGTTGAAAGTCTTGCTGAGCGTATGGATGTGTATGACATCGAGGTGCCACATACCCATAATTTCGCTCTTGCAGCTGGCATTTTCGTCCATAACAGCGCAAAGCAAGGCAGGAACCGTGAGTTCCAAGCCATCCTGCCGTTGAGAGGGAAGATCCTCAACGTGGAGAAGGCCCGCATGGACAAGATCCTCAAGAACGCCGAGGTAAGGAATCTCATCACTGCTCTTGGCACTGGCATAAAGGATGATTTCGATATCACAAAGGCCAGATACCACCGCATCATCATCATGACAGATGCGGACGTGGATGGCGCGCACATTCGGACGCTGCTCCTGACCTTGTTCTTCAGATACATGCGCCCGTTGATCGACAACGGTTACATCTGCATCGCCCAACCCCCCCTGTACAAGGTCTCGAAGGGGAACAAGGAGATTTACGCCTACTCGGAGAGGGAGAGGGTCAGCGCGTTGGGACTTCTGGGTAAAGGCGCCTCAATGCAGAGATACAAGGGTCTGGGAGAAATGAATCCACACCAGCTCTGGGAGACGACCATGGACCCGACCTCGAGGGTGTTGAAGAAAGTCACGGTTGAGGACGCTCTAAGGGCCGACGAGCTTTTCAGCGTGTTGATGGGGGACGCAGTGTTGCCGCGAAAGGAGTTCATCAGCGCACATGCGAAAGAGGTTGAGAACCTGGACGTGTAGGTGATCGGATGGAAGAGGCAACACAGAAGATCGTTCAACGCACCATCGAAGTGGAGATGAAGAAGTCCTACATCGACTACGCCATGAGCGTTATCGTCGGCAGGGCGCTGCCGGACGTAAGGGACGGGTTGAAGCCGGTTCACCGCAGGATTCTCTATTCAATGTATGACATGGGTCTAACCTCTGGCAAGGCTCATAAGAAGAGCGCGAGGGTCGTCGGCGACTGCCTCGGAAAATATCACCCGCACGGTGATACGGCCGTTTACGACTCTCTCGTCAGGATGGCGCAGGACTTCTCGATGCGCTATCCTCTGATTGACGGCCAGGGCAACTTTGGAAGCGTGGACGGCGATTCCGCTGCAGCGATGAGATACACCGAGTGCCGTTTGGCACCGATCTCCGAAGAGATGCTCGCGGACATCGAGAAGGACACCGTCGACTTTGTCGACAACTTCGACGGCAGCCTGAAGGAGCCGGGGGTCCTGCCAGCAAAGCTTCCGAACCTGTTGGTTAACGGCGCATCTGGTATCGCCGTCGGGATGGCGACCAACATCCCGCCTCACAACCTGAGGGAGATCGCGGACGCGGTCGTGCATCTGATCGACAACCCGAACCTGGAGGTCATGGATCTCATGGAGTTCATCAAAGGTCCGGACTTCCCCACGGGCGGGATCATATACGGGATCAATGGCATCATCGAGGCCTACTCGACCGGCAAGGGCCGTTTGAAGGTCAGGGCCAGGACAAAGACCGAGGAGCACGAGAACAAGAAGAAGATCATCATCACAGAGATCCCCTACATGGTGAACAAGTCGAACCTGGTTGAGGCGATCGCCGAGCTGGTGAAGGACAAGAGGATCGACGGCATCACGGACCTCAGGGACGAATCGGACCGCGAAGGCATGAGGGTCGTCATCGAGCTGCGGAAGGACGTCATGGAGGAGATCGTGCTCAACCAGCTGTTCTCCCACACCCAGATGGAGGTTACTTTCGGCGTCATCAACCTCGCCCTCGTGAACAACGAGCCCCGGGTCCTCACTTTGAAGGAGACGCTCCAAAGCTATGTCGACTATCGCAAGACGGTCGTTATCAGGAGGACTGAGTTCGAGCTCGAGGAAGCGAGGAAGCGGGACCATATACTTCGGGGCCTGATCAAGGCCGTCGACGCGCTCGACGATACGATCGCATTGATACGTGCCTCAGAGAACGGGGAGGAGGCGCGGGATGCATTGATCCAGAGATTCCAGCTGTCGGAGGATCAAGCGAAGGCCATCCTGGACATGCGGCTGCAGAAGCTGACGGGGCTCGAGATCGAGAACCTGCGCCAGGAGTTCCAGGAGATCGAGAAGAGGATCAGGGACCTCGAGGACATACTGGCCAACGACAAGCGGATCATGGACATAATCAAGACAGAGGTGCTCGAGATCAGGGAGAAGCACGGCGACGACAGGAAAACGGAGATCGTGCACGACGCGATCGATTTGGACATAGAGGACCTCATCCCGGTCGAGGACATGGTCGTGATCATTACCCACGACGGCTACATCAAGAGGCTCCCGATCAACACTTACAAGCAGCAGCGGAGGGGCGGCGTCGGCCTCATAGGTATGGAAACGAAGGAGGAGGACCATGTCGTCGACTTGTTCGTTACCTCGACCCACAATTACATCATGTTCTTCACCAACCACGGAAGGGTCTACTGGCTGAAGGCATATATGGTACCAGTCGGCGGGAGACATGCGAAGGGCAAACCGATTGTCAACCTCCTGCCGGGGCTTGAAGAGGGCGAGAAGGTCCTCGACACGATCCCGGTCAAGGAGTTCGACGACCAGCATTTCCTGGTGTTCGCCACGAAGAAGGGCATAATCAAGAAGACGAAGCTCTCGGCGTACGCTCACGTCAGATCGTCCGGCATCATAGCCCTCGGGCTGGAGCCAGGTGACGAGCTCGTCGACACGAGGCTAACCGACGGGACGAAGGAGGTCGTCATCGCGACGAAGGACGGGCAAGCGGTGCGCTTCAACGAGAGCGAGGTGCGGTCGATGGGCAGACCCGCTAAAGGCGTCATAGGCATCAGGCTGTACGAGGGGGACGAGGTCGTCAGCATGGCCGCGGTCACGTCGGATTCAAAGCTCCTTACGATAACTGAGAACGGGTATGGTAAAATGTCCCTTGTGAGCGACTACCGAAAGACGAAGAGGGGCGGCAGAGGGGTCATAACGATCAAGACCGGCGACAGGAATGGGAGGGTCATCGCAGCCCTCGACGTGCTGGAGGACGATGAACTCATCGTGACGAGCACCGGCGGGATGGTGATAAGGATCCCTGTGACGGACATACGGGTCATGGGCAGGGCGACGATGGGCGTCACGATCATGCGATTGCGGAACGGGGACAGAGTCACCGCTGTCGCACGGCTGGTCGGCGAGAAGGAGGAGAGGTTGGTCGATCAGGTCGAGGTCAAGGAGGACCTGGGCATACTGCCGCAGGAGCCGACAGACGACGACAATGGCCAGGATGAGTAGCCTTGATGGAGAAGTGGGCCGCGGTTCTCCTCTCGCCGCTCAGATGCCGTCGTCTCCTCCCTCGGTCCCACCGCGGTCTCGTACGGTCGACGCATTCGAATCGATCATCTGGCTCGTCGGGATGTCACAGTCGCGAATTTGGTAATCTTCTGGAAAGCTTTATTATCGGATTAGGTAATGGAATTGCCCCTAGTGGTGCATGACGATGTTCAGGAATTCGATGCAAGGGCTCGACAAGATATTCCGGACGGACGTAGACGCTCCGAAGGTCATTCTTGTGACCGGCCCACCAGGGTCTATGAAGACGAGCTTCAGCTACTCTCTGATGTCCTCGTACTTAGAAAGGACGGGGGAGTTCGGACTGTACGTTACGCTTGAAGAGAACGCAGACAGCCATCTGAAGAACATGCGGAGCCTCGGCGTGAAGATCAGCCCGAACCTCGAAATATCGGACTTCACGGATCTCAGGGAATTGGACGAGGTCATCGAGGTCGACAATCCGACCGACTACGTGCACTTCATCGAGCAGGTCATAGGCTACTTCAAGAACAAGCACAAGGAGAAGTTCACGGTCTTCGCCCTCGATTCCCTTGGCGCGCTGTACTCACTGATGGAGGATGTGAAGTGCATGCGGAAGAAGATGTTCTACTTCTTCAAGACGCTGCGGGACTTCAACCTCACCTCATTCATTGTGATGGAGCGACCCCAGGGCGGCCCTAACGACATGCTCGGGAACGAGGTGTTCCTCGTCGACGGCATCATAGAGCTGGGCCTGGACAGGACGAGGGGAAAGCTCGTCAGGTACATACGGGTCGACAAGATGAGGGCTTGCGAGCACAGCATGGAGAAGCACACGGTGGAGGTCGGGGAGGGCGGCCTGACGATATTGGGTCCCACTCTGGCCTAGAAAAACACTTAAAAGATCTGAACGATATTGGTTGGAAGCTAGCATACGGGAAATAGGAGGAATGTCATTGCCCGAGGATAGTGTTCCGATTTGGCAGGTCATCGAGGAGTTCAAGGACAAGATCAAGACGCAGGAAGCCGAGCTCAGGAGGCGAAGGGACGAGCTCGATGCCCGCGATGCGGAGCTGAAGGAGCGGAAGAGGCTTCTTGACGAGCACGCTCAGAAGCTCGAGTCGAAAGAGAAGGAGCTTGAGAAGCGCGAGGGCGAGCTGGTCCCGCGCGAGACAGAAGTCGCAAAAGTAGAGGCGGACCTTCAAGCGATGGCGACCGAGCTGAGGGAAAGGGACGGTGAGCTGCGCGCCGGAAGGATCGGGCTCGAGAAGCGGCAGCGCGAGATCACCCAGCAGGAAGGGGAGGTCCAGAAGCTCACGGAGCAGACGGCCGCTTACGAGACGAAGATAAAGCAGATGACCGACAGGATCTCGGCGGTCGAGGAGAAGCTTCTAGGCGAAGAACGGGAGCTCAAGAAGATGCTCGACGACATCTACTCGAAGAGGGAGGAGCTGCTCGCGAAGATCAAGGTGGCCGCGGAGCAGGAAGCTCTTCTTGCGGAGAGCAAGCAGGTCGTCCTCGACGAGCAGAAGCGGTTCGTGGAATGGGAGAGGATACTGAACGACCGGGAAGCGGCGCTGAGCGAGCGGGAGAGAATCCTGGCAAGGAAGGAGGCGCTGGTCCCCGAGACGGTCGAGGTCAAGGAGAACATCTGCCCCAAGTGCGGCGGCGTAATACCCGGAGGATCGGACGTCTGCCCGGCATGTGCGGCCGCGGAGGCGGAAGCGAAGATGGCCGCGGAGGAGGCCGCGAGGAAGGCGGCGGAAGAGGAGGCTAGGAAGGTTGCCGAGGAAGAAGCCAGGAAGGCGGCGGAGGCGGCCCAGGCCAAAGCGGCCGCGGAAGCGATTCCTGTGCCCGCGCCGGAGCCAGCCCCGGTCGCAGCAGAGCAGCCGGCTGCAGCGGCGGCAGTTGAAGTTGGAGTCCAACCTCAGCAGGTCGAAGCACCGAAGGCGGAGGAGCCCGTGCGGGAAGCGGTAGCCGTGGAGAATTTCTGCCCCAACTGTCGCACCATCGTGGACGTGAACGCGGAGAAGTGCTATGCCTGCGGGGCGGACCTGAGGGGTGCGGCGGTCGAGGCGAAGGAGGGAGAGGCGCTAGCAGAGGAGAAGCCTTCCGAGGAGGCTCAGAAGGGGCCAGAAGTGAAGCGATCAGTGTCGATAAGAAGGATTATGCGAAGGAAGTGAGGGGGAACCCCTTCTTTCTGCTCATTCTTTGATCTCGCTCGTCGCTTCCTGCCCTGCTTGAGAACTTCTTTATTCGGCCGATTTAATTGAATACCCCACATATTTTGCATTTTTGTCTCGGAAAACGAGGGTTAAGACAGGGGTGATGGCATACCATATTATCAGATTACATTACGGGCAAAGATATGTATTTATAATGTCATGTTCCTACTTTATCACCAGTAAATGTACCAGGTGGGATAATGAGATTGAGTGTTCTGGCGAGCAAAGCAGCTAGCTTTCTGATTGTGTGGAGCATGATGTTCTCCTCATTTGCCGGCCTTATCGTGCTGGGAATACCAGGCGTTGGCCAGGCTTTGTTGCCGTCTCAATTGTCGAATGGCGACAAGGTAATTGGTGCTGATTACGAGATCTCGAATTGGGCTATCACCGATCGAGTCGAATACATGGACGGGAACCTGACGATACGCTCCGGAGGTGTCGTAACGATCACCAACGGAGGATTGAGCTTCACTCAGGATACCGGTCCCGACGGGATAGCTGGGACCTCCGACGATCATGTTTATACCCTCATCGTCGAGGACGGCGGCATGCTTGTTCTTGAGAAGTCGGTTCTGACCACCCACCTGGATCAGCTGAACGATTTCCCAAGCCTTGGCATCATTGTTAGGAACGGAGGGGCGTTGGAGGCCAGGAATTCAACACTGAAGTTCCCCGGTCACATGGTCGTCGATGATTCGACTCTCGTTATGTGGAACGCGACCGTCACTGGGCAGAATGCGACCGACGTCGAGACATACTGCAACGAGACACAGTTCCAGTCGGATGCGTTCGACGATTCCCCTGTAATGCTGTTCGTCTCTAGCGACGTCTATGTTTACGACTCAATGATTGAGGGATTGTACGAGAACTTGAGCGCGCCTTCTGTGGATATGTACAGCCACGACTACACCTTCGCCTCTGACAACAGAGACAGGAAGGTCGTGACGTACAACCTTACGAGGACCGTCGGGGCTCTGGGTGCGGCAAACACAGCTCTGGGAGAGCTCCTCGTGAACCTGACGATGGACGACTCGAGATTGTTCACAGTTGGAACTGGCGAAGAACTGTCGATCGACGGTCTCGATACGGCCGGTCTGGTGTTCTCAGATTCTTCTGACGTCGTTGTCACATTGCATGCGAAGTACAAGACCGATGCGGGATATGCCGGTTCGAACCCCATCACGTGGGGATACAATGGCGGGTCTTTGGGATCGAGCGGGATAGTGCCAGCGGACACCTCGTCTCCGTACGGGCCGAATGAAGAGGTCACCGAACTCGCCGTCCTGCCGAGAATGTCATCTGCCGACCTGAACGGCCTGAACATCGACTTCATCAACAACGGCGCGAACGTCTACTTCAACAGGCTCTGGGTCACAGTCGAGATGACGATCCCGACCTACCGCAACTTGACATTGGCCGGATCAACTCAGATGACCGCGGTCAACTCCTATGTAGGAGTTGACTTCTCGAACGATCCCCTTGTGCACAACCAGTTGGTCGTTCTTGACAACGCGAATGCCTATCTGTACGGCGTCTCTGCAGACATGTCTCAAGTGGCAGTACCATCCTACAGTCGCTTGCCGGCGTACTCGACGTCAGACATATCGTTCAATGCAACGCCATCTGCATTTGGAGCTACTAACACGGCAGTCGGAGAATCTGTGGCCAATCTCTCAGTCAATGACAACAGATACTTCAACGTTGACAATAGCGAGAGGATGGCTGTTGACAGCTTCAACGTTAGTGACTTGAGTGGAGAAATCTCAAGTGCGATGTTGCATGTGATATACCTGACTGAACCAGGTTATTCCACGAGAAACTACATAAACTGGAGTATAGAGGGAAGTGTATCACAAAGCACATCAATACGCCCTGTCAATACAGGAACGGAGGTTCTGGCATCATACGACTTGTATGGTGCGGGAGTGCGGACTCTTGGAGCAATTGCGGATCTGAACATCGTCTTTGAGAACATTGGAGGGCGATTCGTCTACTTTGAGAAAGTCTGGATTGAGTTGACACTCAGACCGAACATATACATCTACCGGTGGTTGGACTTCAAAGCTGTTGACTCTCAATCCTTGCCGGTGCAGGGTGCGTGGGTGAACGCGACGGTCTCGGCCTCCGAGGCCGCTGCCTACTACTACACCCCGGCAGGCGTTGTCGACACTCCGCCGACCGAGGTACTCACTTATCTTGGAAGGGACGGAACCAGCTACAAGCGCACGGATCCCTACGGCTCAGCAATGATACCTCTGTTCTGGGAAGTTGTCAATGAATCCACTATGCCGAACTCATGGGTTCTGGGAGGTTATGACCTCAATGTGACCTACTGGAATGCCACAAGCGTCCTGTACTACCATGCGACCGGTGTGGACTTCACACCGTACCCGGCGCTTGCAGAGATCGACCAGACCAAGGAAGTCTCTGTTGTGCTCTCTGGTCTCGTGCTTGACAAACCAGACTTGATCATAACCGCTCTGACAGCCCTCCCCACAACAGTCTACGAGAATGACACGGTGACGCTGACGGCAACGGTCGAGAACAACGGACTAACCGCAGCGACTAATGTTCTGGTGAGCTTCGCCGACTTCTTCGGGGGGACGCTCACAACGATATCCAACGTAACGATCCCCTTCCTAGCTGGCGGGGCTTCAACGAACGCGGTCGCCAGCTGGTCGAACACTCGGCCCGGGGTCCACACAGTGACCGCAAAGGCAGACCCACTCGGGCAGATAATCGAGGAGAGCGAAACGAACAACGAGATCTCGATTCAGATCAATGTCCTGGCATTCCTACCAGAGCTCTCGATTGTCTCGGGCGATATCGTGATCGATCCTCAGCCAGCCTACACCGGTATGCAGGTCTTCGCGAACGCGACGATCCGCAACACCCTCGGTAGGGCGAGCGCGATCAACGCGACCGTGGAGTTCTATGTCGGCAACCCGCTGAGCGGAGGGCAGCTACTTGGATCGACGAGGGTCAACGTCCCGGTCGGAGGTTCGAACCTCACGAGCTTCAATTGGATACCCTCTCAAATCGGCGAGTACTCGATCTATGTCTATGTCAACCGCCTGCAGACCATCAGAGAATATGACTACACTAACAACCTCGCGTCAACGAGCATCAATGTTGAGCTGTCGACGAATGAGTTCGACCTGGTCGTCGACGACAATAACACGATAAGCATAATCGGGGACATGTTCCGGTGGCGCGCGAACATCGTCGTCAAGGACAATGGCACGCTCATAGTCGATGACGTGAACCTTGTCATCGTTCAGTCAGTCGCGAACGAGTTCCAGATACTTGTCAAGAACAACGGTACATTGATCCTGAATCACGCTGTCGCGACATCTGGATACAGCCTCAGGTTGTATCTGTTCGATAACGCCTCACTGGAACTGAACAGCTCGGTGGTTGATTCGATCATAACCGTGATAGCCGATGACCAGTCGAAAATCGACATGGCGTCGTCCACGGTCCACTCTGATATCATCGCTCCGATAACCTCGAGCGTCGTCATGACCGCAGCGAACACGACATTCACCCGTGCCTGGTCTTCCTTCGGTGGAAGCGCGCGGGCTTACCTGACGAGCGTCAGCATACCCTCTCTGTCTCCAGTCGACGGAGCGGTGATCCACCACTACAGGTGGGTGGCCGTTACCGTTCTGGACGGTACGGGAGCTCCGTTGTCGGGGGCGTTCGTGAACCTCGCCTACTATGTCAATGGGACCGCGTACGACACAGCTGTCCTCGGCTCGAGTGGACAGTTCACATTCCGCGCTCTGTGCGACAAGATAACCGCCTCTTCGAGGCTCTATCTTGGCAACTACAGGCTGAACGCGACATTCTGGTTCGGCGGTACGCCGTACGAGACCGATGGATACACTACTGTCTCTCTCGATCCCTACTCGGCGCCGCTGGTCCGCCACGATGTCGCTGTTACCCTGACGGTGCCGAACGCATTGCCCGACCTTGACCCGCCATTCTGGATATCTGACACGGCTCCGGCGAGAGGAAAGGTTGTGACACTGATGGCCAACGTCACGAACATCGGTGTGGTGCCCGCAAACAACGTGATGGTTAGATTCTACGACAATGGCAGCTACATCGACGATGTGATCCTCGGGGTCATAAACCCCGGCCAAATGGTCACCGCCGAGACGACATGGACCGCCGACTACCCGCTAGGGGCGCACAACCTGTCCGTGATGGTCGACCCGGAGAGAACAATACCTGAATGGGACGAGGCGAACAACAACAACTACACGATTGTGCTCGTGAGGGGGATCGTTTCCCTGTCGGTGACTGCAGCCGGTGTGACTTTGACCCCGGCATCCCCGACGACAAACTCAAGCGTGACGGTCCAGGCTGTCGTGCAGAACGTCGGCGACATCGAGGCCGAGCTGGTGAATGTGACGTTCTACGACACTCCGCCGGGCGGCACGATGAACCTCATCGGATACAGCATAATCAGCAGGATACTCGTGAACAGCACCGGAACCGCGACCGTCTCGTGGACACCGGACCTTCCAGGATCTCACACCCTGACCATAATGGTGGATGAGGAGGACCTGATCGAAGAGCCTTCGAAGGCGGACAATACCGTGGCGATGCCGATCTCAGTGAAGGATTACGCCGACCTGGTGGCCCTGAACATCATGTTCAGGCCGGCTAGCCCGGTGAACGTTGGCACCCATGTCATGATGGACGCGAGCCTGACGAACATCGGAGAGACCGCGGCGTCGGATGTGATGGTGCGGTTCTGGCTCGGGTCGGTGGGCACAGGGGCGGTCATCGATGAGGTGACAGTATCTCTAATTAACTCAGGACAGACCGTGGTCGCTACAGGTGAGTGGGACGCGTCGGTCGATGTCGGCCAGAAGCTCCAGAGCAGGACGATAACGATCGAGGTGAATCCTAGCGAGATCATCCCTGAGATCACCTACGACAACAACATCGGCATACAGTCGATCCTCGTTGTCGACAGGCGCCCAGACATGATGTTCTCGGGCGGGATCGAAGTGACATCCGGTGGGCATGTGACCGATGAAGCGGTCCAGGGCGAATCCGTGGTCATTGGCGCTCAGGTCAAGAACGACGGTTACACATCTGCGATGGGCGTCGCGGTGGCCTTCTATGTTACGGACTCTGACGGTCTGACGAGATACCTCGGAACGGTCACGAAGGATATAGCCTCGAATGCAACGGTCGCTGCCAACCTGACCTGGGCGGTCAACGTTACCATCGGGCAGTACAACCTGACGGTCAATGTGAACCCGCTCGGACTGATCGAGGAAGGGAACTACGATAACAACGAGATAGTCGCACAGTTCCAGGTCAACGCGCCTCACCCGATCATACTCATCGACCTGAGCAACGTGTACAAGTACAAGGCGGGCAAGGAGGTCCCTGTAAGCGGCACAGTGACCAATGAACTGACCGGCGATCCTCTGGTCGACGTCTTGGCGTGGGTGAGCCTTGTCAATTCCGATGGCATCGTCCAAGGGGACAATGTGACCGCAAGGACCGGGAGCGCGGGCAACTTCCAAGCCTCAAAGTACATCATACCCGGTCAAGAGGAGGGCAGCTACACTATCCGTGTGACAGTCCAGATCGGAAATCAGACCTTCAGCAGCAGCGCCGCGATAACTATCGAGAAGGGATTCGTCGAGACCCCGACGGACTGGTGGATATATGCCGCGATACTGATAGTCGTCGCCGCGATCATCATCTTCTTCTCGGTGTACCTGTACAAGTATGGCCTGGGGAAGATGGTCGAGTGCGGTGAGTGCGGCGCCCTCATACCTGAGTCCTCGAAGCGCTGCCCGAAGTGCGGCGTGGAGTTCGAGGCAGGAACGGCCAAGTGCAGCGAGTGCGGTGCTTGGATACCCACGAACTCGACCGAGTGTCCGGAGTGCGGTGCGAAGTTCGTCACCGCCCCGATCCCGGAGGAAGAGGACGAATACATGAAGAAGATGAGGGAGCAGTACCAGCAGTTCGTGGACGGATACAGGGAGCAGGCCAAGGACGTCCTCGGGAAGAAGTACTCGGAGGCGAAGTTCGCTGACTGGTGGAAGAAGCAGCCCACCTACATAACCTTCGAGAAGTGGCTTTCCCAGGAGGAGGAGCGCCGGAAGCTAGGCGCATTCGCCTGCCCGGTCTGCGGCACGCTGAACCCGAGAGGCGCGAAGGTCTGCCATAAGTGCGGCACTGTCTTCGAAACTCCGAAGGAGGCCCCGAAGGAAGAGGCCGAAGAGGAGGGGAAGCCGAGGCTGAGGAGGATCGTCAAGAGGCCAGTGGAGAAGAAGGTCCTGAAGAAGGCGGAAGAGGCGCCGGCGGAGGAGAAGCCTCCGGAGCAGCCCGGAACACCACCAGAGGGAGAGAGCCCCCAGGGCGAGGAACCGAAGTCCCCATAGAGACAAACCATTTTTTCTCTTTCTTCTTTTCTTTGTTTTATTCTTTCATTCTTGTGCGGCGCTAGCATTGTCTATCGATTCGGGCTTATCCGAGCATGGATGTGCGTCAAAAAGCCTAGGCATGATGATGAGAAAGATGGTATCTGGAGCGGCGAAATCAAAAGCGATGCGCCGCGGCAGTATCAAAATGAAAAAGAAGAGAATGTCCCGATCACTCGGTCATTTTCTCTCGTATTTCCTTGGCGGTCCTCTCGGGATCCTTGTAGTATGCCGAGATGATGTTTGCCACCTGCTTGTAGTTGTCGACGCCTATCTTCTTCATGTAATCGAGGATGTCGACCCTGCGCTTCGCCTCGCGTTCCATCTCCCTCGGGGACCAGTTCCTTATCGTCCTGACCTTCTCGTAAACGTAGGAGTGCCCGCTGAAGTTGAACGTGTCGTCCGCTGGGTTCCAAGTGTGAACGGCGTTCGTGATGAGCTCTCCGGTCTCAGGGTCCATGCCGACGATCTCGGTCAGGGACTTGACCCTCCTCGTCATCTTCGTGCCAACCTTCACCTGCGCTTGCAGGAGCACGATGTCGAGCGCGGTCATGAGCGCCCTCGGGAGATTGATCGGGTCGTTCTCCATCCTGTGGACCATTGCCTGAACGTCCTCTGCGTGGAATGTGGAGTAGGCGGTCTTGCCGGTCGCCATGGCTTGGAAGACGACGTACGCCTCCTTGCCTCTGACCTCACCGACCATCAGGTACTGGGGCCTCTGCCTCAGCGCGGTCGTGAGCAGGTCGAACATGTCGATCGTACCGGTCCTGCTACCGCTCCTGCCGCCGAACCCTTCCCTCGTCAATGACGGGATCCAGTTCTCATGAGGCAGGTTGAGCTCCCTCGTGTCCTCGATGCTGACGATCTTCATTTGCGGGGGAATGAACAGCAGCACCGCGTTCAAAGTCGTAGTCTTGCCGCTAGCAGTACCTCCGCAGACGAGCATCGAGCTGCCGTACTCGGTTGCGATCCAGAGATAAGCCATCATGTCGGTGCTCATCGTCTTGAACTTGAGCAGATCGATCGGGGTGAACGGGTTCTCCTTAAAGCGCCTGATAGTGAAGGACGACCCCCTCTTCGTCACGTGCTTCCCCAGGGTCGCATTGAGCCTTGAGCCGTCCGGTATCGTGGCGTCGAGGAGCGGGTCCGCGACGGAAATGTGTTTCCCACACTTCTGTGCCAACCAGACGACGAACGCGTCGAGTTCGACCTCCTTATCGAACCTGATGTTCGACCGGATCGATCCGTACTTCCTGTGGTAAATGTAAAGCGGGATTCCGACCCCATCGCACGAGCAGTCCTCGACGTTCAGGTCGGTCATCATGACATCTATTACGCCATATCCGATGAAGTCCCTCCGGAGATAGTAGACTATCCTGTCCTTCGAGACCGGGTGGAGCGTCACTCCGAAAGTTTTCATTAGGGAATCGGTCGCTTTATTGAGGATCTTATCCTTCTCTTTCAGAGACAAGACATCGGTCAGGTTGAGCGTCATTATGAGGGCGTTCTTCAGCAGCTCCAAAAGGTTGCGCTCGTCCTCCGACAGGTTCGGCTCGATGACCTCGTATAAGTATTCGCCTCCGACGTTGTCGTATCTTATCCGCACGAAGGAGTAGGGATTGACGATTTTCGATATCTCGACCTCGTCGACTCCGGGATCCGAGATCTTCGGGATCTCTGTTATGACGTCGAGAGGTCCCTTGTTGACCGCCGATGGGATCATCACCTTCATCGGCTTGCTCTTGAGCTTTAACAAGAAGGAAAGGTATCTTCCGGACAGCCCGCCGCCTGACTTCTTCTCCTTCACTTCTTCAACTCTCTCCTCGGTGAGAGGCTCCGGTCCTGCGGCCTCTGTCATGTCCTATCCTCCTCCTATGACTCTCGTTCCGATGACGCCGATGACAAGCATGATGAAGCTATGTCTGAGCCCGTTCGAAATCCTGCCGTCCTGAAGGACGCCTGCGAGTATCCCGTCACCGAAAGCATGGAGCACGACCGCCACCACGAATATTAACTGCACTTGCGGGATGACTTTGGTCTGTATCGTCGCTGGTAGGCTCGTTATCCCGGCCGCCTCGGCGCCCTTCGCAACCTGCTGGCCTGCCTCCGCCATCTTCGGCAGGAAGGTCGAGTTCAGGATGAAGATCGTCGCGATGAACACCATGAATGCGATGTAAGTGACGACCATGTAGGTCGACATGGCGATCTTTCTTTCGTTCTCGTTGAGTATCGTCTCCCTGGCGTCGTGGGCGACCATCGTCAGAACGTCAGCGACGCCCCCGCCGGCATCATTCGCTTTTATGATGATCGACATCATCCTGTTGACGAGCGGGGTGTTCACCCTCTCGGCGAACAGGCGCATCGCATCCGCCGCCGGCACTCCCCAATCTATCTGGGCGGCCATTCTTCTTATCTCGGGGGTGAGCTTGCCATACCTGCCCCTGGATGCTACCTTGACTGCCTGTGCCAGGGTCATCCCGAAACGCCCGGCCTCAGCCACGTCCCTGAGGAAATCTGGCAAGCGGGATTCTATCTCCTTTACCTTCTTGTGATGGTATGTCACATAGAAACCGTACGGTCCGCTTATCGCCATCAATCCGAAGGCGACGAAGTCTATCCACTTGAGACCGGTCTTCAGGCCCCCTATCGCATCAATCGCGCCGATCAGGAACAGGATGACCGCAATGATGACGCTCACGATGAGGATGGTCTTGCCGTAGTCCCTCTTCTTGGTCGTGAGCTGTGTGACATCGAGGATCTTCTCCTTCTTGTCTTCTTTCTTCTTCTCTTTCCCCTTCTTAGCCATCGCGACCACCCCTCACAGGCCTGCCTCCTTGGTCATATTCCATATGTAGAAGATGAATCCGAACTGGGAGATCGGGATCATCAGTCCCACGACGGCGTAAAGGAGAGTGATTGTCATGTCCGATGAGCCCCCGCCGCCAGGAACGATCGCCATTATAGCCATGATGACGACGAGGAACAGAGGGAATGCGACGACGACGGTGACAAAGGTCTCAGCCATCAGACCGAGGGTCTCGAGCTCCGAGCGCATCTCGAGCTTTGCCTCTTTCTCGAACTGCTCCGCCTTCTGCAGGAAGTAAGGCTTCAGCTGACCGCCGGAAGTTGAGGTCGTGACCACACCCTGCAGGAACTCCTGGAACCTCGAGGACGGAGTCCTCTGGGCCGCGTTGTTTATCGCCGTCAGTATGTCAATGCCGAGGAGTTCTGTGTCTCTCGTGATCCACTCCGCCTCGTTCCTTATTTCCCCGTATATCTCCTGTCTCGAGAGCTCCTTGAATATGACGTCGACGTTGACGTCCGCGGATGCCATCGCGGAAATGAAACTCATCGCAGCGCCGATCCTCTTGTCTATGTCCCTGCCTCTGCGTTTCGCAACCGACGCAGGTTGTGATATCAACACAACGTATGCTAGAACCGGAGGCACAGCCACCATCAGCACTAGTCCGACCAGGACGAGCGCCGCGTTTACATGAAAGAAGCTCAGTATTATGCCGCCCGTGAGAATGGCGACGATAGCTGCGACGGCCCCCACTAGTATGGTCGTCATCCAAACGTATGCCACGTACTCCTCCGGCCGCATCTTCATGTGAGCCTGAAGTAGGCTCTGATCGAGCTTGGGGTTCGGTTTGGCTTTCAGTTTGACGAACCCGCCGAGAGTCCTCCAGGAGAGCTCCTGGAACTTCGTGAGCTTGATGTAATTCGGGATAGCCCCCTGAGGAAGCTTGACCATATGGGGGCCGACGATCTCGGACTTTTCCTCAGCTCTCTTCGTCTTGAGATATGACTTCTTCGAGGCCTCCAGCCTCGCAAATATGTCAGAGACTTCAGGCGACAACCTGCGTCACCCCTTCCTCCATCTCCCTGCGAACCCTCTTGATCGTCTTATCCGGGTCTCTATAGTAATTGTTGATGAGGCCCCACAGCTGCTTGTGGTCCGTGATGTCCTTCTGGACCATGTATTTCACGATGTCCACTCGCCTGTTGAACTCCTCCATCATCTCCTCGTGCGTGAGGCTCTTCATCTCCATGATCTTGTCGAATAGGAAGCTGTGACCTTTGTAGATGAACTTGTCAGTTGCCTGGTCCCACTCGTAGACGGTGTTAGTGATTAGTTCGTTCGTTTCCGGCTCGAAACCGACGATCTCGATGACATGCTTGATCCTTCTGACAAGGTCCGTCCCGACCCTTGCGTGGGTCTGGATGATGACGTTCCTTAGCGCGGTGAGCAGAATCCTCGGGCAGTTGATCGGCGGGTTCTCGAGTCTGTTGACCATCGACTTGACCGAGTCAGCATGCATCGTTGAGTAAGTGGTGTGGCCTGTCGCCATCGCCTGGAACATGATGTACGTCTCTTTTCCTCTCACTTCACCGACGATGATGTAGTTCGGGCGCTGTCTCAGAGAGGCCCTCACGAGGTCGTACATGTCAATCTCCCCCGCCGCCTTTCCGTCGGGGCCGCGCTCTCCCACGCCGGTCCTGGTTGCGCCGGGTATCCAGTTGTCATGCGGGAGGTTGATCTCCCTGGTGTCCTCCATGGTGACTACCTTAGCACCCGGAGGAATGAACAGGGCGATCGAGTTCAGCGTGGCAGTCTTGCCGCTGGCCGTTCCGCCCGCTATGATCGCCGATTCCCCGTTCTCCACGCCCAACCAGAAATACGCGATCATCTCCGGGCTCGCCGTTCCGAACTTGACGAGCTCCACCGGGGTGAACGGCTTCTCCTTGAAGCGTCTGATCGTGAATGTCGATCCTCTGGTCGTCACTTCTCTCGAATACGTCGCCTGGACACGGTGACCTTCGGGAGTCGTGCCATCGAGGATCGGGTTCGACACCGATATCTGCTTGCCGCACCTCTGCCCAAGAGCAACGACATACGAGTTGAGTGCGTCCTCGTCGTCGAAGGTCAGCTTGGTTTTTATGCTCTCATATTTTCTGTGGAAAAGGAACAGTGGGATACCGACGCCGTCGCACGAGATGTCCTCGACGTTTTCGTCCCTCATGAGCGCGTCGATCTGGCCGTACCCGACGAAGTCCCTTGTTATGTAATACCCTATCTTCTTCCGAGCCAGAGGATTCATCCTGACCCCTCGGCTCTGGATGTAGCTCTCGACGCTCTCCCCGAGGTACTCTTCCTTGTCGAGCTCGGTGAGCTTGTCCCATTCGTATCCGAGTGTCCTCTCGAGCGTGTCCTTCACAAGGCTGAGCAACTTCTCTTCCTTCTCCGTCAGCTTCGGTTCTATCATCTCCAGGACGTATGTGCTCGTGTCTTTGTTGAAAGTGACTCTGACGTAGCTGAATGGCTCCACAACCGGGTAGATGTCAGCGACCTCGATGGAAGGATTATCGATCTTCGGGATCTCCGTGACGACCGAACCCCTGCCCTTCGACCATTCAATTCTCTGGGCTATCTCGCCCACCGGAAGCCTGACCCTAGACGCCCTGTTGTATGCGACCTTTCGCAGGAACTTGAGGTAGGAATCCCTTATCCTGTCCCTGACCTTCGATTCGCCCTGGAAGTCCTCCGCTGATTCATCCCCGGAGATGACCTCCTTCTCACTCGGCTGGGCGTCTTCCGTCGTCTTTCCCGCTTCAGCTTCCTGCATCATCACACCGTTTCAATCTTCAGATCTGTACTCCGACGTTCACGAATGCTCTGTTGTACGTCATCGTTCCTACGTTCTTTATCCAAAGGGTGACAGTGTGGACGTTGTCGTTCACCGTCTCGGCCCTTATCAGGTAATCCCCCGGACTCAGCCCGGCCTTCGAGCACATGTCGCCGAGGAACTGTTGCCATGCCGTCCAATAACGAGTCGTGAAGGTAATGTTGACGTTCTTGTCGGTCCCGTATCCCACGGCATAGGTCTGGGAATCGATGTAAACGAGGTTCAGATTCAGGCCAACGGAGCCGGTCCCGCCGACGCTTGCGTTGGTCCCTATGAAATCAATTTGAGTGAACTTGATGTTGATCGCCGACCCGATCTTCTCGACCTCGATGCTCGGGAATGCCCTCACTATCTGACCGTCCTGCTGCTTGACGATCATCGCGCCGTTCTCGTACGCCACCCATTGCTGGACATAGTACCTGTTCGGGGCGTACAGCTCAACCATGCCTCCGCCCGATTCCGACACGGGGGTCATGGCAGTCTCAAGAGTGTAGTTGAAGCGCACCTTAACGCCCGAATCGCCCATCCCCTGGGGCGAGTACGTCAGCAACCCGGCCGTCGGGGAAGCGAAGACCGGTATCCCCGCTGCGCCGAGGGTTATCGGTGAGTACATATGGATTGAGGTGGAGCCAGTCACTTGGGCGGTAATGATCAGGTTATCGATCTTCCCTTTGAGGTCACCGAACTGATTGATTGCCGCGTTCATGTGTGCCCTTTCGTTGTCCTGCATCCACACTGGGATGTAAGAGTTCGTGAACATTGAAAGGAATGTCAAGAATACCAGCAGGGCCATGAGCGTGCCCACGGTCGACGCGACACCTTCCTCGTCGCGCCTCAGAAAGTGACGCTTATCTAACCTATTCATTCAACGTCCCTCACGGGAACCGAACATACCCTCCACCAGTGACCCAGTTCCTTCGGGTAAAAATGAGCAACATATTACTATTTAAACATGTCGTGGTTGCTGGCTCATATTGAGAACGACGTTTGGAAATGCGTTGGTCGATTGTTTCCGGGCGCTCCTCAGGACGATGAGCGATGACATGCGCGCAGGCCCAATGGAGACTCGGGGATTGTTGTTCGCCGGCGGGTCTGGGAAGGAAAGCGACTCATCCAGGTTCATCAATAAGTAAGCTTTATTAGAGTCCTCTCTGTTCTCTGAACGCACGCCGCGGTAACTCAGTTGGGAGAGTGCAAGACTGAAGTTCCCCGCACGGGAGCGGATATCTTGAAGTCGCTGGTTCAAGTCCGGCCCGCGGCACCTCGATGCACAATCAGGTCGTTTTTCCTCATCATTAGTCCAGGTCGAAATATCTATTATGTCATTGTGCGATTGGCCTAGTGGGCGCGATGATGCAGGTCAAGGGTTTTGAAACGAACATGATCGAGGCGAAGAGGTTCTCGAAGTCCGGCGAGCGTATATCGAATGTGAGGATCGACCAGAACAGCGCGGTCACTCAGATGTCGAGGGTCTCGGAGGACACCGCATCGGTCGAGTTCAGGTTCACCGCGAACTATGTCGGGATGGGGTACATCAAGATCGAGGGCCAGATACTGCTTTCCGGTGAGGTCGGCAGCCTGGTTGAGGAATGGTCCAAGAAGAACTCCATGTCCGACGAGGCGGCGAACCTTGTTCATAACATGATCGTTTCGAACTGCATCCCCACGGCTCTGCTCGTTGCCCGGGACATCAGGCTCCCTCCGCCGTTCCCGCTCCCGCGGGTCAACATCCAAAAGAAGAGCGCAAGAGGACCTGGGGAAAGCGTGGAAGTCGCCTAAGCATCTTCTCGGAAGATCGTCCTCAGCGGATGTGGTCCAGGGCGAACGAACCGATTGTCAGTCCATGCTTGCTCGATGTGTACCTTATGTAGGCCCTTGATTGGGCGTCAGATATGCCGCTGACAGCGAAGAATGTTCTGAGCTGGTCTACCTTGAAGTCGATCATGCCGTCCATGATGGACCCGAGCATCTGGATCTCCTGCTCGCCGTGCATGCCTTTCTCGATAGTATACAGGGCGACGGCCTTGTCCCTCTTTCTCCGGCCGCAGAACGGGCTCAGGAACCTAAACGCAGTGTTCGGGTCGGAGTAGGCGATCAATGTGGATATCGATCTGAATGCAAGGCGGTAGAACTCGTGCTTTTCCTTGTAATCCTTGACTATCTGCTCGACGGTGTCCATGATCTTGTCGTGGTCGGTCGGCTCGTCGATGTAAGTCGTGTATGGGTCGTCGGCGGTCTCCCCCATGCTCCTGGAATAGGAGTCGACGTACTTGACCAGCCCTAGCTTCTCGTATTCCTCGTAACCGGACAGGACGTAGTTCATCTCTTCCCTTATCTCCCTGGGCGTCTTGTCGGTTATGACCCATATCGCCGGCAGTCCCTTCTTCAAGCCCTCGGCAATGAACTGGTTGACCATGACTTCCTTTCCGATGAATGGCGGACCGTGAATGAGAATGTTCGATCCGAACGGAATACCTCCGAGCAGCAGGTCGTCAAGGCGGTCGTTGCCGGTCTTCACCTTCGCCTGTTGCACTTCGAGCGCTCTGTCCTGCTCTCTCGCCGATATCTCGTCCTCTATGATGCCCTGCTCCTTCCGGCGCAGTTCCTCCATCTTCACGTTGAGGTACTTCTCCTTTGCGCGGATCTCCTCTTCCTTCCTCTGGATCTCCGTCTTCAGTTCATCGAGACGCTTCTTCATCTCGACCTCGTCCACCCCTTGGAGCTGCTTCTTCATCTCGTCGAACCTGCGGCGCTCCTCGGAGAGCACCTTCTCCCTATGGAGCAGGTCCTCTTCTCTCCGGAGGATCTCCTCTTCTTTGTATGAGACAACGGACTTGATCTTCGAGAGCTCGTCGTCCTTCTCCCGGATCTCGATTCTCAGCTTCTCGATTTCCGCGTCCCTCAGCATGATGGATTTCTCTTTGAGTTGCAGTTCCTTGACCTTGTCCTGTATCTCCTTGTCTGCTTCTGGACCTGTCATTCGTGCGATCTTCAGCTCGTTCTCCAAGAGCTTGCAGTCGATCACTTTCTGCTTCAGGTCCTGTTCGAGCTTATCGACTTTCGACAGCAACTCTTGCTCCTTGTGCCGGAACTCGAGGTCCTTCCCTTTGAGCTCCGCGTGGAATCTCTCTTCGAGGCCGATCTCGTCGGCGGCCGAGGAAGCTTTTTCCCTCAATGTGGCCTCCTTCTCTGCAATCTCGTTCTCCCTCGAAAACAGTTCCTTTTCGAGCTCCTTCAGTTCCACCTCTTTCTTGATAAGGGATGCACTGTTCTCGGGCAAGTTGCTCAGAGAGCTCTCGAACTGGCTCTTGAGCGCTTCCTTCATTTCCCTGGCGCTCTCAAGCTCCTTCAGGAGTTTCGTATTCTCATCGGAGAGCTCGCGCAGCTTTCTCGCCGTCTCCAGGTCTCCCACGCCCACGATCTCTCCCTTCGACCTCATCTCGTTGATTTCCTTCCTGAGGCGAGTGAGCTCATCTTCATAATCAGCAACCTTCTCCTTCAAAGCCAGCTGGTCTTCCCGAAGTTCATCGGCGCCTCCAATCTCGATATCCGAGTCTATCGGCAATTCCGATTCAGAACCTTCGGTCAACCAGGAGAGAAGGGTTTCCTCGCCGCTCAACCATTTCTTCAGTTCGCCGATTTTCTCTGCGGCTACCCCATCCGAGCCGTTCTGACCAGTCTCTCCAGGGGATCCGTTGGAACCATTTGGTGCTCCCTGATAGCCCAGGTTGTCGCTATCTGCTTTCTTCTGCAACTAGTTTCACCTGCTGGTCGAAACTATCAATGACTTGACTCAAGTCTAGATTAATATTAATATTTTAACATTTTGTTCATGTTACCGTCTGTCGATTTCAACTCTGGAGAGCGCTGTCATTTTGAGGAACGTCTTGCCATGGTCTGGCCCACTTCCATTTGCGCTTAGTTGTGCTTCTATTGTCGCAATTGGGAACACGTGAGCCAGAGAGTCAAGCATGAAAAATCACAGAGTTGTGGCGATAGTGTTGTCGTGGCGTCTCGATTCACTTCGGGTGACTGGCCTCGACCATATGCGTTCTTCTATGTTCTGCGAGATGACAAAAAGATAAATACGGACAGGAGTATCTTAGTACGGCTTTGGCTGCAGCCAGGTGTCGTGGATGGAGAAGCAAATACATGTCAAGATCGACAAGAGTAGCGACTTGACACTGCGCGAGGTTCTCAAGAAGATCGAGGAGATACAGGCGGAACATCCCGAGCTGGACGTTTTCTTTGATGGGGATGAATACGCGATATGCAGCCGCCCTAGAAAAACCGGACGCGAGCTCTGATGAATCTTGATGAAGTAAGAGGCAACAGACTCCAGACTGTCTGAGGGGTTTCCAATGGTCAGCAGAAAGGATTTGCTAAAGGAGAAAGTGAAGCACATCGACTTCGATAGGATTTCGACCGTCGAGGATCTGGTCGAGGCGTACAAGGACAGCTCTGTGCAGAGCAGGGCCCTGGCGACATGCGCGATGGCGTACGAGAGCGCCCTCAAGGACCCGAGCCGCCCTACGATCCTTTTGGGGCTGGCAGGTCCGCTGGTCGCGGCCGGACTCAGGAAGATCATAGCCGATATGATAAAGTACGGCATCGTTGACGGAGTCGTCTCGATCGGCGCGATACCATATCAGGACTTCTACCAGTCAAGGGGTTACAGCCACTACAAGTGCTCCCCCAACATCGATGACGTCAAGCTGAGGGAGCTGTGGCTCGACAGGATTTACGACACGCTCGTCGACGAGGAGAAGTTCAGGGAGACTGACGCGTGCATCGGGAGCATAGCCGAGAAGCTGGAGCCGCGTGGCTACTCGAGCAGGGAGTTCATGGAGATCCTCGGCTCGCACTCGAAGGATAAGAAATCGATCCTGTATAACGCGAAGAAATACGGAGTGCCGGTGTTCGTCCCAGCGCTGAACGATTCTTCCATCGGTATCGGTCTGACCGGGATGTATGCTCGGATGCGGAAGGCGAACAAACCATTCATGAGGATCGACCCTATCCGTGACAACTGGGAGATCGCCCAGATAAAGATCAAGTCGGACAAGACCGGCGTCATCTACATCGGAGGCGGGGTCCCGAAGAACTACATCCAGCAGACAGAGGTCATCGCCGAGACGCTGGGTTACGACAAAGGCGGTCACTACTACGCCATTCAGATCACCATGGACGTACCGTATTGGGGAGGTCTGTCCGGCTGTACGTTCGAGGAGGCGCAGTCCTGGGGCAAGATTAACAAGAACGCGACCAAGTCCGTCGTCTACGTGGAAGCGACAATCGGCCTGAGCCTCATGGTCGGGTACATACTCCAGAAGGGAGTGTGGAAGAACAGGAAGCGCCTTAAGTATGTCTGGGAAGGCGACATGCTGAAGGAGATCAAGAAAGTTCCCTTGGGCATCGAGTAGTGCGTGTACCGAAACCCGTTGTCCCTTTCCGTTTTCCACGTTTCCATCATTTTTCCATTTCCGTGTAGGCCCGCTAGAGAGAATAGTTTATTATGTGCAGAGTTGAATGCCAAGGCGTGCCCAGACTGGGAAGGATGACGATAGGGCTTTACAACTCGTACGATCCGGTGAACTTCAGGGAGGCCCACAGGAGGATCCTCGCGAGGGCTGGCCCCCTCTCGCTCGCCTTCGACGCGAATCTCGCTACGTTCGGCTTTCCATTTCCTAATGATTTGTCGACGCCGCAAAAGATAGCGGATTGGGTCGCGACGACGACGTCCATCGGTGAGGATGGCAGCTATCTGAAGGAGTTGACCTCGAAGGGCCGCTTCCAGACCTTTCCGTACATCAACAGGGGCTTCCCGCCGCAGCTGGGGGAGGTCGTACTGACGACCTGCAATGCGGAGGAGAAGAAGAGGAGCGTCGGGGAGATATGCACGATGCTGTTCGAAGGAAGGGGCGTGTGTGTCATTTTCGGAACGGGACCGAAGGGCACCCCGAAGGAGATGTTCGGGATCGCTCAGCATCATCTCGACATAACGTTCGGCGGGTATTCATTGGAGACATGCACCGCTCTCGGAGCCGTCGTCGCGGTGCTAGCACATGAATTGAGGCGGATCTCCGAAGAGAAACGATGACCGTCTCCTCTGATGATAGTCCGAGAGGCGATCAGTAACTTTCGTAGTGGAGGTCCATGCTGGGGATACCGACGCCATCTCCCTTCGTTACCTTCCCGACCAACTTCGCGCCATCGCCCAGCGTCTTGAGCGCCTTCTTGGCGGACCTTTCGGGGCAGATGACGGCGAACCCCATGCCCATGTTGAACGTTTGATACATCTCCCTCGGCTCGACGTTCCCGACTTCCGCCAGCACCTTAAATATCGGTTGTGGTCTGATCGGATCGTCGATCTCAAACATGACGTCCTTCTTCAGCCTGACGAAATTCCTCAGTCCCCCGCCGGTAACGTCCACCATGCCTTTCACGGTGCAGGTCTTCAATAGTCTCAGTATCTTCTTCACATAGATCTCGGTCGGCGTCAAGAGCTCCTTCCCGATCGTGTGCTTGAGCCCGTTGAATTTATCGTCGTAGTCTATCTCATTGTCCATCAGCAACTTCCTGGCCAGCGTCAGTCCGTTGGAGTGGATCCCCGAGCTCTTCAGACCGATTATCGCGTCCCCGACCTCGATACTCGAGCCGTCGATCATGCTATCCTTCTTCACGAAACCGAGGCAGCTAGCGGAGAGGTCGACCCCTCGAACCACTTCCGGCACGATCGCGATCTCCCCGCCGACTATGTCGATGTTGGACAGCGCCGCACCCTTCTCCAATCCTATGCCGATCTGCTCTGTGATCCTGTCATCGGGCCGGTCCATGGCGATGTAGTCGACGAGCGCGATCGGCTCGGCCCCGACGCAGATCGTGTCGTTGACGTTCATCGCGATGCAATCGATGCCGACGGTGTCCCACTTGTCGAGAGCCTCTGCTACGAGGATCTTCGTGCCGACCCCGTCGGTGCAGAGCGTCAGGGCCATCTCCCCGAAATCGATCATTCCGGTGAACTGGCCCATGATCTCCAGCATCTTGCCCTTTCCTTTCCTCCGGTATTTCAGTTGCTCCACGAGGGACCCTATCGCTTTGGATTTCCGACCTATGTCGACACCCGCGCGCGCATACGTCCAACTCTTTAGACTCATCGGCCTTCCCGCACTGGTAATCGACGGGCGTTTTGAAAAAGCTTTGTTCAGGAGAAACGTTTATGTTGTTCGAACAAGGATTGGTGGGCGATGTCGAAACGCTGGCTTGCTGGACGGAGGAGGGACTACTACTACAAGAAGGCCAAGGAGATGGACTACAGGAGCAGGGCCGCCTTCAAGCTGAAGCAGATCGACGAGAGATTCCACATTCTGAGACGGGGAGCTAAGGTCGTGGACCTCGGGGCCGCACCCGGAGGTTGGTTGCAGGTCGCCAAGGAATCCGTCGGACCGGCCGGGAAAGTCGTCGGCCTGGATCTGCAGCCGATCGAACCCATAGAGGGGGTGTCCACAATCAGGGGGGACATCAGGGAAGAACAAACGGTCCAGGAGCTCCTGTCTCTCATAGGCGGAAAGGCGGACGTCGTACTTTCCGACATGTCCCCGCACATCAGCGGCAGCTACTCCGTGGACCATGCAAGGTCGGTGGAGCTCTGCAACCACGGCCTCGTGTTCGCTGCCAAGGTGCTGAAGAAGGGAGGGAGCATGGTGATGAAGATCTTCCAGGGGGACCTTATGCAGGAGTTCATGTCCGAGGTGAGGAAGCACTTCGGCGAGGTCCGACTGCACGGCCCGAAAGCGTCAAGGTCGAGCAGCTCGGAGATATACATAATCGCGAGGGACTTCTTCGGATAGATCCGCTGCCAGGATCCTTGTCGTTTCGCCGATGAGTTCCATCTGTTTCGTTTCTGTGATATTCTTCACCGACAGTCTTTAAGACACGAGAGTCGATTCAGAGAAGATGATCACTTATCTGACAGTGACCTTCAGCACCGAGGGGAAGAGACCGTCCGAAGTGCTCAGCGCACTCCACAATCTAGGCTTCGAGACAACGACAGGGAGCTACGATTGCCTGTATCGCTGGCCCCAAAAGGCTACTGTTGAGGAGGCGGTCTATCTCGCTGACAAAGTGCACGCCACGCTGAGGGGGATGGGCGTGCTGTTCAAGCTCGAGACGGTCAGCGACGAGATTTGATGACGAATTGTTCTCATAGGGAGGGATTCCGTGCTCTGCAGGAAAATAGTCTGCGTTGGCCGCAATTATCGCAGCCACGTGGCCGAAATGAAGGCCGACGTGCCGTCAGAGCCAGTGTTGTTCCTCAAACCGCCTAGCTCGCTGATCGGGAACGGTGAACCGATCCTTCTGCCGAAGGACATCGGGAGGGTCGATCACGAAGCAGAGCTCGCGGTGATTATCGGAAAGGGCGGCAAGGGCATTCGTGCGGAGGACGCTCTCGGTCACGTCGGTCAGCTGTCGGTCTTCAACGATGTGACCGGGAGGGACATGCAATCCGCCGCCAAGGCGAAAGGATTGCCTTGGACCCTCAGCAAAGGGATCGATACTTTCTCCCCGATGTCGGACCCGCGTCCATCGGGGGAAGTAGACGATCTCCAAGGCCTCGACATCGAGCTCAGGGTCAACGGTGTCGCGAGGCAGCGAGGCAACACCTCCGAGATGATATTCGGCGTGGCTGAGTTAATCGCGTACATCTCGCGATGGATGAAGATCGAGGAAGGGGATATCATCGCGACCGGAACGCCCGAGGGCGTCGGCCCCATCCGGCCGGGAGACACGGTCGAGATCGAGATCTCAGAAGTCGGCAGGCTCTCGAACCCTGTTCGGTCCCTCTAATCCCAGAATCTCTTCGTCCTCGCGTAGTTCATCTCTGCGCTCAGTATGTCCCTGAGAAACTCGTCCTCGTTGTCGTAAAATCCCGAGAGGACCCTCGCAGCCGTGTCCGGTCCGACGCCTCTTCCGGAGAGGGCGACGAGCGCTCTCTTGCCGTGCTCCATGACGAGATTCGCACTCTTGTACATCTTCTGGATCTCCTTCTTCTCTTCCTCACTGGGATCGGATTTCTTGAGCACCTTCACGATCTCTCTGTTGTAAGGATGAAGCACCGCCACCATGCGGCTGCCGCACTTGGGGCAGAGTATCTTCTTCGGCGCGTCCTTCGGCTTCATTCGCCATTGGTTGGTACAATTGACGCATGTCAGATAAAGGACCTCGTCCTCCAGCCTGTTGCCCAGTGCGACGAGGATGGAGTGGTCGGCTCGCTGCGGCATGATGAGCCCTCTCGAATGCTCGAGACCCGCCTTGCCGATAGGGGAGAGGGCGCATATCTCGAACTTGATCTCACCGGCCTCGATCCTCCTTATGACCTCGACCGTTCTTTCCAGGTCCAGGTCCTCCCAGAGCACCTTCCTTATCGCTTCCTCGAAGAGCGGCGTCCCCTCGAACACCTCGACCAGGCGGTTGAAGTTCACGGTCCGGTAGTCCGCCCCCTTCTCCACCACCCCGAACTTCTTCGCGACGTAAACGAAGCGCCACCTCAGGAAGCTCGAGCTCTTCATCACGAGCCGCACGAGGCTTTCCACGCCGTCAGGTTTTATCGACCTCAGGGTCTCGATTATCAAGGCGGGCCTCAAATCCCTGGGGAGCTCGATCACGATCCTGTACGGATCGGTGTGGACCAGGACGCTCTCGCCCAACCTCGCCGTCAGAAGGACCGAGAGTATCCTTGAGATCGTCTCGTTGACCCGCGTCCCGAAGCATACGTTCAGTATCGCGAGCTTCTTCCCGACCTCCAACGTAAGGAGGCTGTCGGAGGGCATGGGAAAGCCGTCCTTCTGCTTTCTCAGGTAGTCTCTCAGTCTCTTGTCCGCGTCTTTCTCTCCAGGGTAGCCCTCGACGTTCTCCAGTCTTCTGAGCCGCCCGACCTCCTGCGCGACCTCGAACGGCACAGGTATCTCCTCGCCGACCCAGGAAGGTATGGACCCGATCTCCTTCACTTGTTCCACGAGGAGCTCGTCCTCTCTGACCTCGATTATCCGCCAGGTCCTGCCCCGGGTTATGAATGTCGCATACGGTTCGGCGAACGAGACGACGAAACTCTCATCGAGGGAGCCGACGACGTTCCTGCTGCCTATGTCCCTTATCTTGAACGTCTTCTCGTCGGGGATCATCGACACGTTGTCGTAGAAGTACCTCATGCCCCGAGTGGAGCGCCTGAAGGACTCGTTCCCGACGAAGAGCAGCCCTATCTTCCCCAACTGGTCCAGGACAGCATTGAAATCCTCTCTCGAGAGGTTGCGATACGGATAGGATCGCACGATCGTTCCGTAGGCCTCCTCTATCGCGACCTGCCCGCTCATGGCCATCGACACGAGCTGGTTGGCCAATACGGTAAAGGGACTTTCCCTCACCTTAAGCTCCTCGAGTTCCCCGACCATCGCCCTCCTGCCGATCGCCAGACTCTCTGCGATTTCGTCAGGAGTGCTGGCAATGACGACACCCTTCGACTTCTCTCCGACCTTGTGCCCTGCCCTCCCCATTCTCTGTATCAGGCGGGTCACTTGTCTCGGGGAATTGTACTGGATCGCGAAATCCGCCGTCCCTATGTCTATCCCGAGCTCGAGGGACGAGGTGCAGATCAGACCCTTCAGCTCCTCTTTCTTGAAGGCCTCCTCCATCTCGACCCTTGTCTCCTTCGAGAGAGACCCGTGGTGCACGCCTATCCGGAAACCCTCGTCCCAGACGTGATATCTGGCTGCGAGCGCCTCCGCAGTGTCCCTCGTGTTGACGAACAGCAGGGTCGACCTGTGCGCTTCGATGATGTCCCTCGCCCTTCTCATGCAGGCAACGAGCTGGGAGTCGCTCTGAAGGATGCCTGCCAGATCCCGGTCCGGTTCCGTGACCTCGGGGCACTGGACGGTGACCTCCATTTCCTTTGTCACATCGGTGCGGACGACGCGCACATTGCGGCCCACGCCGCCGAGGAAGTCCGCCACCTCCTCCACGGTGCCTACCGTCGCGGACAGCCCTATCCGCTGGAACTCGCCCGCTGTCCGAGCCAGCCGCTCCAATGCGATTGCGAGCTGAGCGCCCCTTTCGTCGTTCGCCAGCTCGTGTATCTCGTCCACCACGACCCATTTTACTCTCGATAGGTGTTCCTTGAGTCTCTTCCCCGTGAACATGATCTGCAGCGTCTCGGGCGTCGTGATGAGCACGTCCGGAGCCGTCTTGGATTGCCTGTTCCTCTCTGCCTGGGACGTATCCCCGTGCCTTACAGCCACCCCGATTCCGAGTGCGTTGCCGAACTCCTCCAGTCTCCTGAGCATGTCCCTGTTCAACGCCCTCAGGGGGGTGATGTACAGGCACTTGATTCCCTCCCCTTCCAATCCCAGGAGTCTGTGGAATATCGGGAGCATGGCCGCCTCTGTCTTGCCTATTCCCGTCGGTGCGACCAGGAGGAGGTGCTCGCCTTCGAGGATGCGGGGGATCGCCTCCCTCTGCGGCCCGGTGGGTTCGTTGATGTTCTTATCCTTTAGGATCTGTCGGATCCTGTAATCTAGAAGTTCGAATGCCATGGCCAGCTGCAAACTGCAACGATTGACTGTAAGTATTTCAACCTATCGCGCTAGATGTTATCGAACCAGATACTCGGGTCCATGTTCCAGGGAGTCAAGAAATAGAAACATTGATGAACAGGGTATCGGCATATTGGCTCCATCAATTGCGGGGAGGAACATGGAGCCTGTTTTGTTGGTGCCGAGTGGGATAGAACTCGCGGTCGTAGCGGTAATGGTCGTTTTCGGGCTCGCTCTCGCTCTTGCAGGGCACAGGATCTGGAAGGGACTGATGGGCATCATCGGGGCCTTCCTCGGATTCATCCTAGGCTACACCGTAGGAATGGTCTTCAGCGGAGAGCTGGCGGGCTTCTTGCTCGGCGTCATAGGGGCGGTCTTCCTTGGCATAGTGTTCTACCGTTTGGTGTCGACCGGGGTCGCCCTCGTGATCGCTGCGGCAGCGTTCATATTGCTCTATCAGCTCGGCGCAGGTGTTATCATATCCGTTTTGGTCGCAGGCGCGGTCTTCGTCATAGTATTCCTGGGGTTCGAGAGGCTCATCGCGCTGTTCACCGCGCTCACCGGGGCCTCGATGGTCGTTTGGGGGCTGGACTTCCTGGACGTGCCGGCGCATTTCATCGTGCCAGCCTTCCTTGCGATCGCCGCGGTCGGAACGGCCGTCCAGTTCTTCGACATCGAGCGGAAGAAGAAGACGCCGGTCGTGACTCACGCGACGATCATGAAGATCGATGTGGTGAAGCGCTGCCCCACATGCGGCCAGGTTCTCGCATACATGCCTGACTACGACGCGTGGTTCTGCTACAGCTGCGGAAGATACAGCTAGGTCTGGCTTTGAATAATCCAAGAGAAGACTCGATACGGCCACTACTTCTGCGCTGGCTCGGTTGCCTCAAGCAGCAGCTCCGACACATCCTTGACCTTAATGTTCGAGCCCAGTTTTTTCGCGCCTTGCTCCAGGTTGAGAACGCAGAAGGGGCACGAGGAAGCGATGATCTCCGCTCCTGTGTCCAAGGCCTCCTTCACCCTCTCGGCCGCTATGTTCACGGCGAAGTCGTTGAATGCGGACTTGTACCCTCCGCCGGCGCCGCAGCACCTGGAGCTCATGCGGTTCCGCGACATTTCCACGAGTTCGATTCCAGGTATCGCTTTCAGTATCTCTCTCGGAGGTTCGAAAACGCCTCCGTGTCTTCCGAGGTGGCAAGGGTCGTGGTAGGTGACCTTCGCCTTGACCTCCCTCGTGATCTTCAGCTTCTTCTCCTTGATGAGCTTCTGGACGTACTGCGAGAAATGGTAGACCTCGAACGTCGGGTTGGAGTAGTACCTTCCGTAGTCCTTCATCGTCGTCTTATAGCAGCCGGCGCAGGTCGTGACCATCGCCTTGGCGCCCCGCTTCTCGGTCGCCGTTATCGTGTGCTCGGCGTACTCGTATGTAAGGTCTGTCATGCCGGTCCTCAATATTGGTGAGGTGCAGCACCACTCGTCCTCACCGAGAACGTCCAACTTCACATCCGCTCTGTGGATGACGGTCACGCCCGCTTTCGCGATGTTCTGGACGCGGTAGGAGGCGGTGCATCCCGCGAAGAAGATAACGTCCGGGTTCGCTGCCCTGGGGATCTCGGGCGGGAACCAGGCCGCCCGCTTCTCCATCGGCTCCCCGTACGGGTTCTTGACGCTCTTGATGCGTTCGTGGAACTTGCTGTGGGCCGGCAACGGTCCCGCTCCCTGATCCACGAGCCACTCCCGCACCTTCTCCCAGAACTCCGCGAACTCGATGTTCGCGTGGCAGACCGTCCAGCAGGAGGCACAGCCAGTGCACATGTAGACTGCCTTAACGAACTCCTCGTCCACCTCGACCTTCCGGCCGAGGAGTCTGTCGACGGGAGACCTCTTCATGAGCTGGTTCAGGTAGAATATCTTGCCCCTAGGCGTGACGGACTCCCATGGCGTCTGCGCCCAAGTGTCGCAGACTCGAATGCAGTAGCCGCACTGTAGGCAGGCTAGCAAGTCCCTCTTGATCTCAGGCATCTTGACCATCCATTCACCTCTTCGTACCAGGTTCGAGCCAGCGGACCTTCACCCACAGGGGAGGGTCAGGTTGGGGTAAAGGATGGAAATCGGATATTTATGTTTTGGTACGTTATCTGCCAGATGCGTTCGAATCGAATGGAGTGTCGTCGGGGAATCGTAATGCGCAGATCCTCAGTCGTGGATCGACTCAGCCCTCTAGTATCGGAGAGTATCCATACCAAGAACCTTCGGTCTTGAGCATATGGAGATTCTGCTCCAGCGCTATCTTGTGATTCTCCTCCCATTTCGCCAATTCTTCCAGTACTATCTTTGCCTTGGCGTCCGAGACGAGATTAACAGCGTCGCTATACATCTTTATTGAGTTTTCCTCGACCTTGATTCCAATCTCCACCGCTTCGATCTCTCCCTCGAGAGTCGAGCACTTCTTTCCGAGTTCAAGGGGGAATACTCTATCGGGGATGATCTTCAGGTACCGCTCGGCCGGTTTTATAGAAGGGATGTCCGCAGAAGGCATGATCCTCATTATTTCTTTCTCCAGTATCCTCCTGTGTTCCTTCTCGTCTTTTGCCAGGCCTCTGAGCAGAGCGGCGCCCTTCTTGTCCTTCGTGCACTCGTTCATGCTCGTGTACAGTTGGAAACCGAACTTCTCGACCTTGATCGCCGCCGCGAGAATTGAAAGTTGATCCTCTTCCATGCTTGTTTCTTCAGTGAGCAACGGCCTCTTATTAGTTGTTGAGAGATAGCGAAATGTTCCCGTTAGCATAACGAAATTCTTAAGGCTTTCGAACAGGCTTAGCGGTACGAGAGCGGCGTGCCTCGTCGGATAGACGCGCTTATCGATTCCGGGGAAACTGGCAGCGTTCGAGTTGATGCCTAGACCTGAAGAATTCTACCAGGACTCCTATGTCGGTCGGCGCTAGACCGTCGATCAGACGATCCTTTGAGGCACGGACTGTCAACGGAATGGAGGAAATGGGGAAATGTATGGATACTGGGGAAAGATTCTTCGAGTGGACCTGACAACCGGAAAGATATCCACTCAGGAATTCGATGAGGAATATGCCCGTAAGTGGCTAGGAGGAGTCGGCTTCGGCGTAAAGATCTGTTACGACGAGATACCTACTGGCGCAGATCCATTGGGCCCCGACAACGTCTTTGTTCTCTCAGTAGGACCTATCCAGGGATATACTGGAATACTGGGTTCAGGGCGGTTTACGATCGGGTTCAAGTCCCCTCTGACCGGCTTCTGGGGCCAGTCGACCGGTGGAGGCTATGCTGCTGAAGAGTTGAAGCGTGCTGGGTACGATGCGATTGTCGTGAAGGGCGCGGCGAAGAAGCCTGTCTACCTCAAGGTCATGGACGGCAAGGTCGAGCTGAAGGACGCATCTAGCCTGTGGGGGAAGGACATCCACGAAACCCAGGAAGCACTTTGGAAGGAAGTGGGCGACAAGACAGCCGTGGTCATGCCTATCGGACCTGGCGCAGAAAACCTAGTCAGGTACGCAGCTTTGACAATATATGACGGTCACGGCAACGCTGGCCGTATGGGCGGCGGTGCAGTGATGGGCTCGAAGAAGCTGAAGGCGATCGTCCTGAAGGGTAACAAGCACATCCCGATCAAGGACCCCGAGAAGCTGAAGGCTCTGAAGAAGGGCATCGCAGGCGTCGTCAAGGAGAGTGGATTCGCGAAGGCGAACCGCGAGGAAGGACAGGCGATGGCCATAATACCGAGGGAGCAGCTGAGCCTGCTGCCGATGAAGAACTTCGCTCTCGGCTCCTGGGCGGAGGGCGCGAAGAAGATCGGATCAGCCGGCGGTGACTTCAACCCGGTCCTGAAGCCGAAGCCCGACGCATGCTCGAACTGCGTCATGGGATGTCACAGGCGCGTGACCGTCAAGGAAGGGAAGAAGTGCGACATGGATGGCTACGGGCCGGAGTATGAGACCCTCGGTATGATGGGCAGCAACTGCCTCGTCGACGACCTTAAGGCGATCAACTACGCCAACCACTTGTGCAACATGTGGAGCATCGACACCATCGATTTCGGCGGTGTCGTCGGATTCGCCATGGAGGCGTACGAGAAGGGCTATATCAAGAAGAAGGACCTTGGCTTCGAGTTGAAGTGGGGCGACGGGGTTGCGATGTGCAAGCTCCTGAAGTTGATCGCGTTCAGGTCGAACGAGATGGGCCGCCTGCTCGGTGAGGGCCTGAGGGTCGCTAGCGAGAAGCTCGGATGCCCGCAGCTCGCGGTCCAGGTGAACAACGCCGTGATACCGGCCCACGATCCGCGTGCGTTCTTCTCGATGGCCTGCAACTACGCCACCGGACCTCGCGGACCCTGCCACGTAACAGGATTCTCAGAGGGCTCCGAGCTCGGCATTCCAGTACCTGAATATGACCTGCCTGGCATGGACAGATTCGACGACAAGCTGAAGGGCAAGGCCGCGCTGGCCTGGCAGGACATCTGCCAGTTCGACAACGCGCTGAGCTACTGCCTGTTCTACGACTTCGCCGGATACACCGGTCAGAACAAGGCCGACATGATCAACGCGATCACTGGCTGGAACACCAACACGAAGGAGCTCTTCATACAGGTCGGAGGCAGAATCAACCAGCTATGCAGGATGTTCAACCTGAAGCACGGCCTGATCCCGAAGAAGAACGATGTGCTCCCGCCGAGAATGTTCGAACCGCTCAAGGAAGGCAGTGCTGCCGGCAAGGTGCCCCCGATTGACAAGATGCTCAAGGAATACTACCAGGAGAGGGGCTGGCCGAACGGAATACCGACCGCCGACACGCTGAAGAAGTTCGGGTTGGACTTCGCAGTCGCGGACCTGAAGAAAATCCCTGCCGCGAAGTAAACGACTCGATCCGGAAGCAAAACCTTTCAAACCTCTATGTAGAAGAGGGCCCCGCGCCCTCCTCTTATTCTCTTTCTTTCCTTATCATGCTTCCCATGTTTTCTCGCTGTGTTAATTGAAGCAGGCGGTGGACAAACCTCTATTCGCGGTCCAGGCCGCACTACGGCCACCTTCGTCCCTTGTCAGGGGCCTGCCCCAATCCTTTTCACGCGGTCCGAGCCGCAGGTTTGATCGCGGGGTTGAG
>Ga0315281_10001067_pt1 | contig 40066 bp, 39 predicted proteins | sample YL17G07_0_MG_FD_204540 | JGI IMG/M metagenome (GOLD analysis project Ga0315281, IMG submission 204540) | Sediment microbial communities from Yellowstone Lake, YNP, Wyoming, USA - YL17G07_0 | ecosystem: Environmental > Aquatic > Freshwater > Lake > Sediment | place: USA: Wyoming | collected...
ATCTGTGCATAAACATACTTCATATATCTTTTTCCTAATTCCTTTAAACAATTCTAATTGTTCTATATCTATTGATAACTTCAATATTATTTCTCCAGCATGTTTTACTATTCGTCCTGCTACTTGCACCATCTTCCATCTGAATGTTCCTATTGTATGTTTCTGCCATGCTTCTGGACATGATAATCTCTTAAATCCTATAAATAGATTATATGCTATTATCCCTATTCTAAAAAACACCCTATTTGCTGAACTTTGACCACATGGCATATTTTCCATCCCAAATCCTATCTTTAATTCCTTATTAAAATTCTCAGCCTGTCCCCTTTGATTATGCCATTTTATTGCTTCATAAGTACTCTTTTCTTCTTCAGAATAATTCGTGGCTATTGCATGATATTTAAATCCATTATCTTTATCATCAAATATATCCTTTTCCTTGGGCTGTCTTTTAATTACCAGACGAAAGGCTTTCTTTGTTTTGTTCATACTATGTATTGTCTCTGCTATCTTATAACCGCAACCCTTCTTTGGCTCTATCCATTGATCTTCTTCTATTGTTTCTACTGTCGATTTTACCGCTTTATCCATACCTGCTGTTATACCATATGTTACCCCATCTAGCTCTAACTGATTTATTAATTCTGCCTGATACGAAGCACTGTCTGCACGATAATTTTTTATCTTCTTGCCAATAGGCATTCTTTCTTTACATGCTAAATAAAACTCTAACTGCCCTGTGGCTGGAGCTATATTACCTTCTCTGAATTCATCATATATACACAGTCCTGGTTCATATAAAAATCCAAGCATTGGCATATATCCCTTATTTCCTTTATATGTATATTTGGAATCAACTTTTTCTGCTATTATCTCTGTTGCATCTGCATCTAATGTATATTCCTTGATACCATCTCTTTTTAGTAGACGATGATTAAGTTCTATTCTTGTTTTATCCAGACCAGAATTATCAGTATTCCCTATCCTTCTAAGCCAATCCCCTACTGTATCAGGATTCGGTAATATATTACGACCTATCAATTTCATCAGTCCTTCTTCATTGTTCAACTCTCTAATGTCCTCTAAACTGCTACCTCCTGCTTGAAGCATCAGAACCAATGTATCAACAAATATTGATGATTTAAACCCACGATTACTCTCAGGCTTTGGAAGATGCCTATCACATAAATTCTTTAATCCTATGCCATGATTAAATTCTGCCATTAATGCCAATCCGCCATGTGCTGTTAATTTCTCTTTTGTGGTTTCCAACTTGAAAGAAAATATTGTTTGTGGTATCATATATTTAAGCCTCCTTGATGTTTTTTACCTTATAGGTGATATTTTATATCATCCATACATTATATACAAGGGGGCTTTTACTTTATTTTATCTTTTTAATCTCTGTTTTAGGGAAATTATAGTGTTGCATCAAAATGAAAATGTTCTATTTCTATTTTAATTTAAATTTCCCTGTGGCTTGGCATATGGTAATACTTAAAAAAACAAAATACCCTGTCTGCTAACGCATTCACCCCCTTTTAAAAAAGGGGAATAAAACTACACTCAGATTCTATAAGTCATTTTTTACAAAATATGATATAATAAACATAAATGATAAACTATCTAATAATAGGCTCTGGCGGTTTTATCGGCGCAATAACCAGATACGCCCTATCCGCATGGATAGGTCAAAGATGGGGTAGGAGCTTTCCACTAGGCACATTAATTATCAACGTAAGCGGGTGCTTTTTTATGGGGCTGATTATGTCACTGCTTACCGAAAGGTTTATCGCTAACCCATATTGGAGATCACTGCTTGTAGTGGGTTTTCTTGGGGCGTATACCACCTTTTCCACCTTTGAATTTGAGACAGGCAGTTTGATAAAAGACGGCGAGATTTTATATGCCGCTCTTAATGTGATTCTAAGCGTATTTATGGGATTTATAGCCTTGAGAATGGGCGAGATTCTCTCAAAGATGATATAGGGGGTTATTATATGCTGACCAAAGGTCCTGCAAAAAAACTTACAATATATATTGACGAGACGGATAAATTTGGACATAAGCCTGTTTATGAGGCTCTGGTGGATCTATTTTATAAAAAGAATATCACTGGAGTAAGCGTTTTCAGAGGGATTGAGGGCTATGGAGCAAGCGGTGTGATACATACGGCAAAGATGCTGGAGCTATCGCAGAGCCTGCCTTTAAAGATTGAGGTTATTGACACTAAAGAGATTATTGATATTGCCCTTTCAGAGGTATACCATATAGTAGAAAATGGACTTATAGAGATAAGCGATACGGTTGTTTTAAAGTGTAATGCTGATATCAAGCCGCATTCATAAAGGTAAGATACATACTGTTTTTATTAAATAAAAAAGGAATTCACCGCAGAGACGCAGAGGAAAATAAAAGAATAATTATAAATGAACCAACGGGTTATAAATATTATTAATTGTAATTTTTTCATTTTAGTTTTTCTCTGCGCCTCTGCGGTGGGAGCTTTTTCGTTTCTCTGTGGTATGAATTTTTAACCTATTTGAATGCGGCTTGATATGACCCCGTAAATTTATTCTTCTGCCAATCTACAGCTTTTTTATAATCAATAAAACACTTCTCTTGTTCTCTGAATTCTCTTGTATGACTTAAATATCTTGAACCACTTTTTTTCATCCCAATATGAGCATGTAACATCTCATGGTATACTATGTATTGCAGATAATATAACGGTACTTTGATTGAATCAAGAATAGGGTTGATAGTGATAATATTTGTAATTCGATTATAACTGCCAAGCCTTCTTACCCTTACCCTTTTTCTAACAGGTTTTCTGCCCCAAGTTATTTTAGAAGAAATCGAATCTTCAAAATATGTTTCATTTATATGATTATATATTTCAGATAGATTATGATACCTGCCCAATATGCGTAGATTAATGACTTTCTTTGTCTTGAGAGGATTAATATTGTTGGAATTTTCTCTTATAAAAAAAGTGGTTTGTGGTATTTTGGCCTTTCTGTTTATTATAAAACTGGCTATCTCATCATGTATGGCAGAATCAGCAGTCAAAAAAATCCTTTGAAGCCTTACTATCAGCACATTTTTCTCTAATCTTACAGAGATCATGCTTGAGGTATTATCTGTCAAGATAAGAGAAATCTCCCTTCCTACAATTCTCTGAAGATAGACCTTGAGTTTATTAGCTGCAATATCAGTATTCATATGGTTTTATGTTTATGCTGGGCTGTTAACCCTTGCTCTCACTTAATGCAATTAAATCTTCAGCAGACATCATAGTTCTTGCGTCTTCAATATCAAGCATAGCAACCCTGAACATCTCTTCTAATGAAGTGATTCCCTGTGCAGCCTTAATAAAACCGTCTTCTACCATTGAGATCAGATGCCCCTTTTCTCTAGCAATATTACGTATACGGCTTGAGGCAGTTCTCTCAAGGATTGCATCACGGATAGAGGAATTTACTATAAGCAGTTCATGGATGCCGACGCGCCCTTTATATCCAGTGTTTCCACATTCATGACATCCTTTTGGACGTTTAAAATTGTATCTGTCAGCAACTATATTGGAAATACTGGCATATGCGTTGAGAATATTTTTGTCAGGCAATGACGGCTGAGCACAGTGCTTGCAAAGAACTCTGACAAGCCTTTGGGAAACAACTGAGATAATGGTTGAGGATATCAAAAATGTCTCAACTCCCATGTCCATAAGACGTAAAAGCGCGCCGGTTGTATCATCTGTATGAAACGTGGTTAATAATTTGTGACCTGTAAGCGATGCCTGAATAACCGCATTTGCAGCATCTCTATCCCTTATCTCGCCAACCATTATTACATCAGGGTCTTGACGCATTATTGATTTTAAGAAATCAGAATATGTAAGATTTAATTTTGGGTCAAACCTGCCTTGAGTTATGCCTTCAATTGTGTATTCAATTGGGTCTTCAACCGTTATGATAGAACGTGTGTTGTTATTTAGATATAAAAGTGAGGCATATAAGGTCGTAGTCTTTCCAGAACCAGTTGGACCAGTTACCATGCAAATACCAGTTGGCTGATCTAAAATCTTCACATATCTCGACAGATGAAATGGTGAAAAGCCAAGCATCTTGAGGTCAACTAATTTGCTCTGACGATGAAGTATTCTGATGACAATATTTTCACCCCACATTGAGGCATATGTGGAGATTCTTAGGTCTACCTCTTTATTCATAACCCTTGCCTCAATACGTCCGTCTTGATGTCTGCGCCTCTCAGAGATATCAAGTCCGCAGAGTATCTTTATTCGAGAAGCAAGGCTTCTGCTTATAGAGACTGGCAGGTCAGTGACATGTTTTAACATACCGTCAACTCTGTAACGTATCCTAATCCTTCTTTCTTGAGGCTCAATATGAATATCGCTTGCCTCTTCAAGTATTCCGTTTGTGATGATGTAGTTTACAATACCTATAATATCATCTCCTGTGGAAACTGATACCTCTGTTGCGCCAATAACCAGCTCCTTATTGTGAGCCGCAATATCTGAATGAGCGTGAATATCAACCTCTTGAAATAGTAAATTGATTGCCTTGATGATGTCTGCAGAATGAGAGATTGCTGGTTCAACCTTTGCCTTAAAAACCTTCTCGAATGATAGGATTGTTCCTTCATCTAGTGGGTCAGCCATTATGACTGTTACAATGTCATCTTGTTTGAATGCTGGTATTGCAATATTTGTCATCAGAAATGTCTTATTTAAAGACTTTACGAGTCTTTTATCAATAAGGGCGACATTTGGAGTAATCTTTGGGAAACCTAGCTGGACGCTAAGGGCTTCTACAAGGTCAAACTCAGTGATGTAATTATTTTCTATTAATATAATTCCAAGTTTTTTCTTTTCAAATCTTTGTATTTTCAGAGCCGTTTTGTTCTGTTCACTATTAATAAGACCCATATTTACTAGCAGTTCGCCAAGAAAAATACGTTTTTGGTATTGTCTTAAAATAGACTTTAGCTCATGTTTTGATATAAAGTTTAGATTTATGCATACCTCTCCAACTGGCAGATATATATTAAGTTGTTTTTGAACCGTAAGGGCTTTATCAAGCTGCGCTTGAGTAATGAATTGTTCTTGAACTAAAAGGTCTCCTAACATTAGCTTTTCAGGCTTTGACATAAAATATTTAACTCCATCGGTTTATCTAATATAGATTTTGGCAAAATATCATTGTGTTTGTCAAACCTTAAAAATGTGAGAGTATACTATTAAAATATAATATCTATCTTTGGACATAATAATATCAAATGTTTTATTATAATCACATGGCGTCATGTAATTAAGGAGTGGTAAAATAATGTCAATTTTAAAAAAGGTAATTCTTTATTTGATTTTATTAGTCATTCTATCTATCTCCATTTTTTCTCTATATTTAGTCATGAATATCCCTTCAATTGATGAACTTATTCCAGAAAACTCTCCAACTGGCACAAAGATATTCGATAGAAGAGACCGCCTCATAGTTGAATTGAAAAAAGAACCTATAGATTTCATCCCTATCGAAAAACTCCCTAAGCACCTTATAAACGCAGTTGTGGCGGTTGAAGACTCCAGATTTTTCCTGCATAATGGCGTTGATTTAGTTTCAGTAGTTAGAGCCTTATTGAGCGACGTTTTTCATCTTTCTTTCAAGGAAGGCGGGAGTACCATTACTCAGCAATTATCAAGGACAATATATCTATCTAATAAAAAAACATTCCTTCGCAAGGTAAGCGAGATTTTATTGTCTATAAAGATTGAGACAAAACTATCTAAGGAAAAAATTCTTGAATTATATCTGAATAATGTATATTTTGGTCATGGAAGATATGGGATACAAAATGCCTCAAGGTTATATTTTGATAAATCTGCCTCTGAGTTGTCACTGCCTGAAGCAGCCATGCTTGCAGGTATCATTAAATCCCCAAGCAATTATTCTCCTTTGATTAATTTTATCTCTGCCTCTAATAGGCAGGCAGTTGTGCTGACTTTAATGGAAAAAAACGGATATTTAAGAAGAACGGATCGTGAGAGCGCAATTGCCTCTCCAATTTCTATCAGCCCAGAACCAAAATCTGATTCATATAGTTATTTTATAGCTGTTATCAGAGGTTATTTAGTCAATAAATATGGTTATCAAAAGGTATACAAAGAGGGTTTAAATGTTTATACAACATTAGATTCAGATATTCAAACCATTGCCTGGCGGACTTTAAGGGAAGGATTAAGCGAGATTGATAAGACAACCGGATGGCATAGCGTTAATAAAAAGATTGATATAATTGATAACCTGAATGCCTTGAAGGGATCAGGGTCGCAGCGAGATAAAAAGATTGGTTTAAATACCAATAAATCTCTGCCTTTTCACAAAGGAGATATTCTGCCAGGCGTAGTTTTATACAGCACGCATCAAAAGGCATTTGTAAGCGTCAGGGGTATTGTTGGTCTTATAGACGAGGCAGACGCTCAGTGGGCAAAGAAGATATTTATAAAAGATACGGGTAAAACTCTTTTTCTTCCCAATTTCGACCTTCAGTTAATTCTAAAGCCTGGAGACGTAATTCAGGTTAAAATTAAGGATGTATCAAAGGGACATCTACTCCTTTATTTAGCTCAAAAGCCTATGATTCAAGGGGCAATCATTGCAATTGAACAAACAACTGGAGCCGTTTTAGCCCTTCAAGGCGGTTATGATTATGATGAAAGTGAATTTAATCGGGCAGTATCAGCAAAAAGACAGCCAGGATCAGTATTTAAACCAATAGTTTATGCCCTTGCCCTTGAGCAAGGCTATAAGCCTTCAACCATGCTTTTAGACCAGCCAATCAGTATTGATATTGGGAATGGCAAGGTTTATAGTCCTCAAAATTACGATAAACAATTTAGGGGAATGGTAACTATGGAAGATGCCCTTAAATATTCTATTAATACAGTTCCTGTAAGGCTTGCTTCTGAGCTTACCATAGAGAAAGTAATCTCTTTTAGTAAAAAAATGGGCATTCATTGCGATTATCCAAATAATCCAAGCATTGCCCTTGGCACAATGTCAGTGTCTCCATTAAATATTGCAAGCGCATATGCAGTATTTGCTAATAAAGGATTTCTAATTGAGCCTGTTTTTGTTAGATATATTAAGGATAGAGACGGCAATATTATTGAAAAAACAACAGATTCTAAGACACAGGTTATAAGCAGCAATACCGCAATGGATATTACCTCTATGTTAAAAGAAGTTGTAAATTCAGGAACTGGTCAAAATGCCAAGATTGCGGGTCTCTCTTTAGCAGGTAAAACTGGAACTACAGATGATTATAGAGACGCATGGTTTGCAGGATATTCCGATAGTCTAACCACTGTTGTTTGGACAGGGATGGATGATGGCTCTATAATTGGTGAAAATGCCACAGGAGGAGCGGTTGCCGCTCCTATCTGGAGGACATTTATGTATGAGGTGTCACGGTTGAAGTAACTTTATAATAAGGAGAATCAACGAATGGATACTAAAATCAAAAACTCTTTGAGCAAGGTACCAGAGGTTACTTTATTTTTCTGGATAATAAAAATAGCTGCTACCACATTAGGCGAAACAGGCGGAGATGCAGTATCAATGTCAATGAAACTGGGTTATCTTATTGGGACAATAATATTTGCAGCAATCTTTTTAATTGCAGTATTTGCGCAAATCAAGGCAAAGAGCTTTCACCCATTTCTCTATTGGACAACTATAATTGCAACAACAACGGTCGGGACGACTATGGCGGATTATGCTGACCGCTCTCTTGGGATTGGTTATACAGGCGGTACTACAATATTATTTACCTTGTTGATGGCATCTTTGCTCATATGGAAATGGTCGCTTGGTTCTGTATCGGTTGATACTGTCAATTCCCCAAAAGCCGAGATGTTTTATTGGATAACTATCATGTTTTCTCAAACCTTAGGCACTGCGCTGGGCGATTGGACTGCAGATACGGCTGACCTTGGTTACGTTGGAGGCGCAATGGTATTTTCAGGACTGCTGACGCTTGTTGTTGCTGCATATTATTGGACAAAGATATCCGTCGTGGCGCTGTTTTGGGCTGCATTCATCCTTACCCGCCCGCTTGGAGCTGTGCTTGGCGATTTTCTTGATAAACCAATAAGCTCCGGTGGTTTGGCTTTAAGCCGCTATAGTTCATCTGTAATTTTGCTTTTATTCATATTGATTTTAAATTTAATTTTTAAACAAAAGGCTACAGCGCGAAGTCATTGATAAATGACAAAATGTCCCCTTTTAGAAAAGGGGTGGCAGGCTTTTGCCTGACTAAGTATCTGAGGTATAAGGAAAATATATTGCTATTCAAAGATATTTATTTAGATACCCTGCGGTCTTGCCGCAGGGTATTCATTTCCATCGTTTATAGTATATATCTCCCGCCTAAAGATATTGTGTAACTTGGTGTAAGCTGTACACCGTTTACGTTTTCGTAAATTGGAATTTGAACGAAGCCGTAAGCCGTAACTTGATCACCAATCGGCACGCTAACGCCAGGACTTAGGTACAACAGCGTCCCACCAGTGCTAACTGTATCCGCATTTTTTCCAGTATCGTGTAAGACGTAGCGGAAGTTAAGTTGAATTTGGGGGAATATAAAGTTCAAGTCCGAATAGCGTAGCCCTAAGTTAAGATTAATCCCTTCTCCGGGTCTATACTGATCTGTTGAATAGAGCGCTGTCTGAAACATAACCTGAGTGAAGTAATCAAATGACTGAGTCATAGTGTCGGTATAGTATATTCCAAGTATCATATCTGTTGTGCCTGAGCCAGGCTGTAAGCCTTTATCTATCGTAACAGGACCAGGGGCAGTCGGATCGGTTGATGTTCCAGTCATCGTGTAACTGCCGGTTGGGAGCTTGAAACCAAAAAGAACCCCAAGATTGTTTCCCGATATAAAGCCCTGATAACGCCCAAGCACCTTTATATCTCCAAAACTTGAAGTATTAGAGTTGTACTGTCCACCGTCAATTCCAGGGACGTATCCATCCGAAGCAGTGCCAAGAGTTTCGTGTACTCGGTAAATATAAGGTATCTGGACGTTAACTCCCCATTCACGGCTAAATGTATAGTCAGCGCTTAATGTGAGATAATTGTTTCTGGTAAATTTCTCGATTTCCTGTGGTTTAGCGACTGCAGAGGGTGAAATTGGGTTAGTCACGCTGCGTAATTGATCCTGATTTACATAATCGTAACGCAAATCCAGCTTTAGTCCTAACATTGAAGAGAACTGCAGGTTATCCCAGTCGGAACTTAACATGCAACCGCAGCTAGCGCATGCCTCGACATCTGATGAGGACAGCAGTCCCATGATTGCAATTAGAGTAAAAGCGGCAATTTCAATAAAAATTTGGCGTATAGTTTTCTTTAGCGCAGCCAGAAGAGAAAAAATTTTTTGCATTGTGTCTCCTTTTGTAGTATAGATTCTCATATAATAGTACGTAATTTCAACATGTTGCGCAGTAGTCATAACGAGATGTTCATCACGTTACAATGGTGGCGCTCTTAATGAAATAGATTTTTTAAGATATTGTGGAGGTGTTTGGAGGATGGCTTATTTCTACTAATAAAATTGATTTGTGAGTGGTAAATATTTGAAGCGGTTTAAGTTCCGAAATGCCTGACGAAATTAAACCAAAATCAGGTTCGTTAATCATTGATGTGTCCACTAGTATATTAGAAAGATACACCCCTTGAGTATCACAGACATCAATGGCGGCAAACGAGAGGGTCTTACTGCAGTGACCATCTTGCCCATGCGTTAAACACTGTAGTGGAGTCAATATCAAAGTAATTACTATAAATAAAATCACACTCGCAATTCTCATAAGGATAGGATATAATAATAAACAGGGTATTTGTCAATCAAATTTTATCCCCAAGCTATGATATAGAAATTTGTATCTATCAATATTAACTCTCTGAGGCGAAATATAGCATTGACGTTATATTATTTTTTTTATACCAGATTATTAATAAGAAGTCAAACGGGGATATTTCTGAAAAGAGATATCCCCGTTTTTTGTGATATAGAAAGAAATAGAATTCACCACTTAACACTATATGAAAACGGAATTTATTACTGTTCCTTCAATAGGCTCAGACATTGCAAAGAAAAGATTTAAAAATTTTGTTTAAGGAAATATTCAGGAACATCTCAAAACTTTTTTGCCAAGGCAGTATTATATATTATACATACCATATTAATAGTAATTTATGCTTTATTTTCAAATAGTTATATATTTTTTAAGGATATACTATCTATGAAGCATTACAACAAACAACGCAGTTAATGTCTCTGTGAATATTCAGCTTTTCAAATAACATATCAGATAAGTTAAATACGAGCATAGAATTAAGCAATGGCTTGCCAAAATTAGTCAGCAGTTTTATTGCCTCAACAGCCATTATACACCCGAGCATCCCAGAAACAGCGCCTAATACTGGAAACCCTAACTCTTCCCATTCAGGATTATCTTCTGGATATATACAGTTAAGACATGGCGTAACATGCGGGATGATATTAAAGAGATAGCCTTCCATACCGTTCATTGCAGCCTCAATCATCAGAATATTCTCAGTTATGCAGCCAATATTCAATGCCCTGCGTTCCCTGAAATTTGGTCTCGCAGAAAGGGCAATGTCAACGCCGTCAAGGAGTCTTTCTATATTATTATCGGTTGTCCTTTCATCATATATCATTACCTCAACGTCTGGATTTATGTCTTCTATAGATTTTTTAGCCTGCTCTACCCTGACCTTGCCTATGTGATCATGTCTCATAAGTATCTGCCTATTCATACTTGAAAGAGTGAGCTTTCCAGAATGGGCTAAAATCATCTTGCCTATTCCAGCAGAAGCAAGATAAAGGGCAGCAGTTCCTCCAAGACCGCCTATTCCAGCAATCAGCGCAGTGGAATCCTTGAGCCTTTCCTGATGACTTTGTGAGAAGCCCATAAGTGTCATCTGTCGTCTATAGCGTTCCATCTCTATTTCAGAAAGAAGAGATTTATTAACAGACCCTTTCATATTGTTCCTCGCTTAAAATTGAAAAAAGCATCTCCGTCTCCATGTCCCTGTCTTCTCCAAGCGTTCCAATTGCATCTGCTCTACACTGTTTACAGTGAGTCATTTGAGGTATATGGGTCCCGCAAACTGCGCGCATATTACTCAACATTCCATGTATAGGTCTTATAATATGCGCAAAATCTGCCTGCGGATAAAGCGGTATTATGTTCATAATATTTGCGTCTGCCAAACCCGCGGCATGAGCTATCAACGGAATTTCTCCATCGTTGATACCGTCAATATACACAGTATTTACCTTCACAATAAGTCCAGCTTGTACTGCTTTTGTTAAACCAGTCCATTGGTTTTTAAGCAGGAGTTGCACGCCTTCCATGTTATCAAGACGGTTACCATTATAAGAAACTGCAGAATATACCTTTCCTGCAGTCTTAGAAGTTACAGCATTAATGGTAATTGTCAGACTTTTAACGCCGCATCTAACAATATCGCTAAGCTTATCATTAAGCAAGAGTCCATTTGTCGATAAGCAAAGTATAAGGTCAGGGAATTCCTTATTGATTAATTCAAGAGTTTCAAAAGTTGCCTCATTTGCGAGCGGGTCGCCAGGGCCTGCAATACCTACTACAGTTATGTGATTGTCTCTCTCACTTATATATTTTACCCTTTCATACGCCTCATTTGGGGTTAATATCTTGCTTGTTATCCCGGGTCTTGATTCATTGGCGCAGTCGTATTTTCTTATACAATATCTGCATTGAATATTGCAGACAGGAGCAACAGGCAAATGAATCCTTCCAAATTTGTGATGAGCGCTTTCAGAAAAACAGGGATGATTTATTACTATATTTTGTCCTTTAGATATCATGGCTATCACCAGCCTCATATAAATTTAATTAATTTTAGATTTCTAATTTAAGATCAGAAATCTAAAATTATTTTTTAAAGCACAACATGCACATGGCATTTCTTTGTGCAGATTCTTGAACATGCCTCACATCCTATACAGTTTCCGGGATTTGCAATTGACATTATTTTATTACCCATGTCATCTCCAAACTCATCATTACCCTTAAAGGGCTTCTCTATAAGTTCAAGCACTTCCCTGCTGCAGACTTTATAGCATCTTCCGCAGCCTATGCACAAATTAACGTCTATTGACTCTATAAACTTTGGTATCCACTCCTTACCATCTCGTGTAAATCCAAGCATTGACATCTCTCCTCCTATATAATAGCCTCTCCGTCTTTCTCTCCAGTCCTCACTCTCAGAGCGCCTTCTATGGGCGAAATAAATATCTTTCCATCACCATACATTCCCTTTTGGTTGACCTTTATTATTGTCTTTACAAGTGTGCTTACCACATCGTCTGGCACAACTACAGTCAGCATCTTTTTAGGCACAAAAAGCGCAACCTTTGGCAGAGTATGCTCAAGGGCATATGAAGACGGCGTAGGAGTCAGTTTTACTGCTGTAACAAAATTATCTGAATCCATCTCTGTATTCATAGAACCTTTTTGTTTTCCTCTACCGTCTACGCTTTGAATGGTCAGTGAAGGGTAGCCTAATTCTACCAAAGCCTGTTTAGTTTCTGTTACCTTATCTCTTCTGATAATCGCAGTAATTTCTTTCATAATACTGCCTCGCCTGTTCTTACAGTATAAGCTGCCTCTACTGGGCTTACGAATATCTTCCCGTCTCCTATAAAGCCTGTTTTAGCCTTATCCTGAATAATCTTGATAACCCTGTCAACATCCTTGTCATCAACTACCATCATGATAAGGGTTTTGGGAAGCTCATCATAATGAATTGGACCTACCTGAAGTCCTTTCTGTTTGCCCCTTCCAAATACAGGCATCTTAGTAAGCGCTGGGAAACCTGCGCCCTCAAGCGCCAAAACAACTTCTTGATCTTTTTCTGGTCTTATAAATGCTCTAATCATCTTCATGTTATTTCCCTCCAATTAAATATTCTTATTTGATATCGCCCTTTTAAGCCATGGCGTAGGCGTTGTCTTTATGGTATTGAGCAGCATTTTCAAAGATTCTTCTATGGATTGACCATCCTTTAACTTGACAGGCATTATACCTTTTTTTGCCAGCTTTGCCGCTGATGGGCCCCCTATATCAGTTATGTAAATAATCTTACAGTCAGAGAGTTTGTCTATTTTTGCCAAAACCAAGTTCTCGTGAACTTCGCCGGCATTTTTTGTATCTTCTATAGCCGTATCTCTGCCTTCGGCAAACTTTCTTGTCTCAGAAAAATTATAACCCTCTTCAGTTATTTCAAATACTTCAAACATACCCGCCCTTCCAAAATGCTCATTAACGGTTATTTTGTCTGCTGTTGCAAATGCTACCTTCATATTTCACCTCTTTTAAAACTTATTCACTAAATCAATAATGTGTGAAAGCGCTCCACTATATCCGATTGTCACCTTTGAGCAATAACCAAACGACTTATAGACTGGAAATCCTATCTGATAAAGCGGTACGCCAAGCCTTTGCGTAATATCCTCAGCATGAGAGTTTGAGATAACAATGTCAAACTCTCCTTCCATAGAGTGAAGATCACCTATAACCACATCTCTTGCAATAATATCACCTGAAGCAGGACAATCTGTAGGTATTACCGAAAGTAATACCTGCGCCCCTGCCTCATTAAGCCATCTTGATGTTTGAATAGATAGGTCGGGTTCAAGCGCAAGGCAGACCTTTTTCCCGCGAAGGTAAAAATGCGCATCCCTAAGCCCGTCTATAAGAATACTTCTCTGTCTAATATATCTTGAAGGTACTGGATTTCCGCTTAGCATTGACAGGGTCTCCATAAATATATCCGTATCTTCTAACCCAGAGATTCCAGCGAAAACCTTGTATTCTATATCAAAAACTCTTTTAAGGTAAGAGGCTGCATCCTCTAAACTTGAGCCTATAGCAATTGTGAAAATTGCCCCGCCCATCTCTTTGATTCTTTCAATTCCTATTCCCCCTTCTGCCAAAGGAGACATTCCCTTTCTGCTCCCATCAAGACTTGAGAGGTCTGGCAGAATAATCGGTTTTAACCCGAAAGACTCTATAATCTCACGCAGAGAGGTGAAGTCAACGGGATTAAGGTGACCCCCTGCAAGCACATTGATATTATTATTGTAAACTCCTTTGCTTCCAATTTCAGTCCTCCTTAAAACTGCCTTTACTGCATTACAATATCCTGTTTCAATCCCTCCTTCATAATCTGGGGTAGAGATATAAATGACATTGTGAACTGAGTCATAGTTTTTGACGATTCTTCCTGAATCGTCGCCCTTGATTTCTGAAAGGCCTGATGTCAGAACACCGATCAGGTCGGGCTTGTTTTTTGTTATAATTTCATCAATTACACGCTCAAGACAGCCCTCGCTTCCCATAACCACATCTTCTGTGAACATCTTTGTGCTCTGTAGAGCAATCGGCTCCTTAAAATGCTTTGTAAGGAGAACCTTCTGTAGAAAACTACATCCCTGCGCCCCATGTATAACAGGGATTGCCCTGTCTATGCCTTGTAAAGCCATAGCAGCCCCTACTGACTGAGAATGTCCTATCGGGTTTATAATTATATCTTTAGACAACTTTTTTATATTCGGTTTTATATTTATCCTTTCCCTGTAAAAAAGAACGCTATTTGATATGTCTCTTGCTAGGTTTACAAGCCCCTCATATCCAGCGTATGCGGTATGCCTTTCTTGATTAACATCAACAAAAGGTATGCCTTCCTTTACGCCAAGATACTGGTTTCTTCCCCCAGCAACAAGGATATCAGCCTTGTTATCTCTAATGAGTTTGAGGAGATTTTTGGGAGTGACATCTTCAACCAGAGGAGCGTTTTCCCCGAGTATCTCTTTCATCTTTTGTTCATCTTCAAAGGTGCTTTTCTTTGTTCCAATAGCTGCAACCTTAATCCCTAAATCCATCAGCGCAGATATAAATGACCAACTCTTTACTCCACCAGTATAAAGCACCGCCTTCATCCCTTTACAGTGTTGATATGTCTTCAGTTTTTGATGGAGTTTAGCTTGCTCTCTTTCAATTATTGAATCTATTCTTTCTGTAATCTTGGTGTTTCCTAATTCCCTAGCAATCGCCCTAAGTGCCTTTGACATTTCCGTTTTTCCAAAAAATGATGCTTCAATGTACGGAATGCCGTATTTATTTTTCATCTCCTTAGCCACATTTATTAAGGCGCGGCTGCATACTACAACATTAAGTCTTGCCCTATGGGCGAATGTTATTTCCTCAAATGCTGCATCACCTGTTATCTTTGAAAGTATAGTTATTCCTGCCTCTTTTATAAGAGGCTCTATAAGCCAGAGGTCTCCTGCGATATTATATTCGCCTATGAGATTTATAGCGTTATCAACGGTATTAGCAGGCTCGCCTTTTCCTATAACATAATCAAGGAGCGCCTCTCCAGCAATCCTGTTTCCAAGATTTTTAGGACCAATAAAACCAGGGGCAATAACTGGTATTACTCTGATACCAAGCGTATTCTCTGCCCTTAATGCCACTGATACAATATCTTCGCCTATTAGACCGCTTACACATGTGGCATACACAAAAATTGCCTTTGGTTTAACGGCTTGATAGACTTCCAAAACTGCCTTATACAATTTTTCTTCAGAGCCGTATATAATGTCTATCTCATTCATATTTGTAGTAAAGCCCATCCTGTGAAGACTTCCATTTGTAGAGAGTGAGCCTCTGCCTTCCCATGAATTTCCAAGACATGCAATAGGCCCATGAACTATGTGGGCAGTATCGGCTATGGGCTGAAGCACTATCATAGCCCCGTCAAATGCGCAGGATTCACCGCCCCGTGTGCGGCAGATTTTTTCTTTCTTTTGCCGATTACAGCCAACGTTCGTTAATTTATCTATGTCAGTGAGCATTTTTTCCCTACCTTATTACATCAAAACTTGCTGTATTCATTGTTTTTCTGTCTAGTTCGTCAAGGATTGTATTAATTACCCAGTTTATTAAATTAATCACGCCTTGATAGCCGATTATCGGATACCTATGGAGGTGATGTCTGTCAAAAAGCGGAAATCCAATCCTGATAAGAGGAGTGCTAGTATCCCTCCATAAAAACTTCGCATAAGAATTCCCTATAAGAAAATCAACTGGCTCAGTAAACAGCAGAGACCTGAGATGCCACATGTCTTTTCCAGCGTAAACTTTAGCTTCACTACCAAATGGTGATTCACTAAGTATTCTTTGGGCATCTTCCTCAAAGGATTTATCTCCCATTGTGCAGACAATATGTACAGGTTTTCCACCCATCTCCATTAAGAAATTGATAAGTCCTAAAAGCTGGTCAGGGTCTCCTACAAGCGCAAACCTTTTTCCGTGCATATATGGATGAGAATCCACCATTGCATCCACTGCGCGTCCTCTTTCATCTGTAATTTCAGAAGCAATGGGTTTACCTGTAATCTTGCTTATCTCATCAAAAAATTTGTCCGTATTTTTAATCCCAATAGGAGACGTCACTATTGTTTTTTGTCCCCATTCCTTATTGATATAATCAATAGTCTTTATAGTTGAATACTTCTGGAGCGCAACTGTGGCTGAAGAATTTATGCAATCCATTGTATCTGCCAAAGGCGTTCCGCCTGGGTATAACTTGTAATGCCCTGTGTTTGGCGAATCAAATATATCGCTTACATCCGATAGTAGAGTGTGTTTGACGCCCATGAGATCAAGAAGTCTTTTTATCTCTCTGTAATCCCCAGTGTATGTATCAAAGCCTGGTATGATATTAATCTTTTCATTCGGATGTCCTTTTTTTCCTGCCGTAGCTGCCAAGAGTATCGCCTTTAGCATATTGTCGTAGCCATTAATATAAGAACCTGTAAAGCTAGGTGTATGAGCAAAAGGAACAAGAAAGTCATTTGGTATAATCCCCTTTTCATTTGCCTGTTTAATAAAAGAATTGAGGTCATCGCCTATGACCTCAGCCATACAAGTCGTAGATACTGGAAGCATCTTTGGATGATAAAGAGTATATGCGTTTTCTAGACCTTCAAGCATATTGTTCAACCCTCCAAAGACTGCTGCATCTTCAGTCATAGAGGTTGATATTGCAGCAAAGGGTTCTTTGAAATGCCTTGAAAGGTGGCTTCTGAAATAAGCCACACAACCCTGAGCGCCCTGAACAAACGGCATGCTTCCTTCAAATCCTGATGCGCAAAATACCGCGCCTAAAGGCTGGCATGCCTTTGCTGGATTTATCTTAATATTCTGCCTTTTGAAGTTCAGCTCTTTATATTCTTGTGTCTTAGTCCATTCAGCAATTTCTGTAACCTTTTCCTTAGAAGGGGGAAGTTCAAATTCCCTTTTATTTTCAAATTGTTCAATATATTCATCTTGCAGAAATAGATCATTATGATCTTTTATATCCATTGGTTTCATTATTTCCTCCGAATCAAGTCCCATGTAGGACTGTTTACTGTCATATCCATATCTCTGGCAAAGACTGGGAAGCCGTCAAAGCCATGATATGGTCCAGAATAATCCCACGAGTGCATCTGCCTAAAAGGCACTCCCATCTTATGATAAGAGTATTTTTCTTTTATTCCTGCTCCAACCATATCTGGTCGAAGCCTTCTTGTGAATTCCTCAAGTTCATAAAGAGTGGCATCATCCATGATCACCGTGCCTTCCTTCAACTCAGGATAAGTCCTATTGTAGTCGTCATTATGTCCAAATTCATATCCTGCCGCAACTATCTCCATACCTAAATCCTCGTATGCCCCGATTGTATGTCTAGGTCTTAATCCACCAACATATAGAATAACCTTTTTATCTTTTAACTTTGGCATGTACTCAGCAATAACGGCGTCCATTGCCGGTTTATATTTTTCTATAATCAACTCTGCGTTATCCTTGATTTTTTCGTCAAATAAAGAGGCAATCTTTCTTATACTTTGATATATCTTTGTAGGTCCAAAGAAATTAAACTCTACCCATGGAATACCATATTTCTCTTCCATATGTCTGCATATATAGTTCATTGAACGATAGCAGTGAATAAGGTTTACCTTAGCCATATGCGCAATGCCCATTTCATTTATAGACGCATCTCCTGTCCACTGAGCTATGACCCTAAGACCAAGTTCTTCAAGCATCTTTCGTGAAGCCCATGCGTCTCCGCCAATATTATAATCTCCAACAAGCGCTACGTCATAAGGGGTAGATTTTTCTAAAATACCCTTACCTAAAATATGATCCCTTATGCTGTCATTTGCAATGTGATGCCCTAGAGATTGACTCACGCCTCTAAATCCTTCACATCTTACAGGAACTATGGGCATTGCCAATTCTACTGATACCTTTTTAGCTACTGCCTCAATGTCATCTCCTATAAGACCTACCGGACATTCAGATAATATGCCCATACTCTTTGCCAAAGGAAATAGTCCCATCAGCTCAAGTAAAGCAGCATAAAGTCCCTTGTCACCGCCGTATACAATGTCTTTTTCCTTAAAATCAGTTGTAATGTGCATTGCGCCAAAGCTGTCAATTCCTGTAATACCGTAATAATAGTTTCTCCTTGCCCACCAACTGTATTGACCGCATCCTATCGGTCCATGACTTATGGTAAGCTGGTCTTTAACAGGCCCCCATACAACGCCCTTTGCCCCTGCATATGCGCACCCGCGTACAGTCATAACCCCTGGTCTTGATTTTGTGTTTGACTTCACCTGACAACTGCTGCACTGACCAACAGGATCATTTGCCGCTAAATGTTTTGCCCTTTCCTTCTTTGCCTTTTCAGGATATTCGGATAGAACTTCCTCTATCATTTTCTGGGTATCTTTAATCGTTACGCTCATCAAGCAACCTCCTCAGCCTCAAGTATCCCAAAGTCCATAAGAAGCTTCTCCAGTTCATCCATCAAAATCGGCGTTGGGATAACGAAGTTTTTGTTCTCAGCAATCTTTTTTGCAAGCGTCCTGTATTCGTCTGCCTGAGGATGCTCAGGCGAATATTCTATTACTGTATTTCTCCTAAGCTCTGCCCTTTGAACTTGATTATCCCTAGGCACAAAGTGTATCAACTGTGTATTGAGTTTCTTTGCAAGTTCTTCTATAAGTTCGTATTCCTTGTCTACCTGTCTTGCGTTACAGATTAACCCGCCAAGTCTCACTCCGCCGCTCTGCGCATATTTGAGTATTCCCCTTGCAATGTTATTTGCTGCATACATCGCCATCATCTCGCCTGAAGTTACAATATATATCTCCTTTGCCTTTCCCTCTCTTATAGGCATTGCAAAACCTCCGCATACAACGTCGCCTAAAACATCGTAAAAGACGAAATCAAGGTCATCGGTATATGCGCCATTTTCTTCAAGAAAATTTATAGCAGTTATTACACCTCTTCCTGCGCATCCTACACCTGGCTCAGGTCCGCCTGATTCTGCGCACCGTATACCATTATAACCCTCAATAAGCACTTCATTAATATTGAGGTCCTCAACAGAGCCGCGCTCTCTTGCTAAGTCCATAACCGTTGTTTGAGCCTTCTTATGAAGAATAAGCCTTGTTGAATCCGCTTTAGGATCACAGCCAACTATCATACACTTATATCCTGCATCTGAAAGCCCGACAACTAAGTTCTGGGTTGTTGTAGATTTGCCGATACCACCCTTACCGTAAATTGCTATTTGTCTCATAAACGTCTCCTTCCTGATTTGGATTTTCTTACACTATACTAATTACACTTTTTATGCCAGTTGTAAGTTGTTGAAATTGTTTAATATATCTTATAAATCTTTATTACAAATTTGTAAGCCTTGTTACAAATTTGTAATTTTATTGACTCAATTATAGGAAATTATTATAATAAACTATATTAATTTAGTGAGAGGTTTAATCCATGGAACAAAAATTGACGCAGGAACCTCAAAGCAGAAATAAGGAGCTTGCAGCTATTTTAGAAGTCAGCAAGGTTTTAACCTCTTCTATAGACCTTGAAAAAAACCTTACATCTGCAATGATCACACTAGGAAGTCTTTTAGATATGCAAAGGGGCTGTGTGTTCCTGCTTGACCATGAATCAAAGCAATTAAAGATTGTTGCAGCTCATGGCTTGACTAAAGAAGAGATAATGAGAGGAAAGTATCGAATAGGAGAAGGGATTGTTGGAAGGGTTATAACAAGCGGCTTGCCAATGATTGTCCCTAATATTGGCGATGAGCCGTTATTTTTAAATAAGACTGGTTCAAGACCCAATAAAGACGGCATTTCCTTTATCTCTATTCCGATAAAATTAAAAGGTGAAATATTCGGAGTTATAAGCGTAGACAGGATATATTCTGGAGAACACGGCAGCGTAGATGACGACCTCAGGGTACTTCAAATTGTTTCATCCTTAATAGCTCAATATGTAAAGTTGTGGGAAAGCTATAAGAAAGTGGAAAAAGAAAAAGACCAACTTAAATCCCAGCTTAAGGAGCGTTTTAGCTTTCCAAACATTATCGGTGAATCCGAGAAGTTTCAGCTCATATTGAAGTCTGTAGTAAAGGTTGCCGGCACAGATGCTACAGTTTTGCTTTTAGGTGAATCAGGCACTGGTAAAGAACTAATAGCAAGGACGCTTCATTATGAGAGTAAAAAGGCTAAGGGACCTCTGATTTCTGTAAATTGCGCTGCGCTTCCTTCAAATCTCCTCGAAGTAGAGCTTTTTGGGTGTGAAAAAGGCGCATTTACAGGCGCTGTATCAAGACGAATTGGACGTTTTGAGTTAGCCCTTGGCGGTACCATATTTCTTGACGAGATAGGGGAGCTTTCCTATGACTTACAGGCAAAGCTACTAAGAGTGCTTCAAGAGCATTCATTTGAGAGGGTAGGATCAGGCGTCCCTATAAAGGCAGATGTCCGAGTAATTGCAGCAACTAATAAAAATTTGCTTATGGAAGTTAAAGAAGGCAGATTCAGAGAAGGCCTTTATTGGCGTTTGAATGTAGTTCCAATATTACTTCCTCCATTAAGAGAGAGGGTAGATGACATTGCGCTTCTAACTGATTTTTACCTTAGAAAGTTTAATAAAGAATATAGCAAGCAGCTTGCTTTTTCAGAGGATGCCCTAAAGGTCTTCATTTCGTATCCATGGACAGGCAATGTCAGAGAACTTGCTAACACCATTGAAAGGCTTGTAATCATGGCAGATGGAGAGATAATAGACAGGGATAATCTGCCTTTTTGCATGTTCTCCTTCAAGTTAGATAAGCTGGATTCAAAACAATTTAACCAAGGCGATGCATCCTTGAGTGATGAAGTCGAAGAAATTGAAAGACAAAGGATAATAAAAGCCTTGAAAGATCAAAATTATGTTCAAATCAAAACAGCAAAAGCCCTTGGTATAACGCAGAGGCAGTTAGGCTATAGGATAAAAAAATACGGGGTAGATATTAAATAGAGGCTTTAACCATGTTTTGCGGGAGCAGATTGAGAGATCAGCAATGCAGGTGTTTTACTTTACACATACCTCCGATTGGACTTTTTTTTATTGAACTACCCCTACTTTCGGGGTAGTTCTGAGAATATATTTTCATGTCTAAACAGATATACAATGATACTCAGCATGGTCAGTCCTTGTATTTTATGTTTAAAAAGCATCGCCAAATTCATTTTATCTGCCATTTTGATTATCCTCCTTTTACAAAAATTTCAACCTATATTGAAAAAACATAGTTAATACCAAGTTGCATTCATAGTAGTAAATAAAGAGATTTATTAAAAAGATTAGAATTCACCGCAGAGGCGCAGAGTAAATATTTAAGTATAATATAATTTTAATCAATGTATTTTTTTATTTTTTCTCTGCGCCTCTGCGGCTCTGCGGTGAAATTTTTACTTATTTGACAGCAACTTGGTATAAAACATTAAACTGAAAACAGGACATTTTCTCTTTGGCTTAACATAACTTTACCCTTAACTTGACAATATCTGTAATTATTTTGTATTTTATAAGAAATATCAATATATGTAATTTTAATTATTGAGTAAATAAAATGGCGGTCACATTGTGTCTGCCCCCAACATTATAAGGAGACTTTATGGCAGAGAAGCCTGCTGCAAAACAAACTATCGATAAAAAACCTGCATTTAAGGGTGGAAAGGTTGATGAAAGGGATGTTGTAATATTCACTCGTCAATTTTCTACAATGATAGATGCAGGGCTGCCATTGGTTCAAGCCCTTGAGATACTAGCAATGCAAAGCGACAGCAAGACATTTAGACCAATAATTGGCGCAATAAAGGCAGAGGTTGAGTCTGGGTCTACGTTTACTGACGCACTTGCATTATTCCCGCTTGTGTTCAGTGGTTTATACGTTAATATGGTTGCTGCTGGCGAGATGGGCGGTATCTTGGATATTGTTTTACAGAGACTTGCAGGTTACATGGAAAAGGCAGCAGCTCTAAGAAAGAAGGTCAAAGGCGCTATGACCTATCCAATTGCGGTTTTAACTATTGCAGCTGGCGCAGTTGGCGTTATTATGATTAAGGTTATACCAATATTTGATAAAATGTTTAAAGAAATGAACGCAACCCTGCCTGCTCCTACTCAAATATGTATAGATATTAGTCATTTCCTCGTTCCTTATGGCTGGATTATCTTAGTTGGAGTTGTTATGGGGTTAGTTGCAATACTAAAACAGATTCGACGAACCGATAAAGGACTTTTGATTACAGATCAGATACTTCTAAAACTCCCAGTTTTCGGCATTTTGATTCAAAAAGTATCAGTTGCCAGGTTCACTAGGACACTGGGTACGCTTCTGGCAAGCGGAGTTTCAATTATTGACGCATTGCAGATTACTGCAAAAACCTCTGGAAATAAGGTAGTAGAAGGCGCAGTTCTTAAGGTCAGAGATGCGGTTACTGAGGGTAGAAACATGGCAGATACCCTTAAAGAACAAAATATATTTCCACCTATGGTCACACACATGACTGCCATTGGCGAGACAACTGGTTCACTTGATTCAATGCTCAGCAAGATTGCAGATTTTTATGATGAAGAGGTCGACACTGCTGTTGGCAATCTTACTCAGTTGATGGAACCTCTGTTGATTGTATTTCTTGGAGGCACTGTCGGATTTATCGTTGTTGCCATGTATCTTCCAATCTTTAAATCTGTTGAAGTCATGGGGGGAGGGTAAACATCCCTGCAAGCAAAGAAATACAAAAGATAAATACCCTAATAATATTTAGGGTAATAGTTGCATTATTTCTGATACTATCGTTTTTTTTTCATGAAAAATCGGCTAGAATCTTTAGGTATCCAGGCCTTTTATCTGCATTAACTATATCTATATTTGCCCTGACTATTTTTTACGTCATTACACTTAAGATATTTGATAAACGAATATTCAAGATTCTCGCATATTTTCAATCAATCGCAGATGTTGTTATTATTACTTTTTTTATATTTATAACTGGAGGCATTGAGAGTTGGTTTTCATTCTTGCTCCCTATAAATGTTATAGGCTCAGGTATAATACTTGGAAGCCGCGCAGGATTTATAACTGCGGCTCTAAGCAGCATAATATATGGTATTGCAATAGAGATGCAATTCTATGGAATAATTCCTGTACGTTTTGATGACTCACTTCTGTTTCAAGATTTTTTTTATAATATCTTTGCAAATGTAATATCCCTTTTTCTAATAACATATCTTAGCAGATATTTAATTGTAAAACAAGAAAATACGCTGCAAAAATTAAAGGAAAAAGAGAGTGATTTTCTTGATTTATATTCCCTTCATAGTGAAATACTCCAGAATATTAAAAGCGGTATGATTTATACAAATGCAGCAGGCAAGATATTACTTATAAATCATTCAGCAGAGCAGATAATTGAAAAAGGTTTAATTATTGGTAAAAATATCAATCAACTCAATATTTCCGTAACATATCCCATTATTACGGGCAATTTTAAGACAACCTTAACCTTTGATAATTATCAGAAGATTATTGACCTAAATGTCACAGAACACATAGATCAAGATAATATTTTAAAGGGTTATATAATAATCCTTCAGGACATAACAAAACTATGGGAAATGGAACAGCAAATAAAGAAAAAAGAAAAATTAGCTGCTATTGGCGAGCTTTCTGCAAACATTGCCCATGAGATAAGAAATCCTCTTGCTGCATTAAAGAGTTCTATTGAGATGCTTAAAGAAGGAAAGACAAGTGGTCTAAATGCAGTTCGTCTAATGGATATAGCAATAAAAGAGATGGACAGGCTCAATAAAATAATAACAAATTTCCTGACATATTCAAGCCCAGGCGCTATGAACTTTACACAATTTTCACTTATAACTTTATTGAATGAGACTATTGATATGATAGAATCTGCAATCTCTCCTAAATCCAATATCAAAATTTTCAGAAGATTTGATCAAGACATCATTCTAAAAGGAGATATGGATAGATTGACTCAGGTATTTTGGAATCTTGGATTAAATGGCTTGCAGTCATTAAATGATGTTGGTATACTTGAGATAACCGCGCAAAAGGCTGGGGCATATGTTAAAATATTGTTTAGGGACACTGGGGTTGGTATTAATGAAGGAGATATGGAGAAGATATTTTATCCATTTTATACAACAAAACCAAAGGGAACAGGGCTTGGGCTTGCGATGGTATTTAGAACCGTAGAGGATCATTCTGGAAATATCAAAGTTCAAAGTATTGTGGGCGAGGGTACTACATTTATCGTTACCCTGCCTATAGGGATTTGAGATGGCAAAGATATTAATAGTTGAAGATGAAACAAGTATTAATAATATACTTGTGATGCTCCTTGAAGGCCAGGGGCATCTGGTTTTTTCTGCTTATGACGGCAGAGAGGGCATGGATTGCATACAGAAAGACATATTTGATCTGATAATTACTGATATTAAAATGCCTTTTTATACAGGATTTGATATTTTAAAGACAGCATTGGAATACTCTCCTGAAACTGTTGTAATCATGATAACTGCGTTTGGTTCTATAGAGGCTGCAATTACAGCTTTAAAACTTGGGGCATATGATTACATTAATAAACCATTTAAGATTGATGAGATACGGCTAGTAGTAGAAAAAGCGCTTGAAAAACGCAGATTATCTCAAGAAGTCAAAAATCTGCGGCTTTTGGTAGAAGACAGATATAGACTTGGCAATATGGTAGGTAGAAGCAAGTTAATGATAGATCTTTTTTCAAATCTGCCAAAGATAGCAAGGAGTAACGCAAGTGTACTGATTTTGGGGGCTAGCGGCTGCGGAAAGGAACTCTTTGCGCATGCAATTCATAATCTAAGTCAACGATCTAAAGGCGCATTTATAGCCATAAATTGCGCAGCTATGCCAGAGGGGCTGCTTGAGAGTGAGTTATTTGGACATATGAGGGGCTCTTTTACTGGGGCAACTTCTAATAAAGAGGGTCTTTTTGAGGTTGCAAACAGTGGTACGCTGTTTCTTGATGAGATAGGAGACATGCCTCAAAATTTACAAGCTAAACTATTAAGGGTGCTTGAAGACGGGGTATTCAGAAGGATTGGAGGTGTTGGTGATATTAAGGTGGATGTCAGAGTGGTCTCAGCTACAAATAAGGATTTAAAACATGCAATGTCAATAGGCAATTTTAGGCAGGATCTCTTTTATCGTCTAAATGTTATTCCTGTTGCTATTCCACCTTTAAGAGATAGGAGGGAAGATATTCCAGTTCTTATTGATTTCTATCTCGAAAAAAATGGTATAACAAATCGAAAGTTTACTAAAGAGGCAATAGACGCCCTTATTTGTTACAAATGGGAGGGTAATGTGCGTGAGCTTGAAAATACGCTTGAAAGGGTATTGACTATCTCTGATCATTCAATAATAGATATTAACGACATCCCTTTAGAGATTATTTCGGCTGTAAAAAAATCTATTGATTCAAACGTTGCGCCTTTAGTTGAGATTACGGAGGAAGGCATTGATCTTGACAGAATACTTTCGGATATTGAAAGAAAGTATCTTCAATTATCTTTGGATAATGCGCAAGGCAACAAAACTAAGGCAGCTAGTTTATTAAATATTTCCTTTAGACAGTTTAGGCATAGGCTTAAAAAATATAATTTAGATTGATTAAAAACTCATTTTAACAAGAGTATATATTTTAGATATAAACTCAAGGGCTTTGGGATTGCTGATGATTATGACGAATATGATTATATAGAAAGATAGTCGAAATTGGGCGGATAACAAGTTAATTTTGCCTTCTATCCTTGTTTCAAGATGGTCAATTTTGCCTTCAAGTTCAATCTTGACTTTGTCAATTTTGTCTTCTAGTTTTGTTTCAAGATGGTCAATTTTGCCTTCAAGTTTAGTTTCAAGATGGTCAATTTTGCCTTCAAGTTCAATCTTGACTTTGTCAATTTTGCCTTCAAGTTCAATCTTGACTTTGTCAATTTTACCTTCAAGTTCAATCTTGACTTTGTCAATTTTGCCTTCAAGTTTAGTTTCAACATTATTAATGTTGCCAGCAAGCTCAACCATGACTTTGTCAATTTTGCCTTCAAGTTTAGTTTCAACATTATTAATGTTGCCAGCAAGCTCAACCATGACTTTGTCAATTTTGTCTTCCAGTTTTGTTTCAAGATGGTCAATTTTGCCAGCAAGTTCAATCTTGACTTTGTCAATTTTGCCTTCAAGTTTAGTTTCAAGATGGTTAATGTCGCCTGCAAGTTCAGTCTTGACAAGCATTATATCTAATTTGATAACTATTATGTCAGACTTAGTAGCGAATTTTTTCTCCATTTCACTTAGGAGATCATCTTTTGTAGTCACCCATGTATATTCAATATTCGCTGATATTGCAGTTTCAAAGGATTTAAGCACAATTTTAGCGTCATCATGCCCAAGATTTTTTTCAAGGGCTTCAAATACTTCTATAGGTAGTAACGCTTGCATGTTTATATAATACGTTATTTAATTTTAATAAATCAATACCTTTATAATCACCCATTTGATTTATCTTTTCAATCTCTGTTTAACATGAAAGAAAATACTTTACTTATATTGATGAATATATTAATATATCTAATAAATGGGCAGACACATAGGTCAGTCCAACATTAAGGAGGATTATTTGGTAAAGATAAGACTTAATCGAATTGGCGCGCATAAAAAACCATTCTACAGGATCGTTGTTGTGGACTCTAAGAAGAGACAAAATGGGCCTTTTGTTGAAAATATTGGATTTTATAATCCATTAAAAGACCCTGCTATTGTCAAAATAGACAATGAAAAAGCCAAAAAATGGTTAGATTACGGAGCACAACCTACTGAAACTGTTAAAAAGCTCTTGCTAAAGGCTGGAGTTTTGCTGTCAGCCTAACCCATAGCAGCAGCTTTTTATATTTAAGATTTATGATTTAAAAACATTTAATATTTTTTAATCTAAAATCTTAATTCTTAATTTAAGATGGAGGCTCTTATGAAAGAATTGGTTATAGCAATGGCAAAGGCTTTGGTTGATAAACCTGACGAGGTTATAGTAACAGAGGATTCTGGTGAAAAAAACAACTGTTTATGAATTAAAAGTCGCTCAAACCGATCTTGGCAAGATAATTGGTAAACAAGGCAAGACTGCCCGCGCAATGAGAACCATTCTCTCTGCTTCTGGAACTAAGATCGGTAAACGATCCGTGTTAGAGATTATTGAGTAGAATAATAAAATATTGTCTGAACCTTGATTGGAATGATTAAATGATGGGCTATGATTAAAAAAAAGATAAAAAATCATAGTTAATCAGTTAATCAGCTTAATCAAGGTTCAGGCAGAGTGAATTAAATGGAAACTGCGGTAATAGGAAGGGTTGTAAAGGAATGGGGCATTAATGGCGAACTAAAGATAATGCCGATTGATGTCTCAATCTCAGATTTTGAACAGATTGAGACCATTATGTTGCAGCGTTCAGCATTGAATAATGTATCAGGAGATGTTGAGACATTTGAGATTATAAATAAGAAATACATATCTAATACAATTGTAGTTGCATTAAAGGGTCTTGATTCAATTGATAAGGCAAGGCTCTATAGGCAGGCGCAGGTATTAATAGACTCCGAGGGGTTGCCAGAATTAGAGCAAGGGCAATACTTACAACATGAAATAATTGGTCTTTCAGCAATTACTGTGTCTGGGCAGGATATTGGCATAGTTTGTGAAATACTTCAGACATCTGCATCTGATATATTCGTAATAAGGGATGGCGATAAAGAGGTATTAGTTCCATCAGTCAAAGAATTTATTGACGAGATAAATATTGAGAAGGGATATATAAAAATAAGACCTATCGAAGGGTTATTGTAATGATCTTTGAAGTGCTGACTCTGATACCAGATATAATCAAGTCATATATAAATGAAGGAATAATCAAACGAGGCATTGAAAAAGGGGCAGTAACAGTAAATACAACAAATATCAGGGACTTTAGCAGAGATATTCACCATACAGTAGATGACTACCCATATGGAGGAGGGGCAGGCATGGTGATGAAGGTTGAACCGATTTATGATGCGCTTTTATATATAAAATCTAGTGGGCAGAAATGTTATAATATACTGTTAAGCCCAAAGGGAACGGTATATAGCCAGAAAAAGGCATTGGAACTATCGGGTTATACTGACAGGATTTTGATAATGTGCGGCAGATATGAAGGAGTTGATGAGAGGATACGCGGGTTTTTTGATGAGGAGATTTCAATTGGAGATTATATATTGACAGGCGGTGAACTTGGGGCATTGGTGATAATTGATTCAGTGACAAGGCTGCTACCTGGGGTGCTTGGCAATGAGAGGTCATCGCTTGAGGATTCGTTTTCTGATTATCTTCTTGATTATCCTCATTATACGAGACCGCAAGAGTTTTTGGGGCTCAAGGTTCCAGATGTTCTGATGTCAGGACATCATGAGCAGATTAGGAGATGGAGAAGACTGGCTGCGCTGAAAAATACTATAGAAAAAAAACCATATTTGTTAAAAAATGTTAATCTATCAGATGAAGATAAACAATTTATAGAAGAAACCACAGATAGTGTCAAAGGAGGTAATTTTTGATGAATTTAATAACTGCCCTTGAAGAGGGATTTAGAAGACAGGTACCCGAGTTTAATGTCGGTGATATCGTAAACGTTAGGGTAAAGGTAGTAGAAGGCGCAAAGACAAGGATTCAGCCGTATGAGGGCGCTGTAATTGCAAGAAGTGGAAGTGGTGTAAGAGAGACATTTACTGTAAGAAAGGTATCATCAGGGATTGGCGTTGAAAGAATATTTCCAGTGCATTCCCCAGTTATTGAAGATATCAAGGTAATCAGAAAGGGAGATGTAAGACGCGCCAAGCTCTATTATCTAAGGGATAAAAAAGGCAAGGCTGCAAAAATCAAGGAAATGGCAAGGGAATATACTCCAAAACCTGCTACAGGGCTTTAATAATTTTTGTCTCACTTATATAATCATGACTATCAATTGCTTGGCAGGGGTGTATTGCAATACGCCACTGCTGCAGGAATAGATGAGGCTGGAAGAGGGCCTCTATCGGGACCAGTAGTTGCCGCTGCGGTAATACTCTCATATTCTAAAGAGATTATTGGAATAAATGATTCTAAAAAACTCTCTGAAAAAAAGAGGGAGTCCTTATTTTGGGAAATAATAGAGGACGCAAAGGCAATAGGAGTTGGGATTATAGGCGCAGAGATTATAGATGAGATAAATATCCTAAATGCCTCAAAACTGGCGATGGTCAGGGCAGTAGAGGATTTGAATATTGCTCCGTCAATCTTATTAATAGATGCGTTGACTTTGCCGATAACTGGGTTTAAACAGATACCAATAATAAAGGGTGACGCAAAGAGCGCTAGTATTGCTGCAGCGTCAATAATAGCAAAGGTAACGAGGGATTGTATAATGAAGGAATATGATACACTCTATCCACTGTATGGATTTAGTTCACATAAAGGATACGGCACAAAGGTTCATATGGAAAACCTGAAGAGGTTTGGACCTTGCGCAATACATAGAAAGACATTTGCTCCAGTGTCTGCATTGTTAATAAGATAAAAAACTAAAAAAAGCATTCAACGCATAGACGCAGAGAAAAAACATTTAAGATTTATGATTTAAAAAATGATTTATTTAAATGCTTTTAAATCTAAAATCTAAAATCTAAAATCATAAATCTTAAATAAGGATAGATATGCCAGAAGAGATAAAAGATTTAGCGCCCATAGCTCCTACAGGCAATAATGCGGCTCCTCCAGCCCCTGAGGAACAGAAGATGCCGTTTTATTCGCATCTCAGTGAATTAAGGACAAGGATAATGATATGTTTGGGTTCAGTAGTAGCCTGTTTTTGCGTAACGTTTTCCTATTCAGAAGAACTCTTTGATTTTATGCTTCTGCCGTTAAAGAAGGATTTAATATTTCAGATAACCAGCCCTTATCTACATTTTATAGACAGGGCAGGGGCAGTAGTTTCACTGGTATTTTTGGAGCCTGCTGAGGCATTTTGGATGCAGATAAAGGTTTCAATGATAGCTGGTATAATAATATCAATCCCTATAATACTTATGCAGATATGGCTATTTATAGCCCCTGGGTTAAAACAAAATGAGAGGAAGTATTTACTGCCATTTATAATAGCTGGAACAGGGCTTTTTTCAATGGGCGCAGCGTTTTGTTTTTTAGTAGTCCTGCCGTTTGCCTTGAGTTTTTTATTGACCTATAAGACAGCCACGCTAACTCCGATGTTATCTGTAGGACATTATGTAGATTTTATATTAAAATTTGTGCTTGCCTTTGGGCTTGTATTTGAGCTTCCGATTGTATTATTACTGCTGACAAGATTGGGAATAATAACGCCTAAGACATTGGCGAAAAACAGAAAATATGCGGTAGTAATAGCCTTCATAGCCGCAGGAATTTTGACTCCTACCCCAGATGCCTTTAATCAGACCTTGATGGCAGTGCCTATAATCCTGCTCTATGAAGTTGGGATTATTGCCTCAAGAATCTTCTATGTTGAGAAGAAAGCACTTTGAGTATTTGAGCAGGGAGGGCTTTTACTATAGAGATGTATAGAAAAAACTGAATGATAAATTAAAAGTTTCCATAATAACTTATTGTAAGAAAAACCCACAGTATTCAACAAAATTAGTATGTGATTTGTTTAATGATACCGCTAAGAGTTTAAAGCGCGGTATAAAAAGTGGTATTGATAGTATATCAGAAAGCAAAGCTAAAGAAGATGTATTGAAAAATATACTTGAAACGCTATACCAGAAATACAGCAACAAATTATTATAATTAGGATACATGGCAATAAGAATAATAATGATAAGCACTTAATAAAGAGGACTTATGAATATTGGTAAAAATATCAGATTCTATAGAATGAAATTGCACATTAGTCAAAAAAATCTGGCAAAAATGATAGGACTGCAGCCTAAACAATTGAGTTTTATTGAAAATAATATAATTGAACCAACCATAAGCCAATTGGAATTAGTTTCTGATGTTTTAAATATACCAATTACGTATTTTTTGACAGATATTACTTCTAAAATGCAAAAATCAGCAAAATTACAAAGTATCGAAAGACGCCTAAGGAAGTTAGCTGTAACAATTAGCAAAGAAGCTACGAATAATATGAGATGAACCATAGATATAAAATTTACTTAATATGTATACCAAAATTTATACAACGGATAAAATATATTTGATATATTGTACCACAAACTATTAATTTATTTAAGTTATTGAAAAAATGTTCCATAATCGGGTTTGGGGCTATTGCCCCAACACTCTAAAGTTCAAGTTCCAAACTTGAAACCGCAGAAGCCGCCATTTCTCTGTGTCCTCTGCGCTCTCTGTGTCTCTGTGGTAAATCCTATTTTTTGTATATTATTCATTAACAAAAAATCATTCCATACTAATTATTGACAATATATAATTATATTTGCTAATCTTTATTATATTTCCAAAAAATAATTCCGAAACATAAAGGGGTTAAAGATGGCAAAGATAGACGCATTTTTTAAATTAATGCACGATCAGGGCGCATCAGATCTGCATCTTGTCTCTGGTTCGCAGCCTATACTTAGGATTCGAGGCGAGATGGAGAGGGTAAAATTTGAACCCCTTGAGAATGATAGTCTAAAAGCAATGCTTTATGAGATAGCCCCAGAGGATAAGATTAAGATATTTGAGGAAACTGGAGATATTGATTTTGCTTATGAGATACCAGGTCTTGCTAGATATAGAGCGAATTTCTTTGTGCAAAAATGGGGCGTAGGCGCAGTATTTAGGGAAATCCCCAGTGAGATTATGTCCATTGAACAACTTGGTCTTCCGCCAGTATGCAAAAAATTCGCAATGCTTCAAAAGGGGATGGTGCTTGTCACTGGCCCAACAGGCAGCGGTAAATCAACTACCCTTGCCGCTATCATTGATCATTGTAATAAAAACCGCAAGGATCATATTCTAACTGTTGAAGACCCTATAGAGTTTGTTCATCATAGTAAAAGCTGCATTGTAAACCATAGAGAGGTTGGGCTTCATACAAGGAGCTTTGGTTCTGCGCTAAGAGGCGCCCTGCGTGAAGACCCTGATATTATACTTGTTGGCGAGATGAGAGACCTTGAGACTATTCAACTTGCACTTGAGGCTGCCTCTACTGGTCACCTTGTCTTTGGAACTCTTCATACACAAAGCGCGACAAAGACTATAGATAGAATCATTGACGTATTTCCAGCTAACCAGCAGGCGCAGATTCGTACCACTGTTTCAGAGGGTTTGAAGGCGGTTGTTGCTCAGAGTTTGTTTAAGAGGATAGATAAAAAGGGAAGGTGCGCAGCCCTTGAGATATTGATATGCACTGCCGCTGCTGCAAATTTAATCAGGGAAGGCAAGACTCCGCAGATGCAGTCTGTCATTCAGACGGGCAAGAAACTTGGAATGCAGACCCTTGAGGATGCGATTATTGGGCTTTTACAGGAAAAAAAGATCAGCCCAGAAGAGGCATATGATAAGGCAATTGATAAAAATAGGATAGATGCGGAGATCAAAAAGCTGAATCCTGAATGGGTCACTCCGCCAGAGTTTTAAGCAGAGAAATGATAAAAAAAGAATTCACCACAGAGGCGCAGAGATCACAGAGAAAAGATTTAATATTAATATTTATTAATTTTTTATTTTCCTCTGTGTACTCTGGGGTGAAATTTTTATAATAAATAATAAAAGAGCCAGAAAATGAGAAAACCAGAAGTTGATTACATGTTGACAACAATGCTTGAGAGTTTCGGGAATGTCTCTGACCTCAATCTAACAGTAGGCAAGCCTCCGCAGGTTGAGTCTTCGGGGTCTTTGGCGCCTGTGAAGTTTGAAGATTTTCCGGTTGAAAAGATAACTCCTTTTCAGGCAGAGATATTTGCGTTAAATCTGATAAATTCTGACCGAAGGTTGACAGAGAATCTGATAAAAGAAGGCTCTGCAGACAGTTCATATTCACTGCCAGGAAAGGCAAGATTCAGGGTCAATATATTTTCACAGAGAGGCTCATATTCCTCTGTGCTTAGAAAATTAGAGACTCGAATTCCTTCTATCTCAGACCTGAAATTACCAGTTATCCTGGCTTCTATTGCTGAGGAGAAAAACGGTTTAGCGCTTGTAACTGGCGCAACTGGAAGCGGTAAATCCTCAACCCTTGCTGCTGTATTAGACCTGATGAATGAAAATAAATCTGTGCATATCTTAACCCTTGAAGACCCAGTTGAATTTGTCCATCCTCATAAAAAGGCTACGTTTAATCAAAGGGAGATGGGTACAGATTTTGATAAATTTTCAACAGGACTCAGGGCTGCCTTGAGACAGGCGCCAAAGATAATATTAGTTGGCGAGATGCGAGACCGCGAGACCGTTGAGATAGGGCTTAGCGCTGCTGAGACAGGACATCTTGTGCTTTCTACTCTTCATACAATTGACGCAGGGCAGACGATTAACAGAATAATCGGCATGTTTGATCAGGAAGAGGAAAAACTGATAAGAAACCGCCTTGCAGATACGGTTAGATGGATAGTTGGGCAGAGACTTCTGCCAAAGGTTGGAGGGGGCAGGGTTGCGGTATTAGAGATTATGCACACAAATGTAAGGGTTAAAGATTCCATTGTCAACGGTGAATCAGAGGGTAAGACCTTTTATGAGATAATACAAGGCGGCGATGCCTATGGTATGATGACATTTGATAAATCTATAATTCAATGCTATCAAGACGGCATTATCACAGAAGAGACTGCCCTTGCCTACGCCTCAAGAAAACCTATAGTAGGCAGAGGCATTGATATGATAAAGAGCGCAAAGGGCGAAAAGACTACAGATATTGAAGGTCTTACATTGGATGCAGGCTATGGAAAATAAAAGAAAATTAAGAGATAGATAAATGAAAATAACATGTACAAAATGTCAAAAAAAGCTTATTATTCCAGATGACAAACTTCCTGATAAGGATGTCTTTAAGGTAACTTGTCCTATGTGCGGAGAGAAGGTATCTGTTGACCGCAATACATTTGAAGAGAAATCATCTTTAGACATGATATCTGAATCAGGCGCTAATTTTGTTAAGTCTGAGTTACCTAAGAATTTAGACTCTAATACGCAATCAAACTCATCTGAGGCAGATGAGTTTGAGGAAGGCGCAAGACCTGCCCTTGTTTGCGAGAGCGATTTTGAGATACAAAGGCAGATTGTAAAGGCGTTAAGTGAGCTTGGATATAGTTCTGTAACCCCAAAAAATATGGATGAGGCATTTGAAAAGATACGCTTTACAAGGTTTAAGGTTGTAGTATTAAATGAATTATTTGATTCAAGTAAGGATGTTCAAAATGATCTGCTGGATCATTTTGTAAGGATGCCTATGATTGACAGAAGGCATGTATTTCTTGCCTTAACTGGCAATGATTTTAAGTCTATGGATAATGGAACAGCCTTTTCAAAGAGCGTGAATGTTGTTATAAATCTAAGCGATGTTCAAAAATTTGGCAATTTTATAAAGAAGGCAATAGCAGAAAACGATCAATTTTACAGGGTTTATAAAGGTATTTTAAAGGAACTTGGAAAGGCGTAGATAAGCGTAAATAATGATTTTGGAGGAGTTATAATGTCTATATTAACCATATTTAACGGCACTTACTGTCTTGGAGATGAGATTGTAAGCAAATTAGCGGGTAAACTTAACTATACATTAGTTAAAGAAGACGACTTAATTGAAAATGTCTCTAAACAATGTAATATAGCTGTAAAAAAACTCAAAAAGGCGTTATATGAAGAGCCGTCAGTATTTAATGAGTTTACACATGAAAGAGAACGGGCTATAACAAATATTAAATTTGAAATAGCAAGTTTAATCAAGAAAGATAATATTGTATTTCAAGGTTTTTGCGCCCATCTGATTCCTAAAGAGTTGTCATCAGTGTTAAGGGTTTGTTTAATATCTGATTTAGAGCACAGGATAAAGGTAGCAGCGAACAAAGATTTTGCTAAAAAACTAAGTCAATCCGACATCCTTAAAGAAGATACGCCTTTAAATCTACTCACAAATGCCCTATTTATGAAAAAACCATGGGATAGTTCTCTTTATGATATTATGATTCCGGTTGACAGGATGGATGAAGCAGAGGCAATTAATCTTGTTATGGAAAATATTCAAAAGGATGTGGTTAAGACCACTGATGCTTCAATTGCAGAATTTGAGGATTTTTTTACTGCGGCTTTAGCGCAAAAGACACTCTCGCAAAATGGTCATGAGGTCAATGTAATATGTAAGGATATGATAGTTACTATCATTATAGAGAGATATGTGTTAAGATTGAAACATCTGGAAGAAGAGCTCAGAAAGATTGCATTGACTGTGAAGGGGTTAAGGGGAGTAGAAAATAGGGTTGGCAGGAATTTCAGATCAGACGGAGAGGTATATAAGAGATTTGATGAGATATTGCCGTCAAAGGTGCTGCTTGTTGATGATGAAAGGGATTTTGCCACAACCCTGTCAAGCAGGTTAAAGTTAAGGGATGTTGGGTCAGTTGCGGTTTTTAGCGGGCAGGAGGCGCTTTCATTTATCAAGGAAGATGAGCCAGAGGTCATAGTCCTTGACCTTAGCATGCCTGGTATTAATGGACTGGAGGTATTAAGGAAGGTTAAAAATGATAACCCTGATATTGAGGTAATCGTGCTTACTGGTAAAGGCTCAGAACAAGACAAGGCTGAGGCATTACAATTGGGAGCATTTAGATATCTGCAAAAACCTGTTGAAATAGATATGTTGACTCAAATAATGAAAGAAGCATATAATAAGATTAAAGAGAAAAATCTTCATTCTGTTTAATTGACCTAAAGGAAATCTATGATAGAAGAGATAAAAGATACTGAGACATTTAAAGAAAAATTAAAGAATATAATAGCTTGCATAAAGTCATTTTGTATCTTTAATTCTGGCGAGCCAACTGCCTTTAATAAATACAGATACCGTCAGCTTCAGGTAAAGTTGTTTTTATTTATAGCGGTACTTTCTTTGATTCCATTGATATTGGTTTCAACATCCAGTTTTTTTTGGCTTCAAAATACTCTTAGCGAGGATTTTAATAATCAGTTAAGGAGTCAGCTTGAAGGCGTGAAGAATTCAATAGAGTCTTTTCTTGATGTCAAATTGTCAGCCCTTAGATTTGTTGCCTCAAGTTATAATCAAGATGAATTATTAAATCCAAATAAGATAAGGGATATTTATAAAAATTTAAATAAGGAATTTGAGGATATAATAGATCTCGGGGTTATTAATGCAAATGGTACTATGGAATCTTATGTAGGTCCATATAATCTATTAGGAAGCAATTTTTCAAAGCAGTTCTGGTTTAATAATGTAATAGTAAATGGGGTTTATATAAGCAGCATTTATAGTGGTTTTAGGAATGTGCCTCATTTTATAATTCTGATAAAAAAAGACCTTCCTGATAAAGGTTCATTTTTAATAATCAGGGCAGCAGTAAATGTGAAGACATTAAACGCCATTCTTTCTCCTATAATGCTTAAACAAGAAGATGATGCCTTTTTAATAGATTATAATGGTATAATTCAGACGCCTTCCAGATTTCATGGAAAATTATTAGATGAATATAAGCTGGCGCCTCCTCCACGTCAGAATACGGTCACATTAGAATCAAGGAAAGAAGATAGGGTTCCTTATATGCAAGGATATGTTTATATAAAAAATGCTCCATGGATATTAAATGCAGTAATAAAATCCCTTGAAAAGCGAAGTCTGGCAACAATATCAAGCGGTGAGATATTACTGATAATATTTGGCAGTGTATTTGTTGTATTTATTGTTTCCATACGTATGAGTCAGATACTTATAGGCAGGATAAAAAAATCCGACAGAGAGCGTGAAGAGGCTTTAAAAGAGATAGAGCATACAAATAAGCTTGCTTCTATTGGCAGACTTGCAGCAGGAGTTGCGCATGAGATAAATAATCCACTTTCAATAATAAGTCAAAAGGCTGGCTTGATGAAGGACTTTATAGATATGTCTTCTGATATGGATACAAACAAGGAGCTTATTGAGAATCTCTTTACAAAAGATAAATTTATAGAATTGACAAATGGCATAACCAGCGCAGTAGACAGATGCAGAACAATAACGCATAGACTCTTAGGATTTGCGCGCAGAATGAGCGTATCTATTGAGGAGCTAAATATCAATGAATTGATAAAAGAGGTATTGATATTTACAGAAAAGGAGATATCAAGAAGGAATGTTCAGATTGAATTAGACTTTTTTGAAAAACTGCCAAAGATAAAGAGTGATAAAGGTCTTCTCCAGCAGGTTATATTAAATATTATTACAAATGCGTCTGATGCAGTAGATGATAATGGCTTGATCAAGATAAATACCTACCAAGAGGTAGAAAACAGTATCTGGATATCAATTAGAGACGATGGGCACGGTATTTCAAAGTCACAGATAAAACATATATTTGAGCCGTTTTTTACCACTAAAGGAAAGGATAAAGGCACTGGATTAGGATTGTCCATTTCATATGGGATAATCAAAAAATTAGGAGGTACTCTTGAGGTTCAAAGTGATGTCAATAAGGGTACTACCTTTTATATTAATCTCCCTGTTGAAGCAAATATAGAGATTTAATATTGGAGCTTATACATGATATGCGATAAGGTATTATTAATTGATGATGAAGAGGATTTTACGGCAACACTAGCAGAAAGATTAAAGCTGCGAGGGTATGATGTAAGCATTGCAGGCACATCAGATGAGGCGCTGTCTTCAATCAGGGAAGGAATTCCAAATATCATATTTATGGATCTGCAGGTACCTGGTCTAAGCTCTTCAGATTTATTGTCTGCCTTGAAAAAGGCAGCCCCAGAGTCAAGGATAATTATCTTGACAGGAAATGCGGATGAGACAATAAAGCAAAAGACTTTAGATCAAGGCGCTTATGATTTTATCTTGAAACCCTTTAAAATAAAAGAGGTAATAAATAGAATTATCGATGCCTGTCAAGGCAGACACCCATCTCAAACAGAATAAGGAATATATGATGTCAGAGCAATTAAAATTCATAGCGGCAATATTATCAATATTTACCCATGAGTTGAACAATCATTCTTCAATAATGAATGAGTCGGCAGGACTTGTGTTAGACTTGATTGAGATAAAAAAGGATTCAAACGACAGAGATCTTGAGCAGATTTCTTCTGTAACGGGCGGTATAACAGGTCAGGTAAAAAAAACTACTGCCTTGGTCAAATATTTAAACCGCTTTGCGCACAGATTGGACGCTCCGCTATCTAATTATAATATATATGAAGTCATTGAGGAACTTGTTAAGTTGATAGAAAGAATGTTAAATCAAAAAGAGATTACTGTTGAAATGGATTTTGCAGATGATGGTATAATTATCTTTGGTAATCCATCAATCCTGCAATATATTATTTTTTCAATAATAAAAGACTATCTCAAATGTTTAAAGAATGGAGACGACATTATCATAAATGTCTTAAAGGGTGACAGCGCAATTGAAATAAAATTTCAAGCTGATGGCGAAAAAAAAATTATCATTAATGAAAATATGGATTGTTTAGAGGCGGTAAAACAGATTGGCGCATCAATTGCAGGTGTTAATGATGGGCTTGTAATAACACTCCCATTGATTGTTAACGGCAATTGATAATAATTAAATGCAATACGAATTATTTGATTAAAAAGGAAGGTATGAAGGTTCTGATAGTAGACGATGAAAAATCTCTTGCAGAGATAATCTGTCAAAGGCTTAAACTGCGTTCTATTGATACGGATGTGGTATTTGACGGTGAATCTGCTCTTCAATATGTGAGTAAATTAGAGCCTGATGTAATGGTGCTTGATCTCAATATGCCTGGTATAAATGGAATGGAGGTTTTGCGCAAGATAAAGGTAACAAATCCGCGTATTCAAGTGATAATATTTACAGGACACGGCTCAGACGGTGATGAACTTGAGGCAAAAGGTCTCGGGGCTCATTCTTTTTTAATGAAACCAGCAAATGTAAATGTATTAATAAGTCATATAATGGAAGCATATTCAAATAGATAGAGCCTGTCCCATAACCTATAATCCATAGCAGACAAGGGATCATAATGAAAATAAAATAAAATTAATCCTCCTTTATTTTTTGCTACAAATCATACTTAAATTATACCACAGGTCTTTTATATATTTTTCAAGTAAAATTAATTTAATATAACCAGCCCTCCTGTGTGCGGATATACGTTATGTCTGATACCCATACTCTATCAGGTATACTTACACTAAAGTCCTGTTTAAGCAAGTTCTCGCATACTGGCATATTATGTTTTGAATCTGTTG
>Ga0315281_10001068_pt1 | contig 40055 bp, 38 predicted proteins | sample YL17G07_0_MG_FD_204540 | JGI IMG/M metagenome (GOLD analysis project Ga0315281, IMG submission 204540) | Sediment microbial communities from Yellowstone Lake, YNP, Wyoming, USA - YL17G07_0 | ecosystem: Environmental > Aquatic > Freshwater > Lake > Sediment | place: USA: Wyoming | collected...
TTCAACGCGGATGAAATTTGGTTAACCAGCTCGACCCGCGAAATTTTTCCGGTGGTCACGCTCAACGGCAACCCGGTGCACAGTGGCAAGGCCGGTCCGCTCACAACCCAAATGTATGACATCTATCAGGCCTACAAGACCCAACTCAAACAGGGTAAGGCATTATAAGCTTATGCAGGAATCCATTCCCTTACTGAGCTTTCCCTGTACTTTCCATCTCAAAGTCATGGGCAAGAGCAATGCGGAATTTGAAGCCGCCGTGATTGCCATTTTACATACGCATGTGCCCGAACTGGGCGAGGCGGCCGTTACGCGTCGCGCCAGCACGCAACAAAATTATATTTCACTGAACATCTGCTTTACCGCGACCAGCCGTGCGCAACTGGATGTGTTGTATACCGAGTTGCAACGCTGCGAACACGTCTTAATGACTTTATAAGTCATGCACGCGCAGACTCAGATGATCACTGACTCCCTCACGGTACGTGATCTAGGCCTACAGGATTACCTGCCTCTCTGGCAACAGATGCAAACCTTTACCCAAACGCGCACGGCCACCACGCCGGATCAACTCTGGTTAGTTGAACACCCGCCGGTATTCACCTTGGGTTTAAATGGTTCGCACGACCATCTGCTCAATCCCGGTGATATTCCCGTGGTCCAGGTGGATCGCGGCGGCCAGGTCACTTATCACGGTCCCGGTCAACTGCTCCTGTATCCATTAATCGATCTGGCGCGACGTCAGTTGGGTGTTAAACAATTTGTTGCGTTGTTGGAACAGACGATTATAAATTTTTTGCAGCAACAAGGGATTACCGCGACACGGCGCGCGCAGGCGCCGGGGGTGTATGTGGCGGACGCCAAGATTGCCGCCGTGGGATTGCGCGTGAAGCGCGGTTGCAGCTATCACGGACTGGCGTTTAATGTGGCGATGGATTTAGCGCCGTTTCGCCGCATTAATCCTTGTGGTTTCCAGGGGTTGCACGTCACGCAATTGCATTCCTTGCTGCCTGACGTTGACCCGCCCTCCCTACCACAAATAAAAACGCGTCTCACACACCTCTTGCGTGATCAGTTGGGCTACAATGCCCACTCCTTAATCCCGTAATTCGCCGACGCTGATCAACCATGTCCAAACCTCCCGCTGAATACGATGAAGTGTTACCGCGTCCGGGCAATCCCAACAAGGGCGCCACTAAGACCGCACGCATTCCGGTCAAGGTAATACCCAAGGATCAACCGCTGGCAAAACCGGCGTGGATCCGTGTCCGTGCGCCGAATTCACCGGAGGTGGCGCGCCTCAAGTCTATTCTACGCGCCCATGATCTGCACACGGTATGTGAAGAGGCGGCTTGTCCCAATATCGGCGAATGTTTTGATCACGGCACCGCCACCTTTATGATCATGGGAGATACCTGCACCCGTCGTTGCCCCTTTTGCGATGTCGCCCATGGCCGCCCACAACCGCTTGATCTCGCTGAACCCTTCAATCTCGCCAGCACCATTGCGGAAATGCAATTGCAGTATGTGGTCGTCACCTCGGTGGATCGCGATGATTTGCGCGACGGCGGCGCCAGCCATTTTGCCGCCTGCATCAGCGCCATTCGCAACCAGTGCCCCACCACCAAAATTGAAATACTCACCCCGGATTTTCGTGGTCGTATGCAAGTTGCGTTAGATAATTTACAAGCCACACCACCGGATGTGTTCAATCACAATCTGGAAACCGTGCCGCGCCTGTACAAATCCGTCCGCCCCGGTGCCGACTATCAACATTCGTTACTGTTGTTAAAACAGGTCAAACAAAACCATCCAGAGTTGCCCACCAAGTCAGGACTGATGTTGGGCCTGGGCGAAACCAATGAAGAGATCATTGAGGTGATGCGGGACCTGCGCGCCCATGATTGCGAGCGGTTAACCTTGGGGCAATACTTACAGCCCAGTAAACATCATCTGGCGGTGGAACGTTACGTCACCCCCGCTGAATTTGTTGAACTGGCCAACGCCGCCAAGGCTCTGGGATTCAGCAGTGTCGCCAGCGGCCCACTGGTGCGTTCGTCGTACCACGCGGATTTACAAGCCTCCGGTGTTGATATTAGTTAAGGGTGGCCGTAAAACAACACAACACATCTCACCGGGAGCATCACATGGAATTAATATTAGTTAAAACAATCGAAACCCTGCTCACCCCACCCGGCCTGATGTTCGGTTTGATTATCCTTGGCGCCGTGGTGCAATGGCGGTTTGCCACCACCGGTAAACTACTGATGCGTACCGGCATTGTGCTGCTGATAGTGATCAGCCTGCCGATTGTCACCAGTCCGTTCGTAAAACAGTGGGAAAATTTCCCTGCCTTGGATGTGGACCAACTTGCCAGCCGTAATCCGCAAGCCATCGTCGTGTTGGGTGGCGGCCGTTATAAAAATCCCCCCGAATACAAACAAGACACTGTCAGTGCCACCGCGCTGCCCCGCGTGCGTTACGCCGCCTTATTGCAACGCAAAACCAAATTGCCCATTTTAGTGACCGGTGGCGTTGTCTTCGATCAAGGCGAAGCCGAGGGACTACTGATGAAACGGGTGATTGAAGATGAATACCATGGCCTGGTCAAATGGGTCGAGGCAGCAAGTCGCACGACGCAAGAAAATGCCGTCTACACCCAAACCCTGCTGGCCAAGGAACGCATCAACACCATAGTTTTAGTCACCCATGCCTTGCACATGCGTCGCGCAACCCAAGTATTTGAGCGCGCCGGCTTCACCGTCATCCCCGCACCGGTCAGCTACCATACCCGCTCCGAAGAACCCGAATACATGTTTTTACTGCCGCACGCGAATTCCATCAATACGACCAACGACTTATTTCATGAGTGGTTGGGGTGGGTGTGGTACCGGATTCGGTATTGAATATTTTGGCCCGTTTGAAACATGAGCCCGACCTACAATGTGCACTGAAAGTTGGAACCGTTATTTAGCGGCCTTCGTACACAATTTGCCAACGCCCATCTTGTTGTGAAAGGTACATGTGTTTGCTGGTTTCGCTGTTGAAGTTGTTGGATTGATAACCCTGGCGGAAACTGGCCAGTACCAGATTCTCGCCGTTTTGATTGGTCACTGGATAAGTAAACAGTGAAATATCCGAGAGGCTAACTTTTTGAAACGTCTTGCCCAGGTTGACACGGGATTTATGCGCCTTCCAGCTGGTTAAACTGAATTGTTCATTCCAGAACTGCTTGCCGTAATGACCAAGGTAGCGATCCACATTGAGACTTTCCCAATCGTGCCGCCATTCTTCAATGGCTTGCAACACGCCTTGGCGTTGCGCCAGCCACTGATCTTTATCGACCCAACTGACCTTGTCGGCAATCACAATCGGGGTGGTACCGATATCAATAAAAGGTGAAACCGCTTTCAGATCCAGATTGGTCAAGACCACACAGCCTTCACTATCCAAGGGTGGACGGCTGTAATAAATATGATCGGTGCCGTGCAGCCAAATGCCATCACCGGTCTTGCCCATGCGCCGATCCAGGGCGTTGGGATAATCCACGGGAAAGGCGCCACTGCCGTACTTGTCCGGTAGCTTATCATCCGGGATATACGAGGTAACAAAATACACACCCTCGGGTGTGCGCAAGTCGCCTTGTTTTTGTTTATTGCCCATCAACTTGCCGGTACTGACATAAAAGTCGCGTACCAATTGCGGCGCCGAGTCTTGATCCTGTCGCTCAAAGACATATAACCGGTGCGCGGTCTTATCCACCAGTAAGGCACGTTTGATATTCGCGGCTAATTGCAACAACGGCAAGGGGACCTTCTGCGAATCCACGGCTTGCAGATGCGCGTGTAAACGCGCCCAGGCCTCTTGTTGCAAGGCATTGACTTGATCTTGAGTGGCGCGATCCTTGTTTGCAAACAGGGAGCCTTTACCAATGAAGGCAACCGTATTGCTGCGCGCCGCCATGATATCGCCACGGATCAAATGCGCAAGATGAAAATCCGGAACCAGACGGGTTAATTCATTCAGCTCATCCAGGGCGTGCGGGTTATCACCGGTGTGAAATAACAGCAAGCCCTTGAGCAACCGCGCCTCATAGTCATCGCGATATTTCTCAATCCGCGCCTCAAGCCGGGCCACGACGTGTTGGGTTTGATCATTACTGAGGACGATGCGGTTTACCTGTGGCAGTCCCTGCACAGGTTGGATCACGCTGGTGATCGGTTGATTCTGTGGGCTTTGGCTGATGACCAACAAACCTAAGCCAACCATCAGAAAATTATGCTTCATCGGCTTCATACCTGTGTTAGGGCAACGCGGCAATTTTACGTTCCGCAATAATACGCCAGCCATCTACCGTATAGTGTAACACGAGTTCTTTACGAATCCGGTCGCGGTATCCCTCGGCTTGATATTCCTGAGTCAGGCGCACACTGGCCCGTTTTCCCTTTAGCGGTTTTATTTTGAAATCCTTGAGATTGACCTTGATCCATTTGGGTTCCTGCAAGCGATCGTGACGTTGCGTCTTCCACGTGCTACGCGTCATCCCAGGTGGACTAAAGTCATCGGCATAAAAAGAAAAATACAACTCAGCGGACTTGGCCGACCACGCCGCCGCCCAACCGTGCAGGGTTGTCATGATCTGATCGTTATCCATGCCCACTGTGGATTTAGCCGTGTCTTTGTTCGCCGCCGTGGCAACAGTCTGTGCCGTGGGTGAGGGGACCGGCGCTTGGGGAGTAACGGCAATTGTCGGCGTCACCACTGGCGGCGGTGATACCGGTGTTTCCACTGGTTTTGCTGGAACGTTGTTCTTCGCTGGTGCCGGTGCAGAGGTTTGCTTCTGTTCCGCTTGTGCCACTGTCAACACCGCTGGAGTTGGGATAAAACGCAACTCATTGAGTTGCGCAAGCTGAATTTGTTTCGTCGCCTGTTCCAGATGCAGCGCCTTGCCATACGAATCACGCGCCAACTCCACATACACGGTGCTGAGATTCTCGTAGACAACGGCATAACTGGGATGGGTCTTCATCGCCTTTTCCAGATTGGCTTGGGCCGCGGCCAGATCGCCTTTTTTAATTAACAAGGCAGCCAAATTATTATAGGGTTCAGGGAAATTCGGTTGTTGTTTGATCAATTGCCGGTAGACAGCAATGGCGGCATCCGTCTTGTCTTGTTGCGCCAACAAGCGCGCTTTTAAAAACAACGCCTGACTCTCCTCCGGTTGTTTGTCCAACAAGACATCCAGCTCGGCAAGCACAGCGCCCACTTCGCCTGCCCGTGCACGCGCTTCCAGTGCGCCAAGGTTTGCTGCGCAAAGAGGTGAACCCATAAAAGAAAAAATGCACAAACCGGCGATGAGATTACGCTTCATAAGTAGGCTGAGATGAGTCCATGGAATTATTGTTTATTACTATAGCTGGCCAAGCAGAAAGCGCAACTTTTCGTAACATTATCACACGCTTAACCAAGTTACCACTCACAACATCAGCCGCCACCGCGATCCTGCTTCACGTCATTTTCTGACTGTGTGATAACAGCTCATCGAGTTCCCGCAACCGCTCGGTCGTACCGATGTCACGCCATTGTCCTGAATAAAGTTCGCCGCTCACCTGACCGGCGTCGATGGCTTGCCGCAGCAACGGGGCCAACGGTCGCACCCCTTGCGGCAACGCCGCAAACAGTCGCGGATCATACACACCTATGCCGCTATAGGTCAGTTTATGCTGCCCGGTATTGGTAAGTTGGCTGTCTTGTAATGTAAAGTCACCGTGCGGGTGATGCATGGGATTATTCACCAATACCAGATGGGCCAACCCGCTGATCTGATCCGGTAAACGACGGAAGGCATAATCGGTCCAGATATCCGCATTGACAACCATAAAGGGCGCCTCACCCAACAAGGCCAGGGCTTGAATAATGCCGCCCGCCGTTTCTAACGGCACCGGGCCCTCGCGGGAATACTGTATGTGTACCCCGAAACGTGCGCCATCACCCAACGCTTGTTCAATCTGCTCGCCCAGCCAGGAAAGATTGATCACGATCTCGGTAATCCCGGCGGTCTTTAACGCCCGCACATGATAGTCGATCAACGTCTGACCACCGGCACGCAACAACGGTTTGGGGGTGTGTTCGGTCAATGGCCGCATCCGCTCGCCTTTACCCGCTGCCAGAATCATCGCCTTCATCGGATTAGTTAATCACCGGATTGGTCGTGGGCGACAAGCGCCGCGCAATATCGAGCTCGTTGAATAACGCACTCAAGGCATGGAGTTCGGGATAGCCCTGCGCAACATCGAGCACATAATTCAGCGTGCGCGGGATATCCGCCAAATAGCCCGGCTTACCATCCCGGTAATTCAAGCGGGCGAAGATACCGCTGGCCTTCAAATGCCGTTGGATGCCCATCAGATCAAACCACTGCAGAAATTGAGCGGCGGAAACCGCCTTGATCATCCCGGCATCGTGCAGTTGGGCATGATAATCGTTCACCCACGCCTCGATTTGCGCGCGCGGCCAGGTGATATAACAATCGCGCAACAGGGAAACCAGATCATAGGTAATGGGTCCGTGCACCGCATCTTGAAAATCGAGAATGCCTGGATTCCTGCCGACACTGCCATCGCTGTACATCAGATTACGCGAATGATAATCACGATGCACGAATACCGGCGGCTGTGCCAATGCCTGTTGCACGAGGTAATGCCAACTGCGATCCAGTATCGCGTGTTGCGGCGGCGCTAGCGTTAGTTGCAGATGCCGGGCCAAATACCAATCGCGAAATAACTGCATTTCATTCCATAATAATTTTTCGTCGTACGCGGGTAATTGGGCTTGATACGGCTTGCCCTCACGTTGCAAGGTGAGCAAGGCCGCCATTGCATCACCATACAACTGCGCCACGTTGTTCGGGTTCAGCACCGACAAATACGGGGTGCTGCCCAAGTCGCTCAACAGAAAAAACCCGTGCTGGAAATTGTGCGCCAGCACGCGCGGTACATTCAGCCCCATGGTTTGCAGCATGCCGGCAATCGTGACAAACGGCTGGCTGTTCTCTTTCTCCGGCGGTGCATCCATGACGATGGCGGTGTCGGCCGCGAAACGCACCCGAAAATAACGCCGAAAACTGGCGTCCGCGGAGGCCGGTGCAATGTCGACAACATCACGTTTTACGACTTCCGCTAACCAGGCACGCAATGCGATAAGACGCGTATCCACTCCACCCTCCGCTAACAGCCTGTTGAAAAACGCGCTGAGGGGCGCATCGCGGCGTTGGAAACGACCTCAAAGTGCTCATTTACTTCGTGTAAACTGCGCTTTTTCGTCCGTTTCCGCCTTGCGCTGCATCCCCTGATCACGTTTTTCAACAGGCTGCTAAAAACTTGTTTATGCCAAACAGACAGGCCAGAATACCGAAAAACCATTAGGAATGGAATGATGTCAAATCAATCCCGTTTTGCATTGCTCGATGCCGCACGCGGTACCGCCATCGCCATGATGTTCAGTTTCCACTTTTGCTTTGACCTGAATTACTTCGGTTTCACACACTGGAATTTTTATACCGATCCCTTCTGGTTGCACTACCGGACGGTGATTGTCAGCAGTTTTTTATTGGTGATGGGGGTAAGCCTGTACCTGGCACACCACCGTGCGATCCGCTGGCGACAGTATCGGCGCCGGTTACTGATCCTGGCCCTGTGCGCCGGTTTGGTCAGCGCCTCCAGCTATTTCTTTGCACATGAACGCTTTATCTTTTTTGGTATTTTACACTTCATCACCGTGGCGAGCCTGCTGGGGTTGCTGTTTCTGCGCCTGTACTGGATCAATCTCGGGCTTGGCGTTCTCCTGATCACGCTGGGCAGTCAGATCAAGCTGGCCTTTTTTGATCAGCCCCTATTGCAATGGTTTGGCCTGATGACCCATAAGCCGATCACGGAGGATTATGTGCCGTTGTTGCCCTGGTTTGGGGTGGTCTTGCTGGGGCTGTTCTTTGCGCATTTTGCCTATACCCGGCAGCATTTTCTGCCCCTGTTTCACTGGCGGTTAGAACAGCCGCTCGCCCGGCTCCTGCGCCTGGCCGGGCGGCATTCGCTCCTTATATATATGGTGCATCAGCCTATTTTTCTCGGTATCCTCTACACCCTGCGCCAGGTTATCCCTTGATCAACCGGTTATTTCGCCTTGGTAATCCACACCACGTATAATGGGCGCCTTTATTTTGCACAGGCTGACTGACATTGCGACTTTTTGTCTTGAGTAAATCCTTCGCGGTTATCGCCACCGTCGCGCTGTTATCCGTGGGCCGTGTCGCGGTCGCCGAAGAGCCGCCCAAGGATGAAAAACGTGAACAACGTGCCGTGCTCTGTCCACCCGGCTACGTCATGCCGTTAATCAAAGCCAAACAAAAGACGGACCTCAGCACCCAGGTTAGCGCGGATCAGGCCCAGATCGACAGTGAACAAGTTACCACCTTCAGCGGCGCGGTAAAAATACTGCAAGCTAATACCCAACTCGCGGCCGATAGCGTCCGTTATGACCGCAGCAGCGAGAATTTTAATGCCACCGGCCATGTCCTGTTCGCCGATGACATCTGGCATTTTGAAGGGAATGATGCGCAATTCAACCTAACCAACAACACCGGTTTTCTCAACGACGGCGCCTATGCGAACCTGGAAACCTTGATGCGCGGTACGGCCAAACGCGTCGAGCTGCAGGGGAAAAATAAACTGCAGTTAACGCAAGCCACCTTTACCTCTTGCCCGAATGAAAATGTTGCATGGAAATTATCCGCCACGACGATCAACCTGGATAACACCATTCATCAAGGTGGTGCGCACAACGTCACGCTGGAATTTATGGGGGTGCCGTTTTTTTATTTACCGTACATGCGTTTTCCGCTCGGTGATGATCGGCTATCCGGATTTTTGTATCCTGGCTTTGGCACCTCGCTGCGCAACGGTAATGAATTTAATATTCCCTTTTATTGGAATATCGCCCCGGACTACGATGCCACCATCAACCCGCACCTCATGTCAAAGCGCGGCTGGATACTGGAATCGGAGTTTCGTTATCTCAGCGCAAAGACCCACGGCCAGTTTGGTTTCGATTTTTTACCCGATGATCAAATCTATGGGGCGAATCGCAGCCGGATTACCTGGAACCAGGAAGGCATACCCGAGGCGGGCTGGTCAACGCTTGTCAGTTATAACCAGGTCAGTGACAACCAATACCTTGGCGATTTTAGCGATAGTCTTGCGACGAGCAGTATTACCCACTTGGAACGGCGCGGTGACCTAAAATATAACACCCCCCAGTACGAGATTGACATTCAGGCGCTGGATTACCAAACTATTACCGGTGGGGAACCGTATAAGCGTCTACCGCAAGTGACGCTGACCTCCCGTTTTGCCAATCAAGACAATTCTGTAAACTACGATGTCAACAGCGAACTGGTGCGCTTTGATCATCTGGACACCACTAAAACTGTCGGCTCACGGCTCAAGCTCAATCCCTTCCTGAGCTACCCGTTGCGGGATGCCCCCGGTTTTTTTGTCCCCAAGGTCTCGCTGTATTATTTGCAGTACAATCTTGGTCGCCAAGATCCCGCTAAACCTGATGATCCGCACCTGGCCATCCCCGTCTACAGCCTGGATACCGGGATTAATCTGGAGCGGGAAACCCGCTGGGGTGATTTAGAAATTCTCCACACCTTGGAACCCCGTTTATTTTATCTTTATGTCCCCTATAAAGATCAACTTACCCTGCCCATTTTTGATACCGGCCTGTCCAGCTTTAATGAGTTGACGATGTTTGCCGAGAATCGCTTCAGTGGTGGTGATCGCATTGGTGATGCCAATCAACTCACTGCCGCCGTCAGTACCCGCTTTTACCGGCAGGACAATGGTTATGAACTCTTCGCGGCCACCGCCGGTGAACTGTTTTATTTTAGCAATCGCCAGGTTACTTTAACGGAATCGGGGTCGGTGCCAAGCGCGGATACCATCACGCCCCGATCCAGCTTGTTCGGCACGGTCTCGATATCTCCAAACCCCAACTGGCGGCTACGCGGTGACATGCAATGGAATACCGAGCAGAGCCATACGGAAATTGGCAATACCCGCCTGCAATACAAACCGGACAAGGACAGCATCATTAATCTCGAGTACCGTTTCTCGCGTAACACAAGCGATACCATCGACAACACCATTCGTACCTATGGCGCCTCCACCGCCTGGCGTTTCAACCCGCGCTGGCGCGTACTGGCAGGAAGTCAGTTTGATGTCCAAAATGATCATAAATTGGAGCGCTTCTTCGGGTTACAATACGATAGTTGCTGCTGGGGCATCCGCCTTGTTAGCCGGGAGCGTTTTGACAAACTCGACCCTGACAATAACCAAAACCCATTATTCGAGAAGGCAATTTATCTCACCCTCGAACTCAAGGGTTTATCCAACATCGGCCAACAGGGCAAGACGCAAAATCTGTTGGAAACCCAAATTTACGGCTTTACCGAATAACCCAGAGGTAGCAACACCATGCGCACATTATTTACCCTGTTAACCGGTCTGCTAATCTGTAGCAGCGGCAGCGCCGCCACAACGTCACGCCCGGAGATTAGCGAGCTGGATAACATTGTCGCGATCGTTAACACGGATGTCATCACTGGCGTGGAACTCAACAAACGGATTGCGCAAATCAAACAGCAATTTCAGGACAAGCCGGCAAGCCTGCCGCCGGATGGCGTGTTGCGTCGGCAGACCCTGGATCGTTTGGTGATTGAGACATTGCAACTGCAATTAGCCAAGCTCAGCGGTATCCGCGTTGATGATGAACAACTTAATCTGGTGATTACCAATATCGCCAAGGAAAATCATTTTACCCTTGAACAATTTCGCGAGGTGGTGGCCAAAGACGGCATTCCCTTCAGTGAATTTCGCGAACAGATCCGCAACGAAATGATCACCACGCAACTGCGCCGCCAACGGGTGGATAACAACATCAACATTACCGAACAAGAAGTGGACAACCAAATTGAACGCCAGGGAAATGCGCAAACCGAGAATGAATTTCGGGTTGCACATATTCTGATCGCCGTCCCCGAAGCGGCATCACCCGAAGTCGTTGAGGCCGCCAATAAAAAAGCCCAGGAGATATTCACTCGTTTGCGCAATGGCGCCGATTTTAGTCAAACCGCCATGTCGGCTTCCGCCGCGCCGCAAGCGCTGCAAGGTGGCGACCTGGGCTGGCTCAAGCAAGGACAATTACCCACGGTACTTGCGGATGTCGTTCCTACCCTGAAGGTCGGTGACATCAGCGCTCCGCTGCGCAGTGCCAGTGGCTTTCATCTCGCCAAACTCGTGGATAAGCGCACCAATCAGATTAAACACGTGATCGAACAAACCCTCGCACGGCATATCCTAGTTAAAACCGATCAGGTCACCACCGATGCGGTCGCGCGTGAACGCCTCGAACGGATCCGCCAACGCATTCTCGCGGGTGATGATTTTTCACAACTGGCACGCGCCAGTTCGGCGGATCTGGGTTCAGGTTCCGACGGGGGTAACCTGGGTTGGGTCAGCCCCGGCATGATGGTCCCGGAATTTGAAGAGGCCATGAACAAACTAAAACCGAGCGACATCAGCACCCCGTTTCAAACACGTTACGGCTGGCATATTGTACAAGTGATGTCGCGCCGGACACACGATGACTCCAAGGAACATCTGCGCCAGCAAGCACGCCAGCTCATCATACAACGCAAGACCGCCGAAGAAACTGAAAATTGGTTACGGCGATTGCGCGCCGAGGCCTTTGTTGAACTCCGCCTCAGCGAATAAACCTCGCGATTGCAACACATCAGCATGAGCATGAGCACGCTGCCGCCATGTCTGGCACTCACGGCAGGTGAACCTGCCGGGATCGGCCCGGATATCATCATCCAATATGCGCAGCAGCCGCAAACCATCCCCTGGGTGGTGATTGCTGATAAAACCCTTTTCCGCGAGCGTGCCGAGCAACTCAAATTACCGTTGCAACTTCATGACTATGTGGCAACGAACCCAACTACCATTTTACCCGCCGGTCATATTCATGTTCTACACACACCATTAACCAGACACTGTGCTTGCGGCCAACTCAATCCTGACAATGCACGCTATGTCTTAACGACGCTGCAAATGGCGGTAGCGGGATGTCGGGACAAGCAGTTTTCCGGATTGGTCACCGCACCGGTACATAAAGCGGTCATCAATGACGCCGGTATCCCCTTCACTGGCCATACCGAATATTTGGCCGAATTAACGCACACCGACACGGTGGTGATGATGTTGGCGACACCGGGTCTGCGTGTGGCATTGGCCACCACCCACTTACCGCTTGCTCAGGTGAGTGCGGCGATTACATCGGCTTTGTTGGAAAATATTCTACGTGTCCTCCACCAGGATCTGCGCACAAAAATCGGGATTGAACAACCGCGCATCGCGGTGTGCTGTTTAAATCCGCATGCCGGTGAAAACGGCCATCTTGGCCGTGAAGAAATTGAAATTATAATTCCGGTTTTAAATAAATTGCGCAGTGAAGGTTTTCATCTGCAGGGTCCGTTGCCCGCCGATACCGCTTTTGTCCCGACGATCCTGCAACATACCGATGTCTATCTCGCCATGTATCATGATCAGGGTCTGCCCGTATTAAAATACGCGGGCTTTGGTCATGCCGTAAATATTACCTTGGGTTTGCCGTTTATCCGCACCTCGGTGGATCACGGCACGGCGTTAGAGCTGGCAGGCAGTGGCAAGGCCGAGATGACCAGCCTTGTCTACGCCATCGATGTGGCGAAAGAAATGATGGATAACGTTGCCCTCTGCAAAGACCACAACCGGTTTCTATAATGTCTACAGGAAAAATAGCTACATCTGTCAGTTTATTGATGTTAGTGTTTAGTGGCGGGTCGGGGTATGACAAAAATATCACCAGCAAGCTACCGAATGCCATCAGTGCCATGAGTTTTAATGTCTTATATAATTCAGAAAAGATTAACCAATCTATTGATCTTATTCAGCAACACTCACCTGATATTTTATGCCTGCGTGAGCTAACGCCTGAATTTTCCAACCAATTATTACATCGCCTAGGTAAGCTTTACCCATACCAGGCTATGCACCCACGCCAAGGAACGTGGGGGGCTGGCATACTCTCGAAGTATCCGCTGCGTAACCCTGAATATTTTCCCGTAAAACCACATCAACTCCCCGCACTGCAGATTGAGATCAACATTCAGTCGAAGAGCTTACTTGTCAGTTGCCTGCATTTATTTCCACCCGTCGGTAAACATCTGAAAAACGATAGTTTTATCACCACGCTACAGAAAAACAAGAAATTGCGTTTACAACAAGCAGAATACCTGGTTGGTAAATATAAACGGTGGCAAGGACCAGTTTTACTTTTAGGTGATATGAACGAATCTCGCACAGACGATGCGGTGAAAATGTTTATAGCAAATAATTATACGCATGCCTGCGACAAGGCAGTGAAACAACAATGTGGTGCAAGCTTTCCGGCCCATCTACCTTGGGTACCGGCATTTTTTGAAATCGATCATATATTGGGGAAAGGTGTCCGTTTTCTATCGATCCAAGTCATTCGATCCGGTGGTTCGGATCTTTATCCAATGAAAGCATCGTTTCCGTTAGAAACAACAACGAGCGTATCCCACCAGCAGTAGCGCCGATCATGTTTTCGGGGATGTGCTTTTTATAACGTCATTATCCGCATTGCTGTTATTGACACACGAGAAACCCGTACCAAGAGGCATTTGGCGTTTTGTCGGGGTAATGTGCCATAGCGGATTCGTATAGCAAAAACTGATTTTGATCAAAGTTGCCTGGACACCAGTTGAATTCAGGAAAGTATAGTGCCAAAATGAAGACCTTTCCCCCATTCGATATCGGGATATTTATAATACCTTTTATGTTGCGAACTCGATCACTAGTCTTACCGTTTGCCATCTTGACCTCATGCCCCTGGGTTATAGGAGAGGGTCACTCCTCTCCCTTGTCGCCAATACAATCGCAAACTGTCAATCATGAAGACGGGGGTGCATCGAAAAAAATGCTGAACTTAGATTGGAAAGACAAGAGGTACCTCTTCAATGAACACCTCTCTATAGTTTTGGAAGGGTGGACGTAAAAGCAACTTCTTGAGTACACCGGTCCACCTGATAATATCTCCGTTAATGAATGGTACTATCGGTGGAGCGCATCCGATGGTATGTATAGCTATTACATATTCAATATAAAGGATAGTGTCGTTGTCAATATCAAGAGTTCTAGTGGATGTATCTATACTATGTGACTCAACATAACAAGTCACTCCAGTTGATCCTCAGGTGCCGCACTTTTGCCGCCCGCTGAATTTAAACGTTAAACCTCATTAAAATAATGAGAAAAAAATTTACAGGATTAGTAAATGGTATTTTCTGGCTACGTTACTCCTTGAAGACTATTAATTCGGAATAACAACGATGCAAATATACAAAGCTGTTTTAGCAGTAATGTTTCTTGCGAACACCTTACCTGCCCTTGCAGACATGTGCATGTCCGGTCCAATCCAGGCGTGGGTCGATTTACCTCTCCCCGGTAAACAGGCGGATCATATTGTGGTTACTCGTTCAATTTGGGTAACCAAGGAAATCGAGGAGGCTTTTGCCTGGTTTAAAACTGTACCGCTCGAAGACATAATGACGAAAACGGAAAAAATTGCGGCGGTGCAAAAAACTTATATGTTAATCGGTAGTTACTACGCTACCACCGGAGCAAGGCGGATGGTTTGCCAAACGGATGGCTATGGCGCGATTGAGCAGCTAATAGAAATTAACAAGAACCAACGGATTGCCTACGCGGTTTGGAACTTCACCTCGCCCGATGCCGCTCCTATCGCCTATGGCGATGGGGAGTTTTTGTTTGCAACGAGCAATCTCGGCACCATCATTACCTGGAACTATCAGTTTGCCCTAAAACAAGACCATTTTCCAGGCTCCCTGGGTTCGGTAGGGCGCTGGTTATTTCGGACACAATTTGCCGATTCGGATTGGGTGGAATTCATGGAGCAGACGCTGAACAACATCAAGCGCCAAGTAGAGAAGTAAACGTCTACTGATCTGGACGAAGAATGAGGGGCAGTAAGGTAATGAGTATTTTTTCAGAGAACGTCGATTACCCGATTGTAATTACCCGGGAGGTGGTGGCAAGATAAGGGCTATTTATATTTCCTATTTGGACTTTGAGCATGCTCGCACATTTTCACGTACTTCTGTTGTTCTTGCTGGTTTGCGGCAGCGCATTTGGCGAAACATCGGACAACCTCTGCAAGAACAAAGAAGAGGTCTTATTTTCGTGTCACACAGGGAAAAAAATAATCTCGGTATGTGCATCGATACCAGTAACCGCACATTCTGGTTACGTGCAATACAGGTTTGGGAAGAAGAATGCCATCGAGCTTGTGTATCCCTCATCACTCCTTCCGCCGTATGACCATTTCTTCCAGCGCAGGGAGAGATATGCCACTGCTACTTCCTACACTCATTTGCGCTTTAAGAATGGCAAGCACAGCTACATAGTTTACCATGAAGTAAGTAGTTCTATGGGTACTGACGGAAGAAGAACAATCGATGAAAACGCGGGTGTGTCGGTGATCGACCACCACGGTAAGCGTTTATATCTTGAGTGTAACGATTCGGATAAAAGCGAGTTGTCATTTGATGAAGAGATTTTTCAGCAGGATGATGATGTCGAACGCTGATTTCATGGTAAACACCATCTGCTCAACCTCAGCGGAGCTCAACTCGTTTCTGGCATGTGATTTTCACCCCGCCGAACAGGGACACATCGAAGCCCAATTCTATCTCGGGCAGATGTATGCAAAAAAGTCAAAGGTATACACAAAATTATGTCTTTGCACATATGTGCTTGAGTCTGAGTGCCTCACCGAGCAATGATCGGGCAGGTAAGAATCGAGACCGTGTAGAAATGAAAATGACCGCAAAGCAGATTGAGGAAGCGAAGCATTTAGGCGGGATTTATACTATTCACCACTATCTATCGCATTAGACTTGTTTTATGTTTTTCCTGCAGCCGCGATGCGCGTGGTTTTGGCACCTTAATTCCTGAGAAAAAAGACTAGCAGCTTGTTGAAAAACGCAGAACGTACGAGAATTCTTTAAACCGACTCACGTCGATAGCCAGAAGCCTATTGATATATATGGATTCCGGCTCGCACGGCGTTTGGCCGGAACGACGAATCGGGGTTCAATGTCGGGTTTTTCAACAAGCTGCTAGGGAGAATTTGAAATGACAAACGAGGTTGAATCTTGAGTTTTCCAACCCGCTGATAAGCTGAAATATTACACCATTTTAGCTTCTGATTTTAAACTGCGCCACCAGCGACTGTAACTTTGTCGCCAATCTTGACAGCTCATCGGATGCAGCACGGGTCTGCGACGAACCGGACGCGGTGTGTTCCGCAACCTGACTGATATTGATAATATTTTTATTCATTTCTTCCGCGACGGCGCTTTGCTCTTCTGCCGCACTGGCAATTTGTGCGTTCATTTCCATAATCTTGCTGACTGCTTGGCTGATCGCATCCAGCGCCGCACCGGCCTGCGCCGAATTCATCACCCCGACTTTTGCTTGCGCGCGCCCACCCTCCATGGCCGTCACGGCATTTTTCGCCCCGACCTGCAGACGTGAAATCATCTCTTCAATTTCAGTGGTGGATTTTTGCGTGCGTTGCGCCAGCGTCCTGACTTCATCCGCGACCACGGCAAAGCCACGACCTTGCTCACCCGCGCGCGCCGCTTCAATCGCCGCGTTCAAGGCCAGCAGGTTGGTTTGTTCCGCGATGCCTTTGATCACATCCAGCACGGTCCCAATGGTTTCACTATTCTTATTTAAATCAGCGATAACATTCGCCGCATTTTCAACACTGTCCGCCAATTGCGATATGGCGGCGGTGGTTTGATCCACCACCGTGCGGCCACTACTGGCGGCATCGTTGGCCCCCGCGGCGGACTTGGCAGCCTGCTCCGCGTTTTTCGCCACTTCGCGCACGGTCGCGGCCATTTCATTCATCGCCGTGGCGACTTGATCGGTTTCGCTGCGCTGCTGCTCAGCGCCACGACTACTTTCCGCCGCCACCGCCGAGACTTCTTCCGTCGCCGCCGAGAGTTGGGTGGCGGAACTCAGGATTTGTTGAATCAGTCCCTCCACTTTTTCACCCATGAGATTAAAGCCTTGGGCGATTTGATTCATTTCATCCTGCGTTTGCAGATGCAAGCGCGCGGTTAAATCCCCCTCCGCCATGCGCGAGGTGGCGGCCATGGTTTTCAAAATATTATCGACCACCGACAGATACAACCCTGTGAATAAATACGCAATCAGCAACAACATGCCCGCCGTCACCGCGATCGATGCATATTTCTTTGACCGTTCCGAATCAAGACGCGCCGTAAACAGTCCTTCCAGGGTCGGAACAATACCGTCATAGAGTTTCAGCAATCCGCTAACCGCATTGGTTCCCGCCTCGAACACCTCCGTACCGGTAATCGTCATCTTCTCGGGCTGCAATACGCTGAGCTTTACCAGCTCATCAAACTTATCACTCTGCTGTTGACTCTGTGCAACCATCGCCTGCAACCGCGTCGCCACCGCAGGATTACTCTCAAACGCCGCCTTCAATCCCTTTTTCATGCTCGCCGTGGCGATTTCAATATGATCAAGTAACACAGTGAGACGAATGCGATCCTTCGCGGTGAGTGCGCCGGCCGTCACCGCGCCCGTGCTCAAAGCCCGCGCCTGGCCGATGGCATCAATCACCCCTGGCATCTTATTGATGATGGCGTCGCCGAGATAATAACTGTCTAATTTTGGATCAAGGGTGATTTCCGCGGCATCGGCGACAAGTTCAAGCAACGCGATGACATCCTTCATTAACACGCCGTGTTTTTCAAAACTTTGCGACACGGGTAGCTTCAGGGAGGTCTGCTTGAGTTCGTCCCACTGTTTCTGTAGTTTCGCCACCACGCCCTGGGTTTTAAGACTCCCGCCTATTTCCTCATCGGTCTTTGTCAACAACTGCAGCGACTGATCCACGTCACGCCGCAGCGTGTTGATGTCGCTTTCAACCTGGGTATTGCCACTGAGGTAGGTATTGACCAAGCCGCGGTGTGCGGGCACTTGTGCCAGCAGCGGTCGAATGGCCTTGAGGTAGGCCAAGCCTTGTTGTTCATGGCGGACAAAGCGGATACTTTCGCTAATATCATTGATCAGCATCGTGGTCAGGACAATCAATGGCACGAAGATGATCGCAAACAGCAGAGCGAATTTTGCTTTGTATTTCAGCCGGTTCATCAGAACCATCGCCGGGATAAAGAGTGTGTTCATTGTGTCTCCGCGCCGTTGTTATTCTCTAACAGGCTGCTAAGTGGATGTAGCCCGCTACCCAAAATTAGCGACTGGCGGTTGATTTTCTTTAATATATTCCCCCGGTTAAATCACCTGATTTAAGTAAGATTAATGACGTTGCCCCCGCCGGCCCGCCTCCGGAATCCGCTAATCTGGCAACGAGCTGAGATACGTCAATACAATTCCCTGCAATCGCCGCACACTGCACGTATAGTATTAGTATCCAACACCGGAGATTTAGCGATGATCAACATAGCCGCGCAACTCGGCGCTGACGCCGAGTCCTTGCTGACCCATACCTGCCAAGGGATTCCAAAACTACATCTGCACCTACCGGGGCCGGATTACATCGACCGCGTTGTCGCCCGCAAGAGCCGCAAACCTGCGGTGCTGCGTAACCTCAATGCGCTTTATCAACACGGCCGTCTGGCCGGTAGCGGTTATTTATCCATCCTGCCCGTGGATCAAGGCGTCGAACATTCCGCCGGGGCGTCCTTTGCGCCGAACCCGGCGTTTTTTGATCCGGCCAACATTGTTAAACTGGCGCTGGAAGGCGGTTGCAATGCAGTGGCCTCCACCTTGGGTGTGCTCAACGCCGTGGCGCGCGACTACGCGCACAAGATCCCGTTCATCGTCAAAATTAATCACAACGAACTGCTCACCTATCCCACGGCGTACGATCAAACCTTGTTTGCCAGTGTTGCTCAGGCCTTTGATATGGGTGCGGTAGCGGTGGGCGCCACCGTGTATTTTGGCTCAGCGGAATCACGCCGCCAGATTCAGGAAATCAGCGAGGCCTTTGAACATGCCCATGACTTGGGCTTGGTCACGGTATTGTGGGCCTATCTGCGCAACAGCGCCTTCAAACACGAAGGCAAGGATTATCACGTCGCCGCCGATCTCACCGGCCAGGCCAATCACCTGGCGGCGACGATGGATGCCGACATCATCAAGCAAAAACAGGCGCAGAATAATGGTGGCTACACCGCGATTAATTTCGGCAAGACCCATCCCAAGGTCTACAGCGAATTAACCAGCGATCATCCGATCGACTTGGTGCGTTATCAAGTCGCCTGCTGCTACATGGGCCGCGTTGGCATGATCAATTCCGGCGGCGCCTCCGGCACCGATGATCTACGCCAAGCCGTGCGCACCGCCGTGATCAACAAACGCGCCGGTGGCATGGGCTTGATCTCAGGACGCAAGGCATTTCAGAAACCAATGAAAGATGGCATCGCCTTGTTGCACGCGATCCAGGATGTGTATTTGTCGGCAGAGGTGAGTATTGCCTGACAGTGTTACCTATCTCAATTGAACAATTCGCAGAATGGCGACCTCACAATTCACAGCGTGGCGACACCAACGAACCATCTCCCCCTTTGAAAAAGGGGGACTAAGGGGGATTTAAAGTGGTCTAATGAAGTCTGGGATTGTTGCCAATTGCATAGTAAGATGTTGTCACTGAATGCCACTATGACTTGCGAAAATATTTCATAAGCACCTCACGAAAATAAACAACAACCGACGAGTACCACATTTTCATGCGGATTAGTAGTATCGATAGCGTACGCGTCCTGGCGATGGCCGCCGTGGTGGCCATTCACACCTTTGCCTTCTGGCCATACCCAGATGTGTATGACGGGGTGCAACTGCTGGCACGATTTGCGGTCCCCTTTTTCTTCGCCGCCTCCGGTTATCTATTTAGCAAAAAATACCTGACGAGCCCTGTCACATTACACAGCGTCGTCTTACCGCTGCGCCGTATTTTGTTGGTCTATCTGATCTGGTCACTGCTGTATGCCATCGCCCCCGCCGTACTACCGAAAAATTGGGATAATATAGCGCTCCACGGTTTTATCACCGAGCTGACACACCAGTTCGACTTGACGATCAACGATATCGCACAACGACCGCTGTTTTATCTCCATGAAGGACCGGGATTTCATCTGTGGTTCCTGCCGGCATTGGCACTGTCACTTAGCCTGCTCGCTGTTGCCGTGCGCTATAACCGACTCGGGCTATTCATGTTGCTGGGCATGGCGCTGTTCTGCGCCGGTTTGCTGGCCAAGCCCTACATCAATACGGCATGGGGATGGCATCTGGATTTTAATGTCCGCAACGGACCGTTTTTCGGCACGGTATTCGTCGCCATCGGTGCGTGGCTTGCTCGCCAACCCGACAAACCCCGACTTGATTATGCACTGATCATTTTTATTCTCGGCTATCTATTGCAATTCTTCGAGGCACAGTACCTGCACGCGCTCGACCCACGAATCCCGCTAGCCGGACATGATTATCTGATTGGGACATTGCCGTTGGGTATTGGCGCCTTGCTCATCGCTCTCGCCCTACCGACCTTCGGCGAGCGCAGCGGAATGCAGAAACTATCTCCTTACATCTTGGGAATCTATGCTTGTCATGTTTTGATCCGCGATTGCCTAGAACCGATCCGTGACGATCTACCGCTGTATTACCTTAGTTGGGGAATACTTACATTTGTACTCAGCCTGGCGCTGACAATGATCCTGCGCCGCATTCCGATTATTCGTCACAGCGTGATGTAAATACTGATCTGATTAAGGTAACTGATTTATATTCACCACATCCCCCTTGTGGATTGACATGTGGACTTATCCCGATGAACCGAGGGAAAGTGGCCGGTAGAATTTCAATACTCTGTAACCCATTTGAGTCATTTGCTGAATTCGACTCCGAATACTAGCTGCTTGTTGAAAAACTCAAAGTTAGCTCGCGTCGCGTCGTTCCGGCCAAACGCAGCGTACAACCGCATCTCGTCGTTCCGGCCAAACGCAGTGCGAGCCGGAATCCACTAAAGTAACAAGTTACCAACAACCGACTTTAGTCGGCTTGAATATTTAATGACGTTTCATTCGGTCTCTGTAGGTCGGGCTTCAGCCCGACAATGCAGCCGCGTATTAGCTTGAAGACTGGCCTACGTCGCAATCAGCAGCTTCGGTCGCTGGACATCATTTCGGAACGGTTATTTGGGGATAACCGAAGTAAAAACGCTCGCTACTGCACGCTCTAAAATGGTGTCACTGCGGAAAACGGATCATAAGGCACGTTAAATGTGTATTGGTGCAAAATGTAATCGGGGTTACGCATGGTAAGGACTGATGTTGGCCGCAATTGCTTCGTTACCCAGTTGAATTAAGGGATATTTAGTGCCAAGATGAGTGACTTTTTCCCGCTTGATAGCGGGATATTTATATTGTCGGTTATACTAAAAAATTAATAAAGGGGAAATCATGCGTATCGCTTTTATTACCGTTCTGAGCTTATCGTTATCCTTCAATGTTATTGCCGACAGCCCCCAAAACGATATCGATGCTGGTGAGAAAGCCTATGCCAATAAGGATTATAAAACGGCCTTTGAACTTGCCAAAAAACAGGCTGATTTGGGAAATGCAGAGGCCCAAAACAACCTCGGGCTCATGTATGTCGAAGGTAAAGGTGTCCAGCAGGATTATAAAGAGGCGGAGAAATGGTGGTTGAAAGCCGCCGAACAGGGTTTTACAAGCGCCCAATACAATCTCGGTCTCTTGTACGGCGATGACCACCGAGGTATCCAACAAAGTGATACTGAAGCTGCAAAATGGTTCCTTAAAGCCGCCGAGCAAGGGGATATTAGTGCCCAATACAATCTCGGGCACATGTATAACAAAGGCCAGGGCGTCCCGCAAAATAATGTTCTTGCGTATATGTGGTGGCATCTGAGTACGATACAGGGTAATGATGATGCAAGAAAGAATCGAGATTACTGGGCAAAAGAACTGACCGAAAAACAGCTAGAGGAAGCCCAACGGTTAGCACGTGAACGGAAACCGACGAGCATGGCAACGTCAAAGAATAGGCCGTCAATAAAGCAGAAATCTGCTTATGACCAGATTGGTGCAACCGTATACTCTCCAAACGAAATCGGTTGGTCGTTAGTGCAAAAAACAAATACTGGAGTGAGCTTTTGCAAGCAATTTGACACAGCTCAAGATACCGCTTGCGCTAACACGGTAACTTTCAGAGTTGATGGCTTTGAAAGTGATGCTGAGTTCCTTAATCATATTAAAGAGCAAAGAGAAAAGCAGGACGACAAAAAGAGATTTGTACGACTAACTGTAAATAATGAGCAAGTCTCATTCAAAAATACTTCCTGTCTAAAATATAAATCACTATCCGAAGATCATAAGGACAGCGGAGTTAATTCAAAAAACTTTCAATATTTTAAAACAAGTGGCTATATTTGTCGCCACCCGGCTAATAAGGACATTGCTTTTCAAATGGAAATGTCCCATAGGTCTAATGATAAAGAATTTCCAGTAGGGCTACTGCCTGTTGGTGAACAATTTTTTTCTAACATTAAATTACGTGATAATGGTCTCAAATAGGTCGAGTATAACTGTAGTGGTCTAACAGCCTGTTGAAAAACGCAGAACCTACTGAGAATTCTTTACACCGACTCACGTCGGTAGCCAGAAGCCTATTGATATATATGGATTCCGGCTCGCAATGCGTTTGGCCGGAACGACGAAACGCGAGCAAACTTCGAGTTTTTCAGCAAATTGTTAGTGCGATAATACATCTGAACCCAGGTGATTTATTTAACCAAAAATATCGCCGCCAATCCCAGGAAAATAAAAAACCCCATGCTGTCGGTGGTGGCGGTGATCAAGATACTGGAACCCAGCGCGGGGTCGCGGCCGAGGCGATGCAAGGTGTAAGGTACAAACAATCCCACACCTGCGGCGATCAATAAATTCAATATCAACGCAGCAGCAATCACGATCGCCAAGGTGATCTTGGCATAGAAGAGCCAGGCGAATAATGCGACTATGCTGCCGAGAAACAGCCCGTTGATAATACTCACGCCTAATTCGCGGCGAGTGAGCAAGGCAAAGTTATTCTTGGTTAATTGTCCCAGCGCCAGTGTGCGGATCACCAGGGCGGTGGTTTGATTGCCGGTATTGCCGCCGACACTGGCGACGATCGGCATGAGCGTCGCCAGCGCAATCAGTTGCACGATGCTGTCTTCGAAAAAACCAATCACCCGTGAAGCAATAAACGCCGTCATTAAATTGATCAACAACCACGGCCAGCGATTGCGCGCACCTTGCCAGATGGTGGCAAACAAATCTTCATCGCGACGCAACCCCGCCAAGGCCAGCAATTCCTCGCTGTTGCGATCGCGCAAATAATCCATCATCACATCCACCGTCAAGCGGCCGATGACCTTGCCGCGATCATTCACCACCGGTGCGGACACCAGACCATAACGTTCAAAGGCCAGCGCCGCGTCACGCGCACTGTCTTCAGGACCGAAGCGCACCACGTCTTTGGCCATCACATCGATCACCTTAGCGACAGGCGCATGGCGTAACACACTCTGAATCGTTAACACCCCACGCAACACCCCGCGCCGATCACAGACAAACAACTTATCCAACTGATCCGGAAATTCTTCCACCTCGCGTAACTTAGTCAACACCTCAGTTACCGCATCGGACTCATAGACGATCACCATCTCATTACTCATCAAGGAACCAACGCTGTGCTCGGCATACGAAATCGAGGATGTAAAAAAATCGCGTTCCTGTTCGGACATACCCTGTAAACAGGCCTGCAACACCTGCGGTGGCAGTTCCTCGGCAAGATACGCCAGATCATCGGTATCCAGTTGCGCGAGTTGGGTGATGAGTTTTTGCGGATCGGTGGCCGCCAATAACGGCCAGCGCAAACCATCGGAGACTTCCAGCAACACATCACCGGCCTGATCATCCCGCACATGCTGCCAGACCAGCAAGCGATCCTCCGGCGGCAGATTCTCTAGGATGTAAGCAATGTCCGCCGCATGCATGCGCTGCACCCGATTCTCCAATTCCGCCAGACTCTGACGCCGCACCAAGGCCTCGACCAATTCATGACGGGGCTGCGCCTGGCTGTGGACCATGTGTTCGACCACACGCTGCTTGTCCAACAACTCACGGACGATGTCAAACTGGTGCTGGATAATATGCCGGGTGTTTTGCGTTTCCATCTTGTGTCTCTGTGCTGGCTATGCTTTGTGGTATTCTACGCCAATATATAATCACCCTGGCAACACAATCATGACTCACCGCCTGCGCAAACGTTTTGGTCAACATTTTTTGCATGACCCGCGCGTGATTCAAAATATCCTGCAGGCCATTGACCCCAAGCCCGAGCAACACCTGGTGGAGATCGGTCCGGGCCAGGGCGCCATCACCTTTCCCCTGCTCAAGCACCTCAAGCAATTAGAGGTCGTGGAGATCGACCGCGATTTGATCCAGGCCTTGCAGCACAGCGGCCATGCCAAGCTGATTGTGCATGCCGCCGATGCCCTGCGTTTTGATTTTTGTTCGCTGTGTCGGGATAGCAACGACAAATTACGTCTGTTCGGCAACCTGCCCTACAACATCTCCACGCCGTTATTGTTTCATCTGTTTCGCATACAGCACTGTATTGCCGACATGCATTTCATGCTGCAAAAAGAGGTGGTGGATCGCATGCTCGCCCCCCCTGGCGACAAGACCTATGGCCGGTTGAGCGTGATGGTGCAGTATTATTGCGAGGTGATCGAGTTGTTCGATATCGGCCCCGGCGCGTTTACCCCGCCACCCAAGGTCCACTCGGCCATCGTGCGTTTGCTGCCGCATGCCACGCCACCGGTGCCCTGCACGCCAGAACGCTTATACGCGGTGGTGAACCAGGCCTTTTCGCAACGGCGCAAGACCCTGCGCAATGCCGTGAACCGCTGGCTGAGCGCCGAACAAATCCAGGCCTTGGATATCGATCCCGGCCTGCGCCCCGAGCGCCTGTCACTCAGCGACTTTGCCAAATTGGCCAACGCCATCACCTTCGACACAGACGAATCGCCCGCCGCCGAGCAAAATTCGCTGGATTAATCTCAACGTCACGGCCATCGGTGACGCTAACTCTAGGAGAGGAGCGTCTGCTTAATACGGTATCGCCATGGCTGAGGTCAACAACAACGCCCTGCTGCTTTTTCAGGTGGGGCCGGTTCTGTGCTGCGCACCCAGCCTGCGGATTGCGGCGATCATTGAGCCGCAGCCGCTGACGCATCCCCCCGGTGCCTCGCCCAGTCAACCCGGCATCTTTAAACACGCCGGCCACATCGTCGCCACCCGCGATTTGCGTTATCACTTTGGCGTGCCGCAACAAAACTGGAAAATCCCTGGCCGGGTGATCATTGCCACGCTGGCGCACGGCAATACCGGTTTCTTGGTGGACGAGATCACCGCCGTGATGGCGATGCCAAACACGGGTTGGGGAACATTACCGGCGCTGATCCCGCGCAACGTGTTCAACCGCACCTTGTTGTTGGATAAAAAAATGTATCTGTACACGGACTTCGATAAACTCGACCGCTTGCGTGAACCGGGTTGCTTGCGTCCATATCTGCAACAGCTCCTGACACAACAAGAAAAATCCTCAGCACGCGAACCGCCTGCCCGTGCCGAATCCACCACCTATACACCTTCAATAACTCAGCCCGAGCACACACTCCCGACCGTACCCGCTGTTGCTGCATCAGCTACACCGATCACCACGAACACACTCAAGGACATCACAAATCCAGCGCGATTCACCACGGATGAGCGCATAAAGAAAACGGCGAAGCACTCGTTAGCTACTACAGATAAACGCGACGATAACAATGCCCCAAAGAGAATGCCCACGCCCCCGGCGACACCGTCAAGTAATACGGCGTCATTTGGTGTGAGTACCAGCAAACCGACAATCACCACCGTGACACTGGCGCACACTGCAACCGTGGTGCCCGCTAACAACATGAAAAATGCCGCACTGACTGAAAATTCTGTAAACCGGCTACCGACGGATGCCAGAAGCCCATTGCTAGATATGGATTCCGGCTCGCCTCCGGTTCAAGCCCGGAGTTGGCCGGAACGACGGAATGAGGTCGAATTTCGAGTTGTTCAACAAGCGCCTAAACAGCACACGGACAAGATAACAGTGGCACCATCTCCCCTTCCGCCTGCCAAACAACAAAACACGCGCGTGCTATTTGCCGTGATCGTCTTGGCGTTAATCGGTGGCATGGTGTCGCTGTTTTTTATTTTAACAACGACGACACTGTCGCTGAGCACAAACACAAATCCTACCGTAGTAGAATCCACCGTGGTTGCCTCACAACCCTCACCCGATAACTCATCAATAACCAACAAGGTGATTGCACCCATGCCAGCCATCCCCGCTACCGGCATACCCGCGCCGTATCAAGCAAATATCCAGCAAAATAACCGCGGCATTACCATCGTCCTGAGTGCCCCCGCGCAAGAACAGCTATTTACCACGAATGAACAACCGGCAGTTAATGCCAGACCAGCTGCGCCAAGCTCTGTCGCAACAACATCAACCAAGGCCCCGCCCACTCAAACAGAGATTACCCATATCGTCGTCAAAGGTGATACGCTTTGGCACATCGCCAGACGGTATGTGAACAATCCCTTTCGTTACCCCGAATTGGCGCGACTGTCCAACATCAAAAACCCGGACTTGATCTACCCCGGTAACCGGGTGCGCATTATTCATCGAGATTGAAATTGATATGCCATCCGCCATCACCCTCTGCGACACCCTCGGCGTTGCCCCGCTCCGCACCTTGCTGGCGCGTTTTGGCTTGGCGGTCGTGGAGATCCCGGCGGCGGCACCGATCCCCGGCACCTTTTGGGGCGAGCCCGAGGCGGGATTAATCGGGGATCAGCTTTATCTGCGCGGCGACACCCCGGTGCACTCCGCCCTGCACGAGGCCTGTCACTACATCTGCATGGACAGCCTGCGCCGCAGCGGACTGCATACCAATGCGGGCGGGGGCTATGATGAAGAAAATGCCGTCTGTTACCTGCAAATCCTGCTTGCTGATTATCTGCCGCCACTCAATAAATCCCAGCTAATGGCCGATATGGATAGCTGGGGTTACAGTTTTCGGCTGGGTTCCGCCCACGCCTGGTTTAGCCAGGATGCCGAAGACGCCCGGCAATGGCTGCGACGGGAAGGTCTGCTCGACACCCTCGACCAACCCACGTGGCGGCGGCGGGCATAGGCTTGAGCAAACAGAAAAGGAAGCAAGCATGAGTTTTGACAACATCCATAATTATTATGAACAGCTGGTCTTTGCACGTCTGGGTGAAATGGTCCAGGCGGAATTTATCGCGGCGGAACCGGACTTCCTCGAAGATGTCGCCTGTGTTGCCTTAAATCACCTGCCTTCGCGCTATGTCCGCTACGACGTGGACATGGTTTTTTACATGACCCCCACGGATCGTGAACGTATCAACCACGAGGTGCGCAATGCGGTGAGCATGGCGGTGGATTACGTGCTGCAACACCATCGCCGTAGCAATCCCGCCTCGGCCTAACGCCGCCGTCCATTGTCCCTGCAATTCAGGGCGTTTATCGGCCACTCAGGCCGGGGTACAATGTAACCCCATTCATAGCACAGCGGTCAGGCCCGATACATACCATGGACAATGAACCACGCTATCACACCACCGTATCGGTCGAATCCGCTTATCTGTCCGATGAATCGGACCCCGATAATCACCGCTATGCCTTCTCCTACACCGTGACCATTCGTAACGAAGGCCAAGTGCCGGCCAAGTTACTCACCCGTCACTGGGTCATCACCGATGCCGATGGCAAGGTTCATGAAGTGCGCGGTGCCGGCGTTGTCGGTGAACAACCCTATATGCGTCCCGGCGAAGGATTTCGTTACACCAGCGGCACCGTACTCGATACCCCGGTTGGCAGCATGCACGGCAGTTATCAAATGGTCGCGGATGACGGCAATAAATTTGAAGCCCCCATCGCCCCGTTTCGCCTGTCCATACCGCGCATACTCCATTAAAAATTCATTTAATCCGTGTCCCTCAAATTCAGCTACACCTTGATCGCCCCGTACTACGACGCCATGGTGGGGCGCGCCACACACACAATGCGTCAAGACAGTCTGGCGCAATTGGGGGATGTCAACGCGCAACGCATCTTGCTCGCCGGTATCGGTACCGGATTAGATTTGCCGCACTTACCCAAAGGCGCGCAGTATGTTGGCGTGGATATCACCCCGGCGATGCTGCAACGCGCACAACAACAGTGTCCGCCGGATGTGCAGATGGAATTTCATTGCGCCGATGTGCAACAGCTGCCATTTGCAACAGACAGCTTTGATCAAGTTATCCTCCATCTGATCTTGGCCGTTGCGCCCAAGCCGATTACTACTTTGCAAGAGGCGGCGCGCGTACTCAAACCCGGCGGGTGTATTATCATCATGGATAAATTCCTGCGTCACGGTCAAAGCGCGTGGCTACGCCGCCTCGTCAATCCGCTTATTCGTCATCTTGCCACCAGCACCACCGTGGTGTTTGAAGATGTGCTGGCACATTGTCCTTCGTTACGCGTACACAGTGATGTGCCCGCGCTGGCCGATGGCTGGTTTCGACGCATTGTCTTGCGCAAAGAAAAATAACGTACGATGCCCCTCTACGCCATCGGTGATGTGCAAGGTTGTTTAGCTTCATTACAAGCCCTGCTGGAAAAAATTCACTTTAATCCCGAGCAGGATCAACTCTGGTTGGTTGGTGACTTGGTGAATCGCGGTCCGGACTCGCTGGGCGTGTTGCGTTTTGTAAAGCAATTGGGCGATCGCGCGATCACCGTGCTGGGTAATCATGATCTCCATCTGCTTGCCGTCGCCCACGGCCTGCGCGCCGACAAACACCATGACCTGACGGCGATTCTGCACGCCGAGGATAGCGATGAACTGCTGCACTGGTTGCGGCATCGGCCCCTGCTGCATCATGACATCGACTCTGGCTTTACGCTTATCCATGCCGGTCTGCCGCCACAATGGGATCTGGCCACCGCACAGCAGTGCGCACAGGAATTGGAAACGGTATTACGCGACGATAACTACACGCAATTTCTCGCGCAGATGTACGGTGATCAACCGGATCAATGGTCGGCCGATTTACACGGCATGGACCGGCTGCGTTTCATTTGCAATTGTTTTACCCGTCTGCGTTATTGCGAGCGCGATGGTCGCCTGGCCTTAAACCACAAAGGCCCACCCGGTACTCAAGCCCCATCACAACGGCCGTGGTTTGATATGCCTGATCGCCGCAGCAAAGACTGCGCGATCGTCTTCGGCCATTGGTCAACCCTCGGCGCGTATCACGCCCCCGGCATCTTTGCGATCGACACCGGCTGTGTCTGGGGCGGAGCCTTGACTGCATTGCAACTCGATGGCCAACCACCGCGCCGTCATTCAGTCGAATGCCCGCGCGCAAAAAAACCAGGTATATATTACTGAGTCACTTGGAAAGGAACCCCTCCAACCAAGACCGACAGCAGCAGGGATGCTGCTGTCGAGCCTACACGGATGTATTTACGGCGTGTCTTGGTTGGAGGGGTTCCTTTCCATGCGCCTCGTTAGGAATTGCCGGGCTTGATGCACATCGCATTCTCAATCATCAAACCAACACCTGACGCGTCTCCGCGAAAAAATCCTGGAGCTGTTGCTCAATACTCGGATCGATCATCACCTCCGGCCGCCTGCCATTCGGACAAGCGAGTCGTGACGTAGTGCCGAACAGCCGACAAATCAGCGGACGCTCCGCATAGACTTGACAACCCTGCTCACCTAAATGCGGGCAGCGCAAATCCGCCAGCGCCACCGCGTGTTCTTGGTTACTTTTAACCGGAAGTCTTGCCATCTCTTCGCTGCTGGTTGTCACCGGCCCGCAGCAGTCGTGACAACCGGGAGTACACCCGAAGGAGGGAATCTGCTCGCGAAGATTTTGGATGCGACGATTGTTGTATGTCATGCGCTGACCTTGAGCCGCACCAGTTGTTTAAAGTGTGGCGTAAGCGGATTGGCAATTAACTGTTCCAGTTCTTTAGCACGTTGCGTAAGCACGCCACGGCTGGTTGTCATCGTACTTTTTCCACAAAAAATAATCCAGTTACCACTCGGCACGGTACATTGATAGACTTCGACAAACAAGGCGATAATCGATCGGATCACTGGTGAACTTTCGGTGGGCAAATCGTGGTAATTCAGCACTAACCAACCATCAGCACTCAGCAGATCGTAACACCGTTTAATATAGTCGTGTTTCAACTGCAGCGCATCCATTCCATGCTGATGATATAAATCACTCAGGATAATATCCGTGCTGCCCGCCGGGGCTGTTTTTAAATAGTCGTTGACCTCGCCGTGCGTCACTTGCAGCCTGGCACTGTGCGGTAAATAAAAATATTGATAGGCCACATCAATCACCGCGCGTCGCAGCTCAATGGCATGGACCGTCAATTGCGGGAAGGCGCGATGCAGACACACCGCCAAACTCCCTCCGCCCAGGCCAAACAGGGTTACATGAGCAGGTTTGATAAATAACAAACTCAACAACATGGCTTGCGTATACCCATGCACCAGGGCATGCGGCTTGCTAAGCAACACACTGCTTTGCTCGTAAATAGAACCGAGGGTGAGTGTGCGGCGGTCGCCGCGTTCGATGACCACGATAGCGCCTATGGCATCCTCGATACGGTAAATTTCCTCGCCCAGCGCGTCGTCTGAAAATATCTCGTGCAAATATTGAAAGGGTTTCAATGGCTCTTACCTTAGTCAAGTCGTCAGATAGGTCGAGCAAGTACAGTAAAATTATGAGATTTAATCCATACCGTATAATAACATCCTGTCTGTACAATTTCTTACCTTTATCCCTGGCAGGGTGACAGTCCAGGTTCTGCGATGGCGCAATCGAGCTAAAGATTGTGAATCCATTCCACCTTGTTTAATAACGCTGCGTGTGTTCGGTCTATTGTCCCCCCCTTTGAAAAAGGGGGGGCGAGGGGGGATTTGAAACGCGCCGAGTAAAAAAATCCCCCTCGGCAACTGCTCCTGCGTTGCTCTCGACTGCTTGTTCCCGACGCAGTCTACCGAGTCCTTCCATGGACTCGTACCTCCTGCGCCCATGCAGTCGTTACTCCCCCTTTTTCAAAGGGGGAAGGAGTTTATTGATGCCGCCATCCTGTCTATTGTTCAGAGGCATGGTTGTATTTCCTCTACATCAAAGCTGACTTACATCGCAACCCGCCGCTTCGGTTGGTGGACAACATTTAGGAACAGTTATTTAGCCGTAAATATTTTTGGTTCCTGGCGGCATCAACAAAGAAAACCCCATGCTACACTTCATCGTGAAATGACACCATCAACCCCGTTATCAGCGCCGTTGGCACAACCGAACGCCGGTTGTGAATACCGCGAACAACTCAGCGCCACGGCGGATGGTCAAACACTATTGGCTTATCTATGCCAACGCTATCCTCATTCCACTGCAACGGAATGGGCGGTGCGCATAACCTCCGGTTTTGTGCGTATCAATGGCCACGTTGTGCAGACCGATATTATTCTGCGACGCGGCAGCGAACTGATCTGGCAACGCCCACCCTGGGTCGAACCCGCCGCACCTCGAACCTTTGCGGTGCTGTACGAAGATGAAGATATACTGGCCGTGGCCAAGCCCGCAGGATTACCGACACTGCCCGGCGCGAATTTCCTGCAAGCAACGCTGCTATATCAAGTGCAGCGTTATGCCCCGGATGCGACGCCGCTGCATCGCTTGGGGCGCTGGACATCAGGGATTGTCCTATGCGCGCGCAATCCGCAGGCGCGAACAAGTTTGATGCAACAGTGGTCCAGTAAAGTAGTAGAGAAACGTTATCGCGCCCTGGCCAATGGATTACCGGAATGGAATGAGAAGACGATCACCACACCGATCGGCCCGGTGCCGCACGCGTTGCTCGGTTCGTTGCACGCCGCCACTGCCAACGGCAAACCTTCGTTATCGCACGTGACCGTGCTCGAACGCCGCACGGATGCCTTCCTGTGTGATGTGCGGATACCCACGGGCCGCCCGCACCAGATTCGCATTCATCTGGCAGCGATTGGTCATCCTCTTGTTGGTGATCCTCTGTATGTGATCGGCGGTATACCCGCGCCGGATTCACGCGCGGTACCGGGTGACCCTGGTTATCTTCTGCATGCCGCCGAGTTGCGTTTTCGTCATCCACGCACGGGGCATGAGTTGGTCATCGCGTGTGCACCGCCGTCGGAGTTATGTCTGGCCATTGAGATATTGTAATTGGTAGATCGGGCTTTAGCAGAATCACACTTAGTTGGAGTCCATTGTTTGGATTTTTCAGCGTTTCTTAGCAGCGTGTTGAAAAAACTCGAAGTAGCTCGCGTCTCGTCGTTCCGGCCAAACGCCGTGCGCGCCGGAATCCATATATCAATAGGCTTATGGCTATCGACGTGAGTCGGTATAAAAAATTCTCAGTACGTTCTGCGTTTTTCAACAAGCTGTTAGTTCGCGGCTTACTCCGCGCGCAACGCCTCAATCGGGTCCATGCGGGCGGCGTGTTGTGCGGGGATCACGCCGGCCAATAAACCGATGATCATGGAGAGCACCACCGCGGCGATCGCATAATGCCAGGGGGTGTGCACGGGCAACGCCGGGATCGCCGCGTGTAATAACTGGGCAATCCCAAAGCCGCTGCCCAAGCCAAACACGCCCCCAAATGCCGCCAGCAGAATCGATTCGCCGAGAAACAGATTAAGAATTTGCGCGCGGGTGGCGCCGATGGCGCGCAATAAACCAATCTCGGTGGTGCGCTCCTTGACCGCGATGGTCATGATGGTGAGAATGCCGATGCCACCGACGATCAGCGATATCCCGCCGATCGCGGCCACCGCAAAGGTCAACACATTCAATACCGAACTCAAGGTGTCGAGCATTTGTTGCTGGGTGGTGACCGTATAATCCTCGCGGCCGTGGCGCTCGGTCAGGATGCGTTTGATGTTGTCCACCACATTCGCCTCGACCGCGCCTTCCTTGTACATCACATCGATCTCGAACAACCCTTCACGATTGAATAATTCCATCGCCCGGCTAACCGGAATATATACCGTATCGTCCATGTCAAAGCCCAAGATCTGTCCCTTGGATTCCATGGTGCCGATGATCACAAAGCGACTACCGCCTATATATAAGTGTGAGCCCAGCGGATTGTCCTGACCGAATAATTCACGCCGCACCTTGCTGCCCATGACCGCGAAGTTGCGTGCGGTACGTAAATCTTCTTCGGGTAAAAAACGCCCGGATTTTACCTGCATGCGAAACGCCAGCGGCATTTCAGAATTGGTGCCGTAGATGGTCACCCGCCGGGTGCGGTTGCTCGCCTTGACCTCGGCATTGCCCATCACCATCGGCACCACCGCGTCGGCGGCATAGGTGCGCCGCAACGCCTGCGCATCATCCAGGGTGAGCGGACGCACGGTGCCAAACACCCCGACCGAGGCGCCGTGCGTTTGAGTCTTGCCGGGACTAATACCGATGATGGTGGTGCCGAATTGACTGAACTCCTGCAACACGAATTGATGCAGCCCTTCACCAATGGAGGTCAGCAACACCACGGCGCAAATCCCGATGGCAATGCCCAGTATCGTCAAGGAACTACGCAGCCGTTGTAAACGCACGGCGCGGGTCGTGAGTTTGATCAAATCAGTTACACGCATGACCGCTATTCAACCTTTGCATTCATGATTAACACTCGTCGTTTACACTCATCGTCGACTCAGCGCCGTCACTGCATCAAGCCGTGCCGCGCGTCGCGCCGGAATATAACTGAACATTAAGGCCGTGCCCAAGGCGATCAACACCGCCAGAAAATACGCCCAAGTGGGTGCACTGGCGGGAAAATCCGAAAAGGAGTTGCGCAGTATGGCCGTGGCGATCACCCCGACCACCACGCCAATGATGCAACCCATCAGCGCCAACAAAAATGCCTCCACCATAAACAGTTTCAGTATTTGTTGACCCGGCGCACCGACGGCCTTTAACAAGCCGATCTCGGCCGTGCGTTGTGTGATCGCCACCAGCATCACATTCATGATCAATATCCCCGCGACGAATAAACTGATCGCGGCAATGCCACCGATGGCCATGGTCAGCGCGCCGAGGATCTTATTAAAGGTGGCGACCACCGCATCCTGCGTCAGGATCGTAATGTCTTCTTCGCCCTGATGCCGCGCCGTGAGTATTCGCCGGACATCGTCCTTGGTCTTATCCAATAATTCATGCGATTTGGCCTCGACAAAAATACGAAACAGCGTCGGTGAATTAAACAAGGCCTGCGCGGAGGCCACCGGGATCATGATCAACTCATCGGTGTTCATGCCAATGGACTGACCCTGCTTGGCCAGGATACCAATCACGCGAAAACGCCAGACACCGACCTTGAGCCATTCGCCCAAGGCGGGCTCGCTACCAAACAATTCATCGCGTAACTTGCTGCCAATCACACACACCGCCGCGGCGCGCGACGAATCCCCTTCTTGCAGGAATTGTCCCTGACTGAGCGTGTAATGACGAATCTGCATCATCTCACTGGTGGTGCCGATCACCACGGATTCGCGTTCACGGCCCTGATAGGCGATGGGTACCGAACCGATCATTACCGGCGCAATACGTTGCACATAGACGCTGCGCAACAAGACATCGGCATCCGCCAAGGTTAAATCGCGCGGGGTGCTGCCGACCATGGTGGAAGGATTGACGCCCGTGGTTTCGGAACGGCCGGGGATGACGATTAATAGATTGGTACCCAGTGAAGAAAATTGATTATTCACATACAGCCGCGCGCCTTCCCCCAAGGCCGTGAGTGCGATCACCGAGGCCACTCCCAGTGACATGGCCAGCACGATCAACAAGGTGCGGGTACGTGACGACCACAAGGTGCGCATCGCAAACAAAACATAATCGCGCCAGGGCATGCTCATGTCTCATCACTCACCACTTGACCGTCCACCAAGCGGATCTTGCGCCGCGCACGCGCGCCCAATTCTGGATCGTGAGTAACAACAATGAGGATGATACCGCTGTTATTCAGTGACTCCAGGATCTCCACAACATCGGTGCCGGAATGCCGATCTAAGTTACCGGTGGGTTCATCCGCGAGGATGATCGCCGGATGCATAATCACGGCGCGGGCAATCGCCACGCGTTGGCGTTGGCCACCCGATAATTGATCCGGCCGATGCTGCGCGCGATCGGTCAAGGCCACGCTTTGCAATGCCTCATCCACCCGTCGTTTACGTTCGGCGGGAAGCACGCCGGCCAGCACCAGCGGCAGTTCAATGTTCTCCGCGGCGGTCAGGCGTGGGATGAGATGAAAGAACTGAAACACAAAACCCAGTTGTTCCCGCCGCAGCTTGGCTTGTTCCACATCATCCAGGGTGGTGACGTTGCGGCCATTGAGACGATATTCACCGGAGGTGGCCTGATCCAACAAGCCCAATACATTGAGCAAGGTGGATTTGCCGCTGCCGGAGGGGCCCATGATCGACACGTATTCACCTTTTTGAATGGTAAGGTTGATTCCATCCAAGGCATGCACGATCACATCGCCGACCGCAAAGTGACGATGCAGATTGAGCAATTCGATCATGGTGGCTTTTCCACGATGACACGCGCGCCGTGCTTGACACCCTCACGCTCCGGCGAGGTGACAACGCGTTCGCCCTCCTGTACACCGGCCAAGACCTCGGCGAATTGCCAGTTCTTTAAACCGATCTGGACAGGCTGTTTCTGCAAGGTATCGCTGTTGGCCGGTAACAAATAAACAAAGTTGCCTTCCTGCAGCGCCTCGGCGGGAATCCGTAACACCCGTTCACGTTGATCCAGAATGATTTCCACATCGGCGCTGTAACCGGGCAGCATGGGCGGGAGATCTTTGACATTGAGAAATTCCACCTCGATGTCGACGGTGCGCGATTGTTTCTCACGGTCCAGCACATAGTTGGAGATACGGCGAATCTTCGCCGGAAATCGTTGCTTGGCAAACGCATCCAACAGGATGTTGGCGGTCAGGGTATTTTTAATCTTCGGTGCATCCACTTCATCGATCGGCGCCAGCACATACAGACACTGCGTATCGATCAGATCCACCGCCGGTAAGGTCGGCACTCCCACCGGTGATGGCGTGACAAATTCGCCCAGTTCGCCATTAATCTCCGCCACCGTTCCAGTAAACGGCGCGCGCAAGCGCGTACGTTCAAGCTGCGCGCGCACCACGTCAATCCGCGACAGACTGGATTGAATGTTTGCCGTTGCCGCATCGCAACTGGCGCGACGGGCACGCGCCTCACCGACCGCGCGATCCGATATTTCTTCTGACACCAAGCCCTTGGCATGTAATTGCGTCATCCGCCCCGCCTCATGCTCACTGACATCGGCAGTGACACATGCCTCTTGCGCCCGCGCGCGCGCGGCGACGATATCCCGTTCACTGAAACGCAACTCCGCCTGCAAGTCCTCGTTCCATAATTCCAATAACAGATCACCCGCCTTGACCTTGTCGCCTTTTTTCACCGGCAGTTTGGCAATCTTGCCGCCGATGGAAGGCGACATCTGCGCGCGTTGACAAGTTTTAACGGTACCAGTGCGAGTGTTGGCAATGGTCGCCTGCACGATACCGAACTCCACCGGCCTCACGACCACCTTCACCGGTGATTTGCGCGACAAGGCGTAATACCCCGCCGCCAGGAGTACCACAATGATGACGCTGATTAACAGACGTTTGCTCGGGCGTGGGAATGGCATAGCACTCTTCCTTCATTTACAGAAATGAAATTTACTTATTCTAACCATTGTAGCCTGATCATGTTATCATTTTTCCGATGATTGTTGGACTTCGTAAACAACACTCAGTCCAACCTACAGCTGCTATACCTTCTTTACAAATTCTGATTTCAGGGCCATCGCGCCAATGCCATCGATTTTGCAATCGATATTGTGATCACCCTCGACAAGGCGGATATTTTTAACCTTGGTCCCGACTTTAACCACCGCTGACGAACCCTTAACCTTCAGATCCTTGATCACGGTGACACTGTCACCGTCCTGCAGCTCATTGCCATGGGCGTCACGCACCACCAGCTTGTCTTCCAGACCCGCGACCGCGTCTTTTGACCATTCATGGGCGCACTCCGGGCAAACATACAGGTTGCCGTCTTCGTAGGTATATTCCGAACTGCATTGAGGACATTTTGGTAAATTGGCCATATTGAATCCTGTTTTGTTAAGTATTGATAAAAAGTGCGTAGGTTGGGGTGAATAGCGTGAACCCCAACACAGCAATAAAACCAATCCATCTACCACCGCCGACTCTTTGTAGTATCAACAGTACATCACCGCTATCCTGTTACGTTGGTATGTAGTGCAATTATTCTCACCATTGCAGCCTGATCATTTCCATTATTTCTGATGATTGTTGGACTTCGTAAAAAACACTCAGTCCAACCTACATGTGCTATATGCTGCTTCAGCAAGTGCGTAGGTTGGGGTGAACAACCGTGAACCCCAACAAAACAATTCCTCCCTGGCCCAAGGTCCCGTTAAGATCGACGTGGTAATGAAAATATCCAACCCAATGCGCCGCCGCTGAGTAGACCGGCGGTGTGCGCCATGTTGGCGACGTTGCCGACGATGCCCAGCCAGCAAATGACAAACCAGGCCATCATCATCAGCATGATTTGTTGATTAACGATAAAGCCACAACGCGGGTTGTAACGCGCCTGCATCCAGACATAGCCGAGCAGGCCGTACACCACGCCGGACATGCCACCGAATCCGGGACCACCCCATGCATATTGCGCGAGATTAGAAAGCACACCGATGATTACAATCAGCAGACCCAATTGGGGGGATTTTTGCGACACCTCTAACACGCGGCCCAAATCGTAGAGCCATAACATGTTAAACACAATATGGATAAAACCAAAGTGGATGAAGATCGGCGTAAGCAAGCGCCATAGTTCACCCGCGCGTATCTCCGGTAGTCCGGCGTTGCCATACGCAGAGATGAACAGCGGCAACAACGATTCGGTATTGGCGCCTACGCGCGAGAAGAGTGCCACGATGACACATATAACAATCAAGGCGATGGTCAATGGCATATGGCGTAGTGTGTCAATGTTGAAGTTCATTATCGTAATCCCGGTTTTGTTACTAATCTATTGTTGCATGATTTTACAAGAAGCCTCTGGTTTATAGTTAGTCATCCACTGAGGGAATCTCTGATTAATTACTGGTTTATCATTTCGACCGTAGGGAGAAATCCGTGGTTTAGCGCCGCGATAACTATTTAGGCTCTTCGTTAAACAGTGTGGGTGATTTTTCATGATTTTATCACTTTGGTAGCGTGCACGTGAGTACCTTAAGTCGAAGATATTCCTCGTCACGCAATCCATAAGCGCGGCGTTGGATGACACGGATTTTGTTATTGAGTCCTTCCACGAAGCCCAGTGACACTTTGTTTTCCGGTTTGCAGTACATCGCAATACCATCCCAATGACGTTCAATCATCTGTGCGAATTTCTCAAACGGTTTTAGCCGTTGCCATTTGAGCGAGGCTTTCCAGTTGTCGAAAAACTTTCTCGCCCAGGCTTCACTTTGGTAACTCCAGAGTTGTCCAAACGATTCCTTGAGCAAGTAGGCGGTATTCAGACGCTTGTTGGCGGCCAGCAGCAACTTGAGCGACCGCTTGCCATCCAGCGCCAGATTCGACCAATGACTGAGCAAGGTATACTTCTGTCCCTTGATGAATTGGCGTTCCTTGCCGCTCATTCGCGCGTATTCGTTCTTGCGGATCTGATCCATCGCCTCATTCAAGTGCTTGATCACATGAAACTTGTCAAACAGGATCGTCGCCTGCGGTGCGCGCTCCTGCGTGACGGTGCGAAACGGTTTCCACATGTCCATCACCGCCAGTCGGATCTTCTTGGCCTTTTTCGGCCCAATCTCCTCATAAAACCGTTGCATGCTCGCCGCGGTACGATCCTCGCCACCAAACCAAATCGGCCGCCCTCGGATCAGATCGCTCACCACAATGCGGTAGGTGTGACCCTTGCGGATCGAAATCTCATCAATCCCGATGGCCTCGGGTGCTGGCAGTCCGGTCTTCTTGAGCACCTCACGCATATACTCTTTCTCCAGTTCCTTCACGGTGTGCCAGTTGAGATGGTATTCCTTCGCCACCGAATCGATCGATGCCTCTTTGCAGCGTTGACCGATGTGGTGGGCAAACCGTTTGGTGTACAGTCGGCGATGCACCCTCCAGTCCAGCTGCTCGCTCTTCACGCCGCCGCACGCCTTGCACTGTACGCGCCGGAACTCAAACGCCAGATACACGCGGGTATCGCCACAGGATAAATCCCGCACCCGTTTGGTTTTGCGGTCGTACCACGTGCGATGCACCGTGCCACAGCCGCTGCACACGGTTTTTTTGAGCGCCGTTGCAGTGTTACCACGCGGGCTTTTGGATCACCAAACATTCCGCGCACCGTGGACTGGGGTTGGAAACCTGGAAATCGATAGGCGTCGTCTAAACGCCGTCGTGCTTTAGGTGTCGTCATCCCCGTATCGTGCCCAATTCCTTGGCATCTGAAAAGCCCCTCTCCGTCTTGTTTTA
>Ga0315281_10001069_pt1 | contig 40033 bp, 46 predicted proteins | sample YL17G07_0_MG_FD_204540 | JGI IMG/M metagenome (GOLD analysis project Ga0315281, IMG submission 204540) | Sediment microbial communities from Yellowstone Lake, YNP, Wyoming, USA - YL17G07_0 | ecosystem: Environmental > Aquatic > Freshwater > Lake > Sediment | place: USA: Wyoming | collected...
TGAAATAGTCGATAAAAATATTGAAAAATGGTCAAGGTTGAATAGATGGTTGGCCACGGAAAGACTTGGAAGGCAATTGATTAAAAATAGGTCTAGTTAGTATTGATATTTACTTCGTGGGTTCAAATCCCGCCTCCCGCACATGCTTTAATATTTCTGTGGGATTTGCTAATTAGAAATTGTGAATAATATGAAAAAGAAAATTCTTTTTGTATGCAATACTAATGTTTTTAGAAGTCCTGTAGCAGAAAAAATATTCAAACAAATTTTTGGTAAAAGATTTATAGTTCATTCAACAGGGGTTTCAAAAAAATATTTGGGAAAAAGAGTTATAGATATTGTTCCAGAGACTGTATTGATGAGAATGAAAAAATCTCCAACAAATGTTTTGAGCCATAAAGTTTCAGCAATTGATAAAAATAAAATGTTATATGCAGATTTAATCTTAGTTATGGATAACAAAAATAAAAAACAACTTCTTGAAAGATTTCCACAATTTTCTAATAAAATTTTTCTTTTGAAAGAATTCGCAGGATATAAGAGAAATTTGAATATACCTGATGCAGCTGGAACATCATTAGCTTTTCACGATAAAGTTTACAAACAAATTAAGAGGGCTATAGAAAAAATAGAAAAAAGAAGATTGTTATGACGGGTTCAAATCCCACCTCCTGCATGAAATTGATAATATCTCGTGAGATTTGCTATTTTGAGTAATAATTTTTAGGAGTGCTTCATTCTATAGCGGTCTATAAGTTTCTGTTCAAAAGTTAAAAAAGTATCCCAACTAATATCCCAATCACAATTTATAATTGCATGTGTTCCATAGTAGCATTTTGCATAATAGCAAAGTGTACCACCAGGAACAAAAACATGACCACGCTCAAAATTATCTACTTTTTCTGGTAAACTTTTCCTTCCTCTGCTAATAATACCTATCATCAATAATCCAATTAAGGAGAATGTATTTGAATTGAAATTACAGGCGCACTCTCGGCGTAAATATTAATACTTAATTGACTATTCACACATTATGGTAGTTGTTGAAAAAGTTACCTTGACAGAAGAACTACAAACTAAATTGAGGCAATTGGATTTATTTCCTGGGAGTTTGGCGGAGTACATTTCTTTAAAAAGCAAGGACTATGAAATCATGGATACTGGGAAACAACAAAAATTCGTTTATTTTAGTTCTCAATGGCTCAAAAAACAAGATTTCGTATCAAAGATAGATTTTAAGCTACTGGGAGAAGGCACAGATATAGGATTTTTAGCAGGGTTAATCGACTCTGGTTGTGAGGGTCTGATTAGATATACAGAAAGGAGGAGTATTTCTAGATATGATTGTGGTATCCCAGTAAAAAGAAAATAATATTCTTATAATGATTTTCGATGGCTTCAACCCCCACTCACTAAATTATTGATTTTACTTCTTAGTAGAAAGTATAGGAAATAGATTCAAATCCCGCCTCCCGCACATCATTTCGTCTTTAAGATTACGGTCTGGTTGTTGGCTGAGTTCTCCGAGACAGTCACTGGATGTGGGCCGCCGTGCTCCAGTCCCTTCGGGAACGTCCCTTCGTTGAAATAGATGACGTAGTTCCCAGGTTTGACAAGAAAAACGGCGATTCCCTCCTCGTTCGTGATGGATGTTCCCCCCTTCGGCGGAGGCTTCCTCGGCCACGTCGAACGGAGGGACAGCCTGGCGGACTTCGTGCTAAAGGAAGCAGTCATCTACGGCAACGTCATGGGCAGCTTCGCGGTCGAGGACTTCGGCATCGATAGGTTCCTGAAGATAAACGCGGACAACGTGCAGCGGCGGTTCGAAAAGTACAGGAACCTCGTGTATTTCTAGTGCTGGATCATTTGTCGGATGATGCGTATGCAGACAAACTCTCCATAGTGCGGTACAGTCTTCCATAGTTGGAATCCGTGAGCGAAGTGGCAATCGCATTAAGATGGGCGGCCAGGAGCCTATTCTGGTCCAGCGCCATTTTCCCGAAAAGGTAGGGTTTGTCTTCGCAAATCATTGGAATGATCGGATCATTGAGCATGACCCTTAAAAACAGCTCATCCTTGTCGCCATATACGACCTCCTTGCCCATGAGGCCCGACGGGTCGCACCTTTCCTTGAATTCGCGCAGCGGTATTAGGTCTGTGGAATCGTATAGAATTTCGCTTGTTTTCATCAGATCCTTGATGAATTCGGCCTTCTGGTCCAAACTCGGAACGATCGTTGAAGGGTGGCCGGTCCTGACTCCGTTCTCGATTTTCGAAAAGTGATATGCGTTGGACAGCAACAAGTCCCTTTCCGCCTCGTACACCCCAGATGGAACCGCATTTGTGAACGAATAAGTCAGCCGATTCCAGCTCTCGATCATGCTTTCGATGAAACTCTTCGAAGGAGCCATGCTGGTCGTATGATACACCTGATTGTAAATTGCACTAAAAAGTATTAATCATTCCATCAGTGCGGCCGAAAATCAGGAACTTTGCGCTCTAGACGGTAAAGTCCTTCCTCAGCGCTTCCGGCACCTCGAACGCGCGCAGGTGCAGCCCGGCGTCGCAGTACGCCCATGCGATCACGGCCGCTTCGAACGCGCGAAGAAAGTCCTCCTTGGCGAAAAAGTGCTTCGAGTCGGAGAAGTACGAAACGGCGAGGTTGTACAGCTCCATGGCGTCGGCGTTGACGACCTTCAGCTCCTTGAAGACGGCTTCCATGCGCGCGATCTCCTTCTCCGCGGCCGCTTTCAAAGCTTCGTCCGCCATACAAGCTATACCGCGGCGCAATGCTTTAAAACCCCCGCCCACCAATTAGAATGAATCGCAGGCGGTGTTATTCAGTATGGTCAAGAAAAGCGGCGGCGATGCCGCCAAAGTCGGCAGCAAGGGCCTGTTCGGAAGGGGCAGGCCGAGGAACAGGGGCGGCGTATCCACCGTCGAAGCTGCGAAGAAGCTCGGCTGGGAAGGCATCTTCGGTAGGAGAAGGAAGGCCGACGACTTTGGACACAGGCTTGTCTGGCACGACAAATGCGTCATCTTCGACTTCGCAGGCACCGTGGCCGACACGTACGACGTGGCGCTGCAGATGCTGCGCGAGATAGCCGCCGTCCGCCACATCGAGCCGAGCCAGCGCGACATCGAGGACCTGCGCATGATGAGCGCGACCGAAGCCATACGCAAGTACAAGCTCTCGGTGCTGGACATGCTGTTAATAGGGAAGAAGTACGAGGACGGCATCTACAGGCGGCTCGTCAAGCTCAAGGTCTTCCGCGGCCTGAAGCCGGCGCTCGCCAAGCTTGACCGCAGCTACGGGCTGGGCATAATCAGCTCGACCAGGCGCGAGAGCGTCGCGGGCTTCCTGCACCACAACGGCCTGGACAAGTACTTTGACTTTTTGGAGACGGGCAGTCCGCTGCTCGGCAAGCCGAGGCGCATACGGGCCATAATGAAGAAGCACGGTTACACGAAAGCGGACGTGGTGTACGTCGGGGACGAGGTGCGCGACATCGAGGCCGCGCGCAAGGTGGGCGTGAAGGTCATCGCGGTCGGCTGGGGCATAAACAAGCCGAAGCGGTTGAATGCGGAGAAGCCGGACTTCTTCGTCAGCAGGCCTTCGCAGCTGCTGCACGCTGTGCGGAAGGCGCTCGACGGGTGCAAAAACGCTCGGCGCTGACGGAAAATTCCGCATCACAGCGCGGAATGCGCACGAAAAACGGTCATAATTATTTATACTCCGGACCACAATATAGAACATAGCGCGAAAACTGAGGACGTTGCCGTATGGTCGTTGAGTCTGATCCTGAGGAGCCACCGCCCACTGTTTTCTGTATAAAAACTGACCGGCATGAGGCAGTCCGTTGCGTTGTGGCGCGGAAAACGCGATGCCGGACCATTGGATTTCCTTTACTCGATTGTTTGTTTTCCGCTTGCGGCAGCTACCAAGAGCGTCGCTTGCGTTGACATGAAAAACACGTTTGAACAGAGGTCAAGAAAAAAATGTTGTACGAGCTGCTGATGATACTGAAGTGGTTGCCGAAGGTTACGCTGGCTTACGCAGCGTTCTCGTTCCTGAACGGGATGACGATAAGCACGCTGGTAGTAGGCATAACGCTGGCCTTCGATTTGATAGACTACATTCCCATGGATTAAGCCGGGCATGAAGGCGCGAGCTTCACCGAGCGCCGATGCGAGAGAAGCTGCCGCGAAAAAAAGCGGCGCACGCTCCTAGAACTTGAGGATTATCCGATTGATTCTGTTCTGTCCTATGCCTTTGCTTTCTTCGGCTCGTAGCGCTTCATCAGCAGCGAGTTCGTCACAACGGACACGGAGCTGAAGGCCATAGCGGCCGCTGCGATCATCGGGTTCAGCAGCACGCCGAATGCCGGATAGAGCACGCCAGCTGCAACAGGTATCGCGGCGATGTTGTATGCGAACGCCCAGAACAGGTTCTGCTTGATCTTGCGCATGATGTAGCCTGACAGGCGTATCGCTTCGGCCACGTCCCGCGGGTCGTTCTTCACGAGCACGATCTGCCCGGTCTCGAGCGCGACGTCGGTGCCTGCGCCTATTGCTATGCCTATGTCCGCCTTCGCAAGCGCGGGCGCGTCGTTTATCCCATCTCCAACCATTGCCACGATTTTGCCAGTGGATTGCAGCTTTGCCACTTCCTCTTCCTTGGCAGCCGGCAACACTTCAGCCAGCACATCGCTCTCATCTATGCCTATGCGTTTCGCTATTGCCGCAGCCGCGCGCCTGTTATCGCCTGTTATCATCATTACCTCCTTGCCCATTCCCTTCAACAGCGCCACTGCCTCGGTTGCCGCCGCCTTCGGTTCATCCGCAACTGCTATCAGTCCTGCTAACCTGTGCTTGACCGCTAGAACCACGACCGTCTTTCCAGCATCTTCCAATTCACCCATCCTTTCCTCCATCTTTCCGAGTGATATGTTATGTTTCTTCATCAACGCCCGATTGCCCAGCAGCATCGGCACGCCACTGTGTGTTACAGTTACGCCGTAGCCTGGTATTGTCTCGAACCTCTTTACAGTCGCAGACTTGACGTCAATTCCTTCGGTCTTCGCCCTTGTCAGCACAGCTTCTGCAAGCGGATGCTCCGAATTGCTCTCAGCCAACGCCGCATACTCCAACACCTTCTCTTCGTCAAATCCCTGCGCGGCCACAATGTCCGTGACCTGTGGCTTGCCATTCGTAAGCGTGCCTGTCTTGTCGAACACCACGGTTGTTATGCGTTGCGCGTTCTCCAGCGCTTCGGCATTTTTAATGAGTATGCCGTTCTCCGCCGCCTTTCCCATGCCCACTATGACGGCCGTGGGCGTCGCAAGCCCGAGCGCGCACGGGCACGCTATGACCAGCACGGCTATGAAAACGCTGAGCGCGAACGGAAAACTCTGGCCGAAAACGAAATACCAGACGCCGAACGCGACCAGCGCGACCGTTGCAACGGCCGGCACGAAATAACCGCTTACTTTGTCCGCTATGCGCTGTATGGGCGCTTTGCTTCCCTGCGCCTCCTCGACGAGCCGCACTATCTGGCTCAACATCGTGTCCTTGCCGACCTTCGTCGCCCGCACTTTGAGCATGCCGTTCTTGTTCATGGTGGCACCGATTACAACATCGCCCTTCTTCTTCTCTACTGGCATGCTTTCGCCCGTTACCATGGACTCGTCCACGGACGAAAGCCCATCCACAACCACGCCGTCGACCGGTATCTTCTGCCCAGGCTTGACAAGCACAACATCGCCGACCACCACCTCCTCGACTGGTACGATCATCTCCTTGCCTGCACGCAGCACGACTGCGGTTTTCGGCTGCAGCCCTATGAGCTTGCGTATCGCGTCCGACGTGCGGCCTTTCGTCTCTGCTTCAAGCCACTTGCCAAGAAGTATGAACGTTATCAATACTGCAGACGTGTCGAAGTACGCGAACCCGCCGAACGACGGTATAAGAGCAACAGCCGCGCTGTAGAAATAGGCCGCAGACGTGCCCACGGCAACGAGCGTGTCCATGCTGGCCGTGCGGTTGCGCGCCGCTGCGAACGCGCCCTTGTAGAACCTGTAGCCCGCTACGAACTGCACGGGCGTTGCGAGCGCGAACAGGAGCAGGTTGTGGTAAGGCTGCGGCAGCTGAACACCAAAGATTTCTGGGAAGGACAGCACTACGATAGGCAACGCGAATATCAGCGCAAGCAGGAACATCTTCATCAGCCATGCCGTTTCCTTTGCACGCAGGTCCTTTTCCCTGTCCACGGATGCGCTGCCGTGCTCGTGCTCCATTGTGGTTTCTGTTTTTTCCTCGACCGTCGTTGCCTCTGCTGTCATCACCGTCTTGTAGCCGAGCTTATCGATGGTCTTAGCTATCTCCGCCTCGTTCGTGACGCGTTCGTCGAACTCGACCGTCGCACGCTCGGTGGCAAGGTTCACGGAAACCGATTTAACACCAGCATGCTTCGCAAGCCCGGTCTCTATCGTGCGCACGCACGTGGCGCAGTGCATGCCAGAAACTGGAATCACAATTTTCTTCATAATATATACCTCTGTTTATTTTGTATTAACATCTACCACTTCCGTCCCATCGCTTCCTTAAATCACACTCCCCCACCACAGCTGCTGCACCCGCAACCGCCGCTGGGCGTGCCCGCCGACGTCAGCTGCGTTTGTGGTGTCGCTTGTGCCGAGACGGTCGTGCCTGCGGAGCCCGCGGAAGCTTCGCTGAGTACGGTCGCCTTGTATGTCCGGAACACGTCAAGGGAAAGTATGTCGTTCTTTGACGTCACGCTAGAATCGTATGTCACGTCGAACGTGTTCGAACCTGCGAACGTTGCAGATTTGACTCCTGCCAGCTTCCTGAGTTCGCCTGTTATCAGCGGGGCGTGGCCAGAGCACGGTATGCTTACTTGCAGCCTGAGCGACGAAAGGCCGGTGTCGGCCGATGCTATATTGTCAGGCAGCACGATGTTGCCTGTCGCAGGTAGCCCAGAAGCTGCTTGGCTGAAGCTCAGGTTGGCGACCGCCGGGAACACGAGGAAGAAGAGCAGGAGGTTTATCGCGATGGTCGTGCCGTACATGGTGGTAAGGTACTTCCATTTCCTCTGCAGCGTGTTCTTCGCCACATTGACCTCGAGCTGGCCGTCCGAATTGCCGAGTGTGATGAAACCCTGCCGCTTGAGGTAGAACAGCGCGGACACGGTGGCGAACACGAAGGATATGCCAATCAGTATGTAGAAGAAGTACGGGTTCAGCAGCAGCGGCTTGAAGAACTCCGTGGCAACGGTCACGCCCAGCACGGTCGCGACGATGAAACCTATGCAGCCTATGTGCGGCACGAGGCCGTAGGCTATGCCCTGCAGTACGCCTCCGCGCGCATTGGACGACCGGGAGGAAAAGGAAGAACTGGGGCCGGAGAACGAACCGTCAGGCCCGGCTCCGTATCCCAAATCCCTTACCTCCTCCATCGTAGCAACGCTAATCTGTTTGGGATCGTATCTTACGCTCGCCTCCTCGTTGGGCAAGCTCACCTTCACCTTCTCGATGCCTTTGAGCCTCGACAGCTTTGTCTCTATCCTTTCGGCACAGCTCTTGCAATGCATGCCTCTGATGCCGATGATTCCGTCTTTCATTCAAAAACACCTCCCGATCGTTTCAGTTGTCCGTTCTCGGGCTTTCCGATGCCGAGTTTCGAATTTACGTTCGTCATACTGATTTTCATCAAAGAAACAGCAGATAAGCAATCCGTGAAACTAGTTTCACCGCGGATTTCACTGCTTCAGCATCACTACGTTAGTCATGCCGCGCCTCTTGCGCTCCACGAGGTTGCGTCCTTCGAGCCTGTCGAGTATGCGCGTGGTCTTGACCTTGCTGAAACCCATCTTAGCCATGAGCTCGGACTGAAAAAGCGTGCCGTGCGACTCTATGACTACGTTGAGCATGGCCTTCTCGTCGGCATCGAGCTCGGACATTATCTTCCTGTAGCTCTCCTTCGTGGGCTCTCTAGGTTCGACCTGCTGCGATATGCGCTTGATGCGCGTTATGATGCGCTCCTCCTCGCCGAAGAACACTAGGTAAACGCCGATGAGCGCGACGAACGCGGTTATGCCTATGCTCATGTTCGTCTGGAAGTCGATGGTGCCCCACATCGGGCACGACGTGCCGTGCGAGCACGACGTGGCGACGATCTCCGTCATGCCCTGATTGAACGAGTAGATTATGAAAGCCATGAGCAGCGCAATCGCGATTATGATTATTCCGACTATCCTGTTCCTCATACAATCCCACTGTTTTATGTTATTTAAGTATTTTTCCCGTCTCCATGTACCACAGGTACAGGTCTAGCTTTGCGAGGTTCAGCCCCGCCTTCTTCGCGACGCCGCGCAGCACGTTCTCGATTTTCAGATAGCGTTTGGGTGTCAGCGTCTTCGGACGTTCGACGATGCCGCGCCGCACGAGCAGATCGATTATGTGGAAGTCGATTATGGCAACGTCGGTGAAGCCGATGTTGCGCATGAAGTGGCTCGCCTCCTTGTAGCCGAGCCCGCGCACGTTCTCCGCCAGCCACTTTCGCAGCGCCGCTTCGTCGCCGTGCATGTTTGCAATCGCGTCCGCAATCGCCTGCCTGCGCTTCCGCGCCTCGACGATGTACCTCGCGCGCACTTCGGGAAAACGATGCCCGCCTTCCTTCAGCTTTGCAGCCAGTTCTTTCTCTCCGAGTTTGCAAAGCCTGCAACCCATGCTGTTCTGTATGTCGATGCTTCTCTGCGCGTTGAAGTTCGCGGTCATTATGCAGAAGCAGAGCTCGCCGAACAGCTCGTCGCCGGATCTCTTCCCGAGTTCTGCGAACTGCCTCGTGCGTTCGTCCACGGCCTTCCGCACATCGCTCTTTTTCAGCGCATTTATGCCCTGCAGGAGCTCTTCCGCCATAGGATAATACCTTCATCCGAAGTAGTTCAGGTTTTCGGTCCCGCCGACTCGGCCGGATAGGATATGAGCAAAATATGAGCAATGCGAAAAACCCGAATCGGAGTGGATTAAAAACAACCGGGACTTTTATTCCTCTAACCGCTTTCCTGTATCAGCGAAAAGACCTTGTAGCCCCTGTCTTCCAGCCTCTTCCTGCCGTTCGCATCGACGAGCTCTATGACGAACGCCATCTCCTCCACGGTTCCGCCAGAGCGTTCGACCAGGTCTGCCATGGCTAACGCTGTGCCGCCTGTTGCCAGCAGGTCGTCGACAACCAGTATCCTATCCCCGGACTTTATGCGGCCTCTCTGGACTTGGAAGCAATCTGTGCTGTATTCGGTCGTGTACTCGCATGTCAGTACGTCTCCGGGCAGCTTGCCTTTCTTTCTGGCCTGCACAAGGCCGGATCCTATGAGATATGCCAGAGGCGACCCGAATATGTATCCGCGTGACTCTGCCATGAGTATGGAATCGATGCCCACCTTTTTGTACCTGGACACTAGCATGTCCACGCAGTTCCGGAAAGCTTCTGGTTCGCCTATGAGCGGACCTATGTCCCTGAACAGCACGCCCTTGAATCCGTCAAAATAGTCCAACGGCAACCCGTTGACGACCCTCCTGTAAATTCTTTTGTCGGCATCATCGTTAGCAACCACAATTCCACCAATTTTCATTTATGAGTAAAATTTTAAATACCCATGACTCGGCCGGATAATATATGAGCAATGCGAAAAACCCGAAAAACGGCTGCCCATAAATTGCCCATTTGTTCGCAGAGCCTGTCCCGCGTACATCCCGGCATGCCTTTGATTGGCCATGGAGATATGCGGCAATATCAGGAACGACCAAAAGATGCGGGAGCTGGTTGAACCCGGCTTTAAAAATGTCAGATAACGACTTTTCAAAAAAATCGGGCAATCCTGGCTTTATGTTCAAGTAGCACTTTATGTGCAAAGCCCTGAAAAGCGACAGTTTTTTAAGCATCCGAAGGCAACAGCTAATCATGGCTGGAACCACTGGCGATAAGGCGCTAGTCGGCAAGATCTCGCACTACTTCACGAGTATAGGCGTTGCCGTGATAGATTTGGACGCGCCGCTGAACGTGGGCGACCTCATAAAGATAGAGGGCGCAACCACGGACCTGCTGCAGACGGTCGAGTCGATGCAGATAGAGCACAAACAGGTCATGGCGGGCAGGAAGGGCGACAGCGTCGGCATGAAGGTGAAGGACAGGGTGCGCGACGGCGACAACGTCTACAAGATCGTGAAGTAGAACGTCGCCTAGCTGGAAAGGAGTTTTTAATATTGCCGAACCCTATTTTCTTTTAGGTGGTTCTATAAAGATCGTAATTTCCATCGGCGGCTCGCTTCTGACGCGCGAACTGACTCCAAAAAATTTCAAACGCTACGCCGACGTGGTTGCAGAACTTTGGAAGGAGGGACATAAAATCGCGGTCGTATGCGGCGGCGGGAAGGTCTGCCGCGACTACCAGGACGTAGCAAAGGCCGCGGGCGCGGACTGGCTGGCGCTGGACCGGATCGGCACGGTCGCGACGCACTTGAACGCGTCGACGTTCGCGGCCAGCTTCAGCGGTTACGGCGATTTGAAGAACAAGGTGCATTGGATACAGCTGAAATCGGAGCGCGCTGCTGTTGCCGAGTTCAAAAAATATTTCGGCAAGCATTTGGTAATCGGCGCTGGTTACGAGCCGGGGCATTCCACTGATTACAACTCTGCGATTTTCGCGGCCGCCGTGAAGGCCGACCTGCTGGTAAACGCGAGCAACGTGGACGGCGTGTACACGGCCGACCCGAAGAAGGATCCGCATGCGAAGAAGCTGACGAGGCTGACGTACGACGGGTTCATACGCATCCTCTCCCAGAACGAGCAGGTGCCGGGCGAGTACCGCCTGTTTGATTTGAGCGCGGCCAAGGCCATAAAGAAAGCCAGAATCAGAACGATCCTCGTGGACGGCCGCGACCCGGAGGAGATAATGCGCGCAGTCGAAGGCGGGCACAACGGGACCACTGTCAGCTGAAAAATAAAAATAAAAAATCAAGGCGCAGTTCATTATCCTCTAACGAACTTGTTTTTCGCCGATCCTGTCAAGCGAGTACCATGGCTTGCCAGCCCACCTGTGCAAGGCAGAGCCTCCCATCGTGCACAGCGTACCTCCCAGCCCTTCTATCGGCTCCAGCAGCCCGGCCTGCTGCAGGCTCTCTATCGTGTCCCCGCCAAGCACGACCGTGCCAGGCCCGAGCGTGCGGTACACGAGTTCCGCCCCGTTGTTTTGTTTCTTTTCGAATATTCCGGCCGCGCCCGCGAAGATGTTCCAATCGTAGCCGCCTCCCTTTATCCTTTTGGCAAAGTCATCCACTGCGCCGTCGCCGATGTCCACTATGATTCCCTTCGTGTGCCTGAGGTCGCCGGCCGTGACTTCCTTCACGTCGTCGTTGACCATCACCTTGAAGCTGCTCGGCGTCATTATCTTGTACTTGTTTGCAAGCTGTCTGATTTTTTCGATTTCTTTCTCGTCGAACGTCCCCTTTATCCTTGCGTCCACGAACCTGTTGTTGTCCTCGCCGAGGTCGTAACCGTTTATCCTGAGGAAGTACTGTGCTGTCAGTCCGACCAGTCCGATGTCCATGTAGGACGCCATGCCTTCGACGTCGCTGATCTTCGGCTTGGCTCCGCCGACCACTATTATCTTCCTGCCCTCGCCGTCCTTTATGTTCTGGACGAGTTTCACCTCCTTGGCGGTCAGCACCCCGACGTACGTGGGCGCTATGTCGGGCTGGCACGACATGCTCCAGTGGTCCCTGTGCAGCGCAGGACCTGCTTCATTTATGCAGGCCGTGACCCCGCAATCCCGGAAGTACTTGTTCATGTAGCTGCACAGCTTTTCATCTTTCTTGAAGCCCTTTTCGAAGGAGAAATTCCTTATGTTGTCTAACACGAGGGCCTCCCGCGGATTGAGGCCCTTTATAATCCCCATCAGGCGTTTGTCGAAGTATGGGTCGCTGTTCGACAGCCTTTCATAGTACACCTTCGTCTTCCTGGTGAGCGTGTTGAGCACGGACACGTGGTCTGTGAACCCGATGAAGTCGCTGTCGCCCACGTCGCCCTGGTGCGCCGTGATTACAATCGGCCTTTCAGAATAAAGATCTATGGCGTAAGCGGTGTATTCCAACCGGAGGTTGGGGTTGACCATGGATATCTTTCCGGTCTCGGGATTGACGTGCACGTTTATGTCCGGCCTCATATATATCACGCCATCAGGCGTGTCCGAAAGCAGCCCCTCCACGTTCTTGTCCGCGAGTTTCATGTAAAGCCGGCCAAGGTCGTCCATTTTCATTCCACCTCTTGTCAGAACCAAGCGCTTACTGACATTAATTTAGTGGATTAAGTTTTTCTTTGTTTTGTATAGATAGGGGTTTATGTTTCGGTAAGAAACGCCGCGAAATTTGAAAGATATATAATCGCGCCGGCACTATTCTATTTTCAGGCCTCAGTAGCTCAGCCGGTAGAGCAACTGCCTAGTAAGCAGTAGGTCGTGGGTTCAAGTCCCACCTGAGGCTCACGCTGCTTTCGCGGACGCGTTGTAGTCTTTCACCACGGACGCGATCCTTCCTAGGTATTTTATGGCGCAGTCGTAAAACGAGTAGTTTCCAACGTAATAGCCTTTGAACCCGCACTCCGGCCCCGCGTACGGCATCCTTTCCTCGCCGAAAAATCTCACGATTTTCTCCAACCTTTTTTTAATCACACCGGAGTCCTCGAGGTACGAGGCCGGATCGGCCTTCCTCGTCCTTATCCTCTCCCACTCAACCGCGATTTTTTTCGAGTCGTCGGGTTTGCTCAGGTCTTCCAATCGAACCTTCTGCATTATAAGGTCTTCGAACTGCGCGACCGCTATCGGAGCCTTCAGGAACTTGTCGTGCTTTTCCAGCAGGCGTTTGGTTCCTGCAGTGGTGTAGATCAAATCGCCGACGTGCGATTCGATAACATTGACGTCCGACTCCCAGAACAGTGGATTCGAAGTGTAGTGCAGGTGTAGAATCGTTTTCGCGCCTACCTGTCTTGCCTCGTATGCGATGTCGTTCCATGCTTTCAGCAGGCGATCACGTCCGCTGCCGTAATCCAGATTGGGGTTGTCCACTCCGAACGACGGCTCGTCAATCGACACCAGTGCAACTCTGCCGTGTTTTTCGTCGAAGACGTTCTCTTTTGTAATCTTCGAAAGCACCTCGCTGAGTTCGGTGTATATAACGTTCGTCCTGTTTTCCAGTTGCGACGCGAGCGAGTCTGGCCCGGTTAAGCAAACCTTCAGCTCGGCTTTGCCGCCAGCCTTCTCCGCGAGCCCGCGCAAGTTGTCCCTTAGCACCGACACTTCCGCAATCCTCGCCTTCTCCTTTGTTATCGACAGCGGATGTTCCCAAGAATACTTTCCGTTAACCTTCTCTATGCCCTCGATGTTTCGCAGAAACATCTCGCTCATGTCCCTGAACTGCGGATAGTTAGGGATGTCCACCCCCGCATCGAGCTTGTCGGCGAATCCCTTGAGCACGGTGTCCGTGAAACCGCCGTATTCGCCTGGAAACAGATTCATCCTTAAGGAATTATAAGACTCCGCGAGCCTGGAAAACTTTTTTATATCAACATCTCCATACAGCGGGAGGCTCCCGACGTCGGTCGAACGAATCATACTTGTAAGATGCGATATTCCTTGATTAATATTTTATTGAAAGAAATATTCCTTTTGGAATATGAACGATGCCTTCTTCTGCACAGCCTGAAAGCAAAAGGAAAGTCCTGACTGAGACTCTCCGATTCCGGGGTTTTAACAAGAAATTTAAGCATAGCATACAGCTGTTAATTATGTACATGGTCTCGACCGACGTCGTGAAACCATCGAAGCCGGACAGCAAGCGCATCGTAATGGAGACGATAAAAGAGTACGTTGACGGGACAAAAGCCGGAGACCCGAAGTTCTACTTGAGATCCCTTTCCAGGTACTTGCAAGGGCAGGGGTACGACATAAACTCGTGGGCTATCTACCAGATGATAAACGGCGCCGTGGTCGACGATTCGCACGTGTTCGAGAAGGTTGTAAAAGGGAAAGCGGTGTACAAATGCAATCCGGTTCTCTTCAACCAATACCTGGACCGGGAGTTCCCCAACGTTTTCACCACAAGATAGCCGCGGCGAAAAATCCTGCGAAGGTCGCAACATAAACCTCGGTAAAGATTCAAACGCCAGATTCCAGCATGCCAAGCGTCTTCTCCACGGCATCAGGGTTGACGGAAATAGAGTCAATGCATAGTAAGCAGTAGGTCGTGGGTTCGAGTCCCACCTGAGGCTCAGCATGCGCCGAAGTTCTTCTGGAACTTGACCGAGAACTTCTTCTCCACGCCTTCGCGGTGCAGCGTGTTGTACGTGCAGAACGGTATCAGCCGCTTGTCGGGAGTGGCGTAGTGGATGCAGCAGCGCTCCACGCGCTCGAGGTCGAAGTTGTACGGATCCATGAAGTGCATGCACCCTATGAACATGCCCTTCTGCTTTAGCGTCTCGGAGACATCGCCTGAGCCGAACACCGCGCGCTTCGCAAGCTCCTTCCAGTCGAAATAGCTGGGCGCCTCCTTCATGTCTATGGTGCCTGCCAGGTCCAGTAACAGCTTCGCCGTCCTCGCCAGTCCGAGATCCCCGTCCCCGCTCTCTTCCAGCGCGTCTAGGACTATGCGCCTAGCCTCGCCGAGGTCCATGAACCTCGACATCGGCACGTAGCTGCCGTCCTTCTCGAAAACGAAAAGGCCCGCGCCGCAGTGCGCGTGCACGGAACTCCTCATCCAGCGCCTCTTAGTCACCTTCTCCATCAGCTCGTCCAGCGGCGCTAGCGCCGGCACGGGCAGCCAGTCCTCCTTGCGTATGCGGCCGTCCGTCTGCTCCTCGACCAGCCGCATCACGTCCGGCACGGTCACCCTGCGCGACTTGAGCTCGCTGTCCTCTATGCGGCCTGTGAACGCTACCGGCTGGAAGTTGATGCCCTTGACGCTGAGTATGTTCTTCACGCCGTAGTCTATTATCCCGCCGAGCTGGCCGTCGTTCACGCCCTTCACGACCGTCGGCACGAGCACCGTCGCGATTCTCAGCTTGCAGAGGTTCTCGACGGCCTTCTGCTTCACCGGCAGCGCGTCGTAGCCCCTCGCCTGTATGTACGGCTCCGGCGTCACGCCGTCGAACTGCAGGTAGACTATCCTGAGTCCGGCGTCCTTCATGCGCTTGGCGAAATCGATGTCCGCCGCGATACGCACGCCGTTGCTCGCGATTATCACCGCTTCGAACCCCATCTCCTTCGCCATCGCTATTATTTCCAGTATCCTCGGGTGCACCGTGGGCTCGCCGCCCGAGAACTGGACCACGTCAACGGGCACGGGCTTCTGCGCGCGCAGCATCTCGAGTATCTCGCGTATCTTCTCCAGCGACGGCTCGTACAGGTAGCCCGCGGTCGCGGAGTTCGCGAAGCATATCGGGCAGTTCTGGTTGCAGCGGTTGGTGACGTCGACGTTGGCCAGCATCGTCCGCGTCTGGTGCCTGTCGCAGAGGCCGCAGTCCTGCGGACATCCGCCCTTCGATCCGGTCCGCGTCTGCGGGTTCTCTATCGGGTCGCCCTCCGTCTGGTAGCCTGCGAAGCGCTTGAACTGCACGGCGTCTGACCAGTAGACATCCTCGAAGCTGCCGTGCTCCTTGCACGCCTTCTCGATGAGCACCTGGCCGCCCTTCTCGAAGACCCTCGCCTTCACCACAGACAGGCAGACCGGGCACAGCGACTTGGTGTCCCTCGAATAGGACGCGTCCTGCCCGACCTTTTTTGCGCTTGGCATGGGAATTAACACGCTGCGCGACAGATAAATATCTTCCACGGTGACAGTGCGAGGCGAGCGCCGACGGGACACCGCAAACTTTATATATCACTTGAAGGTAGTGAATAACCATGACCTTGACGTGGGCAAAGCTGAGGGAAGACGTCGATTCTGGAAAAGTCAAACTAATCGATGGCGTGCTGAAGAGCAATCTGTCAGAATATTCTGTAGACAATCTCGATAACATCAGCGTCACGCACAGGGGCGGCGCGGAAAGGTACAACGTGCAGCTCAAGGCTCTGAAATATTCCGAGTCTGGAAATGTCGCGTTCCTAAAAACCCCGAACATGAGAATGGAGGTTTATCTCAGGTTCCTCGGTCTGCAGGGCGGCAAGCTTTGCAATAAGGAAATATACGTTGGAGAGCTTCCACTTGAGCGCATAGCCGGCAGGCTCGGTAGGTTCAAAGAAGCGATAAGATCCGCAAGGAATACCGCGTACAAGAGGATGCAGGCCGCGAATACAGTCGAGGACATCGAAGGCTACTCGATAAATGCAAAGTGGAGAAATGTAAGGCAGGAAATAAAGGACGCCGCAATCAAGGCAAGCGCCGATATAGAGGAATTTCTCAACGAGGTTGATTTGCGCGAGCAGCTCAAAGAGACTACGAAAGAACTTTTTGCAGTTTAAAGTTTTGGATCAGTGTTTTAACATCTCCAGTGTTTTTTCGACCGCATCCGGGTTCACAGAAATCGAGTCTATACCTATTTCCTGCAAGAACCGCACGAACTCCGAGTACTCGCTCGGAGCCTGGCCGCAGATGCTCACCTTGCAGCCTTTCAGATGCGCCTTTTCCACGATCTGCTTGATCGCCAGCTTCACGGCCGGGTCGCGCTCGTCGAAGTAGCCCATCTTTCCCAGCAGCTCGGAGTCGCGGTCAACGCCCAGCACCAGCTGCGTCAGATCGTTGCTGCCTATGCTTATCCCGTCGCAGAGCTCCGCGAACTTGTCCGCCAAAAATACAACGCTCGGCACCTCGGCCATGATCCAAACCTTGAAAGTGTCGTCCGCGTGGTTGTCCAACCCTTCCTCGCGCATTATGTCCAGGCACTTCCCGACCTCCCACGTTGTGCGCACGAACGGCAGCATCGCCCACACGTTCTTGCAGCTTTCGCGCACCTTGCGCATTGCGCGGCACTCCAGTTTGAAAGCTTCTTCGAAATCGGGTGAAACGAAACGCGAAACGCCGCGCCATCCGAGCATAGGATTCGCTTCCTGCGGCTCGAACTTGTCGCCGCCCTTCAGGCTGCGGTACTCGTTCGTCTTGAAATCCGAGAAGCGCACCACGACCGGCTTTGGTTTCACGGCGGCTGCGACTTTCTCGATTCCAGCTGCGAGCGCGTCTATGTATTTTTGCGACTCGCCAGCCTCTATCATCGCCCGCGGATGCGTGCCAAGGCCGGCGATAATGAATTCTATGCGCATCAGGCCTATTCCGTCGAACGGCAGATGCTTGTACTCGTCTATCTTGTCGGGCACGCCGAGGTTCATGTAAAGTTTCGGTCCGCGCCTTTCGCCCCCTTCCTGCTCTTCGGTTTCGGGTTCGCCCTCTTCTTCCGCTTCCTCTTCGGCCTGCGGTTCTTTGGTGGGCTCTTCGATTTCCCCGCCGTTGCTCTTGTCAAGCTCCCCGGCCAGCGACATGAACTCGTCGATCGCGCTCTTCGGCCCGCCGCCTTCTTCCGCGGTTGGCTCCGCTTTTCTTTCTTCCGGTTCCGCTTCTTGCCCTGTTTCGACGGCCTCTTCCACGACCGGTTCTTCAACAGCTTCTTCAACCGTTTCTTCTATCGGTTCTTCGGGGTTTTCCTCGGCTGGTGTTATTGTTTCTTCTTCGGCCGCTGCTTCAATTTCTTCCTTCGCTTTCTCTGCAGCCGCGCCTTCGTACACCACGCCCGCGCTTCCGTTCACCGTAACGACCATCCCGTCCGACAGGATCTTCGTCGCGTTCTCCGTGCCGACAACGCACGGCACGCCCATCTCGCGCGAGACGATCGCGGCGTGGCTGGTGGTTCCTCCGCGGTCGGTTATGATTGCGACGCACCTGCTCATTGCAGGGACAAAGTCGGGCGACGTCATCTCGGTGACCATCACATCGCCTTTCTCCACCTTCTTCGTCTCTTCGAGCGAGCCGATGATTTTCACCTGGCCCGAGCCGATGCCGGGCGAGGCGGCTATGCCCTTCAAAATAGCCTTCAACCCCATTGGCACGACCGCCGCCTTCCCAACAACTTCTTTCGGAAGCGCGGTTATCGGACGAGTCTGGACGATGTATATCTTCGAACCGCGCACGCACCATTCGATGTCCTGCGGTGTGCCGTAATGTCCCTCGATTTTCATAGCATACGCGGTCAGCCTTCTGAGTTCGTCGTCGGTCAGCACCCGCGCCTCGACCTTGTCGCGCGGCACGCGCGTTTCCACGGTTCGGCCCGTGCCCACGTCGCGCACGTGCATGATATCCTTCCGTCCGATATGCTCCTCCAGCAGCGTGTACTCGCCGTCCTTCGAAACCACGTAGCGGTCGGGCTGCACTTCGCCGAGCACGAGCGTCTCGCCTAGGCCCCAGCACGCCTCGTGTATCACGACATTCGCGCCAGACGACGGGTGCACTGTGAACGTCACGCCGGCCTTCTCCGCCTCGACCATGCGCTGCACGATAACGGAAATGCTCGCCGACACGACGCCGTTCTTCGCGCGGTAGAAAATCGCACGCGGCTCGTAGAGCGAAGCCCAGCAATGCTTGACTGCGTCGAGCACGTACGGCACGCCCTTCACGTTCAGGAAGCTCGCCTGCTGGCCGGCGAAGCTTGCGTTCGGCAGGTCCTCCGCGGTTGCGGAGCTGCGCGCGATTATGTTCGCGTACTCGCGGCCCATCGATACGATGTTCAGCGCCTCCGGCAGCGCTATGTCGCGCGAGTGCGACAGCTGCTCGTACGCCTTCTTTATCTCGTCCTTCACGCTCTGCGGATACTCTGCCTTGAGTATTGTCTGCTTGATCGCGTCGGACGTCTTCTTCAGCTGCATCACATCGTCCACGTCGCACGCAAGAACCAGCTTTGCTATCTCGTCCTTTATGAGGTTCATCCCGAGGAAGAATTCGAACGCCTTCGTCGTCACGGCGAAGCCCTCGGGCACGGGCAGGTTCATCGACACCATTTCAATAAGATTTTTCCCTTTGCCGCCAACTAGATTTAAAGAAGACTTATCTAATTCGTTAAACCAGATTATGTAATTCACTTGGTTCACCGAAAATTATTTCTCTTTTTTCTATGCAAGGCGTTATCTTTTTAATAATACTTTTAATTTCTTTCCTAATATCCATTAATTTTCCTTTGTCTTCTTCAGATTTATTGAATTTTTAAAATGTCAATGGGTTCATTAAAAATTTTTATATTTTATGGGAGTTGAAAAAGTTGGATTTTACCCATAAAGATATTTTCATATAGGCAAGCTTTATTTTGTAAAAGCATATTCTAATTAGGTGGAAATAAAAATATGAAACTCAATTATTATGATAGTAAAGTTGAGACAGTATAAAACACTAAACCACAGAGTTGCCCACAATGAAACAAATATATTTTGTTACAAAAAATCAAGGTAAATTCGATTTCATAAAATGTATTTTATCCAAATTCGGCGTTAAAGTAATTCAAATACAATTAGAATCTCCTGAGCCAAGAACAGACAATTTACAAAAAATTGTAAAAGAAAAGGTTCTATTCGGTTATAAACGAATTAAGAAACCTTGCATAGCTTTAGATGCTGGACTCTACATTCATTCATTAAATGGGTTTCCAAAAACATTTGTAAATTTTGTTTTAGAGACAATTGGTGTTGATGGAATTTTGAAATTGGTTGATGGAAAACCGCGAAACTGTGAATTCAGAAACTGTTTGGCTTATTTTAATGGCAAATCTATAGAACCCCTATATTTTGAATTTAATATAAAGGGTACATTATCTAAAGTCCCACGAGGAAGAATAAAAAAACATTCTTGGGGGAAAATACATTCAATTTTCATACCAAAAGGCACAAACAGAACCTTGGCAGAAATGAGTTCTGTAGAATACAGAAATTTGATATTACAAAGATTTGATGGTTTATCAAAAAAGTTCGGAAAATACATATAAAATATGATTTACCTATGAGTTGTATATATTTATCATTTTAATGATGGACTCTATTGCTTCATTAGGCTTGTTTGAATCATATTCTATCCATATTATCTCAGGGATTTTCTCAAACTTCTCTAATTGTGTTTTAGCAACACATAACGCCCTATCCAATATCTCCTCTTTAGTCTGCTCTAGAGTCAAATATCCTTCTAGATATTTTACAATGGGTCCGTATACAAAACTATCCTTGATAACATAAGTATTTCGTAAACCATTTTTCAAAGCTAAATCGGTTTCTTCTAATAGATGTTTATCAAACATCTGGTCAAGTCTCTTCTTTAATTTATTCATTAAATCTATTCCCTTAGGCCACCTTAAACCAATGACGGGGTAATAGTAGAAATTTCTTCTTTCTTCTTTATTACACTCAATTAATGTAGAGTTATAGCTTGGTGAGCACCCCTCTATAATGGGCAATCTATCTCTATGCAATATCTTAGGGATTATATTTTCAACTTCTTTTACATACCTCTCTACACCTAGCTCTTCATCTTCTGGTTTTAGTATTGCGTAAAGATGATGAGGAACATCTGGCGATTCAGAATGATCGTACAAACCAGTTCCTATTCTAAAATAAGAATAGAAATAAAGTTTATCAGAATTGATTAGCTCACCGTCTAATCTTCTCGCTATTCCAATAGCAACTTCTGTTTTTCCTGTGGTTGTTGGCCCAGTAATAATAACAGCGTTTTTATATCTCATATTTAGGATATTAAAATAGTGATTTTTTAAAGGTTAAGAAAATTGAGCTTTGTTGAAAAAAATCCAAAAATCGCCAGGAACGGACAGAAATCCTACCCGACGATTTCGATTCCTTGGCCGTTCTTGATTTTGTTGTTTAAACTAGTGAGTGGTTGGAGTTTCGTCGGTAAGAAACGCCGCAAAAATTGAATCTGCATGTCGGTTAAAAGACCTAAAGAGGAGGAAAAGCCACAGGCGAATCACGCTTGTGCTGCGATGATATGTATCTTTTCAGTACGGACTTCGCGATGCGGCCGTCTATGCCAGCCTCCTCCTCCATCCTTTGTATCATATCGTCTTCCGGCAAATCTATGAATCCACAGTCGAACAAATGATAAAGCGTAGGGTCAATCCATTCGTAGCGCATTCCCATCTCGTCCTCGGCTGTAACTCCTTTCACCAGGTTCGCCGAGGACGGCTTCTTTATTACACCTTCCTCCACTCCGAGCTCGCGGCCCAGCTTCCGCACCTGTGTCTTGTAGAGGTTCTGTATGGGCTTTACATCGCCTGTGCTATCACCGTCCTTCGTGTAGTAACCAAGCAGCAACTCGGACTGGTCGCTGGTCCCGATGAATCTCGCGTCCACGTCCTGGGTTTGCGCGACAGCCCGAGCCATGATGGGCGTCCTGAGCCTAGCTTTCACGTTGCCATAGGCGTTCGGGTATCTGTAGTTGCCAGAGTCGTCACGTTCAACGAGCTTCGGCATCTGCTTCGTTATCTCGTTGAGTATCGGCGTCAGGTCGTAGGTGAGCAGCTCTATGCCTAGGTCGTAAGCAGCACTTCTTGCATGCCGTTCGTCCACCGGGTTCGGGCAATCGTTTTCAGGAAGATAAACGCCCACAACGCGATCGCTGCCCAGAGCTTCTGTTGTGAGATAGGCTGTCACCACCGAATCCAGCCCGCCGGATATGGCGATGACGGCCTTCGCATCCTTCGCCGGGCCGAAATAGTGGTTAATATTCTCCTTCAGATGTTCGGCCTCGGCCCGGGCATCCCAGTCCTTCCAGAACAAATCCATGTCCGGGAGGCCGTCATTCCATAAGACTGTACTTCTCGGTGTTTTGCGCAGAGACATCTATTGCATCCCTCGTTTGTCATGCGTTATTGCCGCGCGTTATTCCGCAAACTCCTTTGCTGCCTCTTCGGCTGTGACTATCTTGGCAGCGTACATCTGCTTCAGGTAGTTCAGGCCCGTCTTGTGCTCCTCGGGAGTGAACGTACCGGTCGCGTCGCTGATTACGATAACGTCGTAGCCGCTCTTGAATGCGTCGTAGCTCGTGTGCCTGTCGCAGATGTTCGTGTGCATGCCGGTTATGTATACGGCGCGCACGCCAAGCTTCTTCAGCCGCGCATCGAGATCCGTGTCGGTGAACCCGCTGTACCACCTCTTCTCGACTATCTCAGATTCTGATTGCGGGGCAAGCTCGGCGAGCACCTGCGCCTCCCATGTGCCTTTCATTGCATGAGATCCCCATATCTGCAGCTCCCTGTCGCTCTTTTCATGCGCGTCGTTTAGGTAGAATAGTGGTATTCCGTGGGCTCTCGCAGCATCAACGACTTGTTTTATTTTGGGTATCACCTGTTTAGCTGTTGCGCAGTAAAGTTTTCCTTTCAGATTTGCGAAGTCATTAAGCATGTCAATTACGAGGACAGCTTTATCGGCCATTTTATCACCCTGTTACTTTATTGTTCAACCGAATTTACGTCAAAACTGATTCAGGCAAAAAATGTTATTTGCAAGAAGAATTGTGCAAAAATTACCTCAATGGAATTTGGCATGAGTTTCGAACGCGATTAGTTACTTAGGTGATAACATGAAGGAGACGGGAGGCATAGTGGAGGCGGAGGAAGCTAAGGAGAGTTTGTACCCCTCTCTAATTCCTACGGAATTTGAAATAAGAAACGGGTTGATAACCGACATTTATTTTAGCAGGGCTGAAGGAGTGTTGAGCGCGGAAAACATGGATCAGCGAGTAGTAATGGAAATCTATGCCACTTCGTTCCCAGAAAATTACAACTTTGCAGCCGCGTGTGGGGTGTACGATGCTCTTAGAATACTTGAAGGCAAGCCTGTAAATGTACGTGCTGTAGACGAGGGTGAAGTGTTTTTTACATCCTCCGATATTTACGAACCGATTGTTCAAATCGAAGGGAAGTATAGGGATTTCGTCGAATACGAGTCGGTTCTGCTGGGATCCTTAAAGAAAACGTCCGGTATATCCACTAGAGCTGCTAGGATGAGAATAGCCGCAGGCGACAAGGAAATTATAAACTTTGGGTTGAGAAGTTGCCATCCGTCTTTTTCATTGGTTGCTGATTACGCTAGCTACATTGGCGGTGTGGATGGTTTGTCGAACATAGCGAGCGCCAAGAGAATGGGCTTGAAAGCAAAAGGTACTATGCCGCATGCATTGATGCAGATGTACGGCGACCCGGTCAAAGCATGGGAGGCTTTTCAGAGGACTTATCCTGAAGTGCCGTTATCCATCCTTGGCGACACTTTCTACGACCCGCAGACCGAGGCAATCATGGCACTTGAAAAATTTGGAAAGAACCTTTATTCAGTACGAATTGATTCGCCAAGCTCTCGTCGAGGAGATTTCAAAAAAATAGCAAAAGAGGTTAGGCACGCGTTGGACATACGCGGCGGTGAGCATGTGAAAATCGTTCTCAGCGGGGGGTTGGACGAGTACGATATTAATAATCTTCGAGAAGTTGGTGATGTGTTTGGAATAGGCACTTCCATCGTCGAGGCGCCGATAATCGATTACAAACAAAAAATTGTATGGATAGAGGGAGAACGCACATTGGTGGAAAAGGTAGGCGGCTATGGAGGAAAGAAGCATGTCTATAGGAAATGGACGGAAGGGGGGCCAGAGGATGTTGTAGCTGTCGAACGCTTTAAAACCCCCGATTTGAAAGAACTCAAAAAATTAGAGCTAGCTGGTTATGAACCATTGTTGAAAAGCTACATAATCGATGGAAAAATCGTGCGTGATTTCGAACATCCTCAAAAGTTAAGAGAAAGGGTATTGAAAACTCTTGAGCGACTGGGTGGGTACAGAGAACTAGAACGCAAAGTAGAATCGCCAGTACTGAAGAAAATAATTTAGATGGTGGAATTTCAGACAACCAAATAAATGCTTTGCCTTGTGTCACGTAAGGAAGTCTGCCGCGCCACCAAACCATGCTTCACAAGATAGTCGAGCGCAGACCGTACTGTCCTCTTAGGCAACATAGATGACTCTGCCACCTCTTTTTGCGTCATCGGGCCCTCGTATTGCAGTATCTTGTAAATGTACTTCGCCGACGGAGGCGCGTTTTTTGGCACGTTATCATCCTTCAATTCCCTGCTCCTCAGTTTGCGGAAAACGTTCGCGTGCACGGCTTTGTCGAAGCGCACGAAGTTCGCCCCGCACGCGGCCTTGCGGACTGTGACTCTGTCCTCGCCCACTTCCGCCCGGAACCTCCCGTCGATTACGATGTCGCACTTCCCGCGGCTAGATATATCCGATACGACGATCGTGCTTCGCTCATTCATCACGAACGGCTTGTTGTGGTTTACCGAACAGATGGGAATCGCGAGAAAGACATTGGACTTTGCAGATATGACAGGCCCTCCTGCGGACAGCGCGTATCCCGTGGAACCCGTAGGCGTTGAAATGACGATGCCATCGGCCATGTCGCGGAATATCAGCTCTCCGTCTACCGTGAGCCCGTAGCGCATGATTGTCGTTCCAGTCGCAGGCGAAACGACGATTTCGTTCAGCGCGTTAGGTAGCTTGTCGCCGTTTATCTCGGTGGCTAGCATGGCCCTCTTCTCGATCGAGTAGTTCTTCTTTTCGATCATCTTCAGCGCCGGCGTCAGGCTGTCTATGTCTATCTCCGCGAGGAAGCTCTTCGCGTCCACGGCCACGCCTATCACAGGCTTCTCCCTTTCGCCCAACTCGCGGAACGTGCGCAGTATGTTGGCGTCGTCCCCGACCGCGAATATGATGGAAGCATTCATCTTCTGCAACGGCGTCTGCGCCTCCGATTCCACGGAATGGCCGCGCGACTTTAAAGCGTCGTGCACCTTTTTCACAACGTCCTCGCTGACGGAATCGGTAGAATAGGAAACGCCGAACCGCATACTTTTATTCTAAGGTCGGAAGGTTAAATATTGTCCGTTGTTGCGTGCCCGGCCAATAGTGAAAGGTTCTTAAGGTTTATCACTTAAGCCATAGGTATGGCGCTGAACTCGTTGAAGAAGTACGATGTGCTCGGCAGGCCCGAGAATGTCGGACCCGTTCTGGACGTGATAAAGCGCTATCCGCATTTCGAGCTCAATCCAGAATTTCCGGAATTGTATTTCGCAATCGGCGGCGACGGCACCACGCTCTACCCTCCGAACAAGGAGAAGATCATAGGCAAGGACGTGCCGGTCTTGCAGATCCACCATCAAGAGGATACTGTAAAGAGCCAGGGATTTTGGCCGGATGTCAACAAGAGCGGAGTCGCAATGGCATTGGAAGACATAATCGCTGGGAATTACAGCATAAGGAAGGACGAGATGCTCAAGTGCAGCTTAGACGGCAAGATGCTCGGGCATGTGATAAACGAGGCGGACTTTGAGCACAAGGAGAGGATGAAGACGATAGAACTGGGCATGATCGTCGAACTGGACGGGAAGCTTCCGCCATACAACACGCTGCTCATGCCATCCCCGAGGCTGGACAGGGTTCTGATAGGGACCAACAGGGGAAGCACCGCATGGGCGTATTCTTATGACGGCCCGATCAGCTGGGACAACCCCGGGATATACGTCAATTTCATAGGCGCGCCGATCCCTTACAGGCATTTCGGCTTCGAAATCAACGACAAAATTTTCATCGAGACGAAGCAGGATTGCATGGTTGCCCTCGATGTAAATCAGGAGTTTTCCGTGGAAAGTGGACGACGGCTGAAAGTAGAACGCTCCAACAAGCAGTTCAAGACCATACAGACCGGGAGGACCGTGGAGACCCTGACCGCCAAGCTGGAAAGGTCCGGGGAGTATCACCAACGCGGTCTGAAGGTGAGGCCTTTCATAATCGGCGAAGACGCGTGAAGTGTGGCGGTGGCAAAAATGTACAACAGAAAACTAACGGCCAACAGGGCGTTGACGGTCGGAAGGTTCCAGCCGCTGCACACGGGTCATATGGAAATATTCAAGAAGGCGCTGGATGACGGATACACGGAGATGGTCGTGGCCATAGGGAGCGCTGAAAAGGCCCACCACTACGAGGACCCTTTCACGTGTTCCGAACGCATCGAGATCATAGACGCGGCGCTGAAGGACTTGAACCGGAGGCGCCGCAACGGAAGGAGTTTTGACCATTATCACATCATGGGCGTGCGGGACATCGGCGACGACGAGCTTTGGGTGCCGCACCTCGTGCGTTACGTGCCGAGGTTCGACGCGGTCTACGTGGGCAATCCGAGGGTGAGGTACCTTTTTGAGATGGAGAACAGGAAGCTCGGCAACGATGCGTACAATATCGTGGATATGGGACGCACCCTGCTGACAAACTACAGGAAGAACCCGCCCGAACCCATCGAAACGAGCGGCACGCTGATTAGGAAGCTGATGGCCGAAGGCGACGAGACCTGGAGGGACTTGCTGCCCGAACCGGCTGTCAGCAAGGTCGTCGAGTTCGACGGCCCGGAAAGGCTGCGCAGGCTTTCCAAAATGGGCTAAGTTATTCAACTTGCGTTGCCCGCGGCTCGTTTCCTCTTTGTTTTAGAAATAAATAGCTTTCGGCTCGCTTCTGTTTTACTCCACAATCTCTATGCCGTGGCACATTATTTTTTTGTTTAAATTAATAGATGGTCCGACTTTCGTCGCGAAGAAACGCCGCGAATTTTGGGTTTAAATGATTGAACGACGATTTAACAAATATGCCTAAATATGGCCCAAAGCCGAGGCTCGAACTTCTTGCTGGCGATGAAGGATACTTGAGATATTATTACAGGTTCGACTGCTGCGGAACGATAGTGGTAGTAGACGGGCGCGATGGCAACGATAATCCGCAGCTCTACCCGTGCCCCGTATGCCGGCCTACGGAAAATTTTCCGTTCGAGTACGTGAAGCCGCAGGACGCCGATTCGCACATGCTTCCCGCGCCGTCGATTGAAAACGGAAAGCTGACTCGCGGAGAGATAAGTTTGAACGCTAGGTTGAAGCTCGGATTGTTCTGAGAAATCCTACGACGCTATCTCGATCCCTTCGCCCATGCGGATCTTGCTGCCCGCGTCTTAACGCCTTTTAGCTCCATTCTTCACCTAGTCGACCGTTTTTTCCGCTACCAAAAATATCCCTTTTGCAAACGGAGAAACGCTTGTCTTTGAATAAAGATTGTTGTGAATTATTTTCCAAGTACCAGTTCTCGAAAGAAATGTACTAAATTCGTCAGGTTCGTCGCTTAACCAATCGTCGTCTTCTGGGTGGCCATAAATGGTAATGTACATCCTAGAATTACGTCTTGTATGTGCGCTTAGTCCGGTAAAAATCTTATTCAGTTCGTCCTTCTGGTAGAAATAGTAAGGATAGTCGAATATTTGTCCAGCTATTATTCCATCGAATTTTAAACCATTTTTGAAAGGTATTGTGTCCGCAGAAGCACATACAAAGGACGCCCCTCTGTTATTTTCTCTGGCAACTCGTAAAACATTTTGACTGACATCTATACCATAAAGTTCGCAATCGGGAAAAATTCTATTTATATTTTGCAAATCCTCGGCCCGTCCGCAACCAAGGCTTAAAATCGATTTATGGTCATAGGGATTGGTTTGAATGAAATTTTCAATCAATTCTTCTATCGCGCTAAAGCTTCTACAATGTCTCGCTGTCAGAACCAACTTATTTTCAGTTTTCCGTCCAATGTCTAATGCGATTTTCCAAGCCTCTTGATAACTTTGCGCATTAGTTTGATACGCTCCGGGGCCGCTTGCTTCTAGGCCATATCTATTCTTTGCTATTTCGTAGGACGAAGTTGCGTCGTGCCCCATTTTTAAACTTAATTGCTTTAAGCTTAAATTCTTTAAGGATTCAATTTTTGATTTTCTATGAATCAAATTATATCAAAAATCAAAGGATGTGCAAACTAAATTTCCTGACGCAACTGCACTGACGCACCCCAATGCGTCCTAATGCAGCTGCAAGATTTTGCCTTCGATCTCTTTGATCTTGTTAACTCTTCTTAGGTGCCTCTCTCCGGCGAACTCGGTGGTCAGCCAGATGCTAACAATTTTTTTAGCAAGTTCAGGATCGGTGGTTCTTGCACCCAAAGCTACAACATTAGAATCATTATGTTCTCTGCTCGATCTTGCAGTTTCTGTATCATAGCATAGAGCGGCCCTGACTCCCGAGAACTTGTTAGCTGCGATACTCATGCCAATCCCAGTGCCGCAGATTAGGATCCCTCTGTCGAACTTATTTTTTGAAATGAACTTGGCTACTTTAAAGGCATAGTCAGGGTAGTCTACAGATTCCTCGCTTGTCGTTCCAAAATCCTCGTATTTGTACCCCAGTTCATCCAAATGTTTTTTAATAAGCTCTTTTAAAAGAAAGCCAGCGTGGTCGGAAGCAATTGCAATCTTAATCTTACTCAAGGTATTACTCAAGGTTTGCATGTTTTTCCCTAAGGTCTTTTTCTCTTTTGTTGCAGATTTTCATGAGTTCTGTAATCACGGAATCGAGAAATACCATGCTGGACAACTCAAAAAGAGTCCCTAAGGGGGTCAGCGGCTCATGCTCGCCGGTTAATTGACGGGAGGTATAGTCGTTACTTAACAAACTCTCCCTCCCCCTTATTTTTACTATGCAATCCGAAACCCGAGCCAACGGTGAATCTTCGAAAGAAGTGATACAAACCACCCCGGTGCCATATTTTTTGGCAGTCTGGGCCACAGTTAGGGTTGAGATGGTCTTTCCGGAGCCAGATATGGCTATAACCAAGTCTTCGGGTTTTACAGACGGCGTAATAGTTTCACCGGCCACATATACGTTAAATCCTAAGTGCATAAGTCTCATAGCGAAAGCCTTGGCGACCAAACCGCTTCTACCTGCACCTGTAAGAAAAATATTCTTAGAATGGACTATTTTATCAATAAATCTTTTGGCATCTTCTTGATTTACGCCCGCCAATATTTTCTCAACGTTTTCTAAAATATGTTTGGTCGTTTCTTTTACCATTAACCCACCTCTGACCGGCTCGTCCATGAACCACTCGTTTTACAGTTTGGGCTCGTCTTTGGCTGCATCGGTCATTTTGGACAATATCAGTTCGGCTGCTTTCTTCGGATCTTGAGATTTTGTAATAAAGCCACCGACTATTACTGTGTCCACGCTAAACTTTTTAATTATGTCTATGTTTATATCGTTTATTCCACCAGCTACAACGATTGGGATGTTGATCTCTTCACATAAGTTCTTCAATGTTGGATATGGATATTCAGATTTTGTTTGCTGGTCTACACCTATATGCAGGTTTATATAATCGACCCCCAGATTTTCACACTCTTTAGCCCTTTCTATTGGATTCTTTACTCCGATCAAATCGCAGCATATTTTAATGTTGAAATCTTTTCCGGCTTTTACCGCCTCGCTAATTGTGTCGTCTGGCGCCGCGCCGAGAACCTGAACTATGTTTGCTCCGGCTTCTGCGGCCATTTTAGCTTCGAGGTAACCCGTGTCCATGATTTTCATATCGGCAAAAATTATCTTATCCGGGAATCTTTTTCTAAATTCTTTTACAGCATTGAGACCCACGGACTTTATTAGGGGTGTGCCCGCTTCGAGAATGTGCGCCCCAGCATCCGAAGCGGCTTTCGCAATGCTTAGCGCATCCTCAAGTTTAGTTAAATCCAACGCAACTTGCAATTTCACTTTATCGCCTCTGCTAACAATGGTGCGATTGACACTTTGCTCACTGGGGTTTCAATGCTGTCGGTAACAACGATATAGTCTGTAATTTTTTTAAGAGTCTCTAAAGAGTCCTTCAAAAATAATCCATGAGTGGCGGCTGAGACCACTTTGTCCGCCCCGTCGTTTCTGATCTTTTCAACGGCCTTAATCATAGTGGTACCTGAAGTTATCATGTCGTCCAGAATAATAACGTCCTTGTTTTTAAAATCCACTCCTCCTTCAAACTTAGACACTTCATACCTTCTTTCCATATCCTCGCATTTGCATTTCGTTTTCGGTTTTTTACAGACAGGGCATATCTCTTCCTTCTTTAGCACAACCACTTTACCAGTGGCGAACGCTATGATTTCTGAAGATCCGAAGTCTGGGCCGATTACAACAAAATCTTTGGTTGTGTTTTCCATGATATGCTTTAAAAGCAACTTACCGGCCGACAGATTGATAAATTCTAGTCCAGAAAAATAAAATCTTCCTGGTTTCCTATGGAAGTGTGTATCGACTGTCACAATTTTGCTAATGCCGGAATTTTTCAGCGAATCAACGATGGTTCTTAGCGAGTACGACTCCCCCCTCTGGTATACCTTATGCTGCCTCGAATAAGCCAAATAAGGTATCACACCAATTATCTTTCTTGCTCCCAAGCCAACCAAGGTGTTTGCTAAGAACATAACTTCAACCAAAGAATCGTTTTGGTTTGGATACATGCTCTGCACAATGATGACATCGTGGCCCTTGACGTATTGGTTCTTTCCATTTTCATCTACGAGGATATAGTTTTCTCCGTCAGGAAATTTTTTCAGCAACACCTTAATAATAGGTATGTTCGATGCGGCAGAAATTTTTTCAGCTAGACTTTTTGAATTTGAACCGTAAGCTAAAAATGTCATTAATCATTTTCTTTGGAAATTGAGATATAAATATTCGTATAACATAGTAACTCTAGATGTTAGAACAGCTAACGATGACTTACGAGAGGCGCGCGGATAAAGCAATGAATCCTGCGGCGAAAAGGCTTTTCAGTCTTATGGTAGAAAAGAAGACAAATCTGGCTTTGGCAAACGATGAAACTGATTCTAAAATTTTTTTAAAATTGGCGGATACTTTGGGGCCGGAAATTGCAGTATTAAAAACTCACATCGATGTTATAAAAGATTTTACCCCCTCCCTAATTCAAAAGTTAAACAACCTTGCTAGGAAACACAATTTTCTAATTTTTGAGGACAGAAAATTTGCTGACATAGGCAACACGGTAAAATTACAGTACACAAAAGGAATCTACAAAATTGCCGATTGGGCCAATTTTGTCAACCTGCACGTGGTGCCGGGTCCGGGCATTGTAAAAGCTTTGGCCGAGGCTATCCGGGAAAAGAACGATGGTAAGGAAAGGGGCATTATAATTTTGGCTCAAATGACATCCGAAGGCACACTTGCAACCGGCGAATATACAAAAGCAGCGGTAAATATGGCGAACCCGTTCAAAGAGGCGGTAAGCGGATATATAGGCGCGGGCAGCGTACCGAAGAGACTAAAGGAACTTGCTTCTTTGGCTGACATGGGGCAAGTTATTTTTGCGCCCGGCGTGCAGTTTGCCGCAAAGGAAGACGCTTTGGGGCAGCAATACGCAACGCCAGAAGAGGCGGTTTTTGCGGGCGCAGACTGTATTATAGTCGGGAGAGGCATATCCGGGGCTGAAAATCCTTTACACGCGGCCGAAGAGTACAGGCAAACGGGCTGGGATGCGTACTTAAAAAGAATTGGGAACTAGTGAGGGTTGGTTGCACAACTTAAATAAACAAAATCACTAAAAATTAGTGATAATTAATGTCTCAAGACCAGTTGTTGGTAAAAAAAATTGAAAATGGTATTGTCATAGACCACATTCCTGCTGGGAAAGGCTTTCCTGTTCTGAAACTTTTAAATATCATTTCAACTACAAAAATTGTTGTTGCCTCGAACATGTATAGCACAAAATACGGTAAAAAGGACATAATCAAGTTAGAAGGGAAATACCTGACATCAAAAGAAATCGACCTTATTTCCTTGATTGCGCCAACCGCTACGATCAATCGAATTGAAAATTGGGAAGTGAAAGAAAAGCACCAAGTCAAAACACCGGATGTTATAGACGGGGTTTTAAAATGCCGCAACCCGGCGTGCATCACTAACGATAAATACAGTGAAACCAAAACAAAATTCGATCTAATCCGTTCTCAGGATATCGAAAGAAATACATTCAAGTGTTCGTACTGCGGTGCCCTGCTGTACTACAATGAAGCTATAGAATTTTTGATGGCCAGTCCGGCTATGGTCAGCGGGCTTGTTTCAAGGGAAATAATAGAAAAGACGTTTTTGGACACCCTCATCAAGAAAGGAGCTCTAAGGATCGCACCGAACGCTAACGAACTTTTTGTTTTTAAAAGTGGGCGAAAATCTCCTAATTTCATAAATACGGGGGCATTAACGGACGGTGAATCTTTGTCAAAGATAAAATGGGCGTTCGCCAGCTTTGTCGCACTCCTGCTGGAAGAAGGAAAGCTGGAGGATTTCGATTTTGTTTTTGGGCCGGCGTACAAGGGAATAAACTTGGCGGTGCTGACTTGCGAGGGGTTAAACGAACTGTTTGGCATGGAAAAAAGGTACCTCTTTGATAGAAAAGAGGAGAAGACGTATGCTGACAAAACAATGGAGCAGATAATCGTTGGTGCTGGCTACTTCAAGCCCGGCAGCAAGATACTGATGGTTGACGATGTCATCACAACTGGCGGAACTAAGTTGGAAGCACTTGAAAAACTAAAATCCCTGGGAGAGCACAAGGTCGTCGGTTTGGTACTCGCTGTGGACAGGCAAGAAAAAATGGGTGACGCGGTGAGTGTTGAGGGGAAGAGCGCTGTTGAGAATTTAAGAGACGAATTTAACCTAAACGTCCACAGTATCTTAAACATACAATCCATTTTTAATCTGGTAAGAGGAAGCTTAAGTGGGGAAATAAAACAAGCTTGGATCGATTATTACAAAAGATACGGTGCTGTTCAGCTGCAATGAGTCTAAATAATAGATTTCTGTCGCTCTTTTACTTTAATCGTCATCCTGCGTCGAATCTTTCTACATGTGCATATAAGCGCATCTTCCGCCATATTTCTCGTTTTGTGCTTATGATAATTGAGTTGGTTGTTTGTCGGTAAGAAACGCCGCAAAAATTGAGTTCAAAAAGCGAAGGAAAATCTGAAAATCGAGAACGGAGAAATCCCTACTCCGCGATTTCTATGCCCTGTCCCATGCGGATCTTGCTGCCCGCGCGCTTCAGCGCGTCCTTGACGATCTGCAGGCTCGCCTTGTTGAACCTCAGCATGAAGATGTGCTGTCCCTTGCTGACCATGGCCATAATGCCCACGGGCTTTCCGAAGTTGTGTCGCATCCCCTGCGAGAATCGGTCGGCGCCCGCGCCTGTCGCAATGCGGTGCTCGCGTATCACTCCGTGAGGGTACACAAGGACCTTCAAATAATAGCCTGTCGGCCCGAGCTTCTTCTCGAGGAAGCTCTGCGCCACTATGCGCGCGGACTCGAGCGCGTTGTCGCGTATGCTCACGTCCGCCTTCGGAGTCAGGTAGGCGACGCTGTCGAAGACGCCGTTCTTGTCGCCCATCTCGAAAGTGTGTATGTGCGGCTGCGGCACGCCTACGACGTAGCTCTTCCTAGGCTTGCTCTTGGACACGCGCGTCCACGGGCGCTTGTAGTTCTTCAGTATCCTTCCCGGCCTGAGCGGCATAATCGATCACTTGATTACAATTCTATTTGCACTCTATTTTATAAAACTAACTATCGGACCTAGCTTTTGCGTACTTATTGTTATCTTCCTTCGGATTCTTCGGCGGATAGTCGCTCGGCCCGATGTTTGTGCCGTGGCCTTCAATCCGCACGTCCGACGTGCCACGCCCCAGATCCCTGTGGCAGTACGGGCACCTGCCTTCGTATTTCTTCCACACATCGTCCACGGGCACTGGCGTGTCGGACTCGCGCAACATCTCCTTGCAGCCCTTGCAGACGTATTTGAAAGGCACGATAGAACTCTCTCTGTTAATTATTTAAGACTTGGCATCGCCATGTAAAGCCGGCTGGAAACGCCGCTATACGCGTCCTGCGGCACATTTATATCCAAGCCCGCAGAGAGATTAATTAACCGAATTTTCAGTCGATAAATTCCAAGGAGGTGTGAAAATAAAATGGCACTGGCTGTCAAGTCCGCGGTCAAGAGCGCGCTGAAGAAGTCCAAGATGCGCGTAGGTGGGGACTTCTGGAAGATGCTTGACGAGAAGATTTCGTGGAAGGTCAAGCGCGCCGTGGAGAGGGCAAAGGCGAACGGACGCAAGACTATCCGCGCATGCGACCTGTAGGGCCGCGTTCGCTCCCGGATTCCTGACATCGAACCACGTCAAGTTGGCGCTTTCTTTTTTTACCACTTCCATTTTTCTATCAATCCAGGCACGGCCGGAGGTTTAAGAATTTAAAAAACCAAAATCAAAGAATACAAAGGACGAACCAAAGGAATCGTGGGAGGATTTTTCAATGGCGCAGAAGGCTGTCATAGGGCTTACGGGAACGATCGCCTCGGGCAAGGACGCGGTCATGCAAATCCTACTGCGCAAGTACAACTGCTACCACGTGACGCTCTCGAACGTGATTCGTGGCGAGCTGGAGAAGAAAAAGAAGGGCCTGCTGAACCGAGTCACGCTGCAGGAGATGGGCAACACCATGCGGCAGCAGTACGGCCCGCACATACTCGCACTGCTCGCGATCGAGTACCTCCCGCGCGACAAGGAGCTGACTGTCATAGACGGCATACGCAACCCGGGCGAGATAGATTATTTGAAGAAGAAGTTCGGAGGCAGGTTCTTCCTCGTGGCGACGGATGCTCCGCGCGAGCGCAGGTTCGAGCTGCTGCAGCAGCGCGGGGACCCGCGCGACCCGCAGACGTTCGAGGAGTTCGTGAAGGTGGACGACCGAGACCACGGCATTAACGAACCCGTGTACGGACAGCAGGTCGGCAAGTGCGTGGAACGCGCGGACTTCCGCATACAGAACGACGGCGACCTCGCGCAGCTCGAGCAGAAGGTCGACGAGGTAATGAAAATCATACTGGCGCAGCATGCGCCGCAGTGATGTCCAAATGAAAGTCAAGCTGGTCGCATACACGCCGAACCCGGAGCTGGTGTGCGCAGCAGCCGCTATGACTTCTACGACTGACGGAAGCGTTGAGAAAATTTTCGAGGAGATGACTCTCGAGAAGGCGCAAAAGCTTATCCGCAACGTCGTCGGCCGCGGCCATGTGAGCATAGTAGAGCATGCGAGCTTTACGTTCGCTTTGGAGGACGTGAGCCGTGTTTTGGAGGTACAGCTAGTCAGGCACAGGATAGCATCTTACACGATAAAGTCTGGCAGATACAACAAAACCCACTGCAACATCGTGATACCTCCCGAAATCGCAAAAAACGAAAAGGCGCTTGAAAAAACGAACGAGTTCGTCGAGTACAACACAAAGTTTATCCAAGAACTGACGGACATGGGCATACCTTTCGAAGACGCGAGGATGCTTTCGCCGCAGGGTATAAAGACTAACATCGTTGTTACTATGAACGCGCGCGAGCTGTTGCATTTTTTCGGGCTGCGCTGCTGCGCACGCGCGCAGTGGGAGATAAAAGAGCTGGCCGACGCCATGCTCGCGGAGGCGAAGAAGGTTGCGCCCGTGATATTCGAGAACGCAGGTCCGAACTGCGTGCAAATCGGCTACTGCCCGGAGGGCGCGAAGAAGCCTGCGGACTGCGACGTGGCGGCGATACGCCGGGCGTACAAAGGCGAGTGACTGTTTCTAAATTCACAGCACGAAATCCAGCACGTCTCTCAGGTCGTTACTTCGCACAACGTGCTTCGCGGCCTTTTCGAGCTCCGGACTCGCGGGATTGAAGGCTATCGGCAGGCCGACCTTCCGGAAAGCGAAGACGTCGTTGTCGCTGTCCCCGACCATCGCGGTCTCTTCGAGCTTCACTCCCAGCTCCTTGCAGAAAGTCTCTATCATCTTCACCTTGCCTTCGAAGTCATAGTCGTTGTACCTTCCTCCGGCTATCTTTCCCTGCGTGTCGAAAAGGATCTCGCATTCGAAGCTCGTCTTGTCCGCGCGAAGGCCCCACTGCTCTTTCGCGAACTCGTACACGTTCGCGATGCTCCCCGACACTATGGCAGTCATTATCCCCATCTCCTTCAATTTCTTCAGCGTTTCGACCGCACCGGGCATCGGCTGCATACCGTTCCTCAGTATCTCTTCAAGCTTCTTTCTTTCCAGGCCGAAATTCTTGTACAGGATTTCCACGGTCTCGCGCGACCATTCGGCGACCGTGGTCTTGCCTGAGAAATGGCGCTGCGTTATCTCCTTGTCGGCCTCCTCGCAGCCCAGTGCCTTGTCTATCATGCGCTAGGCAGAGCTAGAGTGCATCTGCACGAGCGTACCGTCGAAGTCGAACACGACGAGCCTTATCTTCCTTTGACTGGTCGCGTCTGGCATGCCTTCACCTTGCGTCCGTGCTCCCGAAGCCGCCGCGTGAGCTTTCGTTGATAGAATCCGTTTCCTCCCAATCTGCCTTCTCGACCTTCACAAAGATGCCCTGCGCGATTTTCTCCCCGCGCGCGACCGTGACGGGAGCATCGGAAAAGTTGTACACCTGCACGAGAATCTCGTCACCGTCCCCGCAGTAGTCGTTGTCCACGATGCCGATGCCGTGCGGGCACAGTAGCTGCTTCTTCTCAGGCGTGCTGCTTCGCAGCGCCACGACAAGCGCGTAGCCTTCAGGGACTTTCACGATTGCGTTACCTGGAATCCGTCCTATTGATTTCGGTTCGATTGTTGTGGGCTCCCTACACAAAATATCGAATCCTACAGCTCCGGCCGTTTCGTAAACGGGCAGAGGCAGCGACCTGTCGACGCGCTTTATCCTGACTTTCATGAAAATTCCTAACACTTAATCCGAGACGCGCGTTTAAGTCTTTGACACCGGCTAGCCCGCTTTCTCCCCTTCCGCACGTAGGTTATCATATGCCCCTTCTCGCCCGCAGCTCTGGGATGTCGGGACACAGCTCGCCGTAGTCCAGCTCAGAAACAACCACGTGCAAGCCGTCGATCGGGCTCTTGCCCGTGCGCAGAATCTCGTAGACGCCTCTCGGCACCGTCCTTGCGTTTTCGTCGCGCTCGCAGCTTTTTTCAGGGGTCGGCCCCATAATAAATTTTCGCGCCTCAGGAATTTATGCTTCGCGCTCGCCGTGCTCGGCTCACCCGCCGGTGAGCAGGTCCTTCCACCAGTCCTTCTTCTCCTGCTCCTTCAACTTCTGCTCGCGCTTGCGCATTACGGCCATGTTGCGCCTAGCGATCTGCTCCGCTTTTGCTATGTCCCTGCGGCTGTTGCCCACCCCGCTTGTGTTGCCCACGCCCACGACTATCACAGCGCCTGCCTTTTTGCTGGCGCGCACGCGCTCCTCCACGATCTTCGTCACGCGCGGGATCGCAGCGAGCATCTCGGCGCGCACGGGCTGGAAGGCCTCCTCCTGGCTCATCTTGATAACAACGGAATCGATTGGCAGCTTGCGCTGCGCAACGGCATCCTCTATGCGCGAGCGTTCAACGCCCACCCCGCCCATTGCAACGCCCACGCCCTCCGCCACGCTGCCCGTGCGCTCGCCCTCGAGCTTGACAGCGGCGTCGATGGTTATTATCTTCGCAATCTTGTTGCGTCTAGCTATGGCGTTTATGGCCTTGTCTATCTTGCCGACGCGGCTGCCCGGGCCTTTTGCCTTGACAAGGAAGACCTTGCGGCCTGCCAGGCGCTTGGTTGCAACCACGGTGCCCTTCTCGATATCGCGCACGCGCGCATCCCCTATCATCGACGCCACAGCGAACGGACCCATCGAGTCGCCAATGGGCCAGCCGTTCGACAGCGCCTCGGTTCCGTCGAACAACGCGGCCGCCAGTCGCTCTATAAGCGGCAGCTGCATCTGCAGGAGCATCGCAAGCTGCAGGCTCTTGAGCTTGCGCACGAGTTCCACGTTGTGCCGCACGATTTTCGCGATGCCGTGCAGCGAGATCGCCCCGGAAAGGCCGCCCTTTATGTTTTCCTTCTCTTCCTTGCCCAGCTTCGGCGCTACCTCGTCCACGAAAGCGTCGAATCGCTCGTCATAGTTCTCCATTATGTGCCCGAGCTTGTCGACTATGCCGTACGGGTCGAGGCTTATCGGGCCGATCGCGAAGAACTCGAGGAAGTTGCCCACGTCCTGCGCCAGCCTCGGCTCCGGGTTCTTCGAAATCCGCCGCAGCACCGCGTTCTTCGCCTTCTTCGTCAGGCCTTCCATCAGCTGCGCGGACTGGTCGAGCTTCCAGAGCATCTGCGTGACCATCAGCCGCGGGTAGAACATCATGAATACCATGAAGACTATGAACCACAGTATGTTGCCCCACACGTCGCTCCCTCCGCCGAGGAAGTCGAAGAACCCCATCGCCATCATTGCAACCACTCCGACAAACGCCGTCTAGCCGCCCGTTCCGGGCGCTAAATCCGGTATTACTTTTTTAACTTTCTTATACATAATTATATTACCGGGCTTAAATTGCTTCGAAAGGCCGCGCATGATGCGCCAATGGCCTGCGTTTGGTGCTGCGAATGAACCTGAAAGCCGTCCTTGCCGTTGTAATAATCATTGCCATAGGAGCAATGCTCACGCAGACCGACTCCGGGAAAGAGTACTTCGGCCTGAGCTTAGAGTTCCTCAAGGCCAAGGTCGGCAGCTTCGTGGCGGGCGCTTTCACGTACGGCGGTATTTTCGGGCAGAAGATGCCCGAAGGCTTGACGTTCCAGATGTCGCTTACAGCGTCCAGACAGTCCTTTTTCGGCCAGAACTACACGGTTTCGAACACAAGCCTGGCAGTTTCGGGCGTTTGCGCCTCCGACGTGAGGATAGGCAGCACTTCGCTGCACAAGGAGACGGCCGAATGCAAGATCGAGTCGCCAGCCGTAGACGGACTGTTCGAATACACTGCCACGGGCAACGTCCGCTTCGCGGGCGAGGCCGACGAGCTCACGGTGGACGGCGCGAAATACACTGCGGCAGACGGAAAAGCGCAGCAGATTGCCTTCGAAGTCGCGCCTCTCAGCTTCACAGTCGACAAAATAGCGCTGCCGCTGCTCACGCTGCAGGCTGCGGAAGGCACTCTGAAGCGCCTGGCAGCCGACGGCGCGGTGAAGTCGAGCGAGGAACTGACCGGCGAGAAGCTGGAAATAGGCGGTTTCATAGGCTTTTTAAAGCTCGACAACTCCAATATATTACTGCAAGGCTCGGCCGTGTTCGCGAAGGGCACGGGGGAGCACAGCAGCTTCGTGTGGTGAACGGCCGCACGGAAAGCAGCCGAGAGGAAAGGACATGACAATTATCCGGCGCATATGCCGGGCGTTGTAATTTTCGACTTTTCCTATCCGGCTGAAGTAAAGCCGACTTGAACCGGCAAAAACAAGGCGTAAAGCAAGTTTGAAGGTAGGAAGAATATGGAAAAAATTGAAGGGAAAACAGAAAGGGTTGAGAAAACCAAGGAAGGTGATTCGATGTACAGGAGCAGGAACGTTGTCACTCGTAGCAGAAGCACCGGGCCAGCGGACGAGATACCGCGCATAGCGCTGTTCGTCGACGGCCCGAACATGCTCAGGAAGGAGTTTATGATAGACCTGCGCGAGCTGAAGAAGAGCGTGCTGAAGTACGGACGCGTCGTGTCCGCCAAGGTGTTCGTCAACCAGTTCGCGCCGGAGAAGCTGATCGAGGCGATAATCAACGAGGGCTTCCAGGCCGAGATGATTCTGGCCGAGGTCGAGGCGGAGAAGAACGACATCGACGTTGCGATGGCCATAAACGCCGTCGAGGCAGCCATAGCGCGCGACATCGACTTTGTCGCGCTGGCCACGCGCGACGCGGACTATATGCCCGTGATACACATGGCCAAGTCGTACGGGAAGCGCGTAATCGTAATCGGCGCGGAGCCTGGCATGTCGAGCGGTCTGCAGAACGCGGCGGACTACGTGGAGATGCTGTAAGGTTTTTTGTATTTTCGGGCGCCGCTTTTTGTTTTCGGCGCCCGCCACAGATTTAAATCCGTTGAAGTGCAAAATTAAACCTAGGTGGGAACTCGTGGGATTTTTCGACAGGCTGAAGAAGCTGGCGCAGGCCGAGGAGGAGCAGATGGAGCTGCCAACCGAGCAG
>Ga0315281_10001070_pt1 | contig 40018 bp, 41 predicted proteins | sample YL17G07_0_MG_FD_204540 | JGI IMG/M metagenome (GOLD analysis project Ga0315281, IMG submission 204540) | Sediment microbial communities from Yellowstone Lake, YNP, Wyoming, USA - YL17G07_0 | ecosystem: Environmental > Aquatic > Freshwater > Lake > Sediment | place: USA: Wyoming | collected...
TCGCGTCTTGGCTTCCTGGAGTTGCAACTTGCGCTCGATCATCGAGGTCAGCGCCATGTACTCCGCCGTCTTGAGGTGACGCGCGAGGACGCCGCCGCGATACTCTTTCTGAATCCGCTCCCGCTCAGGGGCGAGTTCTCGTTTTATCTCGGACAGCATGATGAGGTCCGCGTTGACGATCGCGACGATCCCATCTTCCACCTGCGCGGCTGAAAGAAGGGACGCCTGTGCGATAAGCCCGAGGGTGAAGAAGATCGTGTGTCTCAGCCAGTCTGGTGCCATCGTGATGAACGGACGGATCGGGATCATGGATAGAGTGCCACGCGCCGAGGGAGTCGGCCGGTCGGCGATAGTCCGGTGGATTGTACACGAATTGCAAAGGACTTGAGGAGTCTGAGTGAGGGCAATGCCGATCCGCGACGACTCAGCGTGTGCCGACGTCGTCGGTGACATAGCGGGAGGCATCGGCGAGGCGGATGATCGCCTTCGCGCGGATGTCGGCGATCACGCCGTCAAAACGTTTGCGGCGCTTCTCGTTGAGCAGTTCCTGTCGGAGGCGTTCCCGAACAGCCACGTCTGCCTGAATAGTTTCCTTGTCGAGCGCTGTAATCATGACGAGGTAATAACCGGCGTCTGTCTTGATCGGCGCACTGACCATCCCGGGCTTAAGGGTATGAATAACTGCATCGACTTCGGGGATGACCAATCCATTGCGATAGGGACCGAGATCGCCCCCTTTCGCTTTTGTCTTGCCGTCGATGGAATAGCGCTGCGCAAACTTGGCGAAGTCCCCCCCCTGGTTGATCTGGTGTTCGAGATCTTTCGCGGCGGAAATATTGGGCAGCAGCATCTGCGACACCTGCACTTTCAATGGCGTGAGGAGCTCGTGGGCATGCTGCTCGTAGAAGGCGTCCAATTCTTCCTTCGAGAGTTCGACCTTGGCCTTGATCCGGTCCTTGAGGAGTTCATCGAGAATCAGTTGTTCCCGGTAGCGTTGCGCTCGATCGCGGATGGCATCGTTCTGGTCGAGGCCCAGCTTGCGCGCTTCCTGCATGAGCAGCTCTCGGGTGATGAGTTCGTCGAGGAAGAGGCGCTTCCCCCCTTCTTTCTGGTATCGCGCCTTGGTGGCCTCGGCCAGTTCTCCCCAGCGGGCGTCGAATTCAGTCTGCGTGATCTGTCGGCCGTTGACGAAGGCCAATACGCCTTCGTCGGGCGGTGGCGCACAGCTGGTGAGTAACAGGAACGTGCCGCCGATGGCGCCGGCGAGCAGGGAGACGAGGCGGCCAGCGACAGCGTTCACGGATCCGTTCGATGATCGAGTCATAGGCGCATGAGACCTTGTTAGCGAGATGATTGCGGGGGCATTGTGGTGTTGGTATCACAGCCTCCCAGGCTTTGCAAGGCTGCGGTGAGTTCTCGAAAGATGGAAGGCCAGTCCTGATGCGGCATCTGGAGCTCGAACGAGAGCGGAGACAGGAAGCAAATCCGCTTCTTGTACCGGTCCATGATCCGGTGAATCGCCGGGCTTGAGATCCGGTTTTTGGCGTCGAGCGTGATGACGACGGAATGGGTCTTGAGTTCGATCGAACTCAGGCGCAAGGCCTTGGCCTGGAGCCGCACCTGCATCACTTCGAACAGCCGCTCAACGGAGTCAGGGGCCAGCCCGTATCGATCCTGTATTTCGCCATGGAGCAGGGCCAGATCTCCGATTTGGGTACAGGACGAGAGTCGTTTGTAACACGAGAGGCGCTGGTGGGGATCGGCGACGTATTCATCCGGAATAAAGGCGGAGACGTTGAGCCGGAGGGTGGGGTCCGGTTCTTCTTCCACCACCTGGCCCTTGAGGCGATGGACGGCCTGTTCCACCATCTGCATGTACAGATCGAGGCCGATGGCGGCGATGTGTCCCGATTGCTGTTTTCCGAGGAGGTTGCCGGCGCCTCGTATTTCCATATCGGCCGCGGCGATGCGGAAGCCGGCGCCCAGTTCGGTAAATTGCTGAATAGCGGTGAGGCGCTTCTGAGCGTCGTCGCTCAACCGTCCCTCATCGGGTACCAGGAAATAGGCGTAGGCTTGATCGCCGCTTCGTCCGACTCGTCCGCGCAATTGGTACAACTGCGCGAGTCCGAACATGTCGGCGCGATTGACGAAGATCGTGTTGGCATGGGGCACGTCGATGCCCGATTGGATAATGGCCGAGGCGATCAGGACGTCCGCCTCTCGGCGAAAGAACTTCAGCATCACGGCTTCGAGCGGTTTGGCGTTCATCTGCCCATGGGCCATCACGATGCGCGCGTCGGGCACCAGCTGGTGAAGCCAGGCTCCCGTCTTCTCCATCGTTTCGACTCGGTTATGGACGAAGTAGACCTGACCGCCCCGCCCCAATTCGCGCAAGATTGCCTCTCGAATGAGTGTGTCGCTCGATCGGACGACCTGCGTGCGAATGGCCAGCCGGCCGGCCGGAGGAGTCTCGATGATCGAGAGGTCACGCACGCTCGCCATGGCCATCTGCAAGGTGCGAGGAATCGGGGTGGCCGTGAGCGTCAAGACGTCGACTTGGGTGCGGAGCTGCTTCAATCGTTCCTTGTGTTTGACGCCGAACCACTGTTCCTCGTCGATGATCACGAGACCCAAGTCACGGAACACTACATCCTTCTGGATGAGCCGGTGCGTCCCGATGATCACGTCGACGTCGCCGGCCGCTACGTCTTTGAGAATGGCCTTGGCCTCCTTCGGCGATTGGAATCGGGAAAGCAGGGCCACGCGAGCCGGGAACGGCGCGAACCGCTCGGAGAAGTTGTCGTAATGCTGGTGGGCCAACAGAGTGGTGGGGACGAGTACCGCTACCTGTCGATTGGCTTCCACCGCCTTGAAGGCCGCTCGCATGGCCACTTCCGTTTTTCCGTACCCGACGTCGCCGCACACCAACCGGTCCATCGGTTTGCTGGACTCCATGTCGTGTGTAATATCTTCGATCGCTTTGAGTTGATCCGCCGTTTCTTCGTACTCGAATGCGGCCTCGAACTCGTGGTACATCGTGCTGTCGAATCCATAAGCATGGCGCGTCACGAGTTCGCGGTTGGCGTAGAGGTCGACCAGTTCGTGGGCCATCTCCTCGATGTCTTTCTTCACGCGCGCGGTCGTTTTAGCCCAATTGGTGCCGCCCAAACGTTCAAGGCGCGGCGCGTGGCCCTCCGCTCCGCTATACCGCTGTACATGGTTGAGCTTCTCCAGCGGGACGTACAGCTTGTCGCCGCCGGCGAATTCCAGGATCAAATAATCGTTGTCGAAGCCCTGCACCGACAGGCGTTTGAGACCTTGATACTTGGCGATGCCATGTTGGACATGGACGACATAATCGCCCACGTTGAGATCTTCCAGCGAGGAGAGGAAGGTCGCGGCTTTACTCTTGGCTTGCGGCTTGTGGCGCGCGCCTTTGGCAAACAGTTCTTCTTCTGTCAGAACGGCCAGGCGCAAGTCCGGTGCGAGGAATCCAGCGGATAGATCGCCGTGCAAGACGTAAAACGGCGCTTTGGTTTTACCGGAAACGGTCCAGGTTCCCGCAGTCCATTCCATCGCCGGCACATCGTGTTCGCGTAAGAGCGCCAGCAAGCGATCCACCTGGCCTCGACTGCGCGCGACGAGCACCACGCGGCATTCCTCTCGCAGGCGATCCATGATGGCAAGGGTCTGGCTGAAGGGCATCCCACGAGCCCCGAGACCAGCGCTGGCAGGGATTTGAGCGGGAAAGGCCTGGACCGGATTCCAGGACGCATCGCTCGGAGTCAGGGGCTCGAGCGCGAGTGTGGGCCAGCCGTTTGTGTGTCCCATGAGCTCCGGCCAGGAGAGAAACAACCGCTCCGGTGAGGGGTAGGGCGCGATCGTGTCCCGATCGGCGTGGCGGAGATAGCCGTCGTCGATCTTGCCCCAGAGGTCTGCGCAAGCTCCTTCCAACGCAGCCGGCTGATCCAGGACTAATACAGGCTGTTCGGTGAAATAATCAAAGAGCGTATTCATGTCGGGGTAGAGATCCGGCGCGCGCCACTCGGCATCCGCCGGAATGGGGGCGAGGGCATTCGGCGAAGTTTCCGCACGCAGATATTCCCGCGCGGGAAGGATCACCGCTCGATCCAACTTCGCGGTCGACTTCTGCGTGGCGGGATCGAAGAGGCGGAGCGAGTCGATGGTTTCGCCAAGAAATTCAGCGCGAAGCGGGTCGGCATAGGCTGTCGAGAAAATATCCACAATGCCACCTCGAATACTGAACTCCCCTGGAATTTCCACCACCGAGACCCGGCGGTAACCCAGACGCAAAAGCCTTCCGGTGAGGACCTCCCGCTCGATCGTGCCGCCCCGCGTGAATTGCAGGGTGGTGCTGATGAAGGTCGTGACGGGCAACAGCCGTTGCATCAGGGCTGCGATGGAGGTGACCAGGCAGGTCTGTGGTGCGGTCCGGATGTGATGCAGGGTATTCATCCGACGGGCGATCAGGCCGACATGGGGCGCGCTGCCTTCGTACGGCAAGGTTTCCCATCTCGGAAACAGAGCGAGGGGCGCGGTCGGAAGGCCGATGAGATCATGGAAAAAATGCAGATCGTCGAAGAGCCGTTCCGCCGCCTCGTCCGACCCGGTAACGATCAGCCACGACCGATTTCCCAGTTTTCCCAACTGGGGATGCAGGAGCGTGGTGAGGGCAAGGCCGGCGGTTGAGCTGTGCAGGCCGGTGACCGAAGGGCGGCCTGTATCGCTTCCTAGTGCTGCGGCGACAGGAACGAACCATTGAGATGCTGAATGGGTGTGGGTAGTGTCGGACACTGCGACTGCTTATGTTGAGGTTGAGCGAATGCGTTCGATGAGCGATGTGGTGGAGACACCGGGGACCAAGGGAATGGTACGGACCACTCCGCCGCGCGCTTCGACGATCTCGCGGCCGACGATCCGTTCCACCGCCCAATCTCCGCCTTTGACGAGGACATCCGGTTGCAATGAAGCGATCAGGCTTTGGGGGTCCGGTTCGTTGAACAGGATCACATAATCGACCGAGCCGAGCGCGGCGACCACTTCCGCCCGCTGACCGTCAGAAACGATCGGCCGATCCGGCGCTTTGTTCAAACTCCTGACGGACGAATCGCTGTTGACGGCGACGACCAGCAGATCGCCAAGCTCCTTCGCAGCCTGGAGGTAGCGCGTATGGCCCACGTGCATAAGATCGAAACAGCCGTTGGTGAAGACGACCCGTTTCTTCTGTGCGCGGGCTTGCTGCAAGAGCGGAGCGAGTTGCTCCTTGGTCATGACCTTCGCGGACATGGCTCCATCATACCGACTGTACACTCGGATGGAAAGAGACAGACCGTCATTCGGTATCGTCGCGGCTTACTCCGCCTAACCCGATCACCGACGACCCATGCTTGGAAATCAGCGCGTCCATCGCCTCGATGGCTTTCGTCCGCCGTTGGTCGAACAGTCCGGGCGGTGCAGGAGCCAAGGAGGAGAGTGCGAGTCCGGCCAAGCGGTACTCGGTGCCAGGCCGAATGAGCTCCCGTAGTCCTTGTTGGATGGTCGGCCACATGTCGGGATCGTAGTTCAGCGGGTGGGGAAAGCGATGCTGCTTGGTTGTGATGGCGAAACGGGCGCTTTTCAACTTCACCGTGCAGGATCCGGCGGCCAATCCTTCCTGTCGGAGATCTCGCGCCAGATCACGGAGGAATCCGCGCAGGGTTTGCTCAAGAAAAGGACGGTCATGCGTATCGTGCTCGAATGTGGTTTCGTGGCTGAGGCTTTTGGATTCCCGGTCGGCCACCACCGGTTCGTGGTCGATTCCCCGCGCCAACTCTCGAACCCAGTGGAGTCGCGTGCCGAAGATATGCCGCAAGGGTTGATCCCACCGTTGGTCCAACAGCTCGCCGATCGTCTTGAGTCCGAGCGGTTCCAGGCGCGCGGCGGTCTTGGGGCCGATCCCCGGCAATGCGCGAAGAGGAAGCCGCGCTAAGAATGCTTCTTCCGTACCAGGTGGGACCGTCGCTAGTCCGTCCGGCTTGTGACTATCCGCGGCAATTTTGGCGACGGTCTTGCCGGTCGCGACGGCGATGGTGCAGCGCAATCCTGTGGCTTCGTGCAGCGCATCTTTCACAAGCTCTCCGAGTGAGCGGGGATCAGGATAACGGGTCTGGAGATCGGTCGTGTCGGCATAAAACTCGTCGATGCTGCTCCATTCGGTGAGCGGGAATAACTGATCGGTGACAGCCTGCATCTGTTCATGCAGCCGGCGATAGAGTGGTCTGTCCGGGGGAATGAGGATGAGCTGGGGGCAGAGCCGTGTGGCTTCGCCTGTCGGCATGGCAGAGTGGACGCCGAATGCACGGGCCGCGTAGCTCGCTGCCGCGATGATTCCTCGCGGGGAAGATCCACCGACGGCCACCGGTTTGCCTACAAGGCTTGGGTCTGCCAGGACGGCTGCTGAGGCGAACATCGCATCGACGTCCCCGAACAGGATCTGGCGAGACCAACGCATGGATTATTCCCGTCGTTCGTGAAGCGTCGTTCGTCTGTCGTCCGAAGAAAAGAGCGTATAGCCTATAGCGTATGGTTAGGAGTCAGAGCTGGAATTGCCGAAACTAATGATCGACTCCTCTTCACGACAGACGGTCTGCGTCGGACCTTTTCAGTATTCTGCTAGAACCTAAACGACAGTTGGAGCAGCTGCAAGAGAGTGGGCGTGGGTGTAGATGGAGGCTCGTGCTGGGTCTGGCCCACCGACCCCAATTCCTGCAACGATCCACGGCAGATGCCGCAATGGTGCCGGCGCGGCTGAATCGTCCGCCGCTGGCGTCGGTACACTCGGCCGCATTGTCGACAGCGCCAGGCAAATCGCGTAAGAGCGAGGACTTCCTTCTGTAACGAATGGTAGATGGTGATCGCCAGGGAACCGTCCCGATTCATCTCGGACATCTTGCGGAGAAAGTCCAACCCATGATTCGGCCGTCGCTTCAGGATGTCGAATTGCCATTGGTGGATCATTTCGTGGGCCAGCGTGTTCACGATCTCCTGCTCGCCATACTCGCTCCGGTGGACGGCCTGTTGGAGTAAAGGAAGCGACAGGCGAATCTCGCGCTTGGTCGAAGGGCGAAGACCATTCCGATCCAGCCGGGGCCGTGGTCCTCGACGACTCACGAAGAGGCCGACTGAAGACGTCAGCCGCCGACTCCAGACCAGATCGATCGGGGGCAGCAATCCCGCGAAGTAGCGTCCATTCAGTTCGCTCCACATCTGGGTTAGATGCTGCGAGGTTACTGGAGGAGATTGGCGTGGAGACATGTGAAGGGGGTCACCCCAATTCTTCATGCACCGCTGCGGCCAGCAATGGCACCATGATTTCGTGGTGGCCGATCAGGGAGTAGCCCTTTCCGCCCTTCTGGGTCGGCCGACGCACCACGTTGGTGAGCGGGCGATAGTGAGCGAGGAAGTCCATGTCTACGGTCGTAATGTTGGTCAGGTTATGACCAAGGTTGCGCGCGAGCGACACGGTTTTCAGAAAAACTTCCGGCATAATGACGGCGGAGCCGAGATTGAGATACACGCCCCCCTCCATCCCAGACACGACGGCCGCAAGCCGTCGAAAGTCCAGCATCGAGGTTGCGCCAATGGCGGCTCCGTCCGCGGCAGGATGCATATGGATAATGTCGGTGCCGATGGCGACGTGCACAGTCACCGGAATACCGAGCTTCGCTCCGGTCGCCAGAATACTCGTCTCGCGATGGGGAAACTGCCCCTGGCGCCGGTTGATGTAGTGGCCGACGGATTCACCGAGCCCCTCGCGATCATGGGCCCCGCGGATGATCGCCTCGTTCAGCATGCGGCCAGTTTCTTCCGCCATCCCAAAACGTCCTTCGTTGATCTCCGCGTCGACTTCCTCAGACGTGTGCCCCATGAGCGCCAATTCAAAATCGTGAATGATCCCGGCGCCGTTCATGGCCACGGCCGACACGATTCCTTGCTGCATGAGGTCCACAAGAATCGGACTCAATCCGACCTTGATGACATGTGCGCCGAGTCCCACGATGACCGGTCGTCCCTTGCGATGGGACTTCACGATGGCTTTGGCAACCGCGCGCAACGATTTCACGCCAAGGATATCCGGCAGCGAGCGATAGAATTGGCTGAAGCTGCCCCCACGGTGCCAGGGAGCGGCAAAATCGGAAATGCGGACCTTGCTGTGCCGTTTCTTGAGCGGATAAGTCGTGAGATCCGTCACGTCGATCGGCGGGATCAGATTCGGAGTTGTGACGGGGGGCCGCTGCCGGTCAGGAGGCTTTGCCAAGGAGCTGTTCCTCGATGAGTTCACACAGGACGTGGCCGAGCGTGATGTGACTTTCTTGAATGCGGGCCGTGACTGTCGAGGGTACGACGAACGGATATTCCACCAGACCAGCTAGCTTCCCGCCGGTCCCACCGGTCCAGCCGATGGTGGTGAGGCCACAGGTCCGCGCTGCCTCCGCACCCCTCAGCACGTTGGGTGAATTGCCGCTGGTGCTGATGGCGATAGCGACGTCGCCTTTCTGGCCATGGGCGCGGACCTGGCGGGCAAAGAGTTCTTCGAAGCCGTAGTCGTTGGCGATGCAGGTGATGGCGGCGATGTCGGTGGCAAGGGCGATGGCCGGGAGCGGGTCCCGCTCTCGTTTATAGCGGCCGACGAACTCGGCTGCGATGTGGGCCGCATCCGTGGCGCTACCGCCGTTGCCGAAGAGCAACACTTTGTGTCCATCGCGAAAGGCCGTGGCCATCAGTTTCGCGACCTGCACGATGCGATCGGCATGCTCGCGCGCGAACTGTTGCTTGACGGTCGCGCTCTCGGCAAACGCACTGAGTATACGTTCTTTCATGAGAAGCGATTCTAGGCAACCTGTTGTCACCTGTCAAACGTGACTCGCAGGCCGGTTACGGCTTTATCGTGGCGATGGGGCCGGTCTGTCGGATGGCGCTCATCGCCAAGGCGATCATGGAGCCAACGTCGGAGACTGTTGCCGGCAGGATGAGGGTATTGGTCGTTTTCGCCAACTCTCCAAACTTCGTGATGTACTGTTCCGCGACGCGCAGCTGAACGGCTTCCTGGCCGCCCGGCACTTGAATGGTCTCTGCGACCTTGCGCAGCCCCTCTGCGGTGGCCTGGGCAATGGCGAGAATGGCTGAGGCGGCTCCCTCTGCCTCGTTGATCTGTTGCTGCTTCTTCGCCTCGGAGGCTTTGATGACTTGTTGTTTCTCGCCTTCAGCCTGGTTGATGGCCGCGTCGCGCTCGCCCTCGGACGTGAGAATCACTGCCCGTTTTTCCCGTTCCGCCCGCATCTGTTTTTCCATCGCGTCCAGCACACCCTTCGGGGGGGTGATGTTCTTGATCTCGTACCGGAGAACTTTGACGCCCCAAGGATCCGAGGCCTTGTCGAGTTCGTTCACCACCTGGATGTTGATGTTGGTCCGCTCCTCGAACGTCCGATCAAGCTCGATCTTGCCGATCTCGCTCCGCAACGTGGTCTGCGCAAGCTGGATTAGAGCGAAATTATAGTCGCTGATTCCATACGACGCGCGCTGAGGATTCAAGATCTTGAGATACAAGATGCCGTCCACTGACACCTGCACGTTATCGCGCGTGATACAGACCTGCTCGGGGATGTCGATGGCCGTTTCCTTGAGCGAATGTTTGTAACGAATGCGGTCGATGAAGGGGAAGAGAATATGAAATCCCGCATCCAACGTGGCTGCATATTTGCCGAGTCGCTCGACCACATAGGCACTTTGTTGCGGGACCACCACGGCGGTCTTGGCGATAATGATCAGTACCAGCAAAGCCAACAACAGCACGACAAATAGTCCTCCGGTCATCGTTACTTCCTCCATAGTCGTTGGCCCTCTAACAGGTTGCGGGAAAACTCTGTTGGCACATGAGAGTTAGGATGGTTCGCACGGATAACACAACGGGAGAATGCTTCAGCATCCTGCCAGGCGGTCCTCACTCATTCGGCTGTAATCCACAGGGTGAGCCCCTCGACCCGTTCGACCTTGCATCGTTGGTTCTTTTTCAAGAGAGCGGGCCCGGCATTATGGGCGGTCCATGTGGTGCCACGCAGTTCTGCCTTGCCGGTGCCACCAGGAGCCAGATCCTCGATCGGGATTGCGGTTTCGCCTCCCATCGAATCTACGGCAGGGGTCTCGACCTCCTGGGTCTTGATCCAGGCCAACAACGGTCCGCGGAAGACGAGTAGTGACAGGATCGCGAGTCCTGAAAACAAGAGCCACTGGATCCATTCCGCTTGGGCGAACCCCAGGCCGGTCACGCTGCCGACGATCAAAGCCGCCAGTCCAAAGAAAAGAATATAGAAGCCCCCGGGTGTGACCATCTCGGCGCCTAAAAGCACGAGACCGACCAACATCCAATACCACCAGATCATCGGAGGACCTCATTCAGTATTCGAAAGGGCTGTGGGGAGCGGGAGACCGTCATGAAAGTCTAAGCGCGTTTCTGGGGACCGTCAAGCAGAAGGCGCATTGCCCAGCCGTGAATTGAGCGCTCAGTACGGCGATGAGTCATAGGGTGGGAGAAAAGCCCTTCCGTAAGGCCGCGGCTGACCCTCGTTTCACACGTCACGGTTCCTGTGAGTGAACCCGAAAGGCTTTTACGCCGACCTATGGTATAGTCCGCGCGAAATGGCTCAGGACCAACCAGTTAAAGCTTTGGTGATCGCCCTCACCGATCATGCCGAGGCGGCAGTCTATTCGATTAATCGTTTGCAGCCGGACTCCCTCTGCTTCGTGTTGCCTGAAGGGGCAAAATCACTCGTAGAGTCCGAGATCCAGCCGAAAATCGAGCATCTGCCTAGACGGTGGGATTGGGTCGTGATGGCGGAGACCCACGGATTTGTGGGCTGTTATCAGACGCTCGCCCGGACACTCCCGGAGATGTTGCGTACGTGGGATGTGCAGCCTGGCGAGCTTGTCGTGGATGTAACCGGGGCCACTCCATCCATGGCGGGTGCACTGACGTTAGTCACCATGCCGATGAGTTCGCGGATCGTATCGCTTGTGCCGGCACGAGAGGGGCAGGAGGAAGACAGAATTGAAATTGCCGGGAACCCGTTCGTATGGACGCAGGGAAATCCGTGGGATGAGGCGGCCTCTGTCTCACGTCGCGAGGGCTGTGAGCTGTTCAATCGAGGATTGTTTGCCGCAGCGGCGAAGCTGTTCCGCGAAATCGAAGTGCGGGTGAGCGGTGGCCATAAACCGCTCTACCGTGCCTTTGCAGACCTGGCAGATGGCTACGATCTGTGGGAGCGATTTCACTACCGTCAAGCCTGGGAGAAACTGAAGACTGCAGTGAAGGCCTACGAGATGGCGTCTCTGTGGGGTGGACCACCAGGACTCACCTCGCTGCTACCTCCCATCAAAGCGAACGCGGGATTCTTGGAGAAGCTCGTCCTCGATCCTGCTCCTGTGAAAGATATGCAGGCCCCCGACCTATTGGCCCATGCCGGCCGGCGACTGCATGGCCTGCACGATCCTGAGACAGCGATGGTCTCGCTCGTTCGTGCGCTCGAAGCCTTTGCTCAGCGACAACTGTTCAAGCAGTATGCGATCAAAACCTGGGATGTACAGCCGGAGCAATTGCCGCAAGCGCTCCAAGAAACCTGTCGATCTTGTTGGCTGGAAGATCTCGACGGCAAGTACAAATTACCCGTACAGGCGCAGTTTCGGGCGCTGGCCGGATTGGGCGACCAGATGGGCCAAGCATTTTTGCGTGAGTGGCCGACGATGAAACCCCTGCTCGATGCCGCCAACCGTGCCGTGCTTGGACACGGCTTCGAGCCGGTCAAAGCCGAGCGGGTGCAGCAGCTGTACGACGTTGTCGTCAAGCTATCGGGCGTCAGCGAGGCATCGTTGCCGCGCTTTCCGACACTGAATATCTAAGAGCTTATGGCGTATAGCGTATGGCTGGGACGAAGAGGGAGAAAGTAACGGCGGATGGCGTATAAGCACGAGCGAAGATAAAACGAAGATGGCGTTTAGATTTGAAACGCTTGAGATTTGGCAGATGGCCAAGGAGTACGCGACGAGGGTCTATGCCGTAACCGCTAAGTTTCCGAGGCATGAAGACTATGGATTGAAGTCCCAGCTAAATCGGGCCGTGAACTCGATCGTGCTTAATATAGCGGAGGGGACAGCCAAGACCAGTAACAAAGCGTTCGACTATCACCTTGAGATTGCATTGTGATCAACCTTTGAAGTTGTTGCCGGGGCATTTCTTGCCAAGGATCGAGCGTACATCACAGAGAGTGAGCACAGTGCCTTCTTATGAGGAGGGTCAGCGACTTGCGAAAAGCATTAATGCATTCAGAAACACGCTGTTGATATCCTGAAGTCCGGCGTTAGGCCTTGGTTCGAACTCTTGTCCGTGCCATAAGCCATATGCTATTTGCCATAAGCTCTTAAATTATCAGCTCCCATGGAAGTTCGCATCTACTACGAAGACACCGACTGCGGCGGGGTGGTGTACTATGGGAACTATCTCAAGTATTTCGAGCGGGCGCGTACGCAGTATCTTGAAGGGCGAGGGTTCTCAGTGGCGGGGCTGATGAGGGAAGGCACGGTGTTTGTCGTGGTTCATGCAGAAGTGGATTATCAATCTCCAGCCCGCTATGGCGAGACACTGGTCATTGAGACGGTCATCTCCGACATGACGGCAGCTTCCTTCACATTTTCGCACGTGATCCGAGAACGGGAAAGCCGGCGTGTGGTCGTCGAAGGATCGGCCAGGTTAGCGGCAACGGATGGAAACGGGAAAGTGAAGCGTCTCGACAAGGCCATGGTCGCCGTATTACAATTGGGGTTTACAAGGAGCCCTTAACATGGAAATGGCATCGCTCGGAAGCTGGCTCATCATGGCCGGCTGGACAATCGGTTTAGCCATACTCGCCTGGTGGTTTTTCATGCCAAACCCGATGGCGAAAGACAAGAAGCCCAAGAAGAAGCTGTAAGCCAACTGCTGGTCATCTCCTCCACCTTGGTCTCAGCCATTATTACAGTCATATAACGTGCCGAGGTCGACCGTCTTCCAGAGCGCACAGCTCGGAGGGTGCCCAACGGCAACGCCGCTGGACCGTCCGATTCAACCCTCTGGCTGGACATCTTCATCGCGTAAGCGCTGATTCAGCGCTACGCCCAGTTCTTGGCACTTATTTACGAGGGCTTCATAGTCCTTGAGGTTGGCATTGTACTCAGCCATCGGATACTTGCTGAGATCGCCTTGGCTCTTCTCGTAAAACCGCCTGCAGATTTCCCGGAGAGCTTGAATAGCTTCAAGTAATGCAGCTGTGTACTGGTGGGAGCCTTCCAGCGACTCTGATTCGGTCTTCAATGCCGCCGAAATATCCGCCAGTTTGGACGCCAACCGATCGAGGTCTTTAAAGTGAGCCCGAAAGTCAGTGGCTTTGAAAAGACCTGGGATTGGGAGTGCCTTACGCCACGAAAACTTAAAGATCGCGTCATGAATTGCGACGTACTCGCCAAGAATGGCATTCGTTCTGGTCAGCTCCTCGGGAAGGTCCGGCATGCATCACCCACGAGAATGCGCCGACCGACCCAAGCTAAGCGACCAGGCCCATGAGGAGCGTGGATTGCACCTATAGCGCAATGGCAGGATTCGCTGGAGTACACGGTTACGAGGCATTTCGTCTGTCTTGTTTCTCTTGTTTCTCTTGTTTCCAAGCTCTCCAGGCAAAGAAAAACCCCACCGGTGCGCTGAAGATGCAAACCACTGCCAGAATAGATGATTCTGCGGCCAGCCACCCGCCAAGAGCGGTATAGATAGTTGATCCGCCAAAGTAGACATACCACGGAATCCCGCGATTTTTTTTCATAGGTGTGCCGGTTTGCGATGACATCTTAGTACCTCTATGCCTCCAGTGCTGTCTAACTATGAATTATCTAATTCCGTATAACAAGTCAGTTATTTTGGGATGGAAGCGAAACGTAGGATTACCGAGAGCCCTTCCCCTGAAACATTTCACGTTTGACGATTCACGGTTCACGGATTGCTGGACAGGTCAGCCATCGACTTTGCCGCCTGCCGCACGAACGCACTGCACAATGTACGCCTGTGTTTCCGGCGGCAAGCATGCGACCGGCAACGTGGTGAACTGTGCCTTGGAGTACAACAACAGCCACACGCTCGGAAACTGCCACAATTCTTTGACAGCGGACCACTGAAGCGTCGTCGTGCCGATATCCGAACTCATGGTGAACGAGGATTCATCGGCGCGGAACGTCGCTTGAGGCTTGTCCATCTGGCGGAACTTGCGGAGCGAGTTGCGGTAGTGCACGACATAGACAACTGTGGCGAAAGCGATACCCAGCGCGAGCACGGCTGCAAGCGCGCCGATGAGCCAAGAGGCCTGGCCTAGTGCCACGAGTATGACGAGGCCGATCGCGGCAATGAGAAGCGCAACAAAGAAGCCGACACCGACAGAGCGCCGCCAAAACGCGAATACCGCCTGACGCAACAGCGTCGTACTATAGATGAGTAAGGCCTCGTGGGGCATGGTGGCTACCGCTCCAAGCTCAGCGACCTGGCCCACAAGGGGCTCGGATTGCCACCAGAGCGCGAGAGCTTGGTGCGTTGCAGCGCATGGCAAGGCGTCGTCATGCCCTCAATCTACCAACACAAAGTGATGGAATGCTACTGCCCCTTCAACCAACATCGCATGAGCAGGCCGCGGGAAAACTATTGTGCACGATGGAAACTCAACGGTCCGCAGTAACCCAGAAACCGGGACACTGAATTGCCGGCGGCGGTTGATCACGACTTCCGCTGAGAATCCTCCAACTACTGTAGGAGTTCAGCGTTGATGGTGGACTTGCAGTTTCCCTTCTTTGATCTCGCGAGCGAATCAATGGTTTCTGGAACCTTTATTAGTTCTTTGTTTGCGAATCCCGTTGCTCCTAAAATTCTGGGGGCATAAGTGGCCGACGAGGCAACATTGACTTGAGGTTTTGGTCCAATGAGCGATGAGTTCCCTTCGCACTCTTGTGCGGACGCATTCCTTTTTCATGGCGAGGTCGATGAGGGCGAAGATCGCTTCCTGGCCTTCTCTCTGGTTTCCGGCAGAGATCACACGATGTGCGAATTTCTGATTCGGTGTGTTCGGGAGTCAAGGGCCTTGTGGACAGTGATGAGGGTGGGGCTGTTGATTGTTGCGCCGGGATCTGATGGGGAAAGATCAGGATGCAGCAGACGGCGAGGAACGCACCGAACGTGGTTCGACCTTGTGCCATAATTCTCACGGGAACGCATACTTTGTGCCAGTGCAGTCTAATTGACAATGCAAAAAGCCGCATGCTGATATAACAGCGTACGAGTTGCGCGAGACTTGCGAGAAAAGCGGGACGGGTGAGATGGACAATGGTTCGAGGTCCGAAGTTCGAGGTTTTCTGAACGTCGAGCCCGGAACTTCGTGTCCCGCACGGCTTGCTTGTCTCGCTGATAATTCACGGAGGCCACTATGGATATGATGGGACGTGTGGGGCTGATCGAGATTCCGATCTTGATCGCACCCGATCAAAAAGTCTGGATGGATCGCATGATTAAGGAAGGCAAGATTGCCATTCCTCCAGGCGGGACGCTGGAAAAGGGCTCGCTCTATTCGATGTTTGTCAGAATGCTTCTGCATAACGCGATGGAAGAGCAGAAGCGGCAGGAGGTGCTTGACGCGGAAGACGAGGACGACGAATAGGAAGCTGTTGAAAACGACGCCCTTCTCACCCGCCCGGCCCTAGCGCGCCGAGACGCGCCTTGACCCAGGCTTCGTTCTCGCATCGCTCAGATCCTCAACGTACCCCAGAGGGTACGCCTCCGATCTTCGCTCGCTGCGGCCTTGCCGGACGGCCGTTTTGAACAGCTTCCCAGGATTGCCGTGCTGTATCTGAAACGATCAGGATCTGTATCTAGCGAGATACGAACGATGCTTCACAAGCCACGCGATTAGAGTTTCTTAAAAGCGGCAGCAGCGGCTTTGATTGTGTATTCGATATCGCGGGTTGAATGGGCGGTTGAGAGGAAGGCGGCTTCGAATTGTGAGGGGGCTAGGTACACCCCCTGTTCCAACATCGCGTGAAAAAATTGCCCGTATCGCTTCGTGTCCGACAGTTTCGCCGTATCCCAATCCACCACAGGGCCTGACGTAAAGAAGGCCCCCAGTATCGAGCCGACTCTGGTTTGCGTGAGCGGTACGCCCGCTTTTTTCGCGGCCTCTCCAATTCCTTTGGCCAAGGCTGCTGATTTCTCTTCCAGCTTCTTGTAGACTCCGCGGACTTTGAGCTGTTTGAGCGTTTCGATGCCGGCGGATACGGCTAACGGATTTCCCGACAACGTTCCCGCCTGATAGACCGGCCCCAATGGCGCGATCAGATCCATGATGTCTTGCCGCCCTCCGTAGGCGCCGACCGGCAATCCTCCGCCGATGACTTTTCCCAGTACCGTCAGGTCCGGAGTAATGCCGTAGAGCGACTGGGCCCCCCCGTAGGCTACGCGAAAGCCTGAGATGACTTCGTCAAATATCAGGAGGATGTTGTTCTCTGATGTGAGTCGACGGAGCGCTGCGAGGAAACCAGGCGCCGGTGGCACGACGCCCATGTTTGCGGCGATCGGTTCCAGAATAATGCAGGCCAACGTGTCCCGCTGCTCCTTGACGATCTGTTGCACCGCCTGGATGTCGTTGTACGGGGCGGTCAAGGTGTGTTTTGCAAAGTCGGCCGGGACTCCAAGCGAATCCGGAATCCCTAATGTGGCCAAGCCTGAACCGGCCTTCGCCAACAAATAATCGCTGTGGCCGTGATAGCATCCTTCAAACTTGAGTATATTGTCTCGCTTCGTAAATCCACGGGCCACGCGAATGGCGCTCATGACCGCTTCGGTACCGGAGCTGACGAGCCGAACCTTTTCCATCGATGGGAAGGCATCACGGATCATGCGGGCGAGTATGACTTCCAGCTCGGTCGGCGCGCCGTAACTGGTTCCGTTTGCGGCAGCCTTTTTGATCGTGCTGATGACTGATGGGGCCGCATGACCCAAAATCATCGGGCCCCATGAGAGCACATAGTCGATGTAGCTGTTCCCATCGACGTCGTAGAGGCGGGCGCCTTTGGCGCGTTTAATAAACCGGGGTTGCCCTCCGACAGAGCGAAAGGCGCGCACCGGACTATTCACGCCCCCGGGAATCAATTGCTGCGCATCGGCAAACAGCTTGGCGGAACGAGTGGTTTTCATAATGGGGGCGCACAGTACCATGCAGACGAGCCTCGGTCAAGAAAGAGGAATTTTATGCAGTGCGATAAACCGACTGGGGCACAAATGTGTCTAAAGAGATACGAATCGCAGCATTTTTTGATACGGACTATGTTGCTGCGTGGCATGGCCTTTACGTAATCCCTTGTAAATGTGTCGATTCAAGTTACCAATCGAGTGCGGCCCGACTTTTGCGCTATCGCTATACTGCTCAGACGAGCATGATCTGGCATTCTAGACGGCGATTAAGAGATCAACGATGAAGATTATCTGCTCGTGGTGCCGACAAGAAGGGAAACCCGAGTTGGTGGGAGAGAAGGCTCCTCTCGACGATGCGCGAGAAACGCATGGGATTTGCCTCGTTCATCGCCACGACGTCAAAACTCGCTGGCAGGCATCGATTCACACCACCTCACGCTCTGGGGTCGCGACCGGATTGTATTTTTCACTCTTCCGTTGGACAGGCTTGCTGAACGTGACCAAGAAGATCCGCCCGTAGGCAGGCGTATCATTTGCCGATCTGCCGGGAGTTACGCTCCCATTTTCCCCTGAAACATCTTGAGCAACTGGTCAATTCCGCCGGCTTCAATGTATCGATCAAGTCGGGCAGCAGGATCCTGAAACAGTCCGCCAGTGTCCGTGGACTGTGATGCGTGCCGCGCGAGATAGGCGCAATCCGAAGTTTGAAGTTCGGAGTTCGAAGTTCCGACAATCTCGAACGTCGGACCTCGAATCCTCGTCCGTCCTGTGCGGTTATGCTGCGGGTTAGGTTCGGCTTGAGGGAGTCCGACGCCGTATTCCAGGATCTCGAGTCTGTTCCGTATTGATTTCTTTCATCCCCCAGTGAGCCCGCTTGGCTTTCTCTTGCTCCGATACAGCGAACAGCGCATGAAAGGGCGTAGCTCGTCGCGCGCCCATTCCCGCCTGTCCGCTTCCCCAGGCCTCTCCCGCATCGCGCAAGACCTCAAGAAACGTTTCATACTCGTTTTCGTCGTCGGGCAACACCTGCGCCGCATCGGTGAGTAATAAAATATAGCCCTTGGCCGGCAGCCAGTCCAGGTCAGCCAGACATTCCTCTAGGGCGTCCCAGTTGTGGCCGAAGTAGTCAGGAAAATTCAAGGCGCGGGCAAACTCAGTCAAGAGGCCGGCGGTGGTCTGGCATTTGGAGCCCTTGATGACCCTCAAGGCAAACCCGGCCGGTGGGCTCACCAGCGATTCAGTGCGCTGTCCGGCTGTGACCATCAGCAATGCGGTCCATGGGGCCTTCGTCGATTGGAGATAGGCGGCCAATGTCAGTGGGTGTTTGGGGGCCATGGTGTCTCATTCAACGGAGTGAACGTTTGATAATGGTCACCGGTGTAATAGGCCTTTCCTGTATCTTGTTCGATGACGATTCGTTCCGCATCCCGTGAGCGGCCGCGTATTTTGGGATTCACATCATACTCGCGATAGTGACCGCGAGGCAGTCGCCGTTCACGATTTTGAAACACCCGGCCGCCGATATATCCAGGGAGGGTTTTGCCCTTATGTTGCTGAATTGCTTCCAGCAGGTCTTTGGCTTTTTGTAGGGGGTCCTTCGCGGCTTGATGTAATAGTCGATCGAGAGGCAGCGTGGCATCGTGAAGAGCTGGCCTTGCGGGCAGAACGGATGAGACAGAGACAGATGGTGTAGTCGACTCAGGCGACGAGCCGGCGTTGGGAGTACCCGTGGGGCCGCCGACCAGTAGCCCACCAAGGACGACGAGTATTCCATAAATCTTCCAAGTTCGATCCATAATTTCGCGTTCGTATCACGAGGCGAGTACGCACAGTACGAACCCTAGCACGCACGATCTTGAAGGATCAACGGCGTGAGAGGAGGGGGCGCTCAAGACCGGAAATTGTTGCTATCGCTCATCCGGCAGCGTAGCATTCAACGTATTCATCTTGCTGAAAACGTTCTCTAGTCCGGCATTTCCCGGCCGCCGCACGGGCGAGAACGATGCCTCTTAACCGGGACGAGCTAACGAGGTACCCAGTGGAATCCGCCGTGGACCGGCTTGAGTTTGTGACAGTCGAAGGACTCCTGGCCTATGGGGAGATGCTGGCGCGTCGCACTGCCGGTGAGGGAATTGCGTTCCCACCCATCCCAACTTCCTCAGTCGATCGACCACAGCGGACCCATGACGCCATGGAGAAGATCAGGGCGTTTGTGCAGGGTGCGCAAGGGGGTTTTCCTGGAGCAGAGGAATATCGGGCTACCCGTCGCGCGCTGATCGAAGAGGGGTGCGGGGGCGACGAGCTGGTATTCTTTGCCGCCTGGAATGCTCTCCTCGCAGCTGGCGAGTTGGCTCCGCTCCTCCGCATGCCAATCAGGTCAGTGCAGAAGCCGACGCATCGCCGGCCGGTGGCGATCGTGCCACGCGCGCAACTGACGCCGCAGTTGGTCGAGGATCGTATCGTGCTGGATTTGGGCGAGGATCGGTTTTGGCTCTTGCCGCGCGATTTAACCGGTCGCACGCTTCTGTTCACGATGCGTCATGGTATCTCACGTATGGAGAGCGGCACCTATCGAGTCGGGCGCCGCTTCGCGAACGTGCTGGATCCTGAGCGAGGCGTTCCCAAAGCCGACGCAGTCGGTGCAGCCCTGGCACGGATGCTGGGTGTGGTGGGGCAACAATTGGACTTCCTGCACATTCAGAATTATCTTGATCCGCGCACCTTCGTCCATTTGGTGAGCCAGAGCCCCAATACACGGCAATTGTATGAGCGGGTGATCGCGGCGCTGATGCAGGCGCAGGGTGCTGAGGCACTCCCACCTGCCTGCGATCCTGCGTTAGACTCCCAGGATTTCGGATGGGTCACAGGTCTGGAGAAGAAGGTAGAAGCCGAGGAAGCCGCAAAGGCATTCGGCGTGGATGTGCAGACGGCCAAGCGCCTCATCAAGCACCCCCTCTATAGCTACCCGGGTGGGCATTCTTTCTTCGATGTCTATGTGGATATCGTCGATGGTTTCCGCCGGTTGGGTCAGTCCCACCAGGGGAAGGCCGTGTGTGTGTACAGCCACAGCTCCACGCTGCGGGCGCTCATGATTTATCTCGATCCTCGTCCCTTTCGCGAAGCCTTCACCGAGTTTGGCGAATATAAGGAGGGACAGGATAACGTGGTCTTGCTGGCCTACGAACAGGGACTCTTGTCCGGCTATTCCACCGCTGTGGGTTTGTCAGCGCGGGAACGGGCGGTGCGGGAGACTTGGGTGAAGGTCGAGCGCGAGCGCAGAGACCGGATCACGCTCAAGCCCCGACAGATCAAGCGGATCGTGGCCTTGGTTTCGGGTGGCGATTTCGCCGGCGCCGGCGCCGCGTTGAAAGAATTGCGCGTGACAGGAAACCGGTTTGGCCTGGAAGTCCACTTCGTTCGTCACGGGTTCTTAGGTCTGGCCAACAACTGGATCAAAGCCGTGACCGAGGACGATACCCGCGGCATGGGGAGCCATGCGAGTAGTCCGATTGGCAGCAGCCGATTCGAAGATTTTAAGGACGAGCAGGTGCAGCAGGCCACCATGCGGCATCTTCGGCCCTATATGGAAGACGGAGCGTTGGTGGTCATCGGTGGTGACGGGAGTCTTCGCGGCGCGCGGGCGCTCTATGAAGGATTTGGGGTTCAGGCCGTCGGGATTCCTGGCTCGATCGACAATAATATCGCGGGAACGACCTCCCTGGGTTTTCATTCGGCCGTGGCTCTGGCGAATCAATCCATCGAGTCGCTGAAAGCCACCAGTTCCGCCATGGGCAGTGTCTTTTTCGTCGAGATTATGGGGGCGGGGTCCGGCCATCTCGCCCTCGCCTGTGCATATCAGGCCAGAGCTGAAGGTCTCTTGGTCAACGAGCATCCCGATCCCGACGCGTATATCGACGACTTCATCCTGGGCACGCTCAAACGCACCTTTGGCGTCCCGAACAAAAGCCATCTGTTTGTGGTGGCGGAACAGACGCCCCATCGCCATCACCCGGATGGCGGCGTACGAGGTCTTGTCGAGTATGTCGCCAGCACGCTCGCCACGTGGCCACAGTTTCAGGCGCGCCCAGGCGAATATCGCCTCGCCTCTACGACCAAAGCCACGATCCTCGGGCACACGTTACGGGGGGCACCCCCGACCCCCGAGGACAAGACCATCGGACAAGATCTGGCCTATGAAGCGATTCGCCGTCTCGTCAAGGAGCCGGAGCGGGTGGTCGGGTGCATGTTGGCCTATCGCGGGCCAGGCACCATTGAAGCGATCCCACTCCACGCTGTGGCACCGAAGCAGTTCGACTGGGAGGTCTTCGCCAGAATGCATGGAAGCGAGCTGCCGTAACGAGATGAATGGAGCGTGGCGTCTCACCGTGAAGGCCGTGCCCTGAGTCCATCTCTCCTCGTCGTCACAGGGCGATTCCATCATGGATGAATGAGGCGGCCTGCGTCTGAAACGGCGGTTGCATTGTGGGCTTGGTGGTCGTTTGCTAGAATGACTCTCCGGACTTCGACGCGAGAATTGCGGGAAAAGCGGGACACGCGCGAAATGCGCGATCTGAAGCTCGACGTTCGGGGTTCGAAGTTCCCAACACCTTGAACGTGGGGCCTCGAACCCTCGGTCGTCCAGTCTGTCTCGCACAGCGCACATCCCGATTGACCAATGACAGCCTTGTTTATGCGTAAAGCCAAAATCGTGTGCACCATTGGCCCTGCCAGCGATTCGCCCACCTTGCTGGATCAGTTAATTGAGAGCGGCATGGACGCGGCGCGACTCAACTTTTCTCATGGGACTCACGAATCGCACGTGCGTGCGATCAAGGCCATTCGCGAAGCAGCAGCTCGTCGGCGCGTGGCGGTGGCGATCATCCAGGACCTGCAAGGACCGAGGATCCGTGTTGGAGACGTCGATCAGGCCGGCCTCGATCTGGTTGCCGGCCAGACGGTAAGGCTCGTGACGACTCTGCTCCGGTCCGGCGGTCAACTCGGCGCACGGTCGATCGCTCCATCCGGATTGCGTGAGATCCCGGTGACGTACCAATACCTGGTGCGGGATGTCCAGCCAGGTGCCCGCATCCTGATTGACGATGGGTTAATCGAGCTGATTGCCGATCGGATTATCGGCGGCGCCATAGAATGTGGAGTCGTGACCGGTGGGCGACTCACCTCGCACAAGGGCATGAATCTGCCGGATACTCGCATCAGCGCTCCCACTCTGACAGACAAAGATCGGGACGATCTCCGGCTCGGCGTTGCGCAGGGGGTGGACTATGTGGCCCTCTCGTTTGTCAGAGGCCCCGATGACGTGGTGGCTGCAAGAAAGCTAGTGGCTGATTGGGGCAGCGACGTGCCGATTATCGCAAAGATCGAAAGGCCGGAAGCGGTTGAGTGCTTGGACGCGATTCTTGATCAGGCGGACGGTGTGATGGTTGCGCGGGGCGATCTGGGAGTGGAGATGGGGCCGGAGGCGGTTCCGCTCATACAGAAGCGCATTATCGCCGAAGCCAACCGCCGCCGCCGCCTCGTGATCACAGCCACTCAGATGTTAGAGTCCATGACGCACCACATGCGCCCGACAAGGGCCGAAGCGTCGGATGTGGCCAACGCCGTGCTCGATGGGACTGATGCCGTTATGCTGTCAGCAGAAACGGCGATCGGACAGTATCCGGTTGAAACAGTCCGAGTTATGGACCGAATCGTTCGCGCCGCCGAAGAAGGGGCTCGATCATGGCGTGCGCGTTCGTCTGACGTGCCACAGGGGGAAGGTTCATTCCCGGAAGCCATTTGCCGCTCGGCCTCTTCGGCAGCCTCAGCTATCGGGGCGAGCGCCATCGTGGCATTTAGTGAACGGGGTACGACTGCGCGCTTGCTGTCGAAGCAGCGACCCGACGCGTCAATTATTTCACTGACTCCATTTGAGGCCGTACGGCATCGAATGGCGCTCTACTGGGGTGTGATCCCTCACACGATGCGGCAGATCGCTCAAACCGATGAGCGGATCGATGAAGCGGAACGTCGCTTGAAGACTGAGGGGCTGGCGACAACGGGACAGCGGATCGTGATTCTCTCGGGGACGAAGATCGGCCAGCCCGGAGAGACCAATTTGATGAAGTTACATACAGTCGGGTGAACTGAATCGGCTGAGCGACGCGAGAACGCCGCTGGCGGGCTTTTTCAACAGCCTGCAAGAGAGGCGTATTCAGTTCCCACGGGAGGAGTACAAATTGGGAGAAGCGAGCACACGATGACACCCAACGTTATGGGGTGGCTAGTGTTTATTCTGTGTCAGTTGCTTGCCCTGGTGTTGTCATACGGAGATGGGCTCGCCCAGACCGGATCCCTCAAGCACTCACCTTCTGAAGTGGTGAAACGATATCTGGCGCTCGATTATAAGGGAGCGCGGCTCGCTGCCATGTCGGTTGAAACGGTCGCGTCCTACACGGATTGGAATGAGGAGCCGGCGTGGGGGCATGTCGTCGTAACGCGGAGTTTTGTAGTGGCGGAGCAGTATCGCCAATGGGAGGTGATCGATAGCCTGGAAGTCGTGATTCCGGTCACCTTTCAGGTCATCGGTTCGGTGTATCTGGAAACCGCCGGTTTCGTCCAGGAGGCTGAGACAGAAGAGGTTCGGTTTCGCGTGAAAGCCGTCAAGAATAGATGGAGAATCGTCGAGCCGATGCTTCCCCCTCACGTGGGACAGAAGAGGATGGTGAATTTCGTGCGGGAGGCCCAGGGGAAGGAAAACGATCCGGCAAAACGAGACCGTCTGGGGGTGTTGCAGGACGAGCTCCGAAAGGCAAAGTAATGATGGGGAAGACCTCGGTCGAACTGTTGATCTTCGATTTGGATGGGACGCTCATCGAGTCCAAATGGGACATTGCCGCGTCGGTGAACTTCACGTTGGCCGAGCTGGGGCTGCCGCAGCGGCCCATCGAGGAAATTTTTGGGTTTGTGGGGGATGGGGTAAAACAATTGTTGCGCTTGTCGGTCGGCGAAAGCAGTCGAGTTACCTTCGACGAGGCCTTGCGGGTGTTTAGGAGCCAGTATTTGGCCCATTGCCTCGATCGCACGACGTTTTATCCCGGCATTGACGAGATGCTGGCGCATTTCGCAGGCAAGCGGAAGGCGGTCGCCACCAACAAGTCGATCGAGTACACTCACGCAATTCTTCAAGGGCTGGGGGGGAATCATTTTCAGTACGTCGTCGGAGGCGATCATGGGTTTGGGTTGAAACCGGAACCGGGCATGCTGCTGCATGTGATGGAGCAATTGCATGTGTCGAAAGAACAGACCGTGCTCGTCGGGGACAGCACCAACGACATCAATGGCGGGCATAATGCCGGGATTCGTGTCTGTGCAGTCGGGTATGGCATGGGGAATCGAGCCAAAATGGAAGCCTGTCGCCCGGACTGGTTTATCGAACGACCGGAAGAATTAATGGAGCTATTCATATGAAAAACAGCTCAAGGTCAAGGCCGAGGTTGAGCAAGAGAGAGTCAATTTATCCGAGCCGCCTCCGCGTTCTCGCAACAGGTCTGCTTATCGCCCTTAGCCTCAGCCTGAACCTTAACCTATCGCATGCGTCCTCGTTTGGGCTGGCGGATCGTGTGGTGGAACGGAAACTGGCGAACGGGCTGACCGTGCTCATGGTCGAACGGCATCAGACGCCGGTGGTCTCCCTCAACATGACCTTCGGCGTCGGGGGAGTCAACGAACAGGTGGGGCAAACCGGCCTGGCGCATCTCTACGAACATATGGCGTTCAAAGGCACGAGGACGGTCGGGACGAAGGATTACGAGAAAGAACGCCCTATTCTTGAAGAATGGTTTCGAGTGGGGACCGAGCTGGAGCAGCGGCAACGAGAACTCGCACGGAAGAGTCAGGAGAGGCCAGCCAGTTCCGAGGATCGGGCAACCATCGAGGGGCTGCAGAAACGATTTACCGAACTACAAGATAAGGCGGGACAGTTCGTCGCGGGCAATGAGATGGCCTTACTCTACCAGCGCCACGGGGGAGTCGGGCTCAATGCCGCGACCGGCAAGGACCTGACTCGCTATATGATCAGCCTCCCGGCGAACCGCCTGCCGCTGTGGGCGGCGCTCGAAGCCGATCGCATGGCGCATCCGGTCCTCCGTGAATTCTACAAAGAACGCGGAGTGGTCATGGAAGAGCGGCGGTTGCGGAATGACGACAGCCCCAACGGGCTGCTGTTTGAAACCTTCACCTCGGCAGCCTTCCGTGCGCATCCCTATGGCATTCCGACGATCGGCTGGGAATCGGACATCTTGTCACTCACACCGGCGGACACCGAAGCTTTCTTCAAAGCGCACTACGGTCCAGGCAATGCGACGATCGCCATTGTGGGCGATATCAATCCGAAGGAGGTCATGGCGTTGATCGAGCAGACGTTCGGCACGATCCCGGCATCCCCTCCGCAGTCCCCGATCATCACCGTCGAGCCCCCTCAACGAGGGGAGCGTCGCGTAGAGGTGGAGTTCGATGCCGAACCGTTACTGGCCATCGGATTTCACAAGCCGGCATTGGGCCATCCAGACGATTATGTCTTCGATGTGATCGACGCGGTATTGAGCGACGGGCTCACGTCACGGCTCTATGCGAGTCTGGTCCGTGAGAAACGGATCGCCGCTTCGGTCAGCTCCGATTCGAATTATCCGGGGGTCCGTGCTCCGAACCTATTCGTGCTCAATGCCACGCCGTTCGCGCCCCATACAACGGCAGAAGTCGAAGCGGCCATCTATGCCGAGATCGAACGGCTCAAGACGGAGCCGGTTTCTGCCAAGGAACTTGAGAAAGTGCTGAATAATCTCGATGCGGATTTGGTTCGGGCGCTTCGATCCAACGGAGGTCTCGCTTCTCAATTGGCGCTCTTTCAGACGGTAGCGGGAGACTGGCGCTACGCGTTAAAGTCCCGGGACAAGATTGCAGCCGTCACGCCTGCCGATATCCAGCGTGTGGCAACTGAGTATTTCACGAAGTCGAACCGAACGGTGGCCACGTTGGTGAAGAAGGCCGGAGAAAAAAATGTCGCGACGGCCCCGCAGCACGAGGTGGCGCGATGATGAATGTGAAACGTGAAACGCGAAACGTGAAACGATGGGGTTTCGTTCTGTGCTCGATGATCGTGGCGGTCGCCGTTCCGGTACTGGCTGCTTGGGCTGAAGATCTTGCCCTGGGCGATCCCAGGCAGATGACGTTTAAACCGGTGGAGTTCACTCCGCCTGAACCGGATCGCGTGGTGCTTGAGAACGGGATGGTCGTCTATCTCCTGGAGGACCATGAATTACCGTTGGTCAGCGTGACCGCGACGATGCGAACGGGTAGCTGGCTCGATCCAGTCGATAAGATCGGCCTGGCTTCGTTGACCGGTTCCGTCATGCGAACCGGCGGCGGGGGCGGTTTGTCGGCCGAGCAAGTGGACGAGGAGCTCGAACAGTTCGCCGGGGATCTCGGTATCTCGGTCGGGCGGCAGTCCGGCTCTGCGTCGCTCGATGTGCTCAGCAAGGACTTGAAGCGGGGGCTCCAGATTTTTGCGGGACTCATTCGGACACCCGCCTTTGAGCCGGCGCGGGTTGAACTGGCCAAGCTGCAGGCTATCGAAGGGATTCGCCGCAGGCAAGATAACCCCGGTTCGATCGTCGGACGCGAGTTCGTCAAGCTCCTGTATGGAGCGGATCACCCGACGGCGCGTGAAGGCAGCATTGAGTCCACCACCCGCATCACCAGAGACGATATGGTCGCCTTTCACCGGAAGACCATTCACCCGAACGGCATGATGGTGGGCGTGACGGGCGATTTCGACAAGTCTGCGATGCTGACCCTGCTGCGCGAAGTATTCGGCGATTGGAAAAAAGGCGAGGTTCCGGTGCTGAAGATTGCCGATGCCCCCCAGAGCCAGACGGCGAAACCCGTTATACGATTTGTGAGTAAGGATACCTCGCAGACGCATCTCCGCATCGGCCATCTGTCGATCAAAGAACAGGATCCTGACTATGTGGCGTTGGCGATCGCGAACGACATTCTGGGGGGCAGTTCCTTTCGCAGCCGTCTCTTCAACGACGTGCGGACCAAGCGGGGCTTGGCCTACTCGGTCGGCAGCCGCTTGAATTCCGGGGTGCACGATCAAGGTGTCTGGCTGATGCGTGCGGAGACGAAGTTGCCGTCGACGCAAGAAGTCATTACTCGGTTTGTTGCGAACATGGAGCGGATGCGGACCGAGTTGGTGACGGATAACGAGCTGACGGAAGCGAAAGAGGCCTATGTGAACTCATTTGTGTTTTCCTTCGCCAGTCCGTCGGCGATCGTGGGGCGATTGATTGGACTGGAATACGATGGGCTTCCCAAGGATTTTCTTCAGCAATTGCGTGCCCGCGTGGTTGCATTGACGAAAGAGGAGATCCTGGCGGCGGCGAAGAAACATTTCAACCCGGAGCGTCTGACTATTGTCGCCGTCGGACCTGGCGAGGCCCTGCCGAAGTTGCTGTCTGGATTCGGGGAAGTGAAGGAAATAAAGTTGGCTCCGGAGAGCTGAGGGGGAGAGCGGGTCCTGTCGCCGACCAGCCCGACCGTCCTCGCACCCCGCCCGGTGTAGGGACCCCGCTGCGGGCGGTCGGGCACCCTGGCCGGCGCCACCCGCTCCAGAGAATGAAAGCTTCCGGAGCTTTGGTGGGAAAGAGAAAGGGTGGATGGTCAAGCCGAATATGATGGCTGAAAGCTGACCGCTGAAGGATTAGTTATGCCGCTTGAAGACGATTTCTGCGACATTATCAAGAAGGCTCGCATAGGACAGGCATGGTCCGTGGCGGATGTGGCGCGGATGACCGGATTGCCCAGTGCCGACATCACGGCATTGGAGCGCGGAGACCGCGTGCGTGATTGTGCGGAAGTGCGGGCTTTGGCGAAGGGGTTAGGACTTCGTCCTGGTCCGTTGGAGCAGATCGCGATCGAGAAGTGGGAGCCGGTTGCGCAACGTCCGATGGCCTGGGTGGAGACGATACAGGGATCGATCAATGGCTATGGCGTGCAGGGCTATGTGGTCCATGGCGGCGGAGAGGCGGTGCTCATTGACACGGCGTATAATGCGCCGGCGATGATCGAATTCTTATCGACGAACCGCCTGCGGCTAGTGGGGATTTGTCTGACGCACGGCCATGCGGACCATGCCGATGGGATCGATCAGATTTTGAAGTTTTGCGAGGTGCCTGTGTATCTCGGAACGGAGGATGTCGACCTCCTCGGCTGGCGGCCCCCCGATGCGCAGCTGAAGGCGCCGGAAAATGGCAAGACGGTTACCGTCGGACGTCTCATGATCCATTGTCTCGCCACGCCGGGTCATACCCCTGGCGGGATCTGCTATCGTGTGGAGGCTGAGTCACTACACGTCTGCTTCGTCGGCGATACGTTGTTTGCGGGATCCATTGGCCGCTCGAATCCCAGTACGTTGTATCAGACCCATCTGCAATCGGTTCGGACTCATGTGCTTGGGTTGCCGTCTGAATATCGGTTGTTGCCTGGTCACGGACCGGCCACGACAGTTCGCGAAGAATTGGACCATAATCCCTTCGCTACAAATCATTGAAGTACATCCTATGAGTCTCGACGAGCGGAGCGATGACCAACCGATCCGCAGCGGAGAGTTGCCGGTAGTGTCAGGGCCGTCCGAGGATCTCAGTCATCTCTCCCCGGACAACGAATTCGAGGAGAGACCCTTCTCGAAATGGATCCTGCCCATCAGCCTCTTTGTGGCGACGATCTTTACCACACTATGGGCTGGGGCCTATCAGGTCTATAACGGGCCGATCCGTGGTCCGGTGAATTTCCTGCTCGAAGATCCCGAGATGCTCTGGCACGGGATTCCCTTTGCCGCCACGCTCTTGACCATTCTGGTCACCCATGAATGCGGGCACTATGTGCTCTCCCGCATCCACAGGGTGCCGGCGTCGTTGCCGTTGTTTATCCCGGGTCCTCCATATTTCATCGGCACATTCGGAGCGATCATCCGCCTGCGCGGGCCGATTGTGAATCGACGCGCGCTGTTCGACATCGGCGTCGCTGGTCCGCTTGCCGGTTTCATCGCCGCGGTACTGGCACTGGTCATCGGCTTGAATCTGTCAACGGTCGTCGATCGGACGGCGAACCACGGATTGCAGTTGGGCGAGCCGCTGCTGTTACAGTTCATCGCCTGGTTGGTCGTCGGATCCATCCCTCCTGAGGCTGACATCGTCCTGCATCCCATTGGGTTTGCCGCGTGGTTCGGTCTGTTTGTGACATCACTGAATCTCCTTCCCATCGGCCAACTCGACGGCGGACATGTGGCGTACGCCCTGTGGGGTAAACGCCAACGCACAATGGCGTTTATCATGGTGCCAATTCTCATCGTGCTGGGATACGTGGGTTGGCCCGGCTGGTGGCTCTGGGCCTTCATGGCAGGGCTCTGGGGCTTCGGGCATCCGCCAGTGCACGATATTCACGTACCGTTGGGCCGAGAGCGGATCATTGTCGGATGGATTGCTCTTGCCGTGTTTGTGCTCACCTTTGCGCCTGTTCCTTTCTCCTTCCACTAACAGGCTGCTGAAACAGACGCGCCAGCTTCGTTCTCACATTGTTCAGATCCTCAACGTACCCCTGAGGGTACGCCTCCGGTCCTCACTCGCTGCGGCCTTGCTGGACGGCCTGTTTGAGCAGCCTGCTCGCATTTCTGCGAGCGATGTTCCATTCAGCGGTTTGGATCGATCCAGAGATTTTCTTGCCCGAAGGGGCACTCACCCCTACAGTGTGCCTATGGAGTCCACCGCGTCCTCAATCCTATCCTGTCCCAAGTGCCAGGCCGATCAGCTTGACGGAGCGACAGAATGCGAGAAGTGCGGGATCATCTTTGCAAAGTATCAGCCGAATGCTTCGCTGCAGCGGAAGCCTGTGCTGCGAGATCGCGCTCGCTGGGTGGCCCTTGCCAAGGGGTGGCTCGTCGACTCAGATACGTCGACCGACTCGTTGACGTTCGCCGGCCGGGCCGCAGTCTTTCTGTTGCTGCTCTGGTGGGGCCGAACGTTCATTGTCACGCCGCTCGAAACCAACTACACAGGGGAATCGTTTCTCCATTTGATCAATCTGCCGTTCCACGAAGCCGGCCATCTTCTCTTTATCCCGCTGGGGCGCTTCATGACGATTCTGGGCGGGAGTCTTGGCCAGATCCTCATGCCACTCGTCTGTCTCGTCACATTCCTGATCAAGACGCGCGATCCCTTCGGCGCTTCAGTGGCCCTCTGGTGGACGGCGGAAAGCCTCATGGATATCGCCCCCTATATCAATGATGCGCGGGCGATGGATCTCATGCTGCTTGGCGGGGTCACCGGGAAGGAAACGGATGGGCATGACTGGAACAATCTCCTGACGATGTTGGGCTGGCTGGAATATGACCATCGCCTGGCTCACCTCGCCTACAACCTCGGCATTCTCCTCATGCTGGCCTCGTTCGCTTGGGGCGGGCTGCTGCTTCTGAAACATTACCGCCGACTCTAGCAGGATGCTGAAACAGTCCGCCAGTTTTGTTCTCGCATCGCTCAGAGGCTCAACGTACCGAAGCGTACGCCTCGCCTCCTCGCTCGCTGCGGCCGCACTGGACGGCCATTTTGAGCATCCTGCGATGCTGCTACTGCGACATCACTACTCAGAAGATCACAGTGAGTGTTGAGCAGAAATCGATGCATCAATCCTGTTATATCGTTATCTCGATGTCCGATATTGATTCCAGAGCGAGCATCAGCGCGTGGGTGCCGCTGCGGCCATGTCCGAGCGTTTGGACGGACTGGTAAAGCTGGTGCGCCAACGTGAGACCGGGTAGTACGAGTCCCATACGGCTCGCCTCCTCCAATGCAATGCCCATGTCCTTGATGAAATGCTCGACGAAAAATCCCGGGTCGAAATCGCGCCGCAGAATTCTTGGCGCCAGATTGTCCAACGTCCAACAGGCGGCTGCGCCGCCGCGGATGGAGTCCAACATTCGATTTAGATCGAGCCCCGCCTTGTAGCCATAGAGCAAACTCTCGCAGACCCCGACCATCGTGCCCGCGATCACAATTTGATTGCAGAGCTTCGCCTGTTGCCCAGTGCCGGGCCCACCCTGATGCACGATCTTTTCACCCAATAGTTCGAAGAGCGGCATCACGGTCTGAACGGATTTCGTATCGCCGCCGATCATGATCGAGAGCGCGGCATTCTTGGCGCCGACGTCGCCGCCTGAGACTGGCGCATCGATGGCCGAGAGACCTTTCGCTGAGGCAGCCGCGGCAATGTCACGGCTCAATGAGGGTTGCGTCGTCGTCATGTCGATGAGGATCATTCCTGTTCGCGCGCCGGCCAGGATTCCGGTCTCGTCGAAATAGACGTTCCGCACGTCCTGGGGAAAGCCGACCATCGTGAACAGGATATCGGACTCCGCCGACACAGCGCGTGGACTCTCGGCCCATTGCGCGCCGCGATCGAGCAATGGTTGCGCCTTCGACCTCGTGCGGCTGTGGACGGTCACGCGACAGCCGGTTGTGAGCAGATGGCCACACATCGATGAACCCATCACGCCGGTGCCGATCCAGCCGATTCTCCTGTGCGCCGGGTCGATCCCGCCTGGAAAGGCTGTCATTGGGGCTTCACCTCATCAAGTAGTGGGATGATTCGGTCAGCCACAGCCTGCACGATGCCCTCCCGTTCTCCCACCACCTTGAGTCCTTGAAAGCTCAAATAGTACCCTCCATGGCTCGGGGCTTGAATGGTCGCATGGAGTTCCACCTGTGCTCCCTCTTCCACATCAGGATCTTTGACCAGCGGAACACCGCAGATGCCGAATACCGCGACATTGATCGAGGCCGTGTCGTCTTCCAAATTAAACAAGTAGGCGCCATAACAAGTCGAGCCGGCCGGCAGCTTGTATGGATCGAGCGGCCGCACGTTTCTGACGGTCCCTTGGAGGACGACTTGTTTGAGATGGAACGGGCGCGGTGCGTCCAATATCTCGCGAATGGCAATGGGGTCTGCGGCGATCGCAATGCTGTGCCCATCGAGCTCCCCCAGAGACAGGAGCGACAGAACCGAGACGAACAATCGCAACAATCCAATTATCATTGTGGCCCATTCTACCATTCTTGTCTGAACCGTTCGTGTCAGAAGATTACTTTCGCCGAGAAGACACAATCGGTATAATCCGCGGCGGCTTTGAGCATCCTGTTAGGAGGGATATTAATGAGCGTGAACGAACGACTACTTGGTATCTATGTGACAGAGATTCGCCGGAGGTTTGAAGATCTGCTTGGCCAGATGGTGGAGATTCCTTCGATCAGCATGGACCCGGCCAAGGCCTCCGACATCCGGCGCATGGCGGAATTTGCGCGGCAGGTTCTGACGGACCTTGGGGCTGAGGCGCAGATCGTGGAGACCGGCGGCTATCCGATCGTGTCCGGCGGCTGGATGACCGGAGCCCATCATCCAACGGTCACGATCTACAATCATATGGATGTGCAGCCGGCGCAGGAGCCGGAATGGAAGCAGGCGCCCTTTGCGTTCAAGAACGAGGACGGGCTGTATCACGGCCGTGGAGCGACGGATGACAAGGGGCCGGCGCTCTCGGCCCTGTTCGGCGCGCGCTACGCCATCGAGCAAGGAGTCCCGATCAACGTTCGGTTTCTCTGGGAACTGGAAGAAGAAATCGGCAGTCCGCACTTTGCAGTTGGGCTGAAAAACCGACCGGCTATTCCTCGGCCGGACTCAGTCGTAGTGTCGGATACCATCTGGCTCGCGAAGGGAAAGCCCGCCATGCCCTATGGTCTGCGCGGTCTGCTGGGCGCGCGTCTCTCGCTGCGCACGGGAACGAAAGACGCCCATTCGGGCGTGACCGGAGGCGCCGCGCGCAATCCGCTTGCGGAACTGATGGAAGTGGCCCATGCCTGTGTCGATGCCAAGAGCGGCAAAGTGAAGATTCCCGGGTTCTATCAGGATGTGGTCGAGCCGACCAAAGCAGAGATCAAGAGCTTCCTCGCGTCAGGTTTCCAGGTCAAGAGTTTCAAGCAGGCCTATGGATTTCAGACGCTGCGCACGAACGATCCTGCCGAGATTATGCGCCGAATCTGGGCTGCGCCGACGTTTGAGATCCACGGCCTGACCGGCGGCTATCACGGACCAGGGGTGAAAACCATCGTGCCGGGGCATGGTGAACTCAAAGTGAGTATGAGGCTGGTGCCGAATCAAACTCCGGAAAAGGCGTTTGCGTTGCTCAAGAAACATGTCGCCAAACTGAATCCGAATGTGAAAGTGGAGCCGGAAGGTATGTTGCACCCTTTCAAGGGTAGTTTCGACGGACCTTATGTTGACTGTGTGAAGCGGGCGGTGAAGGCTGGGTTTGGGAAAGAACCAGCGTTTGTCCGCGAGGGAGGATCGATCGGCGCGGTGGTGACGATGCAGAAAGCCTGGAAGGTGCCGATCCTGTTCATGGGGCTGAGCCTGCCTGAGCATGGATACCATGCGCCGAACGAATACTTCGACTGGGGCCAGGCCTCAGGCGGGATGAAGGCCTTTGCACATTACTTTGCAGAACTCGCCAAGATGGGAAAGAGATAGGGCAGCCTGGTCTTCCTCCTGCTCGCGGAACAGAGGAGGGGATGGAGCCTGAGGATCTTCTGTGCTCGCGCAACGCGCGGTCGCGGACTCCCCTCGTTGGACGCGCGCAGTGGAAGATCACTCAGCCCCCACCCCTGAAGATATGACAAGCAAGCTTGGAGGGAACATCATAGGAACGTGGTTCCTCGATGCGCGCAGGGAAGGACAGTCCGGCGACTCATTACCAAGAGAAAGGTGTACCGAGCATTTTTCGCTTGGCCTGCTCCCGTTCTCGATCCTTCTTACGTTCGATCAGCAATTCCGCAGTCGCTGATGTTGTGTCCTTGAGCATGCCGCATAGACTTCGGATGTACTGCCTTGTAATGGGCTGGAAGACGATGTCACTCCCACGCTCGATGAGGCACACCTTGGTGCCTGGCTTGATGCCAAGTTTTCGACGAAGCTGGGCTGGAATGACAATCCGACCCCTCGTTGTTATATAGACGGAATCCATAACTCCTCCGTGCTGAAAAACGTTTCCGAAAGTCATGACATTTCGTGATTCTCGTACTTGCTCGATAAAAGGCGAGCTATCCTGGGGCATTGCCCCAGGATAGACTTCCGCTATCAACTAAAAGTGGTAGCCGACGCCGAAGGCGAAAATGTTCGCGCTGTAGTCTCCCTTAAACCCTCCAGCTGCTTGCGTCGGGCTTGAATCCGAGAAGTTTAAGTTGGCGCGGTTGTATTTCCATTCACCGAACACAGCCACGTTCTGAGTGACCTTATAGCGTAAACCGAGTTGGGTGTTAAGACCGACATTAGTGGTGGAAGAAGACTCTCCGCTCGCTCCATCCTTTAGATTGGCAAAAAATACTCCCATGCCCACTCCTGCATAGGGCTCAAACCCACCCATTTGGTAACGAACCACAATGTTGATCGGCGCCCAGTTGAGAACACGCACAGATTGACCTGGCACGGTGACTGAACAGGACTGCGATCCAGCGCACGACGGAGGAGCCACAAACACAGAGCCTGGTGGTGCCGTAACAGTAGGAGTTTGCTGCTTGAGATGCGGGGTTGAATTGAAGACTTCGGTCTCTACGCCCAGATTGAAGTTCTGCCACTTCAGGGTGTCAAAATAATACCCCAGCTTGGCTCCATACATGAGCGAGTTTTGAAGGCTGAGGTCTGAGGTGGTGATGCCCGCGCTACTATCCACACCTTCAACGTTGCTGAACTTGTTCGGGATTGATACACCCACTTGACCTGCTACATACATTTCCGCCTGTACAGGGAGCGTCAGACAGAATAGCCCCATCACGATCGAACCAACTCCGAGCGTATACGCAAAACGTCTCATGGCTCACCTCCTAATTTTGCAAGTGGTCGCTCTCAACAGAAAGCAGAACACCTGTACGTGTAAATACGGTAGAGCAAGCGATGTGCCTGGCTAGTGCTTATGTGGCTCAAAACATATCGTGCGATTTATCGTTGCGTTGGGCGCAAACTATGGAATGCAGGGGAACGAACGACTGCGAAATGAGGCAATGTGCGACAGGCGACAGACACCAGCGAGGGGTATTACGCTACGATGATGCAGGATTGGCTGATGCAGAATGCGTCAGTTAGAAATACAACCATTATGGAGCGGTTTCGCGGCATCTTATGGGGGCATGGGCTGGTCGCTATAGATGATTGCGAAGAGTGTTGGCGTGGGGGTTGCGGTGAAGGTGGGACTTCGACGGACCCTATTCAGCAGCCTTTGAACTGCCGTGTCTGACATTGACTCGACAGCCGCTTGGCTGCTGCAAGCTGCGCGGGAGTCATGTGACCTGCGATCTCATCTCGATTTTCTGCTGCGACGTCCCTCTGCGCTTCACCCGTCACGTTTGCTGCTGCGACGTTGTACCACATGTATGCACGCACAGAATCCTTCGTCACACCATGTCCGAATTCATAGAGCCCTCCAAGGTTGTTCTGCGCACCTGCATGCCCCTGCGCAGCGGCTTTCTCGTACCACTGCCTCGCCGTCAAAAAATCCTGGCGGACGCCTTTCTCGAAGTCATACAGCACCCCGAGGTTGTACTGTGCGTCTGCGTGACCCTGAGCCGCTGCTTGCTCGAACCACTCCCGCGCCTTCGTGTAATCCCTCGGCACGCCCCGCCCGTTGCAATACAGCAACCCGAGGAAGAACTGCGCTTTCGCGTCCCCCTGGGCTGCCTGTGTTTGCAGCGCTTGCTGGTCTTTGGCTGACATCTCGATCGGTGGGGAAGCTGACGCATGTCCTGCGGGAAGAACAAATGCAGTAAGGAAAATTATGACAGAAAGGACACGCATGGTGGCGCAATATGGCTGGGGATCCATGAGAGGGTCAATGACACAATGTGGGGGGCATGGGCTGGTCGCTACGGGAGATTGTGAAGAGTTCGCGTGCCTACTGCGAGCGTCACGCGGGTATTGCGCTCAAGGTAGGGACTCGACGGACTCTACTTAGCAGTCCTTGAACTGCCGTCTCTGACACTGTTGCGAGAGTCGCTGGGCTTCTGCAAGTTGCGCGGGAGTCATGCGGCGTTCGACTCTAATCTGGATGATTTGCTGCGTTGTTGTTCTGCGCTCTTCGTCATATACAGCTCGATTGCGCTCTTGGCATTTGCCGCAGTAACAGTGTCCTTGAACAGGAACCCGTTTGATTTAAGATGGTCCTTCTCCATTGATTACCATAGGCTCCGAAGACAACATGCATCGCAACGCCTGCCACATTCATGATTAGCTTGGCGGTCTCCATTTTTCCGACGCTCGCACCCGCAATGCCCCCAAGAACACCAAGGGCAAAGGACACGCCTAATACTCCAAACCCCAACGCCCACATCTTCTTGGTCAGCGCCCACCATATGTTAAATCCGAAAGTAGTCCATGACCAACCTTGCTTCACCGCTTCATAGCTCCCTTGAGGATTTGTATAGATCGTGAATTGTTTCATTGGGCAATTCCTTTGAAATGGTACCGGTCATGCCGTCCTCGGTCAGGCATGGCTCATGATTGCTGTAACAACAGGGAAGTGTCCTCCCGTTTGAGGGAGCGGTCCAATGAAAATTGGATTGTCTTCGCGGCACTTTGTGGGGGGGGGCAGGTCGTTGAAGGCGATGGCTAGAAGTGTTGGCAGTGTCTACTGCGAGTGTGGCTCGGAGGATGGGAATGAGACTTCGACAACCTCTACTCAGCAGCCCTTGAGTCCCTGTGCCTCACACTGTTGCGCAAGTCGCTGGGCTTCCGCAATCTGTGCGGGAGTCATGCGGCGTGTGAGTGCCCCATCTCGCTGGGTGGCTGTAGACTTCTGCTTGTTATCCGTCGAGTGGGCTACAGCGAGGCTCCACCACATATATGCCCGTACATCGTCCTGCGGCACGCCGTTTCCGATGGCAAACATGAGCCCGAGGCTGAACAGTGCCTCTGCGTCCCCCTGCGCTGCCGCCTTCTCGTACCACTTCGTCGCTTCCGCGTAATTCTGTGGCACGCCGAGCGCGAACTGATACAGCTGCCCGAGCTTGTACTGCGCTCCAGCGTAGCTCTGGGCAGTGGCTTTCTCGTACCACTGTCGTGCCTTCGCGAAATCCTGCGGCACGCTATATCCCTGGGCATATCGCAATCCGAGGCTGAACTGCGCCCGCGCGTCCCCCCGCGCTGCCGCTTTTTCGTACCACTTCGTCGCTTCCGCGTAATTCTGTGGCACGCCGTCTCCCTTTTCATACAGTGAACCGAGGTAGAACTGCGCATTCGTGTTCCCTTGAGCCGCCGCTTTCTCGAACCATCCCCGCGCATCCGCGCTGCCCTGGGCTGCCGCTTTCTCATACCACTGTCGCGCCTTCGCGAAATCTTGCGAGACGCCCTGTCCATGGGCATACATTTCACCAAGGGCGTACAGCGCATTCGCTCTTCCTTGCGCGGCGGCTTTTTCGTACCACTCTCGCGCCATTGCGTAATCCTGGGGCACCCCATGTCCATTGGCATAGAGCAGCCCGAGGTTGAACTGTGCTGCTGCGTGATTCTGGGCGGCGGCTTTTTCGTACCACTGCCGTGCGACCGCGTAATCCCGGGACACCCCATCCCCGAGGTCATACAGCAGCCCGAGGTTGTTCTGCGCCAACGCGTTGCCTTGGGCTGCCCGTGTGCGCAGCATTTGCAGTTCTTCTGCGAAAATGTTGATCGTTGGGGAAGCTGACGCATGTCCTGCGGGAAGAACAAGTGCAGTAAGGAAAATTATGACAGAAAGGACACGCATGGTGGCGCAATATGGCGCGGACATTGCGGTTAAGAGAGAGCGGTAACCCCCACTCAGCAGCTCTTGAACTGCTGTGACTGACATTGTTGCGTGAGCCGCTTGGCTTCTGCAATCTGCGCGGGAGTCATGAAGCGTCCGAACTTATCTCGTTTGTCTGCTGCGGACGACTGTGCGTCACCCCTCGGGTGGGCCGCTGCGAGGTTGAACCACATATACGCTCGAATATAGTCCTGCGGCACGCCAAGCCCATTGGCATACAGCAACCCGAGGTTGAGCTGCGCCGTCGCATCCCCTTGAGCGGCGGCCTTCTCATACCATCCCCGCGCTGTCTCGTAATCCTTCGGCAGACCTTCTCCATGTTTATATCGAAAGCCGAGTTCGACCTGTGCCTGCGCGTCCCCTTGGGCTGCCTGTGTACGCAGCGTTTGCAGGTCTTCTGCTGAAATGTCGATCGGTGGGGAAGCCGGTGCATGCCCAGAAGATTGCCCACTCTGCTGTCGGTTCATCGTCTCAAGCTGCGCCTCAAGGTGCTTCATCCGCTCCTTCTGCGCAGCCACATCGTCTCGCACACTTGCAGCAAGTTGTTTGTGCACCTCCTCCAAATCGACATCCGCTTTGATGGTCAGCGTCAGGGTCATGTGCCCATTCTCGAACCCGAAGTTTTCTTTGCTGTCTTTGACTTGCATGACGGCTGCGGCAAACGAGGTGATCGTGTCCTTCGTGAGGTCAAAGTTCTTCACTTCTGACGCGCTCTCAATGTAGACACCCGCTTGTTCGAGTATTTTGCGTTTGGTTTCGAGTAAGCACCGCTGGCGGGCATCTTCCTTGCTGTCACGGTCGCCCAGGAGGTACGTATGCGTGGCGGTAAAGGTCTGGACCTCAGCAAAGGCAAAGGGAGGGAGAATGAGTGCGGTGAGGAGAATTATGACGAATAGGGCGCGCATAAAGCACTATCGTCCTACTGTCTTAGACCGTCAAGGATTAGGGGATTGTTCGCATGGTTGCATAGGTACTAAACAGCAAGACTGCAACCCGTTGCTGTAGAGTTCGTCTGAGTCGTGCCCTGCCCCACCAGAATAGTGCGCTCTTCGCGGCACCAAGCTGGCTAAACCATCTACTGAAAATCTTTCAGAGAGACTCGCATCGACGATTGGAGTGGCGTGTACGAAGCTCTACGAAGAATCTACATGCTCTTGAGGGAAGATGTGATTGTGGAGGAGGGAGCGATCTCTACCGAAAGTCTTTCAGCGGGTGAAAATGTCGAACTGCCAGTGTCCTTGCCTATCAGGCAGGGCGAGCGCCGCGGTCAGGTGACCGAGAAACTCCCGGCGGGGGATTTCTTCCGCTCCGAAGTGCATCACATGCGGCGAGGATTGTTGGCAGTCGATGATGCGGAATCCCCATGTGTGCAGCTGGCGCACGAGTGAGACCAGCGCGACTTTCGAGGCGTCATCCACTTTCGTGAACATCGACTCTGCGAAAAATGCACCGCCGAGCGCTACGCCGTAGAGCCCGCCGACTAACTGTCCATCCTTCCATGTCTCAACGGAGTGCGCGTAGCCTTGTTCGTGCAAGCGCTGGTAGGCGTCGAGCATCTCCTCCGTAATCCATGTACCTCCGTCTGGATATTGCGGCCTTGGTCCTGCGCACTGAGTCATCACATCGCGAAAGCAGGTATCGAGGGTGACGCTGAATAGGCCGGGGCGAAGGCTTCTTTTCAGGCTGCGCGAAACGTGGAGTTTTTCAGGAAAGAGCACGGTCCTGGGATCGGGAGACCACCACAAGATCGGCTGATCGTCGCTGTACCAGGGAAAGATGCCGCGGCG